>Ga0224512_10000701_pt1 | contig 34509 bp, 35 predicted proteins | sample SF_May12_sed_USG_4_FD_169103 | JGI IMG/M metagenome (GOLD analysis project Ga0224512, IMG submission 169103) | Sediment microbial communities from San Francisco Bay, California, United States - SF_May12_sed_USGS_13 | ecosystem: Environmental > Aquatic > Marine > Sediment | place: USA... | reverse complement strand
GCGCACAGGCCACTCGACCAGCGACCAGCGACCAGCGACCAGCGACCAGCGACCAGCGACCAGCGCATACTACGAATCTGGCTGATAGCCGGGAGTGATCTGGACGCTTAGCGGAGTACCGGGGCTGGAAGCGAAGCAGTATGTGTGGCGGGAGCTGGGAGGGCAGGAGTCTGGAAGCTGGCAAAGAAGAAGGGCCCCGTTAGGGGTCCTTCTTCCCAAGGCGACCGCCGCTAGGCGTCCGCTTTCTCTTCTTTGAACCGCCGGATTCGTTCGGCAACGTCCTCGACTTCTTGTTCGAGATCGCGCTGATACTCCTCGAGCATCGCCAGCCGATCCTCTTCGGACCAACCGGGACGTCCGCGTCCCTCACCGGGACCACAGGGCCCGGCCATACCGAACCCGTGCCGCATCATCTGGTGCATCATCATGCGTCGGCGCATCATTCTCCTTCTCATGCTGTTCTCCTATCTCGATACCGCTCCAGGAAAGCGGTGATTGTTTCGTTTGCCGACCCGAGGGCGCCGGCCCAGGTGTCGAGCAACGATGTTCCCTGCTTGGTGAGCCGGTAGGTTCGCCGGTTTCGACCGGGAAGATCGTCTCGCCACTCGGACTCAACGATCCCCTCCGATTCCAACGCCCGCAACATGCGGTACAGGTTTCCCATGTCGATCCGTTCGGTGGGCAGCATCTCGGCCAGGCTGTCGGCGAGGTCGTAACCGTGGCTTGCTCCATCGCGCAGGATCAGCAGCAACGCCGGTTCGACAAAGCGCTCGACGCGAGCGTGGACTCGCCACTGGCCCGGCCCAATGCTTCGCCTATTGCGCGACCTGTGTCCCCTGTGATGCGGATGCGGCACATCGGAATGATATATGTGTTTCACATACATGTAAACAACATTGTTACTGACATATTCCATCCCTTGTTGACGAACTCCTCCACGGCGAGCGTGCGAGACCCACCCTGGTTGCGTGCGCCACGATCTCAAGGCCGACTACCGTTCGCGCCATGACGCCCCGTTATGAATACCGGATCTGGGCGAAGGATCTGCGCGATCTAGGCGCCTGCCTGGCAACACAATGCGAGCCCCTCGGCGAACGCTCCAGCGACGAGACGTACCTCGTCCTCAATGTGGACATCAACGTCAAGATCCGCTCTGAAATAGTCGACATAAAGAAGCTCATCAGGACGGAGAAGGGCTTTCAGTTGTGGACCCCGATTCTCAAGGAACCCTTCCCACTGACCGCCCCCACCGTCCAAGAGGTTCTCGTCCATCTGGCCGGGCCCAACGCGCCCGCCGGTGGTGCCGAGCCCCTCGAAGTGGGCCACTTCCTTGCCCTGGCGGAGGAAGTGGGAGCGGTCGTGGTGACCGTGTCCAAGCGACGACACGGCTACCGAGACGAGGGCTGCATCCTCGAGTTCGCCGAGGTCACCCTCGACGGATACGTCCTACAAACCGTCGCAGTGGAGTCCGAAGACCTGCCCGCCGCTACTGAGTTGGCAACACGCCTGCGTATCAACGACCTCCCCAACCAGAGCTATCCGATGGCAATACGGCAAGTGCTTCGCATGTGAGAAGATGACGGGCATGGGCATCGAGATCGAACGCAAGTTCCTCGTCTCCTCTGACGAGTGGCGCGACCTCGCCGACGGTGTCGACTACCGCCAGGGATACCTTTCCACGATCAAAGAGCGGACTGTGCGAGTCAGGACGGTCGGGAAACGGGGTTTCCTGACGATCAAAGGGATCTCGATTGGGGCCAGCCGGGCCGAGTACGAGTACGAAATCCCGGTCGACGACACGCATGAGATGCTCGACGAATTGTGCGAACGCCCTCTTATCGAGAAGCGGCGCTATCGGATCCCTTACGCCGACCTGATCTGGGAAGTCGACGAGTTCTTCGGCGAGAACCATGGGTTGGTGGTCGCCGAGGTGGAATTGGCGTCCGAGGATCAGCAGGTCGATCTCCCTTCCTGGATCGGAGAAGAGGTGACCGGCGACCCCCGTTACTTCAACGCCAACCTCGTGGCGCAGCCGTTCTCCACCTGGGAGAGCTGAGGCCCAGGGCGTCGGCCCAATTCGCTTGTTCGCTTATGCCCATCAGCGACTGATCTTCAACGTTACGGCCACCGAAAGGTGGTCCGAGGCCCCGGTCGCGACGACCGAGATCCCAGACAGGTCCAGGTCGGGTGTCACGAGGATGTAGTCGATCGTCCGACCAGGGTCTTCAGCCGGGGAAGTTGGCCTCCGGACCCCATCAACGAAAGCTGCGTCGACAAAGCCAGCATCAAGGAGGGCACGGATCGGCTGAGAATCTGGCGTGGCGTTGAGATCACCGAGGAGTACTGTGCGAGACGAGCCGTCCCAGGCGGCCAGTAGCGCGTCGACCTGCCGGATTCGGAGGTCCTCGTCCGAGCCCACGTGGTGCAGGTGGGTGGCAATGACCCGCAAGGGCTGTCCGCCAAGATCGATCGCCACGTCGAGATAGGCGCGGCGCAAGGGAAGCGAGTCGGGAGGAAGCAGGATGTTGCGAGCGCCGATAACCGGATAACGGCTCAATACCGCATTGCCCCACTGGCCGTCGGCGGTCGGTCCCGTGACGAACGGCAACCCCAGTCGATTCGACAACCAGGCCAGCACATCTAGGGACCCGTCTACCACCCAGCCGCGCGAGATCTCCTGCAGCGCGACGACGTCCGCTCGCTCCGATTCGATCACTCGAGCCAGAGCCTCGATATCGAGGCTGCCGGCGGTGTTGAACCCCTGATGGACGTTGTACGACATCACTCGGACCTGGTCGGGGCTCTCCGCTACGACATGAGCGGGTGGGCTCCACAGCAGCCAGATGGCCACCGCCGGAATGACCAGCACGCCCGCCGTCGCGGCCGGCCAGCTGGTGGTGGTCGATCCCGATCTCGACCTGGCTGCCGCGACCCCTCCCACCGTCACCACTGCGGCGCACCCGACCAGGACCAATGAGGACCGAAAACCCATGTCGAACTCGTAGCTCCCGTAGTACAGAAACAGCAGTACCACCATCGCTACCAGCCCGATCACGACACCGCCGGATCCGGATGAAGAGTCCCGCCGAAGCGTCGCCGCCAGCAGCACACCTGCCGCGACCTGACCGGTGACCACCGCCACGGCCCACCCTGGGCCGGATGAGGTTGCCAACACCGCAACCGATGCCACTAGCAGAGTTCCGGCGACGAATGCCGCCCATCTCGTCGGCGCCAACCACGAAGCCGTCGCCACACCAACGGCACCCCCGGCGGCCACCAGCATCCAGGCGGCCGGTAGGGCAAAGCCGGTGACGGATCCCGCGAACCCGAGGTTGCCGAACACGATCATCTGGAGTACCAGCCACGGTCCGAGCACAGCCGCATAGGCCCCGGACCCACTGCCTCCGTCGCTCGAGGAACACACCCGCACGCCGACAATCAGGCCGGCCGCCAAACCGGCCACAACGGCCAAAGGCACGGGGCCATCGCGCCAGGAAAGATCCAACGTCCACGACGATCCGAGCAGCGCAACATCAACCGATATGCCCACCAGGACACCAAGGCCCACCGATGCACTTGACTCACCTATCAGCACAACCAGGACAAACAGGAACGCGGCCACCCCCAGCGCACCGATCAGAAGGTCAACCGCCGGCGCCCGAACAATCTGCTCGGCAACTCTCGAGATCGCCAGCACGACTCCGCCTACCAGCAGCCCCCTCCTCCGATGCAGGCCGGGGCCGATGAGGAGCGGCAACCCAGAACCGATCACGAAGACTGCCAACGCCAACCCACCGCCCGACCCGGGATGCGCACCTGTCGCGTCCACGAGATAGAAGTTGGTGGTGGCGGTGAAGACACGTATCTCCTGTAAGCCGATGGTCGTCGTTAGAGCGGCCGTCACCCACCAGGCGATCGGCCTGGGATGCCCGGTCATCGGCTCAAGGTAGTCCGTTGGAGAGTGGGCGGCTTCCGGTCAAGGCACTGCCGGCGGGGTGACCCGATCGGCAAACTCGGGAGCGCAATAGACCAGTAGCCCATCGACGATGGTCCCCAGCACGGCCAACCGTTCATCCAGCACCACCAAGTCGGCCACCTTCCCGACCTCGATCCGTCCTCGCCTGGGCTCACCGATTACCTTGGCCGGGTGGGCCGAAGCGGCCCTAAGCGCTTCCTCGGGTGAGCAACCGGTGAACGCAACATAGTTCCGAACCGCCTGGTCGAGGGTGAGGATGCTGCCGGCCAGGTCGCCAACGGCGTTGCGAGGAGATTTCTCGTCGACGGTGATGACGAGGTCATGGAGCCGAAACTCGCCCGGACCTGTGCCCATCCCGGCCATGGCATCGGTGATCAGCACGACACGGTCAACAGTTTTGCTGCGACGAACAAGCCGGACCGTGGCCGGATGGAGGTGAACACCATCGACAATGAGCGCAACCGACGCACCGGGATCGTCCAACAACGCTCCCACCAGTCCGGGCTGACGGGGGGCCAGGGGTGGCATCCCGTTGAATAGATGCGTGCCGTGTGTCACTCCGACCCGGAGGGCGGCCAGGCCTTCCTCGTAAGTAGCCGCCGAGTGCCCGGCCGCTACCACCACCTCACGATCTCGCAACTCTCGGATAACCTGGTCCGCTCCGGCGAGTTCGGGAGCAAGGGTCACCAGCCGAACCATCTGCTCTTTCCCCCAGCCGTCCACGACTTCTAGGGATGCAGAGCGCAGATGCTGCTGCTCGTGGGTACCGCGCTGATGCGGGGCAAGCATCGGGCCCTCGAGATGAAGCCCCAGCACGCGGGCACCCCGGTACCCGGGTGGCGGGCCCTCCGCTAAGAGCCGAAGAGCTTCCCTCCTCAGGGTCGACGGCGACGAGATAATAGTTGGCAGGAAGGAAGTTACCCCGGTGACCGGCAATTGTGTCCCGACCTCCCAGATCGTGAATGGATCGGTCGTGAAGTCGAGCCCGAAACCGCCGTTGATCTGGATATCGATCAGGCCCGGGGCGACCAAGAGCCCACCGGCATCAATGGTGGCATCGACTGTGCCGGGCATCCGGTCCAAGATCACGCCGCCTTCGACCGCCAGATCGGCATTGACAAAACCTTCGGGAGTCAGAACCCGTCCACTGCGCACCGCCAGCGAGCCGCTCATGCAGCTTCCCAATCTAGGGCTCGATCGGGTGCCTCACCGCCCAAGGTGCGCGGCGCGATTCAGGCCGTTGCCCGGATGATGGCACTAACCGCATCAGGCGCCACCCCGTGGGTGACCTCGACCTCAACGCCGTGGAAGCCGGCCTCCTCAAGACCAGAAACGAAATCGTCCTCATAGAGAGCACCGGCCAAGCAACCGATCCAGGCGGCCAGGTCCGACTGCTCCTCCTCTGTGAAACGCCGCGTGGTGAGGATGTCGGTCACGGCGAACCGGCCCCCCGGCCTGAGCACCCGGTGAGCCTCACGGAAGACTCCCGGCTTGTCGAGAGAAAGATTGATCACGCAGTTGGAGATGATCACATCGACCGCATCGTCGGGCAGCGGAATCGCTTCGATCTCGCCTTTCAAGAACTCGACGTTCTCGATCCCGGCCTCCTCCTGATTGCGGCGTGCGAGGTCCAACATCTCGTCGGTCATGTCGAGTCCGTATACCCGTCCGGTTGGTCCCACCCGCCGAGCAGACAGAAAGACATCGAGGCCGCCGCCCGAACCGAGGTCGAGTACTACCTCGCCCTCCCTAAGAGCGGCTACCGCAGTCGGGTTTCCGCAACCCAGCGAAGCCAGCCGGGCCGTATCGGGGATGCCCTCGGTCTCGAGGGCCGCGTACAACTCGGCACCAAGACCGTCCCCGGCTGCCGGCCCACAACATGAATCGGTTTCATGGACCTGCAGCGCGGCGGTGGCATACCGCTGGCGAACCGCTTCTTTGATGTCCGTCATGGTCCAGCTCCTATATATCGATGTTCGTCTATGTATTGTATCGCACCGAATCCGGAGAATCAACCCATCGCGTAAGAAAGATGAAATATGACAATACCGCACTCAGGTTATACAATGTGATTACGCTAAATTTCTAAGTGGATATTCCACACAATGAGGTGAAGACATGGCGAAGGTAGTAGGCATCGACTTGGGAACCACCAACAGCGCCATCGCGGTGCTGGAAGGCGGCGAACCCACCATCATCCCCAACGCGGAAGGACAGCGCACCACTCCGTCGGTGGTGGCATTCAAAGACGATGAAGTCCTCGTCGGAGAGGTCGCCAAGCGACAGGCGATCACCAACCCGGACCGGACCATCCGGTCGGTCAAGCGATACATGGGAACCGACAAGAAGTTCGACATCGACGGCAAGATGTACACCGCTCAGGAGATCTCGGCCCGCATCTTGATGAAGTTGAAGAGAGATGCCGAATCCTTCCTGGGCGACAAGGTGGCGGAGGCGGTCATCACCGTACCCGCCTACTTCAACGATGCGCAGCGGCAGGCCACAAAGGAAGCCGGCCAGATCGCCGGGCTCGAGGTGCTCCGCATCATTAACGAGCCGACCGCCTCCTCGCTGGCGTATGGGCTTGACAAGCAGCACGACCACACCATCCTCGTCTTCGACCTCGGCGGCGGAACCTTCGATGTCTCGGTCCTTGAGATCGGTGAAGGTGTCTTCGAAGTCAAGTCGACCAGTGGCAACACCCAGTTGGGTGGGGACGACTGGGATGACGCCGTCATGGATTGGCTCGTGGGTGAGTTCAAGAACGAGAGCGGCGTCGATCTTTCGAAAGATCGGATGGCGCTGCAGCGACTGAAGGAAGCCGCCGAGAAGGCCAAGATCGAGTTGTCTTCAGTCGCCGAAACCGAGATAAACCTTCCCTTTATCACCGCCACCGCGGAAGGACCGCTCCACCTCCAGAAGAAGCTGACCCGCTCCGAGTTCCAGAGACTCACCGACAGCTTGCTCGAAAAGTGCAAGGCGCCGTTCCATCAGGCCATCAAGGACGCCGGAATCGCTGTCTCCGACATCGACGACATCGTCATGGTCGGCGGCTCAACCCGGATGCCCGCCGTTCAGGACTTGATCCGTGAATTGACCGAGGGCAAGGAGCCGCACAAGGGCGTCAACCCCGACGAGGTGGTTGCGGCCGGAGCGGTGCTGCAGGCTGGTGTCTTGAAAGGCGATGTCAAGGACATCCTGCTGCTCGACGTCACCCCGCTGACGCTTAGCATCGAGACCAAGGGTGGCATCTCAACCAAAATGATCGAACGCAACACAACGATTCCCACCCGGCGTTCGGAGACCTTTACAACGGCTGAGAACAACCAGCCGGAAGTTGAGATCCACGTGCTCCAGGGTGAAAGACAGATGGCTCTCGACAATAAGAGCCTCGGCAAGTTTCGGCTGACCGGCATCCCGCCGGCTCCCATGGGCATGCCACAGATCGAAGTGACGTTCGACATCGACGCCAACGGAATCGTTCACGTGACCGCCAAGGACCTTGGCACCGGCAAAGAGCAGGCCATGACCATCACAGGCGGCACTGCACTAGCCGAGGATGACATCGACAGCATGATCAAAGACGCTGAAGCTCACGCCGAGGAAGACCGGATTCGCCGCGAGGCGGCCGAGACCCGCAACCAGGCCGAGCAGGTGGTCCATCAGACCGAGAAGCTCCTGGACGAGCAAGCCGATCAACTCAACGACGAGGAGAAAGCTGCCATCGAGTCGGCGCTGACGGAACTGCGAAACGAGACCGAAAACCAGGATGCCACGCCGGAAACCTTGCGGCCCAAGATGGACGCCGTGTTGCAGGCTTCCCAAGCTCTGGCCCAGCGTCTTTACCAGCAGCAAGCCGCTCAGAGCGACTCCGCCGGGGCCGCCAACAGCGACGGCGACGATGACGAGGACGTCGTAGAGGCGGAGATCGTCGACGAGGGCGATGAGAGCTGAGTGCTGTAATCACCTGGGAGCCCTGAGCTATGCATGAACCAAGCGACGAGACGGCGCAAGTCCAATCGACGGCAGGTGCCGAGCAGCACGGCGAGATCGTCGTGGACAAAGAGCCGCGCCTCATCGACCCGCACACGCTCGGACTGGAGCTTCCCGCCGACCCCGCGGTCGCCGTCCAGCTCTTGTTACATGAGCTGGATGCGGCACGCGAGGAGGCCGGGTCGTACCTGGCGGATCTGCAGCGGGTAGCAGCCGATTTCGACAACTTCCGCAAGCGGATGCTTCGGGATCAGGCAGAGAACATCGAACGAGCCTCGCAGCGCGTGGTGATGGGCCTGATGCCGATTCTGGACACTTTGGAAGCCGCACTGACCACCGAAGCGGAAACGCCTGCAGAAAAGAAGCTCCTGGACGGCGTGCGGGGCACGCTGGATTTGCTGCTCGACACACTGGCCAAGGAAGGTCTCGAGATCATCCCGACGGTCGGCACCGTGTTCAACCCGGAAGTGCATCAAGCGGTGCTGGCTCCCGAACCCGGGGACGCTCGGCTAATCGTCACCCAGGAGATGCGGCGCGGCTACGCGCTCCAGGGCCGATTATTGCGCGCCGCCCTGGTCGCGGTGGATCATGAATAGGGATTGGGTCGAGAAGGACTTCTATAAGGTCCTCGGGGTTTCGAAGACCTCGTCGGCCGACCAAATCAAGAAGGCCTATCGCAAGCTCGCCCAGCAATACCACCCGGACGCCAATCCTGGTGATGGAACGGCCGAGGAGAGGTTCAAGGACATCTCCGAAGCTTATGCCACGTTATCCGACCCGGAGCAGCGCACGGAATACGACCAGGTCCGGCAGATGGTGGACTCGGGTGGTTTCCGTGGGTTCGGCACGCCGGGCGGAGCAGGCGGGTTCGGTGCCGGTGGCCAGAGAATTCGCATGGAAGACCTCTCCGACCTACTCGGCGGAATGGGCGGGGCGAGCGGCGGGCTTGAGGACCTGTTCGGATTTGGTGGTCGCTCCCAGAGCGGACCGCAACGCGGCGCCGATCTGGCCACCGAACTCCACCTCTCGTTCGAGGATGCCATCACCGGGGTCACCACCTCGGTCGCCGTCCAAGGCGAAGCATCCTGCCGTACGTGTCGCGGCTCGGGAGCCGAGCCCGGTACGGGTGTGGAGACCTGTCCGGTATGTGGCGGATCCGGCATGACGGCCCAGAGTCAGGGCTTCTTCTCGATGACCCAGCCGTGTCGGAACTGCTCCGGATCGGGCCGCATCGTCCAGCAGCCGTGTCACACGTGCGGTGGTCGCGGCACCGAAGTGCGCTCGCGGACACTCAACGTCAAGATCCCGGCCGGGGTTCGGAACGGGGCCACGATTCGGCTGAAGGGCAAGGGCTCACCTGGCCGCAACGGCGGGCCCGCCGGAGACCTGCTGGTAAAGACCCATGTTGCCCCTCATCCGGTCTTGAAACGCAAGGGCGACGACATCACCGTCCGGGTCCCGGTCACCTTCACCGAAGCGACGCTTGGCGCCCAGATCGATGTACCCACCCTGAACGGTTCTGTGCGTCTCAAGGTGCCGCCTGGAACCAAGAGCGGCAAGACGTTTCGTATGCGCGGCCGGGGAGTGAGCCGGGCACGGGGTCGCAGCGGCGATCTGCTTGCCACCGTCGAAGTGGTCGTGCCGACCAAACTGTCGCGAGATGCAAAGAAGGCACTGCAAGACTTCCACGATAAGTTTGAAAGCGACGAGAACCCTCGCGCCCACCTGAAGGTGTGACGATGGTCCAAAGAAGGAACGCAAGAGAGAGCCAGGCGCTATTCGTGATCTCAGTCGCGGCGGAACTGGCCGGCGTGCATCCTCAAACTCTGCGGATCTACGAGCGGCGAGGGTTGATCATGCCCTACCGGACCCCAGGAGGAACCCGTCGTTACTCACAAGAAGACCTCAACCGACTAGCACTGATCCAGGAGTTGACCGAGCAGGGGCTCAACCTCGAGGGAGTCAAGAAAGTCCTTGAGCTTCGCGAACGGGTTGTGAAACTCGAGAAGGAACTGTCGGGGGTCAAGGAGGATCTGACCGCAGCAGAGGATCAGGTCGATCGTGAGATCGCCAAGGTTCACCGCAGCTACCGCCGGGACATCATCCTGCGCAGACAACTCCACCCCGACGTCCGGCGCCGGCTCAACGACCTCTTTGAGTGAAGCCCGCTCTCGAGAATCATGGTTTTGGCGCCTAATTTGCTCGCAATGTGGGCAAGAAAAGCGCCAAAACCAGGATACCTAGCCCTTGACCACTCCAAGCGGCCGCAGGCGCGCCACCTTGTTGGCGAGGCCAGCCCGGGCGCAGGCGTCGACGACTTCATCGACGTCCTTGTACGCGTAGGGGGCTTCCTCCGAGAGGAGCTTCACCGACCCTGGCCGCACAGAGATTCCGGCCGCTTCCAGGCCGCGGCGTACCTCGAAACCGGTTTCGCGCTGCTTGGCCTTCTTGCGGCTCATCAACCGTCCCGCTCCATGGGCGGCGGTCGCAAAAGCGGGGTTCCCCTCCGCCCCCACCAACACCCACGAGGCGGTGCCCATGCTGCCCGGTATCAAGACCGGTTGCCCTGTCATTCGCAGATCCGGGGATAACTGGGAGTGGCCGGGCCCAAAGGCCCGCGTGGCACCCTTACGATGCACGCACAGCCGTCGCAACTCGCCATCCACGGGGTGAAGCTCGATCTTGGCCAGGTTGTGAGCCACGTCGTAAACGAGTTGCATCCCGGTCCGCTCGGGCGAGGTCCCGAACGCGGAGGCGAATGCCTGGCGGGCTTCATGGGCCAGAACGTGGCGGTTGGCCCAGGCGAAGTTGGCCGCGGCGGCCATCGCCCCCAAGTATCGCTCTCCTTCTGAAGAATCAGCCGGCACTGAAGCGAGTTGCCGGTCCGGCACCTCAATGCCGTACTTCTGCATGGCCATGCCCATCAGCTTCAGTTCGTCGGTGCACGTCTGGTGTCCGAGACCACGGCTCCCACAGTGGATCATCACGCACACCATCCCCTCGGTCAGGCCGAAGGCGCGGGCAACCTGCTCATTGTGGATCGACTCCACCACCTGGACCTCGAGGAAGTGGTTGCCCGCCCCGAGCGATCCCAATTGACCCGCGCCCCGTTGCAGCGCCCTCGCCCCGATGTGCTCGGGTCGGGCGCCCTGGGAGGTGCCGTTCTCCTCACAACGGTCGAGATCGGAGTCCCAGCCGAAGCCTGCGGAGCGAGCGGCCCGGGCCCCCTCCCGGAGGACGTTCCTGAGCAGACCCGGGTCGGCGATCGACCCTTTCCCCAGACCGCGCGGGATCCGGCGGCCGAGTTCGTCCATCACCTCGGCGCGGCGTCGGTTGAAGTCCTCCTCGTCGTAGTTAGAGGCCAGGAGGCGGACCCCACAGCAGATGTCGAAGCCGACCCCACCGGGAGACACCACCCCGCCGGCATCAACCTCGGTGGCTGCCACCCCTCCAATCGGAAAGCCGTATCCCCAGTGGATGTCCGGCATCGCCATGGAGGCTTCAACGATGCCGGGTAAGTACGCAACGTTCTCGACCTGGAGGACCGCTCGATCTTCATCGGCCTTCAGGATGAGCGACTCGGAGGCGTAGATGCGTCCCGGCACTCGCATTCCGTCGTGGCGGGGAATCTCCCATACGCACTCAGAGGTACGACGTAGTTCCATCACTTCCACTGTACGCCCTCACGTCAAGAGGCCGGCCCGTAGGCCGGCCTCTTCGATCGATCGGTAGGTGAGTCCCTAACGATTCAGGGCGTCGCGAATCTGGGTCAACAGGACGATGTCCTCGGCTGGGGCAGGAGCCACCTGCTCACCTGAGTCCTGACGGGCCTTGTATGCCTGGTAGGGCTTAACGATGAAGAAGAACACGGCCAGCGCAATGAACAGGAACGACACCGCAACCGTCAAGAACGACCCGAAACGGATCTCAGAACCGTTGATCGTGAGGATCAGCGCGTCGTCGAAACTCGGCTCACCAAAGATGATGCCGATGATCGGCATCAGCACATGCTCCACCATCGAATTGATCAGAGCTACAAGAGCCAGCGCCATGATCAGGCCGACTCCCACCTCGATCAGATTGCCCTTGAGGGCGAACTCCTTGAATTCCTTGAGCATCCGCTCTCCCTTCGTTGACCCGTCCGGGGACCTAATATTCCAGGGTGGTCACGCGGCCCCAAGTCCTTCGGCACGACGATCCCACCGGGAGCCCGGAATCCGGGTCCCGTGCATTGGACCCCTCATCGCCTGAATAGTTCCGCCCAACCTCAGACGTCGAAGACGACCTGGACCGACCACCCGGCAGGCATCTCATCGACCCTCAGGTCGTGGTAGGTGACGGCTTTGATTGGAGGCCCCGAGAGTTCCAGCCCGGTCAGCGGAATCCCCATCGCCCACCCTGCCACCCGACTTGGCTCCATTGTTTCGATCTCGAACGAACACAAGGCCAGTTCGCCGATTTCCGCCTCGAAGAGCAGCGCGCTCAGCCAGTCGACCAGCAGATCCTCCACGGTGGGAGCCGCAACCTCGATCCGGACCCAGGCCTCTCCCACCAGATCGTCGATCTCGAACATCAGATCGAACATGGCGAAGGCGGCGTTGGCGAACGCTTCCCGGAGTGTATCTCCGTGCGCAACAATCCCCGTGTCGGCAGTGTGGGAAAGCACCTCATAACGGGGCGTCATGTCGCCATTGTGCCACCGTGGGGATTGTCCTAAGTGCACCGCCCCACAGTTCCGATAACCACTCGTGATGGACAACACCAACGATTTGGCGGTGCTGCTCGCCTCCCAATACCCGCTTCTCCTCGTAGAGGCCCAGGAGGAGCAGCGCCTCCTCGACATCATCCGCCAGGCGGCGGACCGGCTCAATCTGTCGGTATGGACGTGGTCGGCGACGCGCGGACTAGCCAAAGACGGCCACCACGCGCAGTATCAGACCATCGACCCCCATGTCGCACTGGAGTTCGTCGGTGATCTGTCGGGTCCCGGCGTTTTCGTATTCGCCGACGTCCATCCACTGCTCGCCGATTCGCTGGTTGTCCGCCGCATCAAGGAGGTCGCTCAATCTGCCCGGCGCGGCCAGACCCTGGTACTCACGGGGCCGCGCAACGAGGTACCTCCCGAGATCGAGAGCCTGGCTCATCAATGGTCGCTCAAGCCGCCCGGCCGCGACGAACTGCACGCCCTCGTCAAGCGGACCCTCGAGACCTTTGCCGCTCGTTCGTTCCCGGTAGTCGTAAACGCAGCCGAGGTCGAGCAGATGGTCGATGCGCTGCGCGGGCTCACCATCACTGAAGCCGGACGCCTTGTGCAGCGAGAGGGGCTACGCGACGGACAGATATCGCCCGCCGACATTCCGGCGCTGCGCAGCGCCAAAGCCGAGCTGCTGAATTCGGACGGCATCCTCGAGCTGGTGGAATCGGATGTCGGCACCCTCGACACTGTGGGCGGATTGAACGGCCTAAAGTCGTGGTTGCGGCTGCGGAGACGGGTGATGATCTCCGATGACGCTCTCCCGGGTCTCGATCCGCCCCGGGGTGTGCTGCTCACGGGCGTGCCCGGCTGCGGCAAATCGTTGGTAGCCAAAACTCTCGCCCATTCTTGGGGACTCCCTCTGGTTCTGCTGGATCCCTCCAGGCTCTACAGCAAGTACATCGGCGAGTCCGAGCAACGCTTGGTTGCGGCCCTCTCGACCGTTGAGGCCATGGCTCCCGCCGTCCTGTGGATCGACGAGATCGAAAAGGGCCTGGCTTCATCCGGTGACGGTGATGGTGGGGTCAGCAAGCGTTTGCTCGGCACCTTTCTGCGCTGGATGCAGGACCGCCAGGGCGATGTCTTCATGGTCGCCACCGCCAATGACGTATCGGCACTGCCGCCGGAGTTGCTCCGCCGGGGCCGATTCGACGAGATCTTCTTCGTAGATCTTCCCGACACCGATGAACGAGCGGAGATTCTCTCGCTCCATCTTGCCAAAAGGGGTTGGTCCGCAGACCGGTTCGATATGGCCCAGCTGGTGGCCGCCTCCGAAGGCTTCTCCGGGGCCGAGTTGGAGACGGTGGTGGTCGGGGCTCTCTACCGGGCTCTTGCCGACGAGGGCGACCTCACCACGGCAAGTCTGAGTAGAGAACTCGCAGCCACCGTGCCCCTCTCCGTATCGCGCCGCGAAGACGTGTCGGCGCTACGCGCCTGGGCCGACGGCCGAGCGGTGTTTGCCTAGGACGAATCCCTGAATCGGAGCCCGGACGGCTATTCTCCCGAATATGAACGAGCGACCGGCGATCATCCGCATTTCGGAGTCCGTGGACGGGGACGACGCCCGGGTCATGATCACGCTCCAGTGGGCGGAAACCGTTTTCCACGGTGAAGCAATCGGCTCCGCAGGGGCTTCGCATCGAGCCCGACTGGTGGGCGAAGCCACCCTCGACGCGGTCGAGAAAGTCACCGAAGGCCGCATCCACCTCGACCTCGAGGCCGTTGCTACTCAGGACCTCGGCGTGGTCCAGGTCGCCCTCGCGCAAGTGAATCTCACCGAGACGGGCGAGTCGCTGGTAGGCAGCGCCCTGATAAGCGAAGCCGATCCGTCGGCCGCCACCGTGAGAGCCATTCTCGACGCCATAAACCGGAGACTCGCCACCGTTCTCTAGTTTCGGTCACTAGTCCGTGCCGATTTCGACGAGCCCTGCGCGACCCGTGCCACTCCGCAGGAACAAGAACCATCGGCACCGATCCCTCCTCCCGCTCGGCCTATCGCGCTGCCCCGGTTCCTGACATACTTGAGAAGAGTGAAGGAGGCTACTTGTGTCTGAGACCACCACGCGATCACAAGATGCCGCGGCAATCATGCAGGACTCGTTCAATGCAATCGCAGCGAGGGACCTGGAGGGGCTGACGGCGTACTGGCACGACGACGTGGTCGAAGACTTCGTCGTGCTGGGACCGGTTCGCGGCAAGGAGGCGGCCGAAGCGTTCTTCAGCGAGATGTTCACGGCCGTCCCCGACATGGAATTCACCACCGAGCGAATCATGTCGTTCGACGGGAAGACCGCGGTCGGGCAATGGTCACTTCGAGGCACGTTGAGCGGCGGCCCGTTTCAAGGGATCGAGCCTAACGGCCGCCCGGTGAGGTTGCGGGGGATCGATGTGATGGAGTTCGAGGACGGACTCCTCATGCACAACACCATCTACTACGACGGGTTGGCGTTCGCTCGCCAGCTCGGGTTGCTGCCGGCAGAGGGCTCACTCGGCGACCGGGCCCTACTCGCTGCGTTCAACGGCCTGACCAAGTTGAAGAACTCATTGCGTCGCTGATCGCCGGCAGCCTCCAGGATGGAATGATGACAGTCCTTGGGGCGATGTGGCCGAGTCCTGGACGCCGTTCGCCCGGCTCGCCCGGAACTGGTCCTCGCCCGGACTTCAGTGATTCTCGAGGTCTTGACGCAATTGAATCCTCGCCTGGCGGCGGGCTTCCGCTTCTCTCTGCCGGCGTCTTTCTTCGTCGGTGTCCGGCGCTACCGCCGGAACACCCACCGGTCGCCCATGTTCGTCGAGTCCCACCATGGTGACATAGGCGGTCGTCGTATGATCCCTGCCACCGGTCACCGGATCCTCCCGGTGGACGGTGACTTCGACCTCCATAGATGTGTTCCACGCCTGGGTCACGCAGGCGGTGAGGCTCAGCACGTCACCTATGTAGACCGGTGCATGAAAGGTGAGCGAGTCGACCTGGGCGGTCACCACCCTGCGTTGGGCGTGCCGCATAGCCGCCACCCCGGCGGCCGAGTCCACCAGCTTCATGATCGAACCACCGTGCACAAAGCCGGCGGTGTTGGCGTCGGTGATCTGCATCACCTGTGCCATCGTGGTCAGCGACTCAGAAGGGTGCTTTTCGTCCATGACGTACCTCCCCCCAAATCTGATATAATCAGACTTAGATTTTTTGGAATCAATTCAGTGCGAAATACGTTGTTTGAGACGATATTACAGGAGCGAAGGTCATGGCCGTCGATTTCGACAAGTTCACCCACCGATCGCAACAGGCGATGCTGCGCGCCCAGGAACTCGCCAAGGCTCACGCTCACCACTATGTGGAACCTGCCCATCTACTGATAGGCCTATTCGACCAGTCGGACGGCATCATCTTTGCCTTGCTGGCCAAGCTGGGGATCCAACCGCCCGAACTGCGACGCAAGATCGACGAGCAACTGGAGCAACTCCCCAAGGTATACGGGGGCGAGGTGGCCATCTCTCGGGGTCTGCTCGGTGTCTTCGAGGCCGCCGAGTCGCGCCGCGCCGAAATGCGGGACGACTACTTATCCGTCGAGCATCTCCTCCTGGCGCTGGCGGAGTCGGAAACGCCGACCGGCGAAATACTGCGCGCCGAAGGGGCAGCCCCCCAGGCCATGCTGGGAGCTTTGAGCGAGATCCGCGGCAATCAGCGCGTGACCAGCCAGGACCCCGAAGCTACCTTCGCGGCCCTCGAGCAGTACGGACGCGATCTGACCGACATGGCCCGCCAGCAGAAGCTCGACCCGGTCATCGGTCGGGATGACGAGATCCGTCGGGTCATACAGGTGCTTTCCCGGCGGACCAAGAACAACCCGGTCCTGATCGGCGAGCCGGGAGTCGGCAAGACCGCCATTGTCGAGGGACTCGCCCAGCGCATCGGGAATGGCGATGTCCCCGAGGGCCTCAAGAACAAACGGATCGTCGCGCTGGACTTGAGCGCACTGGTGGCAGGGGCCAAATACCGTGGTGAGTTCGAAGAACGCTTGAAGGCGGTGCTCGGCGAAATCAAGGCATCGGCCGGCCAGATCATCACCTTCCTCGACGAGATGCACACCATCGTCGGCGCCGGCGCGGCCGAGGGTGCTATGGACGCGTCGAACATGCTCAAGCCGATGTTGGCTCGCGGCGAGTTGCGCATGATCGGCGCCACCACTCTCGACGAGTACCGCAAGTATGTAGAGAAGGACGCGGCGCTCGAGCGGAGGTTCCAACCGGTATTCGTCGACGCACCCAGCGTAGAAGACTCGATCGGGATCCTGCGCGGGCTCAAGGAACGATATGAGGTCCACCACGGAGTCCGCATTACCGACTCCGCCCTGGTGGCAGCAGCAGTGCTGTCCGACCGCTACATCACCGGCCGGTTCCTTCCCGACAAAGCGATCGACCTCATCGACGAATCCGCCTCCCGGCTCCGCATTGAGATCGACTCGATGCCGGAGGAGATCGACGAGCTGGAACGACGCATCAAGCAACTGGAGATCGAGCGGGCCGCTCTGCAGAAGGAGACCGACGACGTTTCCAAGCAACGACTGGCCGCCCTGGAACAAGAACTGGCCGACGGGCGCGAAGAATCAGAAGGGTTGCAGGCGCACTGGAATCTCGAAAAAGCCGAGATTGGCCGCATCAGGAGCATCAAGCAGCAGACCGAAGAGGCCAGGACCGAGGCCGAGCGGGCCGAAAGAAGCGGAGATCTGGAACGCGCCGCAGAAGTCAGGTACGGCACTCTTCCCGACCTCGAGCGGAAGCTTGCGGAGCGTGAGCAAGAGATGGAGAAGCTGCAGGCGCAGCGGAAGATGCTGAAAGAAGAGGTCGATGAGGAGGACGTTGCCGAGGTGGTTAGCCGCTGGACGGGGGTTCCGGTGTCTCGCTTGATGGAGGGCGAGATCGAAAAGCTGATCCGTCTCGAAGACCACCTGCACCGGCGGGTCGTCGGGCAAAACGCGGCGGTTACCGCCGTGGCCAACGCCATTCGACGCAGCCGAGCCGGGCTATCGGATCCGCAGCGACCGATCGGATCGTTCATCTTCTTGGGCCCGACCGGCGTCGGGAAGACGGAACTTGCCCGGGCGCTGGCCTGGTTCATGTTCGACGACGAGCGAGCGATGGTCCGGATCGACATGTCCGAATACATGGAGAAGCACAGCGTGTCCCGGTTGATCGGGGCGCCTCCCGGCTACGTCGGCTACGACGAAGGCGGACAGCTCACCGAGGCGGTGCGCCGCCGCCCTTACTCGGTGATCCTTCTCGACGAGATAGAGAAGGCCCACGCGGACGTGTTCAATGTGCTGCTTCAAGTCATGGACGACGGCCGTTTGACAGATGGGCAGGGCCGCAGCGTCGACTTCTCCAACACCGTACTGATCATGACCTCCAACCTGGGATCGCAATACATTGAGCCGGACAGTTCCGACGAAGAGGTCCGCGAACAGGTCCTCACGGTGGTGCAGTCCCACTTCCGCCCCGAGTTTTTGAACAGGGTCGACGAAGTGATCGTGTTCCACCGGCTAACGAAAGACGACTTGCGTACGATCGTCGAGATCCAGCTCGAACACGTGCTTAGCCGTCTGGCCGCTCGCAGGCTCAGCCTCACTCTGACCGACGCCGCCAAGGTCTGGCTGGCAGAGGAGGGTTACGACCCGGCCTATGGAGCCCGCCCACTGAAGCGGCTCATCCAGACCGAGATCGCCGACAAGCTGGCCCTGCAAATCCTCGACGGGACTTTCCGAGAAGGGGACACGGTGGAAGCAGACGCGGACGAGAGCGGGTTGGAGTTTCGAGCCGGGTAGCGGCTCGAGTTGTCAGTTATCAGTGCTACTACCACCAACACCTAACTGAAAGGACGGCAGCAAGACACGTCCGACTGACAACTGATACCTGGCGAAGTGCAAGTCGCATCCAATTCCCGACGGAATGACGGCTCCATCTGCGATAATCAACCCCATGGATAACGAGATTTGGCGCTGGTTGTGGACAGGTCTGGCCGTAGTACTCGCCGTAGGCGAGATCTTCACCGCAGGATTCTTCCTGCTCCCCTTCGCCGTCGGCGGTGCTATCGCCGCTGCTCTAGCCTGGGCGAATGTGGCCGTTGCCTGGCAGTGGATCGCGTTCTTCGTCGTTTCGGTAGCCACCCTCCTTTACTTGCAGAGGTTCATCCGCAAGCAGGACATCGCGGACACCAAGAGCATCGGGGCGAACCGCTACCTCAACATGTCGGCGGTTGTGCTCGAGCAGGTCGATCCAGTGTCCGGCACCGGTCGGGTTCGGGTGGAGTCGGAAGAGTGGCGGGCCACGAGCGACGGGGACATCATCGAGCCGGGGACGGCGGTGACCATAACCGAAGTGCGCGGCACCCGGTTGGTGGTGCGGGAGTCGGCCGCAAGGTCCTGAGTTTGGTCTGAAAGAGAGGGCTTCATGGAAGCAGTCATCATTCTGTTCATAGTCATAGCGATCCTTTTGATCGTATTCGTGGGCGCAGGCCTGCGAATCGTGCGGCCGTTCGAGAAGGGGCTGATCGAGTTCCTGGGCCGATACCAGCGAACCGTCGACCCAGGGCTGCGCTGGATCATGCCGTTCGTCAAGCGTCTGCTCAAGGTCGATATGCGGGAGCAGGTGATTGATGTTCCACCCCAGGAAGTCATCACGAAGGACAACGTTGTTGTCACCGTGGACGCGGTGATCTACTTCGAAGCCACCGACCCGGTCAAGCTGAAGTACAACATCAGCAACTTCGTGCTGGCGGTCACCAAGCTCGCCCAGACCAACCTCCGTAACGTTGTCGGCGATCTGCAGTTGGATGAAGCTCTCACGTCGCGTGAACTCATCAACGCCAAACTGCGGGAGATCCTTGACGACGCCACCGACAAGTGGGGCACCAGGGTGGTGCGAGTCGAGATTCAGCGCATCGAGCCGCCGCCGGACGTCACCGACGCCATGCACCGGCAGATGAAGGCCGAACGCGACCGCCGGGCGGTCGTCACTGAGGCCGAAGGTCAGAAGCGATCCGCCATCCTCCGCGCCGAAGGTGTCAAAGAAGCCCAGATCCTCGAGGCAGAAGGTCAAGCCGAGGCCATCAAGCGTGTTGCCGATGCCGATAAGTACCAGAAGCTGACCGTGGCTGAGGGTGAAGGACAGGCCATCGAGCGTGTGTTCGGCGCCATCCATACCGGCGACCCCACCCCCGACCTGATCGCCATCCGCTATCTGGAGGCGTTGCAGGGCATCGCCGACGGACAGGCCTCCAAGGTATTCCTGCCGTTGGAGATGAGCGGGATCATGTCGAGTATCGGAGCGATCGGCGAACTCTTCGCCCCTGAAGGCGCCACCGGTGTTGGCCGCCCCGAACGAACCGCGTTCCGCCGGCCGGTTCCACCACCGGAAGAGTAGGAAGTGGAAGGTTGGAAGTGGGACGTGGGAAGTTGGCCGTAGGACTCAGGTAGTCCGAACTGCGCCAGTAAGCCTCCTGGTGACAGGGGGGCTAATAGCATTTCTCCAATTCAGGCCGTTCATAAGGGGCGATCCACACCCGAGCGCCGACCTTCCACCTCCCCCCACCGCCCATCCAGGGTGGGCCTACAGCTCTCCCCACCGGTCACCGAGGGCTAGGTCGATCACCGTCCAGGCCATGGCCAGAGCGCCGTCCCGAATTGCCAGCTCGCCGTCGGCGGTCACCGTATGAGCGGCAAACTCGGGCTGATGATTCACCGCATCCCCCGAATTGATCGACAGGAGCGGGTGGATCGAAGGCACGACTTGGCTCACATTTCCCATGTCGGTCGATCCCGCTGCCCCCGGTTCTTCATCGGCACCGCGCCCCATAGTCCGCCCGAGCGCAGCGGCGTTGGCGACGAACAGCTCGACCATGACCTGGTTGCTCACCATGTCCTCGAAGGGGTGCCCGATCTCTTGCACATTCCAGGTGCAGCCGGTGGCCGTGGCGGCAGATTCGAAACAGGCCATCACCCGGTCGTAGAGCTCGTCCATCCGCCCCTTGGTTGCGGCCCGCACGTACCAGGACGAGCGGGTGTAGCTGGGAATGATGTTGGGCGCATCCCCGCCGTGCGTGATGATCGAGTGGATCTTGTCGGTCGGATATAGCGCTTGACGCAGGGTCGAGACGTTCACGTAGGCCTGCACGAATGCGTCCAGGGCATTGATCCCCAGTTGGGGGGCAAAAGCGGCGTGGGAATCCTTGCCGTGGAACTCCACGTCGACATGCCGGACGCCCAGCACATGGGGATCTACCACATCTTGGGGGGTAGGGTGCACCATCATCGAGGCGGCCGCGTCGATAAAGGCCCCGGCGTTGATCAGGTCGATCTTGCCCCCCATCTTCTCCTCGGCCGGCGTGCCGAGCACCGTCAGCCTCATTCCCAATTCGTCTGCCAAAGAAGCGAGTGCTACACCGGCCCCAAGAGCCGACGCGGCAATTATGTTGTGCCCGCAGGCGTGACCGACGGTGGGAAGTGCGTCCATCTCCGCGCAGATGATCACTTCGGGTCCTTCGGATCCGACCCGGGCGGCAAATGCCGTTTCCAGACCGTAGGCCGGATACTCGACCGCAAAACCTCGCTCGGCCAGGAAACCCACCAGCCGCGCCGAGGTCGTGTGCTCTTCGAAGCCAACCTCCGGGTTGTCGTGCATCCACCGATTGATGCCTGCTAGTTCGCTCTCCACCTCTGCAAAACTTTGTTCGGCGCGGGCTTTTAGATCCATGTTGTCCTCGTTCGGTTGATCCTGGTGCGGCCCGATCACGCTACCACTGTGACAAAGGACCAGGTCGTGAGGTTGGGCCGCAAGATCCCGGAGCTCAGAGCCGCGCCCGGGTACGCTGCGGTCCGTGTTCGCTCTTCGACCCATCATTGCCGTGTTGATGGTGCTGATGCTCTCCGCTTGCACCACCACGGGCGATCCCAGCCCGACGCCAACCACGATCACGATTCTGTTGACAAGCACGACAACGAACCCGACAACGACTGCGCTGACGGAACCGGCCCCCGAGACGTGTGATCCTCCCGCTTTTCTGCCAACGGTTCTCCCCGAGAGGGTGGTCGACGATCAACCCGATCTTGCGGCGGTGCCCCTCGACGAGTTCACCTTGCAGCCCGGCACTATCGTCACCGGCTGGACCGACGAAAACGGCAATCCGGTTCTCGCCATGGTGCGAGGAGGGCTCCCTCCTATCCGCTGGCTCGCCCCACCGGAGCGCATTGAGGTGCGAGAGTTTGAAGCAGCTGTGGGAGATCTCGGCGACGGGATCTGGGGTGTGGCCTGGGTAGAAGGACCCGATCGATGCGACGAGTTCTACCTCGTCTTCTATCCGCCGACCGGACCGGAAGAGGCGAAGGTAGTGGTGGCGAGCCTGACGGGATAGCGCAGTACCTGGTACCTCGTACCTCGTAACGGTTACTTGCTCAGACTGCGTTCGAGACCGGCGAGTTTCGCCTTGATTCCTATCAATTCGGCAATGAGTCGATTCTGGTGTTCTTCAGTCAGGTAACCGAGGCCGAGAGCGATGTCGAGCTGAGTCTCTACTTCAGGCGCTGATCCAGATGTGAAGGAATCGACGGAACTCGGCAGGGCTTCCGCGACCGGCGCCTGTTCGAAGGAATCGACACCGCCGCTCGTCGAAGTTGTTGGGTCAACCCAAACCGTTCGTCAAAAGGGAATCGTCGGGTCACCGCGTAGACATATGACACGAAGACCCGGCTTCGCTGCCAAACATACAGTCGTCGGTAATCGTGCACCCATCTGAGATATAACGCTCAGGCATGAATAGGAATCGGGTCGAAGTACGAGCTACGAACTACGAAAGAAGCTTCAAGAACCCCTCAGGGCCTGCCTTTCTCCTTATGAAGCCGCTTGGCCGCTTCCATGTAGCGATCCATCTCAGCGATGTACGTCTCGGCGTCCTGGGCGACCTCGGGGTAACGACGGGACATGGCGACCACTGCGAAGCGGGCTCCCCGAAAATAAGTGAAGAGCTGCTCGGACGGCATGGCGTTCGGGCCGGGTTCAATGGGCCCCAGTTCCGGAGAACCCTGCGTCGTAGGCGGCAGGTTCATCCGGCGCAGGGAATTGACAACCCAATCCTCGGTTGGACGATCGGCGAAGTCCCGCGATGTGAAGCGAAAGCCTTCGGTGCCGTCGGTCGTGACTCCCACGACGGCCGGAATGGCGATGCTCCGGTGGTCGTGCTGGTCGGCCAGACCCCACGGTCCGATGGCCTGGATGCGATCGGGATCGCTGAGCATTGGGAACGGAAGACGCAGCTTCTCGACCATCGCGGCGTGTTGTCCGGGGCTATCGATGCTGATCCCGACGATCCTTGCTCCGGCCGCAGTGATCTCGTCGTGCCGGTAGGCCAAGCTGACCAGCTGGCCGTGGCAGTAGGGTCACCAATCACCCCTCAGGAACACCGCCAGCAGGCCGGCGTCCAGGTGGTCGGCCAGTCTCCAGGGACGGCCCGCCTGATCCAGCAGTGTGAAATCTTGCAGTGTCATGTCGTCCTCCTCGGTACTGTCACCTTAGGGGAACGGAGAAGCGACCTTGCCCAACAGAACCTTGGCCGTCGTTTCTCTTCCCTCTAGCGCCCGATGGGCGTCGGTGGCGCCACCACCGGGAAGCGGCCCCGGATATGCACATCCAGCGAGCCTTCGCCGATCCAGTAGAACAGATCCGACGCCCAACTCGGCGCGAGCCGCCCCGCAGCTGTAGTGCCCAGCTGAGACAGAAAAGCCGACAGCCCAGTTCTCCGAGCTCCTGGTCAGAGAATCTGGCTGAGGAACAGTTTCGTCCGGTCTTCGTCGGGGTCCTCGAAGATGTGCTGGGGCGTACCCACCTCGACCACTTCGCCGTCGGCCATGAAGAGCACCCGGTTGGCCACCGCCCGGGCGAATCCCATCTCGTGGGTGACCACGATCATGGTCATCCCCGACTCGGCCAGCTCGACCATGGCGTCAAGCACCTCCTTGATCATCTCCGGGTCGAGCGCACTGGTTGGCTCGTCGAACAGCATCACCTTTGGTTGCATCGCCAGCGATCGGGCGATAGCCACTCGTTGCTGCTGACCGCCCGACAACTGACCTGGATACTTGCGGGCTTGCTCGGGGATCTTCACCCGCTCGAGCATCTGCATCGCCAGCTCCTCGGCATCTTGTTTCGGCGTGTTGCGCACCTGGCGGGGGGCCAGGGTGATGTTGTCCAAAACAGTCAAATGCGGGAACAGATTGAACTGCTGGAATACCATGCCCGTTTCGCGGCGGATCTCCTGGATGTTACGGATGTCATCCGATAACTCGATACCGTCAACGATGATGCGTCCGGCGTCGTGCTTTTCCAGGCGGTTGATGCAGCGGATGAGCGTCGACTTGCCGGACCCGGACGGGCCCATCACCACAATCACTTCCTGCTTCCCGACGTTCAGGTTGATGTTCTTCAAAGCCTGGAAGTCACCGAAGAACTTGTCCACGCCCTGGACCTCGATTATGACCTCGCCCCCTGCACGGGTGGCGTCGGAATATACGTTGTTTTGCGTCATCGTTCTCCAACTCCCAGTTTCTTCTCGAGCCGCCGGCTCTCCCGCGACATGGTGTACGAACCAACCCAATAGATGAGGGCCACAAAGGGCAAGGTCACGTCGACCAAGCCCTTCCCCAGAAACTCCGGCTGGGAGTTGGCAATCGAAGATACTTGGAGGAGTTCGACGATGCCGACGATCACCAGGAGGGAGGTGTCCTTGAAAAGGCTGATGAACTGACCCACCATCGCCGGGATCACCGCTCGCAACGCCTGGGGCAAAACGATGAGGCGCATCACCTTCCAGGCAGGCAATCCGAGAGCTTGTCCTGCCTCGGTCTGGCCTTTGGGTACCGCTTGCAGTCCGCCCCTGACGTTCTCAGCTACATAGGCGGCAGTGAAAAGCATGATCGCCACGATCAACCTGGCCACAGAGCCCAGCTGGGTGCCTGGCGGCAGTAAGAACAGCAGCGCGAACGCACCCATGAGCAACAGGGTGATGAGGGGGACACCGCGAATGAATTCGATGTAGGTGACGGAAAGGTACCGCACCAACGGAAGACTCGATCGGCGACCCAAAGCAAACAGCAGGCCCAGCGGGAAAGCGAGCAGAATACCCGCGACCGTTATGAAGATCGTGAGGTGCAACCCACCCCATCCGTCTAGCTCAACTCCACCGAACCACGACAGGGCTGCGTACGCGCCTATCAGCATTATCAACATGATCAACCAGGCGTACCGGCGCACCCGCGCAGGTAGGTTGAGACCCGCATAACGAGCCGCGACACCGACGGCCACCATGCCGAGCACCATGACGGTCGGCGTCCAGGTGCGACTGAACTGGAGCAAGATGGCCACCAGAAGCAAGATGGGCCAGAACCGCTGGATCCAGTCACGCGGCCTGGACCGGACAAACGGCAGGCCGGCCTCCTTGGCGGCGGCGGCCGCCGAGGCTGTTGACGCGCCCACCATCAGCCCGATCGCACCGGCGATCAGGTAATTGCTCGCCCAGATTCTGGCCAGCTCATCACGCGGGAATCGGCCCACCATGAAGAGAGTCAAGTTGGCCCTCACAATCTCCCATTCGGCCCGGAAGAAGACCCAGCGCAGCAGCGTGAACCCTCCCCACAGAAACAACACCCCGAAGATCACCGTCAGCAGCGCGTTGTACCAGTTGCTGAACAGATTCTCTTTCGCCCAGCGCACGGCGGGCGACTCCCGCCGAACCACAGCAGTGTCGGTGCCGGCGACCATTAGTTGGTCACCAGCTGGAGACGGCGGTTGAGCAAGTTGATCACAAACGAAACGGTCAGCGAGAACAAGAGGTACGCACCCATGAGGATGAGAATGAGTTGCGGAGCCGGCTTGGCGTTACCGATCGCCTGGAACACCACCAGCGTGATCTCTGCGTAGCCGATGGCGATTGACAGAGACGTGTTCTTGGTGAAGTTGAGGAACTGATTGATCAACGGCGGAATGGCGATCCGAAAAGCTTGGGGAAGCACCACAAAACGGAGGCGTTGGAAGCTGCTCAATGCCAGGGCATTTGCAGCCTCGGTCTGACCCTTGGCAACCGCCTGGATGCTGCCCCGTACGATCTCAGCAACGTGACTGGCGGTGTAGATCACCAGCGCCAAAAGGACCGCGATGTACGGTCCGACCGTCTGGTAACCACCCTCGATGATACGGCCGTCAATCACTTCGGGCCGGGAAAGGGAGAAGGGCTTTCCTAGGCTAAAGAAGCCGACGATGGCGAAGAGCACAAAGGTCGCGGTTCCCCACGCGAAGCGATGGTGAGGAGTTCCTGTGGCGTCGAAATTCCTGGTTCGCCAGATCCACACCACGATCGAGGCGAGGATGCCAACCCCGAGCACGGCGAGATACGTCCCGGAATTATCCCCGGCGGTTGCCCAAGGAATCGCCAGGAACCGATTGGAGATCACAAAGAGGTTTCCCGGAGTCACGGCATCCTGCATTCTGGGCAGCGAGAGGATCACTGCGGCGTTGGTGAAGATGATCACCAGCAACGGAGGGATGTTGCGAAGCGTTTCTACATAGACGGTCGCTGCTTTTCGTACCAGCCAGTTGTTCGACAACCGGGCTATTCCTATCAGCGTGCCGAGGATGGTCAGCAGCGGGATCCCGACCACAGACAGGGCAGCCGTGTTCTTGATGCCGAGCAGGATGATGTCCGATATCGGCTGTGAAGGCCGGAAATCGGATCCGGTGACGTTGACGCCGGCGGGTTGTTTGAGGAACTCGAAGTCCGTCGGGATGTTGGCCGCAGTCAGGTTGGTGGTGAGGTTCCGTCCCAGATAGAGGATCAACGCCACCGTTCCGACCCCGGCCAGCACCTGGGCCGCAATCCGCAGCACCTTGACATCGCGCCAGAACGGCGGCCGTCCCGTGCCGGCAGTCGTATCCGTGGTTACCGCCACATGACCTCACTCAAGATGGGGGGGGACCGGCATCTGCCGGTCCCCCCCGTTGTTCATTTACCGGTAGGGCGGCGCGTAGAGGAGTCCGCCGCGAGTCCACAGGTCGTTGACACCGCGCACAAGTCCCAGCGGTGTGTCGGGGCCCACGTTCCTGTTGTAGATCTCCTCGTAGTTGCCTACCTGACTGATCACCTTGACGGCGAAATCGGTTGGCAAACCAAGACCGGGGTCAGTGACGGTCGGAGGGTCGCCGGAGGGCTGGCCGAGGAACTTGAGGACATTGGGATCGTCGCCCGAATAGCTCTCGACGTTGCCCGAGTCCAGGCCGAACTCTTCGGCCTGAATCGTGGCGAACACCGTCCAGTTGACAGCCTGCGCCCACTGCGAGTCACCATCGAGGACCATGGGGCCGAGGGGCTCCTTAGAGAAGGTCTCCGGCAGAATGGTCCACGCCTCCGGGCCGCCATCGGACTCCGGGTTCTGGGCGCGGAAAGCGGCCAGCTGTGACTTATCGGAAGTCCAGCCGTCACACTGATCGGCCACAAACGCAGGACGAAGCTCGTCGTTAGAGTCGAAGGTCAACGGCGTGAACGTCAAACCGCCCGCGGCGAAGCGGTCGGCAAGGTTCAGCTCGGTCGTCGTCCCCGACTGCACGCAGACGGTCGTGTTGGCCATATCTTCAAGTGAATTGATGCCACTGTCTGACTTCACCATCATTCCCTGGCCGTCATAGAACGTCGTGGTCAGGAAGGTCCCGCCTTCTGCCCCATCCCGGCTGGCAGTCCAGGTTGTATTGCGGATCAGCACGTCGATTTCGCCCGACTGCAGAGCAGTGAACCGCTGCTGAGCAGTCAGTGCTTTGTACTCGACTTTGCTGGAGTCGCCCAGCACCGCTGCGGCGACGGCTTTGCAGTAGTCGATGTCGAAGCCGGCGAAATTTCCGTCCGCGTCGATGGAACCAAAGCCGAAGACTTCGTTGTTCACGCCGCAGTTGAGTACATCCCGGGCCACAACCTCGGCGTACACACCTTCGGTGGCGGTTTGACCACCGCCATCTGCCGTTGTCGTCGTTGTTTCTTCAGCGCCGTCACCGCCGCAGGCTGCGGCCACCATGGCCAGCACTGCAACGAGCAGCAAAAGTCGTCTGATCATCCCTCTCCTCCAGAGCATGGTAAGAACCGGGTCATTTCCCGGTGACCAGACAATAGCTACCCGGTGTGATCGGTTTCAACCTGAAAGTGGCCGGTTGCGCGACCGGCAGACCGCCTATCCGTTATCCGAAGACAGCTCGACTCTGTAGCCCAAGAACCGAAAAGCGGACCGCGGAAGCGCTGCTAGCCGCCCTCAACGATCGCGGAGACTCGTGTGGCGATCGAGGCGGGGTCGAGTTCCACGTAGGCTGCGACGTCAGTCGCGGACCCCGATGGGAGGAATCGGTCTGGAAGACCGAGCAACGACACCTTGCCGGCCAGACCGTGGTGCGACAGCTCCTCCAGCACCGCGGCCCCGAAGCCACCCGAAACCACGTTGTCCTCCAGCGTTACCACGAAGGAATACTGAGCGGCCCATGCGGCCAGGCGCTCGTCGAGGGGTTTCACCCAACGGGCGTTGACGATCCCACAAGAGATACCTTGCTGCGCGAGCATCCCGGCCGCCTTCACCGCCGGCTCGACCATGCTGCCGACCGCCAACAAGAGAACATCCTCACCCTCCTGGATCACCTCGGCGACACCCACTTCGAGGGGCGCTACCGGCAGCGCCGGCACCGAAGCGGCCGCGCCCTTGGGGAACCGCACGGCGATGGGGCCGTCCGTGTCCCAAGCAGTCTCGAGCATTCCACACAGTTCTTCGGCGTCGGCGGGAGCTCCGATCGTCAGGTTGGGGATCATCCGCAGGTAGGAGAGGTCAAAGACTCCGTGGTGGGAGGCACCATCGGGTCCGGTTATGCCGGCCCGATCGATCATGAAAACGACCGGCAAGTCGTGCATGGCAACATCCGTGACAATTTGGTCAAAAGCGCGTTGCAGGAAGGTCGAGTAGATGGCCACCACCGGACGCAGGCCGGTCATCGCCAATCCGGCGGCAAGGGTTACCGCGTGCTGTTCGGCGATACCCGTATCGATGACCCGGTCCGGGAACTCCTGTGCCATGGCGGTAAGGCCGGTAGGAGAAACCATGGCAGCGCTGATAGCAACGAGGTCTTCCCGGTCTCGCGCCGCGAGGAGCACTGCCTGTCCGGCCACGTTGGTGAGTTTCAGTTCCGATTTGGTGGGGCGGCCCGACTCGACATCAAAGGCACCAACACCGTGCAGTTTGTCCTCATCGTTGTTGAGGGCCGGTTCGTAGCCCCTGCCCTTCTCGGTGACAACGTGCACCACCGAAGGTTCGTCGAAGGACTTGGCGTGTGAGAGCGTTCCCTCGATCTGATCGAGGTCGTGGCCATCGATGACACCCGAGTACTTGAGTCCCAAAGCATCGAAGACAGTTCCCGGCTCGATCAATTGCTTCACGGATTCTTTGAGGCGGTGGGCCAGCTCATCGGCTCCCTCGCCGATGGCCGGAATACCCCTGAGAAGCTTCCCGATCGTCTTCTTGGTCCACTCATAACGTGGGTCAAACCGAAGGTGCCCGAGGGCTGCGATCCCCCCAACGGTCGGCGCATAGGAACGGCCGTTGTCATTGACGACGATGACCAGCTTGGGCGGCTGCAGCACGGCGATGTGGTTGAGCGCCTCGTAAGCCATGCCACCCGTGAGAGCCCCGTCGCCGATCACGGCCACCGTGTAACTGCCATCCCCGGTTCGTTGCTTGGCCAGGGCCATGCCCAGGGCATAGCTCAGCGACGTCGACGCGTGGCTGTTCTCGACAAAGTCGTGCTCGCTCTCGACCCGGCTGGGATAACCGGACATCCCTCGGTATTGGCGAAGGGTCTCAAACTCATCTTGGCGCCCGGTGACCAGTTTGTGGATGTAGGCCTGATGCCCGACATCCCAGATGATGCGATCGGTCGGACTGTCGAAGACCCGGTGCAAGGCGAGCGTAAGCTCGACGACCCCGAGGTTTGGCGACAGGTGGCCACCGGTGCGTGAGATTGCCTCCACCAAGAACGACCGAATCTCAGCTGCCAGCTGTAGCAACTGAGCGTGATCGAGTTCGCGGAGATCGGCCGGGCCGGTTACTCGAGCCAGCAGGTTCTCGTTTGTGGTCACAGGTCAACCCTCAGATCGAACGTGCGATGGCCCATTGATCGGGCAACCGCTCCTGGTGATTCATCAGATTAGTGACCGGAATCGGTAGATGGACCCGCAAACCGTTTGGCCAGGCCTGTGGACAACCGCCTAACATCTGACAGGGGGACTTAGGTCGGAGGGTCGAACCCTCGACCAAACAAGAGGAGGAAGGCCATGAGAAGGAAGACCAACGCCGCGTTGATGCTGGTGCTGGCGTTCGCATTGATTGCCAGTAGCTGCGCGGGCGGCGGAACGGGCGAGTACGACCTCGTTGCAGAGGGCACCCTCACCGTATGCTCGGAGGTTCCGTACAGGCCGATGGAATTCGAGGAGGGCGGTGTCTACGTGGGCTTCGACGTGGATCTCATGCAGGCCATCGCCGACGAGCTGGGCTTGGAGATGGAGTTCATCAACACCGGCTTCGATGCCATCACCACCGGCAGCGCCATGCAGGGAGGACAATGCGATATCGCCGCATCATCCATCACGATCCTGCCGGAGCGTGAGGAGAACATCGACTTCTCGGACGGGTACTTCGACGCCGAACAGTCCCTGCTGGTGAAGAAGGACTCAGGGATCACCAGCTTGAGCGATTTCTCGGGGCGGACGCTCGGGGTCCAATCCGTGACCACCGGTGCCATGTACGCCGAGGAGAACGCTCCGGCCGACACCGAGATCGTGGCCTTCGATGCGGGCGGCGATCTCTTCGTGGCGATGGAAGCCGGACAGATCGAAGGAATCCTTCAGGACCTTGTCGTCAACGGTGATCGGTTGGTCGACGACGATACGGTGACGATCGTCGAGACCTACCCCACCGATGAGGTCTATGGACTGGCGGTACAGGAAGAAGGCAAGGAATCGTTGCTCGAGGCGGTCAACGATGCCCTGCAGACGCTGCGGGACAACGGGACCTACGACACGATCTTCGCCAAGTGGTTCGGATAATCCCTTCTGAAGCGCACAGCCTAGGGGGACCCGACTAGGGTCCCCCTGGCATATCGACGGGCAACCTGAATGAAGAAGGGCACCAAACAGCGCCTGCGAAGGGGAACCCTCTACGCGCTCCTTCTGGCCATTGTCTTTGCCATTGCCCTCTTGGCCGACTGGCCAAGGATACAGCGCGCCTTCTTCAATCCCGAGATCGCCGTAGAGATGTTCCCCGAAGTCTTCACCATTGCGGCCAAAAACACCCTCCTCTACACCTTTTTTTCCTTCGCCTTCGGATTGGTACTGGCCCTGGTGCTTGCACTGATGAAGCGGTCCACCATCCGTCCTTACCGATGGATTGCCACCACCTACATAGAGCTATTTCGGGGACTCCCCGCTCTGGTCACCATCATCCTGATCGCCTTCGGTCTCCCGATCGCCCTCGGCGTCAGCATCCCCGGAGGTACGCTCGGGAAAGGAGCTATCGGGCTGGGCATCGTTGCAGCCGCCTACATGGCAGAAACGATCCGGGCCGGCATCGAGGCCGTACCACGCGGACAGATGGAAGCGGCTCGCTCACTGGGGATGAGTCGCGCTACTGCGATGGCCTTCATCGTGCTGCCGCAGGCCTTCCGGGTCATCATCCCCCCGTTGACCAACGAGTTGGTGCTGCTCATCAAGGACACCTCCCTCTTCTTCGTCCTGGGCACGACGGTCGTAACCAAGGAATTGACGAAATTCGGCCGGGACCTGATGAATACAACGTTCAACGGCACTCCCTTGATCGTGATCGCATTGGTATACCTGATAATCACGCTGCCCATGACGCGGCTGGTTGCACAGCTCGAAAAGCGGGCGGCGAGGGCGAGGTGAACCATGGATAGCAACGTTCCCCCGATTCAGGTCCTGGAGCTGCACAAGTACTTCGGCGAGCTGCAGGTCCTGCGCGGCATCGACTTCCAGGTCAACGCACGCGAGGTTGTGTGTGTGATCGGACCTTCCGGGTCCGGGAAATCGACCTTGCTGCGGTGCGTAAACCTCCTCGAAGTCCCCACAGCCGGCAAAGTGCTGGTCGAGGGTATCGACCTCACAGATCCCGAAACGGACGTCGACGCAGTGCGGGCCCGGATCGGGATGGTGTTCCAGCAGTTCAACCTTTTCCCGCATCTCACGGTGCAGAGCAACCTCACTATTGCCCAACGTAAGGTGCTGAATCGATCCGAGGATGAAGCCAACGAGGTTGCCCGCAATGTGCTCGAACGAGTCGGGATGCTCGACAAGATCGACGAGTACCCGATCCGGCTGTCCGGCGGTCAAATGCAACGGGTAGCCATCGCCCGTTCCTTGTCGATGAACCCCGACATGATGCTCTTCGATGAGCCAACCAGCGCTCTCGACCCGGAGCTTGTCGGCGAAGTGCTCGATGTGATGCGCGGTCTCGCTGAAGAAGGTATGACCATGATGGTAGTCACCCACGAGATGGGTTTTGCCCGCCAAGTTGGCGACCGTGTGGTGTTCATGGATGGAGGCGTGGTCGTCGAGGACGGCCCGCCCGACGACGTTTTGCTCAATCCGCAGCACGACCGCACCCAGAAATTCCTCCAGGCCGTGCTGCGACAGTAGTCGTGGCCTGGTTCTACGGGCTCTTCGGCACAGTTGCCATCGTGATGGTGGGATGGTTCATCCGGTACGCCATCTCGGTCTGGCGCGGCGATTACGGCCATGCTGCCGGCACCAAGCGAGTGTGGTGGATCCCCGGTGGAGGCAGCCACGGGATGGGACAGGTGCCGCCGCTGATTCCCGATAGCGATCCCGCCGAGGAAATCAGGTAGCCGGTCGTCAGCGGCCGGCAGCCGGCAGCCAGAGAACGCATACCATTCTCGCCGACTGGGAACTACCTGCTCGCCAACAGCGCGCTCGCCAGGGTCTCGGCCAGCATTCCCATGTGCGGTCGGCGCACCAGGATGTCGGGACCACGACCGTGGCGCCGGAGGGCAGCCGCAGTGGCAGGACCGATGGCAGCCGCAACGAGTCCCCACAGGTCTCGAGCCTCCATCCAGCCTTCCACCGCCAACGGGGACTCGAAGACTGCCGCGTCCACAGGGTCCAGCGGCGGAGCGGTGGGAATCCACCCGTACACGACGACTGCGACCAGCTCTCCGGCCGCGTCCGCCAGCGAAACGACGACTCGCGGATCGACCCCTTCTGCATGGGGATACGCCACTTTCTTGCCTGCCGCCTTACGGATGAGGTAGGCGGTGAAATCCGACGGGTTGCCGGTGCCGACGTGAACCACCCGCCCGCCGAGCTCCTCCACCCGGGCCGCCCCCGCCGCCGTCAACATCGCGATCGGGGTAGTCGGAATCGCGCCGTCCGGCCAGAGGACATCGAGCGCCCGCGAAGACGTCAGTGCTACAAGGTCGGCCTCTTCAACCGCCGCGCGAGCACGCGCCAGGTCCGCGTCGTCGGCCTTCTGGATGCGTACACAGGGAAGGGCAACAGGACGAAGACCCACCGCGACCAGCTCAGCCGACATCCCCGCCGAGGCTTCGACACTGGCGGTCACCGCTACCCGGGGCACTTCGCCTGCCACCCAGCAAAGCGTACGCCTTCGGCGCTCCGGACGCCGTGCCGAAGATGTCTATTATTCGGTGCGTTCTGACACGAGGAGAGGGCCGCAGTTTGACGGACGAGACGACTACCAGGCGTCACATCCCGGCAAGAGCTCGCCTGGTTCTCGTGCTCTTCCTCCTGTACCTGTTCCTGGTGGGAGTCAAGGCCCTCGAGAGTGGCATCAAAGGCTTTGGAGCAGACTTCACGGATTCCCTCTTCGAAGGGGTCTCCAACCCGATCGCGGGACTCTTCGTGGGCGTCCTGGCGACGGTGCTCGTGCAATCCTCGTCCGTGTCCACGTCAACCATCGTTGGTTTGGTGGGAGCCGGGACGCTCAGCGTACCCCTGGCCGTCCCGATGATCATGGGGGCCAACATCGGGACAACGGTCACCAACACCCTCGCCTCGCTCGGCTATCTGCGTCGCAGCAGCGAGTTTCGCCGGGCGTTCGCCGGGGCGACCATGCACGATTTCTTCAATGTGTTGGCCGTCGCCGTGCTCCTGCCTCTCGAGCTCGCCACGAAGTTCCTGTCAAGATCCGCAGAAGCGCTGGCCGGGTTCCTGGGGAGATCAACAAGTCTCGAGTTCGAGAGCCCGAACAGCCCCATCAAGACTGCCGTCGGTGCGCCCGTCAAGCTGTTCGAGAGAATCTTCGAGAACGTGGGCGCAAACAGCACCGTTCTCAGCATCCTGCTGCTCATCTTGGGGCTTGCAATGATCTTCCTGGCCCTGGCCTACATCACCCGCAACATGAAACTGGTGGTGGCGGGACGCATCGAACGATCCATGAATGCGGTCCTCGCCAAGGGCGGCGGGGTGACGGCCATGGCAATCGGTCTCATCATGACCGTTGCCGTTCAGTCCTCGAGCATCACCACCTCCGTCTTGGTCCCCATGATCGCCGCCGGCGTGCTCACGCTCGCCAACGCCTACCCCATCACCCTCGGGGCCAATGTCGGTACGACAGTCACGGCCCTGCTGGCCTCTCTCGCCACCGAACGGCCCGAAGGTCTGGTGATCGCGCTCGTCCAT
>Ga0224512_10000700_pt1 | contig 34586 bp, 30 predicted proteins | sample SF_May12_sed_USG_4_FD_169103 | JGI IMG/M metagenome (GOLD analysis project Ga0224512, IMG submission 169103) | Sediment microbial communities from San Francisco Bay, California, United States - SF_May12_sed_USGS_13 | ecosystem: Environmental > Aquatic > Marine > Sediment | place: USA... | reverse complement strand
ATGAACGGGGGAAGGGCTGAACAGCAATGGTTCGCGGCGGAAGTCGTCGAGGCTCATCGGTTTCTCCAGTCTCACGGCCGACCCGGTTGCCGACCGCCGCCGAGCATAATCGACGACCGCCGAGCCGACGAACTACGGTGATCCGGCCTCCGCATCGACAGCCGCCACGAGATCCAGAAGGCGGGCAAGGGCGTCGAGCCGTTCGTGGTGCCCGGCGGATGTCGGGTCGGAGTCCGACGCGACGGTGACCCTCAACGTGTCGATCCCACAGGCTCGGTAGCGGCGGAGCCGCTCGCCGACCGTCTCGTCGTCGCCGATCAGGTTGGTGTGGAGACCGATCTCGATCGGCACGGTGGCTGCCGCCCGCTCACGGTCGCCCGCCTCCCACAGGGCCCGCACTTGGCCCACGGTGTCGGCGAATCCCTGGCGGGCGAAGACCTGGTTGTAGAAGTTGGTCGCCGACGAGCCCATGGCGCCGATCGTGAACGCGTAGCCGGCGGCGTGACGGCGGCCCGCGGCCTCCGGGTCTCCGGTGAACTCCAGACCGACCGCGACCGACAGTTCGAGGTCGTCGATGGTGCGTCCGGCATCCGCCGCCCCCTCGGCGATGGGTTCGATGAAGACGTCGGCTGACTCGGGCATGAACGCCGTCCCGATCCATCCGTCCGCCTTGGCACCGGTCAGCTCGAGGTTGCGAGGGCCCAGCGCGGCGATGTGGATCGGGATGTCGATGTCGGGTCCGGCAACCGGGGAGCGCAGCGCTCGTCCCTGACTGTCGGGAAGCGGGAGGGTGTAGACGTCGCCCTCGTAGGTAAGTCGCTCCCCGGCCACGATCCGGCGGACGATATCGATGGTCTCGCTCGTCCGGGTGATCGGCCGGTCGAAGCGGACGCCGTGCCAGCCCTCCATCACCTGCGGTCCGCTGGTGCCGATTCCGAGGACGAACCGGCCGTCGGACATGGTCTGGAGTGCCAGCGCCGACATCGCCAGCATGGCCGGGGAACGGGCGCCGAGTTGCACGACGGCGCTGGCCAGCCGGATCCGCTCGGTCCTCGCGGCCAGGTAGCCCAGCGGGGTGAGCGCATCGTACATCCACGCCTCGGGTACCCAGACCGAATCGACGCCGAGCCGTTCGGCCTCGACGACGAAGTCGAGTGACGCCTGGTCGAGCCCTGGCGGAGAGATGCCGATCTGCATGGCCGAAGTCTAGGACGGCGAGGGAACGGCGTCGCCGCCGGGCCGAGGCTGCGGACCCACGCTCAGCTCGAATGGCCGAGCCGCTTGCCGGCCCGCATCACCGACACCGGGCCATCCTCGGAGATCACGATGAGGGTGGCCTCCGGATCGTCATAGCTGTACCGCAAGGCCGAGATGTGTCGTGTTCCCCCGAACGGCTCCACCTCCGCCTCGGCCGCGACCGAAGGAATCAGGCGGACACCGAGTTCGGTGAGCATGCCGGTGTGGTCGAAGACGGCGGCACCGTCGACCTGGCCGAGCACGTGGTACAGCGGGGCGAGATCGGACGGACGGTCGATCTGGAAGTCGGGAGGACGACCGTAGCGACGTTCCACGCCGCCGCTGAGCTTGCCGTTGGGCGTGATCACGAAGGTGGCGCCGATGTTGCGGGCGGCCACGTCGTGGACGGCGAAGCGGAGCATCCGCTTGAGTACCTCGTGCGACAACGGCTTCACGGCGCAGACGCCGACGTCGAGCCAACGGCTGACCGGCGGTTCGAGTTGCCAGTCGAAGCCGAGCAGACGCAGCACACCGAAGGGCCCGGCCGCTCGCACCACGCCCGATGGGTGGCGCTGCACCACCGTTGCCCCCGATGCCTCGGCCACGATCGTGAGATCACGCTCGGAGCCGACAGTGCGATCGAAGACGACCAGGTCGTTGACACCGGACGAACCCCGGACGACGAAACTGGTGACTCCGTCGGCGAACCGTCGTACCGCCGAATCGGCCAGATCCTCCACTCGGCGGTGGGCCACGTTGATCCTGGTGCCTTCGGACCATCGCGTCGATTTGACGGCGGGCCGGACGATGGCACCGTAGCTGGGCACCCGGCGTTCGTGGATGCGGGGCCGGATGGCGTAGGCCAGTTCCTCGAGAACGGGATCGGGATCGCCGAGGCTGGCCAGGATCGAGGGATCGAGTTCGTCGAGCTCCTCCCGGAGCCGCCGCATCCGACCGGATTCGCCTGCCGCCGACGAAGCCGACCCTTGCCTCGAACGGGCGGACTCAGCAGGAGACATCTTCGTTTCGGTTCCTGTCGGCCATACGTTGCAGGCTAACGGCGACCGGCACCGGTCTACAGCCGCTCGAACACTGCGGCGATGCCCTGTCCGCCGCCGATGCACATCGTCTCGAGCCCGTAGCGGGCCTCCCGGCGATCCATCTCCCGCAGCAGGGTGGCGAGGATCCGGACCCCGGTGGCTCCGACGGGGTGGCCGAGCGAGATGCCGGAGCCGTTGACGTTCATCCGCTCGAAGTCGGCATCGCCGAAACCCCAGGCGGTCGTGCAGGCCAGCACCTGGGCCGCGAAGGCCTCGTTGAGTTCGATCAGGTCGATGTCGTTCAACGCCAGTCCCGCTGCAGCCAGTGCCTTCTCGGAGGACGGCACTGGACCGATTCCCATCGTGGCCGGTGGCACCCCGGCGGTGGCCCAGGACACAAGTCGGGCCATCGGACGAAGGCCCAACTCCTCAGCCTTTTGCGGGGTGGTCACCAGGCAGGCGGCTGCGCCGTCATTCTGGCCGGACGCGTTGCCCGCCGTCACCGTGGCCTCGGGATCCTGGCGCCCCATGATGGGTCGGAGTGTTGCCAGCTTCTCCATCGTCGTGCCGGGACGCGGATGCTCGTCGGTTTCGACGGTTTCGTCACCGACGGCAACGGGCACGATCTCGTTGGTGAAGCGGCCCTCCGACTGAGCTGCGACGGCCCGCTCCTGCGACGACAACGCCAACCGGTCCTGGGCATCCCGGCTGATGCCGTACTCGCGCCGGAGGTTTTCCGCTGTCTCGATCATGCCGCCCGGCACAGGATGGTGTTCACCACCGGCGGTGACCCGGGCTCTCGTCAAGCGATCGTGCAAGTGCACGCCGGCACCACCGGCTCCGTAGCGCATGTCGGCCGAGTAGAACTCGACCTGGCTCATGCTCTCGGCCCCTCCGGCCACGACCAGATCGTTCACACCGGTCTGCACGCACATGGCGGCGTAGATGGTGGCCTGCAGTCCGGAACCGCAGCGGCGGTCCAACTGGAGACCCGGTACCTCGACCGGGAATCCGGCGTCGAGTGCCGCCACCCGGCCGATGGCGGGCGCCTCGCCGTTGGGGTAGCACTGGCCGAAGATGACGTCGTCGACCGTCCCCGGGTCGATCCCGGTCCGTTCGACGAGCGCCTGTAACACCGTCGTGGCCAGGCGGGTCGGAGGAACGTCCTTGAAGACGCCGCCGGCCCGGCCGACGGGGGTACGGAGCGGCTCGCAGATGACGGCGGTCCGTCCGGCAGCGCTCATGGTTGCGGGCTCATGGTTGCGGGCTCATGGTTGCGGGCTCATGGTTGCGGGCTCATGGTTGCGGGCTCATGGTTGTGGCGCCTCCGAGATGGCTGAGCTGCCGGGCCTCAAACGGGCCGATCAGCGATTCCGATCGAGAAAGGCCTGCATGCGTCGGCGTTTGTCGTCGCCTTCGAACAGCAGCGCCTGGGCGGCGATGTCGAAACCGGTTGTGGCCGGTCGATGCTGCCGCAGTGCGAGTTTGGTCAGCTCGAGCGCCCGCCACGACCGTTGACCGATCGTGTCGGCCATTGCGATGGCGGCGTCGAGGAGTTCGGCGGCGTCATGCACGGCGTCGACGAGCCCTGCGTTGAGCGCCGAATCGGCATCGACGACCTCACCGGCGTAGAGCATGCGCCGGGCCAGGCCGATTCCGACAAGGGCGGGAAGCCGCCAGTTGCCGCCGGCACCGGCCAGAATCCCGAGGTTGAGTTCGGGTTGGGCGAATCGGGCGGTCGGGGAGCACAGGCGGTGGTCGCAGGCCAGCGCCAGTTCGCAGCCGCCGCCGTAGGCGGGTCCGTCGACGACGGCGATCGTCGGCCAGCGATGGGCTTCGAGGCGTTCGAACAGCCCGGCGTTGATGGCCCGTAGTGCGGCGTCGGCGTCGCGTTCGATCAGCTCGCCGATGTCGGCGCCGGCGACGAACATCCCGGGGTTGGTCGAGTGGAGAATGAGCACCGCCGGATGGGCCCGGTTCGCCTCGGCGAGGACGGCGTCGAGTTCGTCCACCATGGTCTGGTCGAGGGCGTTGCGCTTGTCGGGCCGGTCGAGCCCGACGAGCAAGACACCGGGCCGCCGCTCGACGGTGATCACGTCCATGAGTAGAACCCCTCTCCCGACTTCCTCCCGAGCTTGCCTTCAGCCACCATCTGCCGCAGCAGATCCGGTGGCTCGAACCGCGGGCCCAAGGTGGAGGCGAGATGTTCTGCGATTCCCAGACGTACGTCGAGACCGACCAGATCGGTGAGGCGCAACGGACCCATCGGGTGTTTGTAGCCCAGCTCCATACCTCGGTCGATGTCCTCGGCGGCTGCCACCCCCTGCTCGACCATTCGGATCGCCTCCAACCCGAGCGCGAGCCCGAGACGGCTGGTGGCGAAGCCCGGGGAGTCGTTGACGACGATCGCTGTCTTGTCGAGCCGCTCCACCCACCGCCGGGACGCTTCGACCGTGGCCTCGTCGGTCGCCTCACCGACCACCAGTTCGACGAGTGAGGACACCGGGACCGGGTTGAAGAAATGCATGCCGATGAATCGTTCGGGAGCCGATACGTGGGTGGCCAACTCGGTGATCGACAGGGAGCTGGTGTTGGTGGCCAGCAGCGTGGTCGGATAGTGATCGGCCAGCTCGGCCAGGACCCGAGCCTTGAGATCGACGAGCTCGGGCACGGCCTCGATGACGAGGTCCGGCTCGGCGTCGGGAAGGGTGTCGACGATGTCGAGCCGGGCCAGGTCGGCTGCCACCAGTGACGCCGGGTCGTCGGCTTTGCGGTGTGCTCTGTTCAGGCCGTCGGTGACCCGGCCGAGCGCCGCTTCGGCTGCCTCGGCCGATGCCTCCCGCACGGTGACCGGGCACCCGATCTGCAGGAGGTTCTGGGCGATACCGGCGCCCATCGTTCCGCCACCGACGACGAGGACGTGCTGGCTGGTCGGGTCGTTCACGTGAGCGTTCCTTTCGAGGCCGGCGGCGCTGCCGGCCCATCATAGTGACGGGCGCCGCCGCCGGACGAGCCGCTCGACTCACCGCGAATCGACGGACCGCCCTCCAGGTCGCGTGTACCGTCACCGCATGGAGCTTTCCGCCGACCGACGGGCGCAGTTGTTCGACGCCGGAGCAAGCGCCCTGCGGTTCAACGCTCCGATGAGCGATGATCGGGCAGCGCAACTGATCGACGAACTCAGGCGGCATGAGCCCAGGGCCGTTGTCGACCTCGGATGCGGCCGGGGGGAGCTGGCGCGCCTCGTCGCCACCCGACTGACCAATGCGACGGTCATCGGCGTCGACACCGATGCCGCAGCGATCACCGCCGCCCGCCGGCTGGCGGTGGCGTCGGGACTTGGCCGACGGATCCAGTACGAGGTCGCCGATGCCGCCACGTGGACCGGTTCGGTCGATGCTGCGATGTGCGTCGGTGCCTCTCACGCCTTCGGCGGTCCGGCCGGATTGTTCTCACGGCTGGCCGATCTGGTTTCGACTGGTGCCGCGGTGGTTGGTGACGGTTTCTGGGAAACCGATCCCGACCCCTGGTGCAGCGCTGCGTTCGGTGAGCTACCCCGGGGAGTCGACGGTCTCGCGGCCCTCGCGGAGGCGGCGGGCTGGGCGGTGGTCGCTGCCGATCAGTCCACGCAAGACGAATGGGACACCTTCGAGGAAACCTGGGTTTCGGGTGTGCGCTCGATCGGTACCGCAGCGGCCGACGCCTTCGCCGAGCAACGAGAACGCCAGTACCGCGATCGTTACCGGACGGTTCTCGGGTTCGCCTGGCTGGTGGTCACTCGGTAGTGGATGTGGCACCGGCCGCTCGCAGGATGTCGACGACCTCGTCGTGCCCCTGTTCGAGAGCCAGGTCGAGTGGCCGACGGCCGGACCGGCCGACACCTCGATCGAGATCGAGATCGAGGCCGATCAGGAACCGCATCCGGTTCGGCAGACCGCGCCATGCCGCCACCTCGAGCTCATCGTGGAGGAGCTCGGCCGGCGGCGTCAGCCGGTCACCGAAGCGTCGATACCACGGACCGTTGTGCGGTCGGCCGAGACCGAACTCGTGGAGCAGTCGTAGGTGGGTCGGGTCATCATGGGCCGTTCCGGCCAGGCCGTTGTTGTAGAGGCCCTGGCCGTCGTTCGGGTCGGCCCCAGCCTCCAGCAGGATGCGCACCAGGCGGTCTCGATCCGGGTGGGGTGGCTGGTCGCCTTCCCCTCGTCCAAGCGCACCGGTCAGGGCGGTGAACGGCGGCACGAGACCGTGCCAGAGGAAGCCGGCGTCGGGGTCGGCGCCATGAGCCAACAGCAGTCGTACGGTTTCGACCGCTGAACAGTCGGCACCATCGGCCATCTCCCGGGAGTAGGTGCAGTACAGCAGGAGCGGCCACCGGTTGGGACCGGTCGGTCGCTTGGCGGCGGCACGATCCTCGTCGAGCGCCTCGGCCAGCCTCCGGTACTGACCGGTGACGGCCATGGCCGCGGGCGACCCTGTGCCCAGCGATGGATCAGCTGCCAGTAGCCTCGTCGCCTCGGCCAGTCGGGCATGCACGTCGATCGGGTTGTAGCTGACGCAGGCGAGGGTGACGAACCGGTCGACGGGGCTCATCGCCGACCCGGCGCCGGAGCCGGTCTCGATGTCGGCCGGATCGGATCCGGTGTGCTCCCTGGCCAGCTCAACGCCGGCTCGGAGTTTCGGCCAACTGCCGAATCCGTACAGGCGGGCGATGACCAACTGGGCGTCGGATCGGGAGAAGGAGTCGAGATCGTCGAATGACCGGGTCAGTTCGACGGAGCGGGGGTGGAACTCCCGCACCATGGCCAGCGCACCATCATCACGGGTACGGACCAGTTGCTGAACCAGCTTGGCCTGCTTCTTCAGGTGCTCAATCGATGCGTGCTCGGGGAGCGGAATGGACGGCGTGACAGCCCCTTTCGTGCGATGCCCGATGTACGCATCGGCGGGCTGAAAGAGGATGTTCGGATACTTCGTCGACTGTCGACTCAGTCGATCAGGGTGTTGGCGAAGATCTGCCAGGCCAACGCGCTCTTGGCCACGAAGCTGAGGATGATGTAGGTGCGCTCGCCGACGACGTAGTCGGCAAACCGTCCGACACCCCGATACTGCAGCCACTGGACAAGGGCGAAACAGTTGAACAGCACGAAGATGCTGACGAGGATGCCGTAGACGAATCCGGGAGGGCCCTCACCCTCGGTGGACAGTGTCAGGTAGGCAACGAGGGCCAGCCACGGGGCGATGCCGGCGATGCAACCGAACCAGAACGGGGACCACCACACGCGCTCACCGGGGCGATTGGCGACCTCCATCACCCAGCCGAACAGGATCATGGACACATTGGCGATCGAGATACCGATGAGTGCGGCGATGTCGGTGATGCCGACGATGAGCGAGATCAGAATGATCATCAGCGTCGACGAGAACGAGTACTCGACCCAGCGGAACCGGTTCATTCCGTTTCGGATCTCGGACTTGTACTTGGCGAACCCACCCGGAACGACGACCAGCACGTGGAACAGCGATGACAGGAACATGAACGCAGCCGTCATCGGGGCCAGCGGTACTTCCATCAGTTCCTCGAGGAACCCCTCGGAGATCGGCGTCCCCGGAGGACCCGCCAGGTTGAACAGTGAGACGGGCAACGAGAAGTCGTTGCCCAACACGATCATGGCCAGCCCGGAGACCAGGTGGAGCAGAGCTGCGCCGATGTTGAGGTTTCGGAGACGCCCGAAGACGTCGTCCGAGATATCGAGCGCTGGCTTGGTGTTCATCATTGTTGCCGACACGGTCTTGGATTTCGTCGAGGACGCATTCTTGGATGCGGTTGAAGAAAATTCCGCTCAACCGTACGGCCCGATTGTAAGCCGGATCAAATTCTGCCCGGGCTGGTAGGCGAAGTGATGATGCGATGGCGCATCGAGGATGGCGAGGTGGCCTCTGGCACGGGGGGAGAGGCGACCAACGTCGGTTCGCCCCAGCGCCGTCGCTCCACCGATTGTCGCTGCGGCCAGGGCCTCGTCGCTCGTCATGTGCATGTCGCGGACCGCCAGGGCGAGACAGAACGGGATCGACGTCGTGTAGCTGGAGCCGGGGTTGCAGTTGGCGGCGATGGCGACCGTGGCCCCGGCATCGAGCAGGCGGCGGGCGTCGGGATACGGCTGCCGGGTCGAGAAATCGGCTGCCGGGAGGAGGGTCGCAACCGTGTCGGATCCGGCCAGTGCGTCGATGTCGTCATCGGTCAGATAGGTGCAGTGGTCGACCGACGCGCAGCCCATCTCGACCGCCAGCCGCACCCCCGAACCGGGTCCGAGCTGATTACCGTGCAGCCGCAGACCGAGACCGGCGTCCCGGCCGGCTTCGAGGACCCGGCGGCACTGGTCGGCGTCGAATGCACCCTCCTCGCAGAACGCGTCGATCCACCGGGAATGCGGGGCCGCCGCGGCCAGCATGTCGCCACAGACCAGATCGATGTAGTCGTCGGGGCGGCCGAGATACTCGTGGGGAACGAGGTGGGCGCCGAGGAACGTGGTCTCGGTGGTGTGGCCCTCGGCCACCTGGAGGGTACGAGCCTCGTCGGCCACGTTGAGGCCGTAGCCCGACTTGATCTCCATCGTCGTCGTGCCCCCGAGGTGAGCGCGGCGGAGTCGTTCGGTCACCAGTCGATCCAGCTCGATCGATGAGGCGTTGCGGGTGGCGTCGGTGGTGACGCGGATGCCGCCACCGTCGTAGGCCTGTCCGGCCATCCGGGCGGCGAACTCCTCCGCCCGGTCACCGGCGAACACCAGGTGACTGTGGGAGTCGACGAAGCCGGGGATGACGCACATTCCTTCGGCGTCGATCCGGGTGTCGGCAACGGCGCCGGCTCCGGTGACCTCCTCGACGAGGCCGTCGGTGATGACCACGGCTGCATCGCGTCGGATGCCGAGTGGACCGTCGCCCAGCGCAGGATCATTGGTGACGAGTAGGCCGATGTTGTCGATCACGACGGATCTGGCAGCGTCCCGCCCGGACGTTGCGCGTGAATCCTGCCAATTCGGATCAGCGGTCATCGGTGAGCTCCTGTAGTGCGGCCACCAGCTCGGTGACCACGTCGACCGTCATGTGCCGGCGGTCGGCGACGACACGGCGGCCATCGATCACGACGTCGGTGACGTCGGCGGCCGATGCTGCGAACAGCAGCGCGGCCAGAGTGTCCGGTCCGGAGCGGTCCACGGTACCGGCGGTCCGGATCGAGTCGACATCGACGGTGACGAGATCGGCCCGTTGGCCGACGGCGATCGTTCCTGCGTCGAACCAGGCAAGCGATCGGTGGCCGACCGTCGTGGCCATCGCCAGCAGGTCGCCACTCCGATGCGACCCGCGAGTCAACGAACGCAAACGTTCGTGCAGCTCGACCAGCCTCGCCTCCTCCAACACATCGATCACCGCATGGGAGTCGGACCCGAGACAAAGACTGGCCCCGGCCTCGACCAGCGCAGTCGACGGACCGATGCCGTCGCCCAGATCCCGTTCGGTGGTGGGGCAGAAACAGACGTTGGTTCGGGTCGAGCCGTAGGCCTTCACATCGGCGGGCGAGAGGTGGGTTCCGTGCACAGCGGTGAACCATGGGCCGAGGAGCTGCTGACCGAGGTGTTCGGTCGGTGTGACACCGTAGTGAGCCTGGCAGGCTGCGTTCTCCGCCGGCTGCTCGGAGACGTGGGCGTGGAGAACGGCGTCGTTGTCAGAGGCCCAGCGTCCGGCGGCCAGAATGCCGTGCTCATCGACGGCGCGCACCGAATGGACGGCGGCTCCGACAATGGCGTGGTCGTAGGAGCGGATCGCCCCTGACAGCGCGTCGATCCGGTGCCGCCACCCGTCGACCGTGGTGTCCCGATAGCGAATTTGGGCACCCTCGACCGGCCGGTGGCCGCCTGCGTCAAGACCGCCGTGCTGATAGATGGTGTCGAGCAGGGTGATGCGGATTCCGGCTTCGGCCGCCGCCTCGACCAGGGCGAGGCCCATGGCGTTCGCCTCGTTGTAGGGTGTCCCGTCGGGTTGATGGTGGACGTAATGGAACTCGCCGACTGCAGTGATGCCGGCACAGGCCATCTCTGCGAACACGGCCCGGGCCAGGCGGCGATACGAGTCGGGATCCAGCCGCTCGGCCACCGAGTACATGATGTCCCGCCAGGCCCAGAACGATCCCCGATCCGCTTGGGTTCGACCGCGCAACACCCGGTGGAAGGCGTGGCTGTGAGCGTTGGCCAAGCCGGGGAGCGTCACGCCGTTGCGTCGATCGGCACCGGGGGAGGGATCGACGTCGACCGCCACCGACCGGAACCGGCCGTCGGTTATCTCCACCTCGACCCGGTCGACGATCCGCCCGTCGACCACCGCGGCCTCACACCAGATCTTCACCGGCTCAGGAGCCGACCCGTTCGACGAAGGCGGTGATGCGTTCGACGAAGGCGTCGCGCTGGTGGGCGTTGAACTCGTCCCAGGTGGCCAGCGACGACGGGTCGGCCCGGTCGACGATCAGCACGCCGTCGAGATGATCACATTCGTGCTGCCAGGTTCCCGCCGTGAGACCCCGGAGCGTCGCCTGATGCTCGTCGCCGTGCCCGTCGCAGTAGGTGACCGCGATGTTGACGTGGCGCATCACGTTGCCCCGAAGCGGCACCGACAGGCAGCCCTCGTTGATCTCCACCAGCTCGTCGTCGAGTGGGTTGATGACCGGATTGATGGCCACGGTCAGCGGGATCGGCGGCTTGTAGGGGTAGCGGGGGTTGTTGGTGACCTCCATGACGACGGCCCGCAGTCCGACACCGATCTGCGGTGCCGCCAGGCCGGCGCCGTTGGCGTGGTGCATCGTGTCGATCAGGTCGTCGATCAGACCCTGGATCTCCGGCGTGGTGACGTCGGCCGGATCGATCGGCTCCGCCACCTGTCGGAGAACCGGGTGACCGATCTGGAGGATGTCACGCACCGCCATTGGTCAGACCCCCTCCGCCATCGGCACCCGCACGCCCCGCTCGGCCGCCACCTCGCGGGCCCGGTCGTAGCCCGCATCGACATGGCGGATCACCCCCATCGCCGGATCGTTGGTGAGGACACGCTCCAGCTTTTGAGCGGCCAGGTCGGTGCCGTCGGCCAGGGAGACCTGACCGGCGTGGATGGACCGGCCGATACCGACGCCGCCGCCGTGATGCAGGCTGACCCAGGTGGCCCCCGAGCAGGTGTTGACCAGACCGTTGAGCAGCGGCCAATCGGCGATGGCGTCGGACCCGTCGGCCATGGCCTCGGTCTCCCGGTAGGGGGAGGCGACCGAGCCCGAGTCGAGGTGGTCGCGGCCGATCACGATCGGCGCCGACAGTTCACCCCGGCGAACCATCTCGTTGAATCGCAGTCCGAGTCGATGCCGCTCACCGTAGCCGAGCCAGCAGATGCGGGCCGGCAGCCCCTGGAACGCCACTCGATCCGAAGCCATCGTGATCCAGCGGTGGAGTGGCTCGTCGTCCGGAAACTCTTCGAGCACGGCCCGGTCGGTGGCGGCGATGTCGGCCGGATCACCGGACAGCGCCACCCACCGGAACGGGCCCTTGCCCTCGCAGAAGAGAGGTCGGATGTAGGCGGGCAGGAATCCGGGGTAGTCGAAGGCCCGATCGAAGCCGCCGAGCTTGGCCTCGGCCCGGAGGCTGTTGCCGTAGTCGAACACCTCGGCCCCGGCGTCCATGAAGCCGACCATGGCCGAGCAGTGGGTGGCCATGGCGCTCCGGGCCCGACGGGTGAACTCGGTCGGATCGGTTTGGCGTAACGTCGCGGCCGCCTCCAAGGTCAGGTCCTGGGGGACGTACGACAGCGGGTCGTGAGCGCTCGTCTGGTCGGTGACGATGTCGGCTTCGACACCGTCGGCCAGCAGGCGGGGCAGGATCTCGGCCGCATTGCCGACCAGACCGACCGACAGCGGCTGCTTTGCCGCCTTGGCCTCGGCAACCCGGGCCAAGGCTGAGGTGTAGTCCGGGGCGATCTCGTCGAGGTAGCGGTGATCGACGCGACGTTCGAGCATGTGGGGGTCGACGTCGACGATCAACACGACGCCGTCGTTCATCGTCACCGCCAGCGGTTGGGCGCCGCCCATGCCACCGGCGCCTGCAGTGATCGTGAGGGTTCCGGCCAGCGTGCCGCCGAAGCGGGTGCGGGCGATCTCGGCGAAGCACTCGTACGTGCCCTGGAGAATGCCCTGGGTTCCGATGTAGATCCAGGACCCGGCCGTCATCTGCCCGTACATGGTGAGGCCCTGATGCTCGAGGCGCCGAAACTCGTCCCAATCGGCCCAGTCTGGCACGAGGTTGGAGTTGGCGATCAGGACCCGGGGCGCCCATTCGTGGGTGCGCAGAACGCCGACGGGCTTCCCCGACTGGACCAGCATCGTTTCGTCGTCGGCCAGCGTCTCCAGGGTCCGGAGCATGGCGCGGTAGGCATCCCAGGAGCGGGCGGCCCGGCCGGTGCCGCCGTACACGACGAGTTGGTCGGGATTCTCGGCCACCTCCGGATCAAGATTGTTCTGCAGCATCCGATAGGGGGCCTCGGTGGACCACGATCCACATGTCAGCGACGAGCCTCTCGGTGCGGCGATATTCGAGACGGGGGTTCCGATGTCAGCCATGATGGGGAGGCCACCTTTCGTTCCGCCGACCGGCGGTTCCATGGAGAGGTTCTCCTTGCAGTCTGTCCGCCCGACGACTAGATTGTCAACAGTCAAAATCAGTTTTCAGCTAATGAAACAATGGCGAGGACGAGCAGCCGTGGCGAAGTCGGATCCCAACAGCAACACGGCGAACGATGACACGACTCAATCGGTCGTTCCCCGATCCGTCGGACGGGTCCTCGATCTCCTCGAAATCGTCCTGGCCGAACGGCACTGCAATCTGACCGGCGCCGCCGAGCGGGCAGGGCTCAACCCGTCGACGGCGCTGCGCCATCTTCGGGCTCTCGAGGCCCGCGGCTACCTGTCCCGCGGCGACGACGGGGCGTATGGTGCCGGTCCGACGATGTGGCGACTGGCCACGATGTTCGGCGGGGCGGAGCCGGTGGAGCGCTTGATGGCCACTGCGCAGCCGCTGCTCGACGAGTTGGCGGCCGGCTGCGGGGAGTCGGCCTATCTGGCGGTGTCCGACCGTCGGGTCGCCACCTACGTCGCCACGGCGGAGAGCCCTCGGGCCATTCGTCATGTCGGCTGGATCGGTCAGACCGTGCCCCTCGAGGGCACCGCCGTCGGCGTCGCCCTCGACCAGCCGGGCAGGTGTGCCGTCCGAACCGGTGCCATCGAACCCGACATCACGGCCGTGTCCCGAGCGGTGCCGGCCGCTTTGCCTTTCGATATCGCCATATCGGTCATCGGTCCGGCCCACCGCATGGACACCACATCCATCTCCGCGATCGAGACGGCCCTGGACACTCTCGTCGCCCGGTTGGCGGCCGATCTCGGAAAAGCACAGGAGACTCCGTCATGACCGTTGAACTCGACGGGTACACCACAACCATCGACGACGTGATCGCCGTGGCCCGGGATGGGGCGCCGGTGTCGATCACCGACGCCGCCCGACAACGGATGGCGCAGTCAAGAGCGATCGTCGAGCGACTGGCCGAGGGTGAACCCAAGTACGGGATCTCCACCGGATTCGGCGCGCTGGCCACCGTCGCCATCCCCGCCGACCGGCGCACGGCTCTCCAGCTGGCCCTCATCCGCTCCCATGCCGCCGGCATGGGGCCGGCGGTCGAGGACGAGGTGGTCCGAGCAATGATGCTGCTTCGGGCCCGGACGCTGACGATGGGCCGCAGCGGCGCCCGCCCCCGGCTCGCCCAGGCGTTCGTCGATCTGCTGAACGCCGGTATCTCACCCGTCGTTCCCGAATACGGGAGTCTCGGTGCCAGCGGTGATCTGGCTCCGCTGGCTCACGCCGCCCTGGCACTTCTCGGCGAGGGCGAGGTCGCCGTTCGGGGTCGGCGCCGACCGGCCGGGGAGGCGCTGGCCGCCGCCGGCCTTGCGCCGATCGAGCTCGTGGAGAAGGAGGGCCTGGCGCTGATCAACGGCACCGACGGCATCCTCGGGATGCTCTGCCTGGCCGTGCACGACGCCGGCCGACTGCTGGCCACGGCCGACCTCGCGGCGGCCATGACGGTCGACGGCGTGCTGGCCACCGACCGCCCCTTCGCCCACGATCTCCAAGCCCTGCGACCGCAGCCGGGCCAGGTCGACAGTGCCGCCAACCTGCGGAATCTGCTGGCCGACTCGGGCATCCTGGCCAGCCACCGGGTCGACGACCCGAGGGTGCAGGACGCCTACAGCATCCGCTGCACGCCGGCGGTGCACGGTGCGACCCGCGACACCCTGGCCCATGTTCGTGGGGTGGCCGAGAACGAGCTGGCTGCGGCGATCGACAATCCGATGGTGCTGCCCGACGGCCGGGTCGAGTCGTGCGGCAACTTCCACGGTGCACCACTCGGATTCGCCGCCGACTTCCTGGCGATCGCCCTGGCGGAGGTCGGGGCCATCGCCGAGCGTCGCCTCGATCGGCTGCTCGATCGTAATCGCAACCACGGTCTCTCCCCGTTCCTGGCCGACGAGGTCGGTGTCGACTCGGGCCTCATGATCGGTCATTACACGGTCGCCTCGATGGTGGCGGAGAATCGACGGCTGGCCGCTCCGGCGTCGGTCGACTCGCTCCCCACATCGGCCCTGCAGGAGGATCACGTGTCCATGGCCTGGGGCGCTGTGCGGAAGCTCCGTCGAGTCATCGCCAACCTCCGTCGAATCCAGGCCGTCGAGATCACGGCCGCCGCCCGAGCCATCGATCTACGAGCTCCGCTGGCGCCGTCGCCGGCCATCGGAGCCGTTGTCGAGGTCCTCCGAAACCACGTGCCCGGTCCGGGACCCGATCGCTATCTCGCACCGGAGCTGGAGGCGGTCGACGGGCTGTTGCGAGCCGACGCCTTCGTCGAGACGCTGAGGACACACGGCCTCGAACTCCTGTAGGCGCACCGTCGTGACCTTCGCCTCTACGAACAGGCGCGCTCTCGAACGACGATGGAGACGGCACGGTGCCTACATGGAGGTGAGCCGTGAGCTACTTCGGTAAGCCCATTCAACGGGTCGGTTGGCTATTCGTTCTGGCGACCGTCACCGGCGTTCTGAGCGTTCTCATCATGAGTTCGACGCTCGGTGACGAGGATCTGCTGGCCGCCGTCAATGCCAATCAGGGTGCCATGCTCATCGGCCAGCTGCTGATCCTCACAATGCTGACGGCGATGACCGGAACCGCCGTTCTGCTTGCGCCGATCCTGCGGCGCCACAGCGAAACGCTGTCGCTCGGCTACGTGCTCGCTCGAACGCTCGAGGTGATGACGCTCGGGATCGGGCTGGTCGCCGGGTTGTTGTTGCTGCCACTGAGCTGGAACGCGCTCGAGGCCGGAACCGATGCCGCCGCGGCAGAGTTGTTGGCCGACACCCTCAAGACCGCCAACGACTGGACGGGCTATCTCGGGGCGCAGATGGTCTTCAGTCTCTCGGCCCTCGTCCTGAACTGGGGTCTGTTCCGCTACCGGCTGGTGCCGCGTTGGCTGTCGGTGTGGGGTCTGATCGGCGTGCCCCTGATGTTCCTGTCCGGCCTTCTGGTGATGATCGAATCGCTCAACTCGAGTGCGTCGGCGTTGAACGCTCTCGTGGTTCCGCTTGCCGTGCAGGAGATGGCGATGGCCGTCTGGATGATCGTGAAGGGGTTCAGTGATGGAGCCCATGTCGACACCGACACCGATTCGGGGCACGTACGACCCGAGCGACTGGGTGTGTGATCACCGGGCACTCCGAGGATCCGCTCGGCGATGATGCTGGCGATAGTCGTCGGCTGAGGGCCGGCCGCTCGAAACGGACACGTTCATGGGGCCACCGTAGTCTCCGCAGTCCACTACGATCACGACGTGTCCGCCTCCCTCCAACGTCGAACCACTGATTTCGTCGCCGAACAGGTCGGACCGGTGGCGTCGAGTCGCCGCCTGAGCGGAGGTGACGTGGCGCACTCCTTTGTGGTCGATCTCGTTGACGGACGACGGGTATTCGCCAAAACACACGCCGCTCCGCCCTCCGGGTTCTTCACCACCGAAGCCGCCGGGCTGACGTGGTTGCGAGAGCCCGAGGTGGTCAACGTTCCCGAGGTGCTGGCGGTCGCCGACGAACCGCCTGTCCTCGTCCTGGAGTGGATTCCTCTCGGGGGCGGCCGCCGATCACGAGAAGGCGAAGCCGACTTCGGACGCTCCCTGGCCCGGCTGCACGGAGCCGGTGCGCCGTTCTTCGGCCGCGAGGACGGCCGCACCACCGGTAGCCGCGGCCTGCCCAACGAGAAACGTCCGACCTGGGCCGACTTCTACGCCACTCAGCGGCTGCTTCCCCTGGCCCGCCTGGCGGCCGAGGCCTACGCCCTACCGGCCGACACGACCGCCGGCCTCGAACGTATCGCCGGTCGGCTGACTGACCTGGTTGGACCGCCGGAGCCCCCGGCTCGCCTCCATGGTGACCTGTGGGCCGGCAACCGACTGATCGACGAACACGGGCGGAGTTGGTTGATCGACCCGGCCTGCTTCGGCGGCCACCGGGAGTTCGACCTGGCGATGATGCGCCTGTTCGGCGGCTTCGATGGCACGGTGTTCGCCGCGTACCAGGACGTCCGGCCGCTGGCCGACGGCCACGAGGAGCGGGTACTCCTCAATCAACTCGCTCCGCTGACGGTTCACGCAATCAAGTTCGGTGGGCCGTACGTGTCGGCCACCGCCGATGCAGTCGCCCGCTACCGGTAGCCGGCCCCTGCCGATCGGGCGAGCATCGCGGACTTCCGTTTCACGGAGCGGCTGATGCCAGCGGCTGCCCCGTCTCCAGCAAGGTCTTGAGGCCGGCAACGATGAGTGGAATCCCCTCCATGAAGTTCGATGCCTGCCTGCTGTCGGCGGCGAGGTCGTAGTACTCGACGGTGATCCTGGTCAGGCCGTCGCTCTCGTCGACGATCCAGGCCATATGCGCTGGGCCCTCACGCTCCAATGCCGGGTCCCACCGGGGGTGGAAGGTCATCTCCAACCGGTGGGGGGCGTCGGCGGCGATCACCTCGCCGTCGGCCACCACGGAACCGTCGGGAGCCAGGTAGCGAAGCGGTTCACCCGGCACCCAGGTCGACTCCACCCTGGTGCCGTAGAAGTAGCGGACGGTGGAGTCGCCTTCTGTGATGGCGGTCCAGGCCTCGTTCGGCGTGCAGCGCACGTAGGTCTGATATCGATGGCTGGGTACAGGCATGGTTTGCTCCTTGTGTTGGTGGTGGACGGTGACCGTGGCGCCGAGCGAGGCCAGGCCGCTCACCAGAGGTTCGGTGTAGTTCACGATCCAGCGGTCGTGGATCAGGCGGATGGGAACGGGGTTGAGGTAGTGATGCTTGCTTCGGCCCGCGGCAACGGTGGTGACGAGATCGGCGTCGGCCAGGACCCGGAGATGGTTCATGACGCCGTAGCGAGTCATCGAAGGCAGATGGGCACACAGCTCCCCGAGCGTTTGACCGTCGCGGTCGCGGAGGCGGTCGAGGAGAAGTCGTCGGCTCGGGTCGTTCAGGGCCTTGAACACGGCGTTGACCGCCTCGGCCTCATGATTCCAGGAATCGACTGTGGGAGCCACGGATTGATTATATGTGAGTAAACACTCACATGACAAGAGCCTGACAGCATCGTCACATGCCGCGCGCCGGCCGAGGAACGAGCACACTGAGGATCGGGTTGAACGGTTTTAGGCTCACGACGAGGCCGGATGGCAGTTTGTACAACGTAAGGGAGAGCGTGAACCCGAGGGTGCCCGGAGTGTGCAGTTCCCTGGCGGCGTGCGGGCGAACTGCGTTATCTTCACGCGGCTCGAATCGTCGGGGAATGTGGACGGTTCGAAATCGAGCGTTCACAAGGTCGCAACAGCGTCGCTGCTGTCGGTCGGGGAGATTTGAATTATGATGCCTGACACACCTACACGACCGGAGTCGAGTTGAGCGGCAAAGAAGCGGTACTCGAAGTATCGAACCTTACAACGGAATTCCATACGCCGGACGGTGTCGTGTACGCCGTGAACGGCGTGGATTTGAGCCTCAGACCGGGCGAATTCCTTGCCGTCGTAGGTGAAAGTGGTTCGGGCAAGAGTGTCACGATGATGTCGATGCTGCGGCTCATTCCCATGCCGCCGGGCAAGATCATCGACGGCCAGGTCGACTTCGAGGACCAGGATCTCCTTCGCCTCGATGTCGAAGACCTTCGCTCGGTTCGTGGTGGCAAGATCGGATTCATCTTTCAGGATCCGATGACGTCGCTGAATCCGGTGCTCACCATCGGCAAGCAGATCACCGAATCGCTCGAGCTTCACACCGACCTGTCCGACGCGGAGATGAAGAAGCGCGCCGAGGAACTCCTCAGTCTGGTCGGCATTCCCGATGCCAAGCAGCGGCTGAAGAACTACCCCCACGAACTGTCCGGCGGCATGCGACAGAGGGTCATGATCGCCATCGCCCTGGCCTGTTCGCCGAAGGTGATCATCGCGGACGAACCGACCACGGCGCTCGACGTCACCATCCAGGCCCAGATCATCGAGATCGTCCGCGATCTGCGGGAGAAGCTCAACACGGCGGTCATCTGGATCACCCACGATCTGGCCGTGGTCGCCGGGCTGGCCGACCGGGTTGTCGTCATGTACGGCGGCAGAGTTGTCGAACAGGCGTTGGTCGGCGATCTCTACTCCCGCCCGCAGCATCCCTACACCCGTGGCCTGTTGAACTCGTTGCCCCGCCTCGACCAGAAGGGCCACGAGCTGAGCGCCATCGAGGGCCAACCGCCCAGCCTGCGGTCGGCCCCCACCGGCTGCTCGTTCGCACCGCGTTGCCAGTACGCCCACGACCGCTGCTGGACCGAGATTCCACCTCTGGCGGAGATCGCCTTCGAGCATCGCTCCGCCTGCTGGTGGGACATCGACAACGAGAGGCCCCGACATGACTGACGTGATCGACTCGGTCGACGCCGCCCCCGCTGCGGAGCGCGAAGTTCTCGTCCGAGTCGAGGGACTGAAGAAGCACTTCCCGATCATGAAAGGCGTCTTCCGGCGCCAGGTCGGCGCAGTGCGCGCCGTCGACGGCGTCACGTTCGACATCTACAAGGGCGAGACGCTCGGCCTCGTGGGGGAGAGCGGCTCCGGTAAATCCACCACCGGGAGGGTCATCCTCCAGATCGAGCCCGTGACGGAGGGCTCCGTCCGCTTCCAGGAGCGGGAGCTGACCGAGGTCAAAGGCAACGACCTCCGGTCGATGCGTCCCCGGATGCAGATGATCTTCCAGAACCCTCATGCGTCGCTCAACCCCCGGATGACGGTGGCATCGATCATCGGCGAGCCGCTCAAGGAGCATTCCGACCTCGACGCCGACGGTCGCCATGCCCGCGTCGAGGAACTGCTGACCATCGTCGGGCTCGACCCCTCGCATGCCAACCGCTATCCCCACGAGTTCTCCGGCGGCCAGCGCCAGCGCATCGGTGTGGCCCGCGCCATTGCCCTCAACCCCGAGTTCATCGTGGCCGATGAACCGATTGCGGCGCTCGACGTGTCCATTCAGGCCCAGGTCGTCAACCTCATGGAACAACTCCAGGACGAGCTCGGCCTCACCTATCTCTTCATCTCACACGACCTGAGCATGGTCCGACACATCGCCGACCGGGTCGCCGTCATGTACCTCGGCCACGTTGTCGAACTGGCCGATTGCGACGAACTGTATGAGAACCCCCAGCACCCCTACACCAAGGCCCTCAACTCGGCCGTGCCGGTCCCGGATCCGGTCGTGGAGGCCAACCGCAAGCGGGTCATTCTCGAGGGCGACATCCCCAGTCCATCCAATCCACCGCCCGGATGTGTGTTCAGCACCCGGTGTCCAGTTGTCGAAGATCGCTGCCGGGTAGAGGTCCCGGAGTGGCGTCAAACCACCGCAGGTCATTGGGTTGCCTGTCACGTGGTCGCCACCAAAACGCAATAGCAACCGTTGTTGCGTCGCCCATAACCTTAGGTAAGGACACGTACCCATCTGATCCCAAGATGGTACGCACATGAGCCGGCACCCCGCCGGCAGGGAGGAATGTTCAATGAATCGATCGTTATTGCTGAGGCTGCTTGCGTTGCTTGCGGTCTTCGCTCTGGTCGCCGCCGCGTGCGGAGGCGACTCGGAGGAGGACACAAGCGGCGAGGAGACCGAAGCCGAAGAGGCCACCGACGACACTGCGGATACCACCGACGAAACGACGCCGGAGGAAGACGCCGCACCGACCGGCGAGGCCGGCTCCGGCGGCGAGGTGCTCCTGCTCCAGTGGCAGGCCCCGTCGCAGGCCAACGCCCTGCTGTCCACCGGTACCAAGGACCTGCTCGCCTCGTCGCTCGTGATCGAGCCGCTGGCCTGGTACGGCCCCGACGGTGCCCTGGTTCCCGCTCTGGCGGCGGAGATCCCGACGGTTGACAACGGCGGTGTCGCCGAGGACTTCATGTCGATCACCTGGACGCTGAAGGACGGCGTCGTCTGGTCCGACGGCACCCCGTTCACCGCCGATGACGTTGTCTTCACCTGGGAGTACTGCACCGATGAGGCCACGGGCTGTTCGGCCGACTTCACCCAGGTCGATTCGGTGACCGCCGATGACGCCGGCACCGTTACCGTCAACTTCACCGATCCGTTGCCCTATCCGTATCTGCACTTCGTGAGCTACACCCAGCCGATCATCCAGCGGGCCCAGTTCGCCGACTGCGTCGGTGCCGCCGCCGCCGGCTGTACCGATCAGAACTTCGCTCCGGTCGGTACCGGTCCCTACTCGGTGACCGATCTCCGCCCGGAGGACACGGTGACCTACGCCATGAACCCGAACTACCGTGGTGTGGCCGAGGGCAAGCCGTTCTTCGGCACGGTGACCATCAAGGGTGGCGGCGACGCCGAGTCGACCGCTCGCTCGGTCCTCGAGATCGGTGAGGCCGACTACGCCTGGAACCTCCAGGTGGCACCGGAGATCCTGGAGCCGATGGCGGCCGCCGGGAACGCCGTGCTGCTGTCCGGTTTCGCGGCGAACGTCGAGCACATCAACCTGAACCAGACCGATCCCGACGCCGATCCGCCGTCGGAGATCACCAACCCGCACCCGATCCTGTTCAACAATCCTGAACTCGCCCGAGCGCTGTCGTTGGCCATCAACCGAGACGATCTGGTGACCGTCGGCTACGGCGCCGCAGGTGTGCCCACCTGTACGGTGTGGCCGGTGGGCGACCAGTATTCCACCAACAACGATTGGTGCCTGACGCAGAACCTCGAAGAGGCCAACCAGATCCTCGATGATCTCGGCTATGTCGACACCGATGGTGACGGCGTCCGTGAGACCGATGATGGTCTGCCGCTCGACTTCACCTACGCCACGTCGACCAACGCCGTGCGTCAGTCGAACCAGGAGCTGGTCAAGGCCAACTGGTCCGAGATCGGTGTGAACGTCGAGATGACCAACGAGGACGCCTCGCTGTTCTTCGACGGCACCTGCGCCAGCGACGCCTGCATCTGGAAGTTCTTCAACGACATGGAGATGTTCACCAACGGTTCCAGCGGTCCCGACCCCGTGAACTACCTCCAGAGCTGGAAGTCCGACCAGATCCCGAGTTCGGCCACGAGCTGGGGTGGCGACAATATGCCTCGCATGCAGTCCGCCGAGTACGACACCCTCTGGGATGAGACGGCCCAGCTGGCCGTGACGGATCCGGCCTACACCGACAACGTCAAGCGGCTCCAGGACCTCATGATCGAGTCCGGAGCCGTGATCGCGTTGATCCACCGGGCCAACGTCTCCGCCATCAGCTCCGACATCACCGGTATCGGCGACCTCAACGGCTGGGATTCGGAGTACTGGAACATCGCAGACTGGGTTCGCGGCTGATAACGCCGGGAAACCGGGTTTGTAACTTGTAATGGCACGGGAGCCTCTCCGATACTGGTCGGAGAGGCTCCCGCATACTCACACGATGAGGCACGAAGGACAGGCAGCCAATGATTCAATACGTGATCCGGCGAACATTGTTTGCCATCCCGACCCTGCTGATCATCAGCCTCATCATCTTCGGCATCCTGGACTTCGCGCCGGGCGACCCGGCATCCCAGTTGCCGTTGACCATTCCGGCCGAGGTTCGAGAACAAATACGTGAGTCGCTCGGATTCAACGATCCCTTCCTCATCAAGTGGTGGAAGTGGAACACGCAGATGATGGTCAACGAACCGATTCACTGGTTTGAACAGTTCACCAATACGTGTGTCGGAGACTGCGAGAGTCGAAGCCGGATCATCTCATGGTCCTCGCGGGCCCCGGCCATGGACATCATCGTCCAGCGGTTACCCCAGACGCTGTGGATCATGGGCACCTCGTTCATCCTCGGCACCCTTCTCGCCATCCCCGTCGGCGTGTACTCCGCCTACAAGCAGTACTCGCTCTTCGACAACGTCGGAACCCTCATCACGATGGTCGGCTACTCGGTGCCGGTGTACTTCACCGGGATTCTGGCCATCCTGCTCTTCTCGGTGAAGCTGGGCTGGTTTCCGTCGTTCTACAGCACCACGCACAACGTCGAATGGACGAGTTGGTCCAGTATCTGGATACAGATCAAACAGATGATCATGCCGGTGTCGGTGCTGACGTTGTTCAATGCGGCATCGATGAGCCGGTTCACGCGGGCATCGGTCCTGGAGAATCTGAACCTGGAATACGTGCGCACCGCCAGATCGAAGGGTCTGGGCGAGATGAAGGTCATCAACCGTCACGTGCTCCGCAACAGCCTCATCCCGGTGGCGACCCTCATCGCACTCGCCATACCCGGTATCTTCTCCGGTGCCATCCTGACCGAGACGGTGTTCCGCATCAACGGCATGGGCCAGCTCCTCATCACCGCCATCGGGCAGGGCGACGTGCCGATGGTGCAGACCATCACCTTCCTGTTCGCCGTCCTGACGGTGGCGTTCAATCTGCTGGCCGACCTGACGTACGGCTTCCTCGACCCACGAATCCGCTACGACTGAGGAGCTGACTCATGACGGTAGCAACACCCGATGCAGCAATAGTCGATGTGCTGGATGATCTGGGCGAACATCGGTCGCTGTGGAGCGACGTCTGGCGCCAGTTCCGGCGTCACAAGGGGGCCATGGCCGGCCTCGGCATGTTCATCTTCATCAGCCTGGCGGTGATCATCGGTCCGTTCGTCTACCCGTATGACCCCTACGCCCAGGACCTGACCATCACCAACCAGGGCGCGTCGCTGCAGCACATCATGGGCACCGACAACCTGGGGCGCGACGCCCTGGCCCGGCTGTTGATCGGAGGTCGCATCTCCCTGGCCGTCGGCTTCGCCGCCATGGCTGTCGGACTCCTCCTCGGCACGTTGGTCGGCGTGCTGGCCGGCTTCTTCAAGCGACTCGACGGCCCGCTGATGCGCCTGACCGACCTGTTCCTCTCGCTGCCGCAGCTCCCGCTCCTGCTGGTGATCATCATGCTGTTCCGGGAGCCGCTCAAGGACTCTCTCGGACCGAACCTCGGCATCTTCCTACTGGTGGTTTTCGTCATCGGCATCACCGCCAGCTGGATGAACACCGCACGGGTGGTCCGAGGCGATGTGCTGGCGATCAAGGAGGAGGAGTTCGTCCTCGCCGCCCGCAGCATCGGCACCAAGGAGAACAACATCGTGTTGCGGCACATCCTGCCCAACGTGTTGAGCTCTGTGACGGTGGCCGCCTCGCTCGGTACGGCGACCGCCATCATCACCGAGTCGGCCCTCTCGTTCCTCGGCCTCGGGTTCCCGGCCGACTTCCCGACCTGGGGCCGTCTGCTGTCGGACGGTACCGACTATCTGCAGATCAATCCCTGGCGGGCCATCGGTCCGGGGGCACTGATCTCGCTGACGGTGCTCAGCGTGAACTTCGTCGGCGACGGTCTGCGGGACGCCCTCGACCCACGGCTCCGCTCCAAGGGCTAGGCCCGCCCTCCGGGCTTGCGCAGAACGGGGTTCAGCCGGCCTTCCAATCGGGCTGACGCTTGTCGGCCCAGGCCCGACGACCCTCCACGGCATCCTCGGTTGCGGCCACGACCTTGCGCATGGTCTCACCGAACCGTACGGCTTCGATCCAACCCATGTCGGCGGTGCGCCACGCCACCTCCTTGGTGGCGCGTTGGGCCAGCGGTGCCGCCGCCACGAGCGTCTCAGCCCAGGCCCTTGCCTCGTCGAGCAACGCGTCGTGTTCGACGAGGCGCCACACCAGGCCGATTTCGTGGGCTCGAGCAGCCGACATCGACTGCCCGGTGAGCAGAAGCTCCATCGCATTGGCCCAGCCGATCCGGTGTGGCAGGCGGATGGCCCCCACGATGGTCGGAGTCCCGATGGTCACCTCTGGATAGGAGAACCGAGCGTGTTCGCTGGCGATGACGAAGTCGCAGAACAGCACACCGGTGAGTCCGTAGCCGATGCAGGGCCCCCCGACAGCGGCGATGGTCGGCTTGAACAGCTCCATGCCGCTCTCGAACGAGTTGATCGTCGGCTTCTCCCAGAACGTTCCTCCGAACGTGCCGACCGCACCCTCACCGTCGACCAGATCGGCCCCCGCGCAGAAGGTGGGCCCGTTGGCGGTCAGGATGGCGACCCAGGCGTCGTTGTCGTCCCGAAAACGATCCCACGCCGCGTTCAGCTCCCCGCGGACGGCACCGTTGATCGCGTTGTGCTTGTCGGGTCGGTTGAGCGTGATGGTGGCGACGTGGCCGTCGAGTTCGTAGAGGACCAGGCTCACAGCCGGTGACCCAGGCGATCGGTTGGCATCATCCTCCGCTCCACACCCGATTCGCCTCCGGGTCGTCGGTGGAGAACGGCAGCTCGTCGATGGCCGACCAGAGTTCGTCGGGTAGCTCGGCCGTGGCCCACTCGATCGACTGGGCGACCCGTTCCGGTTTGGACACGCCGAGCACGGTGTTGTCGACCAGCCGGCTCCGCATCGAGAACTGCAGGGCGACCGCACCGAGCGGGACCTCGTGCTCCCGACACAATCGTTCGAGTTCGCGCACCGGGGCCGTGTCGGCCTCGTCGGCCTCCTGATAGTTGATCTTGTCGAAGTTGTCCGATCCCTTGGCCAGCATCCCGCCGGCGTACGGTGCGGCGTTCATGACGCCCATGCCCTGACTTCGGGCGTATTCGAACAGTTCGGTCGCCCGACGATTCAGCAGGGTGTAGCGATTGTGGTTGAGGACGACGTCCCACGGGTGCCTGCGCACGATGTCGAGTTGGATGTCGGTTCGACCCATCGCCACGCCGAGGGCCGAGGTCAGGCCCTCCTCCTTGATGGCGAACAGCTCGTCGATCGCCCCGCCGGACAACGTGATCTCACCAAGATCGCGGGCATGCTCGGGATCGTGGAGGTGGAGGATGTCGACCCGGTCGACCCCAAGCGCTTCGAGGCTCTCCTCAAACGACCTGCGGACCTGGGCCGCGTCGAAGCGCAGCGTCTCGGACTCGCGATCGACCTTGGTCGACAGAACGAGGCCATCGGGCTTGCCGCCCCGTTCGGCGAAGACCGTGCCGATCCGTTCCTCGGCCCGACCGAATCCGTAATTGCGGGACGTGTCGAGAACGTTGACGTCGCTGTCGAGGATGGCGCGCAGGGTCTCCAATGCTCGCTCCTCGGAAACCTGATACCCGTAGGTGTCGGGAAGGCTGGCCAGTGCCGAGGTGCCGAACGTGATCGGACTCACCTCGAAACCGGTTCGTCCCAGAGGTTGTCGGGGAAGGGTCAAGCGTTTCTCCTGGCTCACTGATCGGCGTGTCGACGACGGCCGGAATCGGACGGGATCACGATGGACGGATCGGGTTCTTGTAGGTGTCAAGATAGGTGATCTCGTGAACCGGGGGCCGAACCGCCGGTTTGAAATCGGTTCCCTTCGTCCAGGCCACCGGGAGCAGCGCGGCCTGGGTCATGTGGTCGGGAATGTTCAACAGCTCCGCCGCCTCCTCCTCCAGCCCGAGGTGCAGCGTGGTGAGGCAGCTCCCCAGGCCACGGCTACGCAACGCAAGTTGGAAGCTCCACACGGCCGGGATGATCGAACCGAACAGGCCGGGGGCCGACACGCCCGGCTGGCCCAATCGGCCGATGATGAGCGGGATGACGAGCACGGGCACCCGACCCATGTTCTCGGCGAGGTAGTTGGCGGAGTCGATCACGCGCCCGGTTTGGGTGTTCGGATCGACCTCCCGCTCCTGTGAACTCAGGTAGTCGGCGCCGGCTCGACGGTAGATGTCGGCCAGCGCCTCCTTCTTCTCCGGGTCCCGGATGACGAGCCACCGCCAGCCTTGACGATTGGACCCGGTCGGCGCCTGTACCGCCAGCTGTAGGCACTCGAGGAGGATCTCGTCGGGCACTTCCCGATCGAGATCGAGGCGCTTGCGCACGGCTCGCGTGGTCGACAGGAGGGCGTCGGTCTGACTGAGGTCGAATTCCATGGCCCCAAGTGTGCCGCGCCGAGCCCGAACCGGCCAGCTACTCGATCCGAATCTCGTGGGTGATCGTTCTGGTGTGCGGCTCGAACCCCAACCCTCGGTAGAGGCTGGGCGCCCCGGTCGGGTTGTCGGAGTCGACACCGAGAATGGCGTGGTCGAGACCGTCATCGGCAAAGGCGTGCAGTGAACGAATCATCAACGCCGACGCGGTGCCGCGACGCCGGTAGTCCCTCAAGGTCCCCACGCCGCCGATCCACGCCTCCTTCCGACCGGTTGTGGCATCGTCGGCCTCGTAGCGATCGTTGATGCAGTAGCCGATGACCGCACCGTCGTCGTTCAAGGCAATCCACGACAGATCCGGTCTCGTGGTCGAAGCGTTCATTCTCGTCTCCCACCTGGCCCGACTCGTGGGGGTCGATCCCCAGTGGTCGGCGAAGGCCTCGTTCTTGACGACACGCACCTCCTCACTTCGCTCCTCCGTCCACGGCGTAATCGTGATGCCCTCGATTTCGGTCCGTTCGAGCGGAGGCAGGTCGGTGAGCGGACGGAGCAGCTGATCGAAGTACCGGACCGGCTCGAATCCCATCCGGGCGAACAACCGGTGGGCCGACTCGACGAAGTCGTACTCGTCGACCCGGATGTATTTGGGGAGATCGGAGCCGGAGGACCGGAGCTGCTCAGCCGCCCGGTCGATGGCCCAGCCGAGCAACTGCCGGCCCAGGCCCACCCCTCGGTGCTCAGGATGAACGAGGCCGATGACGTAGCATCGTTCGAGGCGGACCTCACTCGGCAGATACATCGTGTGGGCATACCCGACGACCTCGTCGTCCACCTCGACCAACAGCGAGTCGGAGGCCATGTCGCCCTGGTCTCCGGTGAGGTCGTCGACCAGCTCCTCAATCGACAGCACTTCCGCTATGCCGTCCGACGCCCGGGTGCGGTTGACCAGGTCGAGAACGGTATCGAGGTCGGCCTCGGTGACCGGCCGGATCAGGGGAACGGGCATGGGTGCAACGGTAGTCGTCGACAACGTCGCCAGCCGTCGATTTTGCAGCCTGCCGGGGCGCCGTCAGCGGCGTGGTGAGGGAGGGTCGCTCGGTGGTCCGGCGAACAGCTGGGCTTTTTCGAGCCAATCCCGTGCGGCGTCGCCACGGACTTCGAGGTCGGTGTCGGCGACGTTGCGCCGCTGGCTCGTCACCAGGCAGAACTCCAGTGCGGAGCCCCGCACCGTGCTGCCGGCGTCGTCGGGGCCCCAGATCCAGGTTGTTCCGGACGGTGCGGTGAGTTCCACCCGTACCTCGCCCTCGGGCACCTCCAGACCCCGGTTGACGTAGGTCCAGGAACGGGTGATGTAGCCGAGCTGGGCGATGTGGCGGAGGCGATCGGTGGCCGGACGTTCGACGCCGATCGCATCGGCGATGTCCTGGCCGTGGGCCCACGCCTCCATGAGCCGGGCGGTGAGGAACGACTTGGACCCCATCGACGGTCCGTACCATTCGATCCGGGTGTCGTCGGCCAGGGTCGCCGCGGCGTCGGCGAGCTCCCGCCGGCCGGCCCGCCAGTGTTCCAGCAGGTCGACCGACGACATCGCCCGAGCCTCGGCCAGCGTTGCCGCGTCGGCGCCTTCCGGATCGGCCAGATGGCCGACAAGATCGTCCCGCATCGCCCGGAAGCGTTCAACATCGACGATGGCGGCCGCTGCGGCACGATCGAAGTAGGCAAGGTGGCCGATCTGATCCCGGATCGACCAACCGGGGCTTGGCGTCATCAGCTCCCACTTAGCCGGTTCGAGCGGAGCCACGATCGCGTCGAGATCGGCCTGTTCGGCGAGAAGGTCCTGCCGCACCGAAGCGGCCGTGATCGGGGCGTCGCTCATCGGCCCGACCCTAGCAGTGGCTGGTCTGACAGCCGTACCCCGGTCGTTCGGATCGGCCGGGGTACGGGTTCGTGGTCGAGCTGTCGGGCACGTTGTTGTGCCCGGCCGAGGCCGCGTTGGATCGGCGACTAGATCGGAAGCACATTCCAATACCACGCCCAGACACTCATGCAGACGCCGGCGAGCAAACTGCCCAGGCTGCAGGCCAGCGTCCGAACCTGAAGCAACCCGCTGCGGGGTGTCAGGCCGATGGTCACGGCGAGCGCCACGGTCGCCACGACAACCGCTGCGGCGGCCGCCTGTGCCACCCTGATCGGCACGGTGAGGCCGGTGCGATCCCGATGTGGGCGTCGCCGCAGGCAGTCGCCCCTTGACACCCTGGCCCCTCGGGAACGCGATGTTCTGTCGGCCATGGCCGGCGGACGGTCGAATCAAGCGATCTGTGAGACGCTTCACCTGAGTTCGAAGACGGTCGAGACCCACGTTCGGTCGATCTTCCAGAAGCTAGGGCTACCATCCGACGACCACAATCACCGCCGGGTGCTTGCCGTTGTCACCTGGCTGCGCGCCCAGTAAGGCCCGCCGGGCCCGGCTGTAATCTTGGCTGTGTAATCTTGACAGTCAAATATTACCGCCCTACGGTGCTCCCATGCATCGCTCGTTGCTGGCTCCGCCGCTGACCTCCACCGTCGACCCGTCGTCGGAGGTTTTCGTCAAGAACCGATCCGATGTGTTGGAGCAACTGGCCACCCACGACGAGCTGCTGGCCGTCGCGCTCGGTGGTGGCGGTCCTAAGGCAACCGAACGCCACCGATCCCGGGGACGGTTGCCGATCCGGGAACGGATCGCCAATGTGATCGACCCCGACACGCCGTTCCTCGAGATCACACCCCTGGCCGGCTACGGGTCCCAGTACGCCCTCGGCGGTGGCATGGTGGCCGGCATCGGCATCATCGCCGGAACCGAGTGCGTGATCATGGGCAACGACCCAACCGTCCTTGCCGGTGCGCTCACCCCGTACGCATCGAAGAAGTGGATGCGGGCGCTCGAGATCGCCCGGGACAACCGCATACCCTACATCAGCTTCGTCGAGTCGTCGGGTGGCGATCTGAGGATCGACCGCAAGAACGGCGACGGTGGCTCCGATGAGGGGGCCGACGCGGCGTCGGCGGCCGTCGGCAGTGCCGTGGTCCCCGAGCACTTCGCCGAGACCGGCCGGTTCTTCTACGAGATGATCGAGCTGTCGAAGATGCGGATCCCCACGGTGTGCGTCGTCTTCGGCAATTCGACTGCGGGCGGCGCCTACCAGCCGGGCCTGTCCGACTACAACATCTTCATCAAGGAGCAATCGCATGTGTTCCTGGCCGGTCCGCCTCTGGTGAAGATGGCCACCGGCGAGATCAGTGACGCCGAGACCATCGGCGGCGCCGAGAAGCACGCCGAGATCTCGGGTCAGGCCGAGTACCTCGCCGAGGACGAGATGGACGCCATCCGGCTGTGCCGGGAGGTGGTGTCGCACCTCAACTGGCGCAAACCGGATCGAGGTCCACGTCTCGTCGACGAGCCGCCGGCGCACGACCCCGAGGAACTCCTGGGTCTAGTCAGCCGGGATCTGCGCACACCGGTCGATGTCCGGGACGTGATCGCCCGGGTGGTCGACGGTTCGCGGTTCGAGGAGTTCAAACCCCGCTTTGGTCCGTCCATCGTCTGCGGCTGGGCCTCGATCCACGGCTTCCCGATCGGCATACTCGGCAACAACGGGGTGATCTACCCCGATTCGGCGCAGAAGGCCGCTCACTTCATCCAGCTCTGCAACCAGATCGATCTCCCGCTTGTCTTCCTGCAGAACATCACCGGCTACATGGTGGGCAAGGACTACGAGGCCGACGGCATCATCAAGAAGGGCTCCCAGATGATCAACGCCGTCACCAACTCCACCGTGCCGCACCTGACCGTGATCATCGGCTCGTCGTACGGGGCGGGCACCTATGGCATGTCGGGCCGCGCCTTCGGCAACCGGTTCACGTTCTTGTGGCCCACGGCGAAGATCGCGGTCATGGGACCCAAACAGATCGCCGGGGTGATGTCGGAGGTCAGACGGGCCCAGGCCAAACGCAAGGGGATCGAGTTCGACGAGGAGGCCGACGCCGAGCTGGTGGCGTATGCCGAGGCGGTGCAGGAAAAGGGTTCGCTGGCGCTGAAGGCCACGGGCGCAATCAGCGACGACGGCATCATCGACCCCAGGGACACGCGCACCGTGCTCGGCATCTGCCTCAGCGTCGTCGGCAACCGCCCGATCGAGGGGGCCGAAGCCTACGGGGTGTTCCGGCTGTGACCGATCACCCTCACAACGACGAGCCGGGGACCACTCGACTCCGCACCCTTCTCGTGGCCAACCGGGGTGAGATCGCCCGCCGGGTCTTCGCCACCGCCCGATCCATGGGTCTCCGCTGCGTCGCCGTTCACAGCGACGCCGATGCCGCAGCCCCGTTCGTCGCCGAGGCCGACATCGCCGTGCACCTCCCTTCCGGATATCTCGACAGCGATGCCATCGTTGCCGCGGCGCGGCGGGTGGGGGCCGACGCCGTTCACCCGGGCTACGGGTTCCTCGCCGAGAACGCGATGTTCGCTCAGAAGGTGATGGACGCCGGGTTGACCTGGGTTGGACCGGCACCCGGAGTCATCGAGACGATGGGCGACAAGATCGCAGCCAAGAAGGCGGCGGAGGCGGCCGGCGTGCCGATTCTGGCGTCGGTCGAGGATCCGTCGGAAGCAGCCGCAGTCGGCTTCCCGCTGCTGGTCAAGGCCGCTGCCGGCGGTGGCGGTAAGGGCATGCGACTCGTCGAAAGCGCCGAGGACCTCGGCGAGGCCGTCGCCGCCGCCCAGCGGGAGGCGGCCGGGGCGTTCGGTGACGACCGGGTCTTCCTCGAACGCTACATCCGCCGATCCCGTCACATCGAGATCCAGGTCCTGGGCGACAGCCACGGCAACGTGATCCATCTCGGGGAGCGGGAGTGCTCGATCCAGCGTCGCCACCAGAAGATCGTGGAGGAGGCGCCTTCAGTGCGACTCGACGATGACCTGCGCCTGGCGATGGGCGGCGCCGCCGTGGCGCTGGCCCAATCCATCGGCTACGAGTCGGCCGGCACCGTCGAGTTCCTGCTCGACGATGAGAGCGGCGAGTTCTTCTTCCTCGAGGTCAACACCCGGCTGCAGGTGGAGCATCCGGTGACCGAGGAGATCACCGGGCTCGACCTCGTGCGGGAGCAACTCCTGGTCGCAGCCGGTCGCACGCTGACACTCGATCAGCGTGAGGTCACCACCACGGGCCACGCCATCGAGGTACGTCTGTACGCTGAGGACGCGGCCAACGGTTTCCTTCCCGCCACCGGAACCGTCGAGGCGTGGCAGCCCGCCGGCGAGCCGGTCGTTCGCTGGGACTCGGGCATCGAGGCCGGCTCGACCGTAGGCGTCTCGTACGATCCGATGCTGGCCAAGGTCATCGCCCACGGGCCGACCCGGATGGAGACCATCGGCCGACTTCGGCTGGCTCTGGAGCGCCTCCACCTCGGCGGCCTCATCACCAACCGTGACTACCTCGTGGCGGTACTCGACAGCCCCGAGTTCGCAGCCGGCGACACGACGACCGACTTCATCGAACGAGTCCGACCGGTCGCTCACCTCGCAGCCGAAACCGTGCATGAGGCGGCCGTGGCCGGCGCGTTGTGGCTGCAGGGTCTCAACCGGGCGAACGACGACATCTGGGGGTTCGCTCCGTCCAACTGGCGGAACGCCGGCCTGCCGGCTGAGAGGGTCACCTTCGTCGATCCGTCGACCGAAGCCCCGTCGACGATCGCCTACACCGCCGATCGCAACGGGCGGTTCACGCTCGACACCGGCGAAGTCGTCGAGCTGGTCGAGTGGGCGACTGGTCGTGTCGAGCTGGTGGTCGACGGGATCCGCCGCTCGCATCGGATCACCGACGCACCCGGCCGTCTCCACGTGCAGACGGCCGGCACCACCGTCACCCTCGACCTGGTGCCCCGGTTCACGCTCCCAGGATCGGAGGCGCCGACCGGCGGATTGACCGCACCGATGCCCGGCTCCGTGGTCGACGTCCGCTGCGCCGTCGGCGACCGGGTGACGGCCGGCCAGGTCCTCGTCGTGCTCGAGGCGATGAAGATGGAGCACCACATCAACGCCCCGTTCGACGGAACCGTCACCGAGGTCCCGATCAACGTCGGACAGCAACTCGACCGGGGAACGGCGCTGATGACGATCGTGGAAGACGTCGGCCGGGAGGACGAGGCGGCGCGCTCATGACCGATCCGATCCGGATTGCCAACTGCTCCGGTTTCTACGGCGACCAGATCGACGCGGCGGCCCGCATGGTCCGGGGCGGCCCGATCGACGCATTGACCGGCGACTGGCTGGCCGAGTTGACCATGCTGATCCTCGCCCGCACCCGGGCGAAGCGACCGGGCGGCGGCTTTGCCCGAACCTTTGTCACCCAGATGGAGCAGGTGATGGGGGAGTGCCTCGACCGAGGCATCAAGGTGGTGTCGAACGCAGGAGGTCTTGATCCCGACCACTGTGCCGAGGCCGTGGCCGAGGTGGCTGACAAGCTCGGGTTGAATCCCACGATCGCCTACGTGACCGGTGACGACATCCTCGCCCGTCTCGACGAACTGGCCGCCGCAGGGGTTCCGATCATCGACTTCGAGACCGGTGAGCCACTGGCCGGTCTCTCCGACGACCACGGTTTCATCTCGGCCAACGCCTATCTCGGCTGCTGGGGCATCGTCGAGGCCCTCGATGCCGGTGCCGACATCGTGGTCACCGGTCGGACCACCGACGCCGCGATCGTCTGCGGTCCGGCCGCCCAGCACCACGGGTGGGACCGCACGGACTGGAACGCCCTGGCCGGGGCGGTGGTGGCCGGACATGTCATCGAGTGCGGCACCCAGGCAACGGGCGGAAACTACTCGTTCTTCACCGAACTCGAAGGGATGGACAACCCGGGGTTCCCGATCGCCGAGATCGCCGCCGACGGATCCAGCGTCATCACCAAACACCCCGGAACCGGGGGAGGGGTGACCGTTGGAACCGTCACCGCACAGCTCCTCTACGAGATCGGTGGACCGTCCTACCTCGGACCCGACGTCGCATCCCGCTTCGACACCATCTGCTTGACCGAGGAGGCGCCGGATCGAGTGGCCATCAGCGGCGTGAAGGGCGAGCCACCGCCGTCGACCTTGAAAGTGTCGATGAACTCCTGGGGCGGGTACCGAAGCGATCTGCGGGTGGCGCTCGTCGGTCTCGACATCGAGGCCAAGGCCGCTCTGACCGAATCGGTGCTGTGGCGATCGACCCCGTACGGACCGGACGACCTCGACGCCGTTTCCATCGAAGTCGATCGCACGGACAAGATCGATCCGCCGTCGAACACGGAAGCCACGGCCACGTGGCGGGCCACGGTCAAGGACCGTGACGAACGCAAGGCGCGGTCGGTGGCGTCGGCCATGAACAACATGGCCCTGGCGTCGATCCCGGGATTCCACGGATTGCCGGGGACCCAGATCGCCCAGCCGTTCGGCGTGCACACCTCCGGTCTGATCGCCGCCGATCTCGTGCCCCAGCAGGTGACGACGCTCGGCGGTTCGACAACCGTGATCGAGTCGACGATCGATCCGGGCGACGCGGCGGTCGTCGACGTGAATCCGATGGTCCCGGCGTTACCGGACCCGGTTGCCGGTCCCACCAGAAGAGCACCGCTCGGCACCATCATCGGAGCCCGATCCGGCGACAAGGGCGGCAACGCCAACCTCGGACTCTTCGCCCGATCGCCGGTCGCGTATGTGTGGCT
>Ga0224512_10000699_pt1 | contig 34590 bp, 29 predicted proteins | sample SF_May12_sed_USG_4_FD_169103 | JGI IMG/M metagenome (GOLD analysis project Ga0224512, IMG submission 169103) | Sediment microbial communities from San Francisco Bay, California, United States - SF_May12_sed_USGS_13 | ecosystem: Environmental > Aquatic > Marine > Sediment | place: USA... | reverse complement strand
GCATTGAGCGTCGCCGCGAAGTCCGGGGTCGCGAAGTCGAAAAACAGACCCGGGCTCGTCGGGTCGCTGAGACCGATCGTGCCTATGTCACCACTACCATCGCCGCTGTCAAATAATTTGATCCAGTCCAGACCGTAGGAGTCCTCGTCAGTCAGCGTAATCTCGAGAATTTTCGCCTCTATCAATATCTGCGTCGGCGATGCGTCAATCTGCTCGACGAGCGTCGCGATTCGGCGCAGGAACTCGGGCGTATCCTCAACCAGAAACAGATTACGATCCTGGAACACCGTAATCTCGCCATACTCGGAGAGGTAGGGCTGTAGCAATGACTCCATTTCCTCAACGTCGACGTAATGCATCTCAAAGGCCCGGACACGCGTCAGTGAATCAGGCGCATATTTGCCAGCCTCCTCGCGTTCAACGATGTAGTAATTGCCGTCGTAGTGCTCGACCGCAAGACCTGCGGCATTCGCGATGGCGCGAATTGCGTCCGGTATGGTCATGTCGTACAGGCTGAATGAGACCGTCTCGTCGCTGTTTGTCGACACAAACACGTTGATGCGTTGTTCGCGCGAGATCATGTCCATGACATCCGCCAAATCGGCGTCTTTCATTGTCATGCTAAGCGTGTGCTCCGCCTGCTGCGCGCCGGCTGCCAGGCTTAGCAACAATCCAAGAACCGCCACCAGGCGACCGAGCGGTGCAAATCTGACCATTCTGAAGCTATTCATCATCTTTGTGCAGATCCGGTTTGACGTAGATGGTCAAGCGACTGCCCTCCCTTGCAAAAATGGCCCGGTTCTCATACACCCTGATCAGCGTGTATCCCTGAACTTCGTCACCGGGACGCAGTATCCTGCCGGCGACGTTCGCCAGTCTGTTGCTGGACGCCACCAGCGTTGCCCTGAGGTCGATTTCCTGAGTCGACCCGTCGGTTCTCACTGAAGGCCGGACGGGTGCAGTTATTCGGGATGGTGGCCTCGCGAACGGGTTGTGCGCGAGCTGTGGCTGCTCTGTTGCGCCGGCCGCCGAAAACTGCAGCACCGCCGCAGCAGTGAGGACGCCGAGTTTTGCAGCAAGCCTGCTCATTCGACCGCCCTGTACGATGCAAGACTCAGGTCGGCCACCAGTAACGGCTGCTCATCACTGTTGTCCCGGCGTGTCAGGCCATACTCCTTGACAACGACGTAGCCGAGGTCTTCGCGTGCCTCGAGCAACCAGCGATAGAGGTCGTCATAGTGTCCGACGAGTTGCACGTGGAAAAGTATTTCCTGGAATATCTGCACGCGTTCTCCGGTCGCGGGCTCGACGCTGACCAATTCCACGTCATTGTTCCACGACACCTTCTGCAGTCGACCAATGATGTACGCTTCCACCTGCCGAACCGGTAGATTCGCCATGTCGCCGTGCAATCGGTATTTCAGTTCGTCGATCTTCGCGTATTGCTCCTGCAGATGACGGTCGAGTTCAGCGCCGTCCCGGGCGGCCTCTTCGAGGACGCTGACTTCAAGGCTCGCTGCGCTTGCTGCTTTCACTTTCGGCATCAGTACGCCTGCGGCGATCGCAGCGATGAGGATTGCCCCGATCCCAAGTAGCGCCAGGCGTAACTCCCGCAGACTCATTTTGTGCAAAAGATCCTGCATCAGGTTTCCTTGTAAGCGCTGTTCAATACGAGCGTCATGTCAAAGTCGACGGCATGGCCGTTCGCGTAATTGGTTTGCGACGTTCTCTGCACGTTGACGTCCTTGATGTCTTGCTGTTCAAACAGTGCGCGGACGAATTTTGAGAGCGCCTGGTGGTCTTTGGCCTGACCGCGAATGGTCATGTGCGTTTCAACTTCCAGGTCGGGGTCCGCAAATGGATCGCTGTTCTCGGCAACGATAATGAAATAGCCAGTTTCAACGCCACGGTTTTCTCCATCGACGATCACACCGGCACGTCGAAATCTCCAGTCGAGGAACCAGAGGTCGCCTGTGACGATTGATCGGTCGATCAGCGAGAAGATGTCGTCAATTGCGGCACCGGCACGCAGCCCACGCAGCAGAGACCACTGGCGCTCATATTCGGCCTGCTGCTCCTTGAGCTGCTGCAATTGAATTTGCTGCTGCTGCGTAATTGCGTTGTCGGCCTTCAACTGCTGCGACCTGGCCTGCGCGATTCGTGCCGCGTGTCCGAGCAACAACGCAGCGACGACGATCATGACCACGCATGCGGCGAAGGCGAACGCGTAGTTGCGCAAAAGTGCCTGTTGGCTGAGCCATCTGCGGTAGTCATTCGGTATCAGGTCAAGATCAGCCATCGTCTCGCAGACCTCGTAATGCCGCGCCGGTTGCAACGACGATTTCCGGTGCCGATGCGCCTCTGCCCGGTTTGCCGCCCTCATCCTTTGAAGGGAACAACGCCAGCGGATCGGGGATCTTTTCAACCCCGACGCCCGTCAGCGAGCTGAGCAGGGCATCGGATCCCGGCCAGCGCGCGATGCTGCCAAGAAGGTAGACCCGCGCAACCGCACCCCCGCGTGTTTCCGATGCGGCATACAGACAAACGCGCTTGATTTCCTCAACGAGCTTCAGAAACTGCGGTTTCAGTATCTCCGAGATCGTGCTGACGAGTCCGGCTTCGTCGATAGCGTTCGCGACGGAGTCGGCGTTAGCACCCGACTGAACGCCACTCCGCAAAATCAGGTCTCGCGCCATGTCTTCAGGCATGTCCAGTGTTTCTGCGGCTTGCTGAATCAGACTGTATTCGCCAAAGGCGACTTCCTGATCGAACAGCAGGTCATTTCCCGAGATGACCGTCAGGTAACTCGCGCGTCGCCCGGAGTTGATGACCAGGACGTTTTCCGAGCCGCTTTCCTGTGCCAGTGCACCGACGAGTCGGCTGATCGCGACCGGACCTATCTCGAGGGCCTCAACGACGAGACGCGCTTTGCGTGCGAACTCGAGGAACTGGACGATGGGCCCGCGCTCACTGACAGCGACCAATGCAAGTCGCTCGTCGTTCTTCGAGCGGCTTTTGACGGGAAGGTAGTCGAGCACATAGTCGGCCAGGTCACCATCCAGACGATCCTTCATGACGCGCAGCACGGCCGCCGCTTCGGCGTCTTTGCCACCGACCGCCTGATAGTTGATCGAGATTGTGCGGAACATGCCGGCGGGTATGGCAATGACGGCTTTGCGTCCATAAAACTTGTCAGCAGTAATTGCTCGCTTGATCAGGCTGCGAAACTGATGTGGATTCGCCAGCACTTCGCGTCGCGGACAACCGAATGGCAATGAAGCGCGCGCGTGAACGACCGGCGCCTGTCCCGCGGCCGTCGCGAGCTGCACGAAGTGCACCGCCTCGAGCCCGAAGTCGATGCCGATCGGTCCGATTGCCTTGCCCGATCCCTTCCGTCTCAGCAGAGAAACGGCTTTGGCAACCACGCTCATAGTTTCCAGGTTCCTGTGCGAGCCAGCGGGTTCGTCTGGTCGAGTTTGGCCGGACGTTTGTGCTTCTCCTGGTAGAGTGCCTGGTCGGCGGCTTTGTACAGTGCCTCGATATCCGGGAACTGCCCTGGCTCGGAACTCACGATACCGGCGCTCAGGCTGACAATACGCTTGCTGGCAAGGCCGGCTTCGGCAAAAGCCCGTTGCAGATCAGCAATGGCTGTTTCAATCAGACCGTCGAGACCGTCGCCGCAATAGATGATCTGGAACTCATCGCCGCCAAGGCGAATCAAGCGGCCCCGATTGCCGAGAAGCCGCACGAATATGTCGGCGACATTCATCAGGATCTTGTCACCAAAGTGATGCCCGAACTCGTCGTTGATGCCCTTGAAGTCATCGATATCGAGAATGGCAACGTGCATGACCTTTTTCTGGTCGAGACAGAATTTGGCGAATTCAGGAAACTTCTCGGACAGGTAACGACGGTTCCACGCGCCGGTCAGATGGTCCTGCATGGACAAGATCTCCATGTCGTTGTGCGCGCTCTCGAGCTCGAAGCGTGCGCGCAGGTCCTGCCGACGAATGGATGTATTTCGTGCTGTCACGAAGAATGCGATCACAGCCGCACCGGCTATGAGCAACTGAAACACCCAGAGCGATTCGGGGGTGAAGCGGCCGGGCACGACGACAAGCGAAATTGTGAGTAGCGCATAGGCCAGCCCGACGACGACAATCGCTTCGCGCAACGCCCAGGGCACGAGTGGAATTGCGACGAATAGCATCACGGCTGTCGCCATCATGCCGACGTGGAGCTCGCCGGAACGGTGCGCGAGAATGGTGAGACACAATGCGCCGATGACCAGGAACGCCATGCCGAGGACGTGCAGTGTACGAACATCCTTGAGGAACGCAGCGGAAATCAGCACGTGCAGCGAGAGCAGCCCAAAGAGGAGGTTGGTGGAGAGGTAGATGTTGTCCAGTCCGCGCGTCAGGATCAGAACGGCAACGCAGATCTGCATGAGCAGCGACAGGCCGGCCATGGCCTGTATGCCGAATCGGGTGTCCCGGCACAACTGTTTTTCGGCGTAGCCGGAGAGCTCCGGATCGCCAAACTCAGTTGCAGACCACACGTTGGCCAAATACGTCGAAATCGCCAATATTCTGTCTCAGGCAAATACTGATAGCTATCTCTAGAAATAGCGGCGGAATCGGCTAAATCTTTAATATCTGGGCGAAAAACCGGGCATTGCCTCTCACCCTGGAGGTCACGGTGTGCAAGTGATTTCGACGTTGTCGAACCAGACGTTGTCGAGGCCGCCCATCGACGAGGAGGTTTTAAAACGGATGCGGGTATTGCTGGCGATAAAGGCGCCGATGTCGTGGCTGACCGTGATATAGGCGCTGTCGTTGTTCGGGCCCGCATAGCGCGCGAGTTCGGTCCATGGCCCGGCGGTGCCGTTGGCCGATACCTCCACGGTCGTGTAGTCGCCCGAGGTGTCGAGCTGGTGGCGGCGGTAGTCGTAGCTCAGCGTGGCGGTCGCGGCGCCCGACAGGTCGGCCTCGCGCTCGATACCCTCGCCGCCATTGTCGTTGTCGCGGGTCCGGATTCTGACGGAATCCAGGTCGGACCAGATGCGAATGTCGCCGGCTGTCGGACCGTCGCTCTCGCCGATTTCCTCCCATGGGCTCGCGGACCAGTCGAGCGTACCGTCGCTGTTGTCGAACTGGTAGACCTCGAACTGATCGAGATAGGTCCCATCGCAGGAACCGCCACCACCACCACCACCACCACCGCCGCCACCGGCGGTGAACAAAGCAGAAATCTCCGCAGCGGAAAGTGCGCGATTATAGATCCGCACTTCGTCGATCGTGCCGTCGTACATGCGAATGCCATCGGCCTGCGCGCCGATGCTTAGCGCCGTGTCGTTGGTGCCGATCGTGATCGATGCCGGATTGCTGACTTCCTCGCCGCCATTGATGTAGAGTCGTTGAACCGCACCGTCATAAGTCGCGGCGACGTGCATCCAGGTCGACCCGTCGGACGGGTACGATGTCGTGGAGTCAATGCGGTACGTGTTGCCCTGGCTATTCTGATTAAGCCGGAATACGACCTTTCCCGAAGTGGAAAGCGCAAGCTCGTACCCGTCGGTGCCGCCGGAAATCGCCTTCTTGAAGAAATACTGGGTCGCGGCCTTGTTCGGCTTGACCCACGCCACCAACGTAATCGCTTCGGTAATGTCCAGGGCCGGGTCATCGGCGACCAACACATAGTCGGTACTGCCGTTAAAATCCAACGCCCCGCCCAGCGTTCCGGTCGTCCACGTTCCACCCACGAGTGAGCCGTCATGGCCGCCCTCGGAATCAATAGCCGTCAGCCCGGTCCCGTCGTCGAGCTTCCAGTGAGCTATCGGGCCCGTTGCCGGACCTGCTGCACCGTTTTTGGCGAAGAAAATTGCACGCATGGTCACACTTGTGCCGAGGTCCGTGCTGGTCCACGTCGCCCCACCGTCCGTCGTTTTGAGTATTTCGCCGTTTTGACCCGTGACGTAGCCCGTCGTCGCATCGACAAAGTGCGCGTACCAAAGGTCTCCGCTGGTACCCGAAGCCTGGGTAACCCAATTGCTGCCGCCATCGGTGGTCTTGAGAATCAGGCCGACACGCCCGACGGCAATCGCTGTGCTCGAATCGATGGCGGCGACGCTCTGCAATTTATTTGAAGTACCGGAAGCCTGGGGATTCCAGCTTGCGCCACCGTCGGTGGTCTTGACGATGACGCCGACGTCACCGACCGCCCAGCCTGTCGACGCATTCGCAAAGTCGATGCTGTACAGGGCTGTTGTCACGCCGGAGTTTTGCACCGACCAGCTTGCGCCGCCGTTGCTCGTTTTTCTAACGACACCGCCGAGCCCGGCAAGGTATCCGGTCGAGGCATCGACAAAGTCGATGTGACGCAGGTTCTGGGTGGTTACGGGGTCCTGGTTCGCCCAGTTCGAGCCGCCGTCGGTCGTCATCTTGACTGTCGCGCCGAGACCGACCGTGTAGCCGGTGTCCGCGTCGAGGAAATCAAGGGCCCAAAGGCTCTGGGTTCCTGTCGACAACGTGTTCCAGGCGTTACCGCCGTCGGTTGTCTTCAGCAGTATTTCGCCCGTGCCCGCCGCATAGCCGATAAGTTTGGTGGGGAAATAGACGCTGTAGAGCGACTGCGCTGTTCCTGATGTCTGTGGTGTCCAGGTCGCGCCGGCATCAGCGGTGTAGTAAATGCTGCCAGTGTCGCCGACAGCCCAGCCGTCGTTCGCGACGACAGGGGACTCCCCAGCGCCCCACTCGATGGCGCGGCGCATGATCGTGCGGCCGTCGTCGGTGAGGGAGTTGATGTCGAAGTCGTTGCCCCCCCAGGGTAATTTCACGCGCCTGCCCGCGGCCGTGCCACCCCCATCCACAGTCCCACCCGTGTCAATCGTTGTTAATTGCTCATGCACCGGGGCGCCAGGCGCCTGGCCCAGCGTCGCCGAATCTGCTGGTGGATAACCTGAAATGGAGACGAGTGGCTGCACGCTGTTCGTTATTGATAAGACACCGATTGCCAGCGTCGCTGTGATGTAATGGCTGTTATCGAGTATCTCCAGATCGGTATCCTCTCGGATTGCATAGGCTGAGCCAAACCCGAACACGACCATGCTTTCCTGGTCCTCGATCACGACGCCGATCGTCGCCTCGCGTAGCCTGGTTCCGAGCGTGCCGGACGATATGTCCTCGTTGACATATGCAACGTCGGCAATTGCGACGGCCGCGTCGAACTCTCCCTGGCTCGCACTCTCGTCGATCAGGTTCACGGTGTGGCCCCAGGACTCTATCAGCGCCTGTTTGTCGGCCTCCTGGGCCGTGAGGTTAGCCGGGTCGACCACCACCAGCAGCACGATCTTGCCGACGGGAGGCGCCGCTGTGCAGGTCTTGCCGCACTCACAGGCATAGGCGATCGTCAGCTTTGGCGCCTGTTCGGCGCCGCTCGTGTCTTTCGATGCATACTTGGCACCCGTTACGGTCCCGTCGCCGGCCAGCATGAGGCCGAAATTCGGCGCGGTGCCTGACACCCATTCCTGCACGAGATCACGGATATCCCATGCGACCCAGTTGCCGCTCTTGGCGCCGGATACCTGCGTGACTCCGTACACGGTGGCATCGAATTCACCGCCCTGCTGCAGCCAGGCGCCGGACCCGTCGTGGGTCTGCCAGGTCGCGCCGTCGGCGATGCCGCCGCCATTCTTCGTGCCTTCCACCCAGTCGCGCGTCATGCGGTGTACAGCCACGGCACCGCCATTGTTGACGCTCTGCTGCATCAGCTCGAGACGGGCGGAGAGGATCTTCGCGCCTGCGGGCACTTCGCTCAGATCGAATTGCAGAACCGGCCGTTGCTGCCAGCTTGCGGAATTCACCTGCAGGTAGTTGGCACCGCCGTAGTTTCTGATGGGGTAAAAATCGTCGAGGATCGCGTCCTTGCCGCCGGTCTTGCTGAGCTGCAGGTTGACCGCGAGCGGCGCCTGATAGGCACGTACGGAGTCGCTTTCAAGTTTGAATTTTCCACCGCCCTGTAATTCGCCGATCGCCCTGATCCTGACCGGCGAACTCGATTTGTCAGGAAACTCCACGCTGTAACTGTCCCCACCGAAGTCCGTCCTGGGTATGTCGGTGTAACCGCTGCAGGAAGTGTTCTTTGCCAGCTGCAGTTTCGCGTGCGCCATGCCGGCCTCGGCGATGTAGCGCAGGCGATCGCGCTCGAGTTCGCCCGAGGCGATGCCGGTCTGACTCGCGCCCTGGTAGCCGAGCATGAAGGCGATCGCGGCGAGCAGAGTGATCGCGACGACAACCGACATCAGTATGAAGCCGCGCTGCGCTCCCGGGAGCTTCACCTGCCACCCCCGGCGCGTATGCGGGTGTTAAGGCTCGCGGTCTGGCCATCGGATCCTTGAATCTCGAGCGTGATGTCGACAAGCACCGCGCGTTTGCCGGTGTCAGGGATGCGCTCGACCCGAAAGCGGGCGACGTTGTCGGCAATGGCATATTCGGTGTAGTCAGTGCCGTCGGCCGGGTTCAGATTAGGCCTGCGCTCGATCAGCGTCGAGCCGCTAAGGAAGAAGACGACCGGGTCGAGCCAGTCTTCATCGCGCACACCGTCTTCGTCGTCATCGTGCTGGTGGCCCTCGTCCACCGTTCCATCGCCGTCATCGTCGAAGCCCGCGATGCCGGGCTGACCGTCACTCTCGATATCGTGGGGGGCGTCTTCGTCCGTGGACCCGTCGCCATCGTCGTCCAATCCGTTGACAGCGTCCTCATCGTCACTGCCGTCCTCATCGTCGTCGGGGATGCTCGAGCCTTCGTCGACGAGCCCGTCACCGTCGTCGTCGATGCCGGCAAGACCCGCGGCAAGGTCATTCGTTGCGTCGTCCGCCGGGTCCTCGTCCACGCGCCCGTCTTTATCGTTGTCGGCATCGTCGAAGCCGTCCGCGTCGATGTCGAGAGACGGATCCAGCGTTACCGCAAGCACCGCGGTCGCGAGCGTACTGTCGCCCTCGGGCGCGGACGCGGGCACGGTCTGCTCCCGCAAGTGCTCGCGCCAGTTGGTATTCGGGTTGTCGGCGAGCGGCAGCATCAGCCGGTCCGTGCCGAGCACCGCGGTCACCATGCGCTGCATCGCAAACCGCGCGTCGCCCGTGGCGTCGTTCTGCACGCGGGTGTCGTCCCGCGACTCGTATACGGCGTTGACGAGGCCGGTCATGGCAGTCAGCAGCAGCGCGGCGATAGCCAGCGAGACCAGCAGCTCGACCAGTGTGAAACCGACTTGCGCTTTTGGGTGCGCCAGCACGTCAACTACTCACGGTGCAGCCAGGCTTTCGAGCGACGTCAGCGAGCCTTCGACCGCGACGCGCACCCAAAGCAGTCCGGTAAAGCCCGTGTACGGGTCGTTGTCGCCATCGATGTTCGGGTCGGGCACGGTGAAGACGTCGCCATCGCCGTCGGCATTGTCCGCGTCGTAGCGCGCGATAAAGACGAGCCGGCGGATCGGGGTGCCCGCGCTGTCCGAGTAGAAGCCACTCGGTGTTTTCTCGTCGCCAGCCGTGGCGGCGGCAGTGATCAATAATGACTGTGGCTCCGCCAGCACCTCTTCGATCTTCGCCAGCGCGCCGTAATGCTCCGCCGAGGTCGACGCATAGACTTCGCTGCCACGTATGCCGGTGTAAAGTGCGTCCATGGCCGGTAACAGCGCGATCGCGATCAGAGCGGCCGCAACCATGACCTCGATGTAGGTCAGACCCGCCTGACAGTCTGGCGAGGCCGGAGTCGTCATTGGATCGTCACCCGGCCGGTCACCGGCGCGACGGAAATTGTTCGGGTCAGGCCGTCCAGGCCAAGACGGACATAGCCTGTCTCGAGCATGCGGATCGTGCCGGAGTCATTGTACTTGGGCACACCGGTGGCACCGGAAAAACCGATAAGGTCCTGCGGGAAAAAGAAACCGTCAAATTTGAAATAGACCGACGTGATGCCGACTTCCGCACCACCGCCGCCGAAGCGCAGGTCGTAGATCTGTTTGGTCAGTGGATTGCGCACATCATAGTGAATGACGGCCGGGATCACCGAATCATCGAGACGGTAGACCTTGACCGACTGGCCGAACTGGTTGGCATTGACACCGTAGGGTTCGCCAGTGCGAATCGCCTCGGCGTGCGCGAATCGCATCGCGGCTGCAACGTCCGCAGCGGCTCTGTCCAGAACGACATCATTATCGCCGTCAAACGCGGGCGTGGCCACTGCCGCAATCAGGGCAAGCAGGGCGATCACGATCAGCATCTCGATCAGGGTGTAGCCCTGTATCTGCCTTGCCCTCATCACGCCGTCTCCACAAAAAAGGGGACATCCCTGACAGCTGCTCATGCAAGCGATATCAGGAATGTCCCCATTGTTGGTCGGGATTACTCGTCGCCGATGAACTCACCGGTAACTGAGTCGAAGCGCCAGCCGTCGGTGTTGCCTGATGTCAGGCCGAGGGTGCCAGTCGTCACGACAGTTACGGTGTTGTTCGGCGTTACGTCGCCGAGCGGGTTAATGGGCAGGTCGTCCTTGAGGTACGGACCGTACCTGAACGTTGCATCTGTGCCCGTGCAGGCTTGTCCGGCGGCGTTGGTATAGTTCCGAAGCTGAGCAATAAACGCGGGTTCACCGACAGCGCCTGCCACGGCCGCGGAGCCGGCAGGGCAGCTGCCGCCCGATGACGTCACCGCACCCGGATACGCCTGGTGCTGCTGACGGTAGAGATCGATCGCAGAGCGGATATTGGCGATATTGGTGTCATAGGCCGACTGCACCGCATCGTCGGTCGCGGCAGTGAATTGGGGGATGATGATGGCGGCCAGAATCGCCAGAATGATCACAACGATCAGCAATTCCACCAGTGTGAAGCCCCGCTGGGACTGCATTTTTAATCGCGAAATCATAGACTTATCTCCGTTCAAACACAATCAAGGTCCGTTACTGTCTATGTATCGGCCAGATTCGCGATTGCTTTAGCAAGAGTTCCGTCTTTTCAGGAGACGGCCCGCGACAATTTGAATATCGGCAGGATCAAAGAGCTGACCAGGACGCCGACGATGACGCCCATGACGAGCAGCATGATGGGCTCGGCGAGCTTCGACAGTGCGGCGAGCCTTTTGGTCAGCTGGGTTTCGTAATACTCGGCGATTCGCCCCATGACCTTGCCGAGATTGCCCGTCTGTTCGCCGGTCGAGATCATGTGCTTGGCAAGATCCGGCACGAATGTCGCGTCGACAAATCCGGCGGCCACCCCTGCACCGGACTCGACCTTCTCTTCGACATTGGCGATGAGGCGTCGGAAGACCGAATTCTTGACGACGTTGCGGCAGGCATCGAGGCTCTCCATGACGGATACGCCGTTGTTCAATGACAGGCTGAGCACCTGCAGCGACTGCACCAGATAAATCTGGGTGAACAGGTCGCGTACACCCGGCATATGCAGTTTCAGGTGGTCGATTCGTTCGCGACCGGCGGCACTGACAAGCCACTGCTGCAGGGCGAGTACGAATACAACGAGCCCCATGACAATGAACATCCAGTTGTTGCGCAACAGGTCGCTGATAGCCATCAGAGCTTTGGTCGACATTGGCAGCTGATCGTGAATGGACTCGAACATGCTGCCGAACTTCGGAAATATGACGACGAGAACGAACACCACGACAGCGATAGAAAACGTGATCAGGAACGCCGGGTAAGTCGCTGCCGAAACCAGCGTGCTGCGAAGTTCTTCCCGCTTGTGATCCATTTCGAGCAGCTGCTGCAACACTTCGTGCATGAATCCGCCTTGCTCGCTTGCCCCGATCAAGTTGACGTAGGTGGATGAAAAGACGTCTTCGTGTTTGGCCAGTGCTTTGCCGAACGACAGGCCTTCGCTGACATCCTGAGCGACACGTTCAACGATATCGCGCATTTTCGGATTCTCGGTTTGTTTGACGATCGTTATCAGCGCGCCGTACAGGCTTTCGCCTGTTTCCAGCAGTAGCGCGAGCTGCTCGGTGAAGAACATGCGATCGGTCGTGCTGACCGCCTGCGACTGTCCCGGCAGAGTCAACTGAAATCCGCCCTTCGAGCTTTTATTCGACGGTTCCTTTACGGGCGTTGTTTCGAATTCCAGTGCCATCGCGCCTGCCTAGATGCTCGTCACGCGCGAGACTTCTTCGATCGTCGTACGACGTTCGAGAACACGGGCCATGCCGTCCGAAAACAGGTTGCCGAAGCCTCGTCCATCGAGGTACTCGGTCAATTCGTCGCGGCTTGGGCTCGAAATAATCAGTTTTTGCAGATCCCCGTCCGTCTTGAGGAGTTCATGAATGCCCATTCGGCCCTTGTAGCCCGAGTCGTAGCATTCTTCACAACCTTTGCCGCGGGCCAGTCTGACGTCGCCCGCACCCTGCCAGCCATACTGTTCGACAATCTCCGGTGGTGCCAGGAAGTCCGCCTTGCAGCTGGGGCATATGGTTCTGACGAGCCGCTGACCGGCAACGCCCAGCAGCGCCGACGAAAGCAGGTACGGCTCTACGCCCATGTCGATGAGCCGCGTAACCGCGCCGACCGCGTCATTGGTGTGCAATGTCGACAGCACGAGGTGACCTGTCAACGCCGCCTGTACCGCGATTTCCGCGGTTTCACGCTCACGAATCTCGCCGACCATGACGATGTCGGGATCCTGTCGCAGCACGTGCTTCAGGATTTTGGCGAACGTCAGCCCGATATGCTCGCGAACTTCGTTCTGATTGATGATATCGAGCTGGTACTCAACCGGATCTTCGATCGTAACGATGTTCTTTTCGATACTCTTCAGGTAGTTCAGCGCGGCATACAGACTCGTCGTTTTGCCGCTACCGGTCGGTCCGGTCACGAGTATCAGGCCATGACTCGCGTCGAGAAGATCCTTGAAGATCGCCAGGTTGGCGTCGGCCATGTTGAGTTTGTTGACATCGAGTATCGCCTGGTTCTTATCGAGGATTCGCAGCACCACCTTCTCACCGTAAAGCCCTGGCAATGAACTGAATCGCAGATCGACCGACCGACCCTGCGTGTGCACCTGGATCCGACCGTCCTGTGGCATGCGGCGCTCGGCGATATCGAGGTTGGCCATCACCTTCAATCGCGAGACGAGAGCAGGGTGGAGTTCCACGCGTGGTGCCGTGAATTCGTACAGCAATCCGTCGATGCGAAAGCGTATCCGCGAATGTGTGCGAAATGGTTCCAGGTGAATGTCACTCGCGCCGTCATGGACCGCACGCTGAATGATCGAGTTGACCAGATTGACGACAGGGCTGCCGGCAGCCACTTCGTCGATCGTCGAATAGTCATCGAGCTGCAGGTTCTCGATGACGGTAAAGTCTTCATCGACGTCGCCCACCATGTCGAACTGCATGTCATCGATCGACAATGATTCGTTGAGCAGTTTGAGGATGTCTTCCTTACGTGCCAATACGGGCCGCACGACGCACTGCAGACGTTCCGAGACTTCCTCGAAGGTCGGCATGTCCTGTGGTTTGGCCGTCGCCAGATACAGCACACTGCGCACCCGAAATAGTGGCAATACGCAAAGGCGGCGCGCGACACCACGTTCCAGCAGCGCCGCCAATTCAGGATCAAACAGTCCGGGCCGGATGCGCACGAACGGGACACCCAACTGTTCACCGAGTGCACGCAGCACATCGTTCTCAGCGACCCATCCTTTGTCGATCAGGATCTGTCCCATGCGCTTGCCGAGCCGGTCCTGCAGCTTTAACGCTTCGTCAATCTTCGCCTGTGGCACGAGTTTTCGGGCAACCAGGATGTCACCGAGTCGCGCGCCGGGACCGAAACTGACGTCATCGGGCTGCCGGCGGTCGCGTTCACCGTTACTGTTGAGAAAGGTGATGTAGTCGGAGAGGCCGGTTATTTCAGCGACCTCGCCGATGATGCTGTTATGGCCTGAGACTTTGACCCAGCCACCGAGCTTCATGAGCCGGTCCTGCAAATCCATCAGTGCCGAAATAGCCAGGCTGTCAATCGTCTGCACCGCGGCGAAATCGATGATGATCTTGAATTCGCGAGACTCGATACACTCGTCGACGACCAGCAAAAATTCCTGCAGTGCCTCGTTGCCGGAAAACGAACGGGTCGGCGCAACGTGCGTGGCGACGCCGATTCTGATACGCGTGATAGCCTTCGCTGCAGTATCGGCGGAAGCGCTCATGCCGTTGCGGCGGTGCCGCCACGTCGCAGGCCGCCCAGGATTTGTTTGAGCGGCACGGGCATACCGATGTGGAAGCCTTGCACGTAATCGACACCGATGCCGCGCAGCACCTCGATCGTCTCGTCGTTCCCGACATACTCGGCGATCGTCTGCAGTCCCATCGTCCGGCCGATCTGGCAAATGGCCTCAACCATCGAGAGCGACACGTCATCAGTCGTGACCTCGCACACGAAGCTGCCGTCGATCTTGAGATAGTCCACCGGCAAGACTTTTAGATAGCCGAACGAGCTGAGGCCGGCACCGAAGTCGTCGAGGGCGAAACGGCAACCCTTTGCGCGCAGGGCCTCGATGAAGAGAGTCGCCTCATCGATATTCGAGATCGCCGCCGTCTCGGTAATCTCGAAACAGATCCTGTTGGAGTCGATTGGTGAGCGATCAATCTCGTCGATGACGAAAGTGAGGAATCCCGTGTTCGTGAGTGACTGGCCCGAGAGGTTGATGCAAAAAACCGAGCCCGTGTCGGCGATGATCTTCCAGATCTTGCCGACAGTGCGTAGCGTGTTCTGTATGACCCAGCGATCGACCTGCGGCATCAACTGGTATCGCTCGGCTGCGGGCATGAACAGGCCGGGCGAATGAATGATGCCCTCGTCGTCGATCAGGCGAATCAGAATTTCGTAATGAGTAGGCCAGCGGTCACTGGCAAGAGGCGCAACGGGCTGGCAGTGCAGCTCAAACATGTCCTCACGCAGGGCCTGCTGCACACGGCCGATCCATTCGATCTCCTCGCTGCGGCGAACGAGCGAGGTGTTGTCCTTCTCGAAGACCTGGATGCGGTCGCGTCCACCATCCTTGGCCGCCTTGCAGGCAATCTCGGCCGACGCCATAACGCCGACGATGCCATCGGTCTGTGCGTCGATCGCCGCTACGCCGAGGCTCACCGAGACGTCGAGCTGGCGGTTGGCCGACACAACTGTCAGTTCGCGCACCGCCATGCGAATCTTGTCGGCAATCGAGTGGCCCTGCCGGATATCGCAATTGGTGGCCAGCACTGCGAATTCGTCACCACCGAGGCGCGCAAGGACATCGCTGTCACGGAGCGTACCGCGCAGCACCTTTGCGACCCGGCGGATCAATGCGTCGCCCTCCTGGTGACCCATCAGGTCGTTAATAACGTGCAGCTGGTCGATGTCGATGTGCAGCAGACAATAATGACCGCCCTTGGTGCGCGCGTTGGTCAGCGCGCTCACGAGCGTCGGCTCGAAGCCGCTGCGGTTCATCAGGCCTGTCAGCGAATCGTGGTGCGTGTGGATGATACGCGAGGCTTTCTTTGCCATAACCTCCAGCAGGTTACGGTCACCGTTCGAAAAGACACGTCCCCCGTGCACGATAACGGCGATGATGCCGATCGATGTGCCGTGGTCATCAACGACAGGCATCGCAAGCAGGTTCTCGCTGCGCCCCGCGAAAAGCCGCTGCCGTTCCAGGTCATCTGTCTCGTTGAGGACGAGGGAACTGACCTGGGCTTCGACGCGATCGTAGATCGCTGTGCCGAGGAGCTCGAGTATGCCGTCGACATCCTCAGGCGCCATGGTGCTGTTAGTGCTGTGCAGCATGAGATTGCGCTCGCGGGAAATGAGGGCGGCGGCGCCGACGTCGAGATAGTCCGCACAATTGTGTACGAGGCGCGTCAACGCTTCCTGGCTCTCTTCGAGGTGCTCTACGTGATCCTCTGTCGAATACATCAGGTTGAGTTCTTCGTAGCGCTCGGTCAGCTCGACGGCAAGTTGATTGCACTCAGCCTGCAGCTCGAGTTCTTCCTGCAGGAATGCCTTGGCATCAGAGAATGCTCGGCGCAATGGCTCCGGGGCTGTTGCCATTGGCACGCTCGGCTGCAGGTCATAAGCGACGATCAGCCAGGCGATGTGGCCATGCTGACGCATTTGCAACGCGGCGCGAAACTGCAGCTGCCTGGAGGGCAGCTGACGGCGCTTGATTCCGGGGCCGAAATCCGTCCAGGCCACGACCGGGTCATCGTCGCCATCGCCATCGGCCTCACTGCCGTTCTCGCCGGGGCGGACACTCCAGAACAACGCACCATTCCGGTCTCGTATGTCGATTCTGACGGCACCGGGGAAGACGCGCGGCAGGAGGCGCTCATACTTGGCCATCGACAGCGAACCCAGGAGCCTCGTCGACATGTCAGGTGCCGGTCCGTTCGGGCGCCCCGCCAAGGCAACGGGTGATGTGTGCGACAAGCCGGCGTACACTGACGGGTTTCTCCATGAACTCGAGATTATCCATGTCGCGCGTCCAGTCGCGATGCTCGAGTTCGGTGCGCGACGTCAGCACGACGATCGGAAACGTCCGATTCGGAAACTGCTCGTCAATAGCTTTGCATAGCTCTTTGCCGCTCATGCGTGGCATGTCGATGTCCGTCACCAGAAAATCGGGGTGACCTCCCAAAAGACTGACGAGGCATTCCGATCCGTTGGTGGCCGAATCCACCTTGAAACCCGCCTCTTCGAGTCCCAGCCGCATCACCCGGATTACGGGGGCATGATCGTCAACAATGAGTACACGTTTCATAGTCAGATCGCCTGCTTGACCGCAGTCGTCTCCTTCCACAGATTGATGATGAATTCCGCGCCTTCGGCTCGGTCATGGTTGAGTGACAGTGAACCATGATGAAGTTCGATGATCTGCTTTGTCAGGGCGAGTCCGAGACCGTGACCACCGATCGACTGCACACGCTCATCGGTCGAGCGATAAAACTTGTCGAATATTTTTGCGGTTTCTTCTTCGGAGACGCCAATACCCGAATCGGCAACACGAATCTGGATCGCGTCTTCGGTCTCTTCCAAAGTAAGACTGACCAAGCCGCCCTCGCTGTTGTACTTGACGGCATTGCTCAACAGATTCGTGATTGCAATACGAATCAGATCCTTGTCAACATATACCGAATTCATCTCTTTCGGCGCGTCAAATTTGAATGTGTAGTCTTTGTCGATTGCCAGGTGTCGCGCCTCATCGAATGCTGCACTCGCTACGTCACGCAGTTTCACGAGACTTCGGTCGGGTGTCAGGCTGCCGTTTTCGATCTGCGTCATGCTGAGCAGACCGGTAATCAGTGAGCTGAGTCGAGCAACCTCGTCGGCGATGACATTGGCCGCCTCGATACGAAATTCTTCGGACTTGCCAATTTCCGAAAGCAACGACTCGCTGTACATGCCCAGCACATTCAGCGGCGACTTCAGCTCGTGCGACAGGTGCGCAACAAAATCGGAGCGGGCTTGTCGTGCCAGTGCTTCCTGCGACTCATCGCGGAAGATGATCAGCGTGCCGATGGCCGAAGACGCCTTCGTCGGAGAGAACAGCGGATAGGTCTTGGTCGCAATTGCCCGGTCCGTTACCGAATCGAGGCTAAAGCGAATGGTGTCGGTAAAATTGCGGCCTTTGCTGTTCGCCTGGTATTTGGCAAGCAGTTGCAGGACGTCCGGATTGTCGCACCAGCTTCGTGGTGGTTGTGCAAGTATCACATCCTGCGTCACGCCGAACAGCGCCGCCAGTTTCTGGTTGGCAAAGGTAATCGTGCCACTCTCGTCGAGAATCAGGACAGCTTCGGGAAGTGTCTCGAGGACCGTCTCGACCCGGTTCTTGCGGTAGGTAAGCAGTTTTGCGGAGGTTATTAGTCGTTGCTGGTCTTGTTCCAGCCCTTGAATTCGCGAGTTGGCGTGTTCAATAAATTCGTTGAATCGGCGCATGAAGTCGCCTAACTCACCGCTCGCGGAAACTTCAACGCGGCGCATTGACTCTCCCTCCATGAGCCGGTTTATTTCCCGGTTGGCAGCGCGCACGGGCCGCACCTCGAGGCGGAGCAACAGGTAGAAAAGCGGAACCAGAAGAAAAACGGGCAGGGCGACTGTCGCCAGAAATGGCACCTGGCTCATGTCGACGCCGGTTGCCGGGTACAGATAACCAAGCCGGACGAAGCCCTGCAAGTCACCACCGTCGAGTAGCGGAGCATGAAACTCGATTATCCCGCGTTGGTCTGATGCGAGCTCCAACTGATTCTCGCCAAGCCACGATGAAGGTTCCGATGGGATCGCGGCGGCTGGAACAATCAGGCCTCCGTTTGTAACTTCGCTGACGGTACGACCCTCTGAGTCGACAATGCTGACATAGGCGAAGTCCTCATCGTTAGCGCCATGCCGAAGTACCTGGATAACGCCTTGCTGCTCGCCGCCGGGAATGAGTTGCTCGTAGGGCACGCCGGATAAGGCACGCACCAGGCTCACGCCCTGGCTGCGGATATCGGCAAGACGATCACCACTTTGGTACTGAAATACCATATATATGATGATCGCTATCGCCGTTAGAGAGGCGAGGACGACTACAAGACCAAACCGATCTGCTTTTAACAATGCTTTTCTCGCGCCGTTGCCCAAAAGCCATAAGTCGGGAATCCGCAAATCCCGACTACACCTGTTCCGTATCGGCGTAATGCGGTGATTCTTTAGGAAAAAGCAGACCGAAATCGGACCCGGGAACGGGCTTCAGTGGGTCCGGGAATTTGAACCATTCGCTTCGGCTGGTCTGCCGCGAGTTCGTGATGCTGTCGCGCAGGCCGGGGCTGTTCACGGACGCCTTTGCCGCGATTGATGGCCGCAAGTTCAAGTGTCGCTTCAGCAAGCGCGACTTTTCATCGGCTTTTCCAGGCGCCCCATCAAATCGAAGTGCGCGGTATCAAAGTGCCGGCGTGTTGCGCGTCTAGTTACCTTTTATTTTCGAAATGTAACTGCGGCCGGCTGAAAGCTACCTGACAACAAAAAGGGCGAAACGCAGGTTTCGCCCCTGTATGTGGATTGCGAGTATATGTTCGTTAATTCGCCGCGATAGTCTTACAAGAAAATGCAAAGCGCCGGGGCGAAGTAAACACTGTCCGAAGGCGAGCTGCAGCCGCTCGAGTTATTGCACGCCCTTATTCTCACCCAGCCGTCGATATTGTTGTAGATTGGCGTGTTTTGCGTGGTGGTTGTCCAGCCGAACGCATACGGACCGAAGGCCGAAACCAACGAGCGTTGTACTTCGTAGTAATCGCTCGCGTCCGGGCACGCGTCGTCCCAGAACACCTGGTGCCGGGTCAGCCCGGTGTTGAAAAAGCAAACGTGCGTTACGAAGCCGAATACGTTCGTGGGCTTGGAGAGATTGCAGTTCGCCGGGATGGGTCGGTAATTCGCGATCGAATTGGCAGTGAACGCCAGAGCCTTAACGTTGTCGTGACTGCCATTGCCGAATCCCCCGTCGCGACTGTACACCGAGGAAGCAATACAGTTTCCTGCAGGACTGGAGATGCAATCCTGAATCAGCAGGTCTGGCCGAGCGATTGCCGATTTAAGGACAAGCGTGAAGCCAAAAATGCTGATGGACTGAACCATCGCATGGCTGTCGGTGAACAAGTAATAGCCGGGTGGAGAGGCTGCGGGAAAGGGCGCCGGCGTTTGTGCCGTGTCGTGCCCTGCCCCGAACAGGTGGCCGATTTCGTGCGCGACGTTATTCGTATTGTTGTTATTGGATTGAATCTGGGTGCATGCGGGACTCGTCGAAAGTATGGCGAGAAAGAATTTATCTGAACCGCGCAGGTCCAGCCCGACCGTAGAACCGCTGACAGCCGGGATATATGCCCCTGGCGTAGTGCCCCCATCGGTCCAGTTGTCTTGCGGTGCATACCCGCAGACGCCCGACAACGCGGTACCTGGTACGAACACCACCAGCAGATCGGCCTGAAACGAGTTTCGCAGGGCGCCGAGGTTGTAGGCCCCGCTCAGCAGTGCCGTGTGTGTATCTTTGAAATTCGTGGTTACAAGCGGTGGTCCACTCAGTTGCGGCTTGATCGGATTCCCGGCGCCGTCCCGCTGGTTGACCAGGGACAAGACCGTGACAGTCGGTATGGAGCTGCCGTTCCAGACTGTTTCAAGCTGATTCAGTTGCACGCTCAGGTTAGCGTCGTTGACGGCATTTGGCGCCATCACGGCCAGGACCTTTATACGGTTATCGAGCGCATGAGCGTTCAGCGCGAAAAGAGCCATGAAAAGCACACTTGCGAGTCTGAGGCTCACTGCGGCTCTCCTTTCTGCGCCTTCTTGCGCGCAGCGATCCGCTCTTCAACGCGCTGCATATGCGCCGCCTTTTCCTCACGCAAACGCATGTACTCTTGCCCAAGAGGCGATGCTTCAAATGCCTCCGGATCGGCGGGCGGTTCCAGCAAGTGGTGATCTTTCGAACTGTCCCACTCATAGATGAGGACGTATCCCGGATCATTGTATAGCGGCTTGATCGAGAACTCGCGCCTTGCGGCCCCATTCGCAGCGGCGCGGGACGGGTCTTGTGCAATCGAGCCATACACCCTGTAGATGATGTCCGCGTCGGCCGGGATCACGGGCGCGTCACCGAAACGATCCCCCGGCGATTGACCTGGCGCCAGCCTTTCGTAGTTTGCCGGCAGAGCCACGTACTCACCGCTCTGCGGGTCCTTGATGACCGACTCGACGTTCAGTTCAACTTTGTTGAATACACGGTCGATCGTTTTACTCAGCTGCGGGACATTCGCCGTGGCATCGTTGATGGCCTGCTCAGGGATCCGTCCCGTGGTACGCTCCCCGGTCCAGCGGGACCCCTTCAGGCCGCGACTTGCGAGCGGGATCGACGGACCGTTGGAGAATGGCGTGAACGTGACGTTCGCTCCTGACTTCTGGAGAATGCCGGCGTCGATTTTCGCTATGCGAATGCGGCCCGATTTCGAATGCCACTTGTACTCTTCGTACTGCAGTTCGTTGCGTTCAATGAGAGATTTTTGTTCTTCAGCCGGTACCGTAATCACGAGCTCAGCGGCAGCGGTCTCCGCATCGGTGAGAACTGTGAGAAGCGCTGCGGCAAAGACAGTCGCCGTCAATCGTCTCAACCTGGGTGCAGTGGCTATGTCACACAGTTTTGTTGTTGGTCCTCGAAACGCGGCTCTGCGAATGGTTGCCGGCGTCTTCGTAGCTCGTCTATGCAGTTGTGTGTTCATAGTCCCTCCGGAACGGCCAGTACACATCAAGCCCGAAACGAATATGGTCATATTAAACCAAACAATGCGACACTTGGCCACCAGTCTGCAGAACAGGCCGGAAACCGGCGGTCATGCGGACCGGCCCTCGATCGACCCGGAACTGCTGATGCGTATGCTGATTATCGGCGATCGCTACGGTATTCGTTCGCAGCGGCGCCTTTGCGAGAAAATGCAACTGAACCTGGCGTATCGCTGGTTCTGTGGCTTGAGCGAGGCTTTGCTGAAGGACTCGTCGGCGGTGAGGGCTTGGCCGCCTGGACACAGGTCAGCCCGACGGCCGTCACGTAATCCATTGATTCGAGTGACTGGCTTGGTTCGGACATATTACGGAACCCAAGTGCGGACAATTCAAAGTCTCGGACCTGCAAATACCCGCATGAAGAAAGTGGTGGGCCCGGTAGGACTCGAACCTACGACCAAGGGATTATGAGTCCCCTGCTCTAACCAACTGAGCTACAGGCCCAAAAAGGGGGAGCGGAATTCTAGCAGATTCATCATCGTCCGGGCCACGTAAGAACCGGATACAAAATAAGCCGGGCATTGCCCGGCTTATTTGTCAGTTGCCCGCTGGAGCCGGCCCCCGAACCTAGTCTTCGATCAGGAAACTGCGCAGCTGATCCGAGCGGGTCGGATGTCGCAGCTTGCGAAGTGCTTTGGCCTCGATCTGGCGAATACGTTCGCGTGTGACATCAAATTGTTTGCCGACCTCTTCCAGCGTGTGGTCGGTGTTCATGTCGATGCCAAAGCGCATCCGCAAGACCTTGGCTTCGCGCGGTGTCAGCCCCGCAAGCACGTTGTGCGTCGTCTCCTTAAGCCCCGATGAGGTTGCCGAGTCGACCGGTGAATGCACCGTCTGGTCTTCGATGAAGTCCCCGAGGTGTGAATCTTCGTCGTCGCCGATCGGTGTTTCCATCGAAATCGGCTCCTTCGCAATCTTCAGGACCTTGCGGACTTTGTCTTCAGGCATTTCCATGCGCTCAGCCAGCTCGTCGGGCAGCGGCTCGCGACCCATCTCCTGCAACATCTGTCGCGAGATACGATTCAGCTTGTTGATTGTCTCGATCATATGCACCGGAATACGAATGGTGCGCGCCTGGTCGGCAATAGATCGCGTGATCGCCTGCCGAATCCACCAGGTTGCATAGGTCGAGAACTTGTAGCCACGGCGGTATTCGAATTTGTCGACGGCCTTCATCAGACCGATATTGCCTTCCTGAATGAGATCGAGGAATTGCAGACCACGGTTTGTGTATTTCTTCGCAATCGAGATCACCAGTCGCAGATTTGCTTCAACCATTTCCTTTTTCGCGCGGCGGGCTTTTGCCTCGCCGATCGACATCTGTCGGTTGATCTCCTTGATTTCCGCAATCTTCAGATAGGTCGCTTCTTCTACACCGATGAGCTTGCGCTGTGCACGCAGGATGTCATCTTTGAGCTTCGCGAGTGTGGAAGAGTGCTTGCGCTTGGCGCGAATGTGCTTCTCGACCCAGGCAATATCGGTCTCGCTCTTCGGGAAGCTCGACAGGAAGTCCTTGCGCGGCATACCGGCGTCGCGGACACAAATTTGCATGATCAGCCGTTCCTGACTGCGGATGACAGCTACGATGCCACGCAAATTTCGCACGAGCAGGTCAAACAGCTTCGGCGCAAGCTTGATTTCCATTAACTGATCGGCGATTTCAGCCTGCACCTTGACGGTCCTTTTGTCTTTATAACCGTACTTCTCCATATTGGTCATGGCACGATTGTGCAGCCGGCGGATAACTTTGACGCGCGCTTTGACCTCTTCAGGGTCAGGTCCCGTATCTACGACTTCATCATCGTCGTCATCTGATTTCGGTGCAGGTGGCTTGATCTCGTCTGGCTCGTTGGGGTCGATAAAGCCGACAACGAAATCCTGCATACGTGTTTCCTCAACAGCAACCGCATCGGCCACCATGAGCAGGCGCGTGACGGTCGGCGGGAAATGCGCCATGTGGTACTTGACCTGGTTGAGGCCATCTTCGATGCGCTTGGCGATTTCGATCTCACCCTGTCGCGTCAACAGCTCGACTGTGCCCATCTCGCGCATGTACATGCGCACCGGGTCCGTCGTACGACCAAATTCGGCATCGACGCTGGCGAGTGCCGCTTCGGCTTCCTCCGCGGCATCGTCATCGTTCGACACAGCCGCATCGGACAACAGAATGGACTCGGCGTCGGGCGCTTTCTCATGCACCGTGATGCCCATGTCATTAATCATGTTGACGATATCTTCGATCTGCTCCGGGTCGACAATGTCGTTCGGTAAGTGATCATTGACCTCGGCATAGGTCAGGAATCCCTGCTCCTTGCCTCGGGCAATCAGATCTTTCAGCTGTTGGGCTTGTTTATTGCCGCCAATCACTGCACGTTTCTCGCTCAAGACAGAACGACCTCCAAGTTAAAAATGCAAACGACCAAGTGTACTATTTTGACAGAGAGCAAGCCAGAAATTCCCGACATTCGACGCATTTAATGCAATTGCCTGAGTTCACTCTTCTCATCGTCCGTCAGTGAGTTAAGTCTCTGTTTTTCAATCAAATAATCAATCCGCTCGCGGCGCCCCGCAAGCGCCAGCTGGTCAAGGCAGGCCGCGAGTTCTGCTGCCGGATCAAAATCGTCCTCCTCCGGCACCTCCATCGCGGCGAGTTTGCCGAGGTGGCGGCCGTCGTCGTCGTGGCGCCAACGCTCCAGCAAACCTGCTGTCGTGATATTGGGTTCTTCCTGCACGGTTTCAATGAGGTCATGCAGAAGCTCGACGCCGGCGCGCCGCACGCCAGCCAGTTTCTCGATATCGAGCTTGCCGGCCGCGCTCGGGTGGTTCAGCAACAGTGTGATCGCACGGCGGACTACGGATGGTCGGCCCGCGCTGATGGCGGCTCTGCGCTGGCGGGTCGGCGATCTTGATGAGGCCGTCATTCGACTGCCTTTCTGCGGCGCCTGGCCGAGCATTTTCTCCAGTCGCGCGTGCGGCAGGCCGACTCTCTCAGCAAGACTTGCGACGAGCAACTCATGGTAAACACCCTGCGGGACTTTGTGGACCAACGGCTTGGCGAGTTCAGCGAGCCGTGCCCTGCCGTCAACCGTTGTCATGTCAACCTGGCTCGCCAACTCCCCTATCAGGAAATCCGACAAGGCGACGCCGTCAGTCAGGGCTGTGACGAACGCATCGGAACCGTACTCGTTGACGAAAGAGTCGGGGTCATGACCGTCAGGAAGGAACACGAAGCGTATCTGCCGGCCTTCCCGTACCTGCGGCAAGGCGTTTTCGAGGGCTCGCCATGCAGCGGCCTTGCCCGCCCGGTCCCCGTCGAAGCAGAATGTTACGTTGTCGGTGAGGCGAAACAGAACATTGAGGTGGTCTGCGGTCGTCGCAGTGCCAAGCGTTGCGATCGAAAAGCCTATGCCATGCCGCGCCAGGGCGATGACATCCATATAACCTTCCACCACAACGAGTTGATCGATCTGCCGCAATGCCTGCCGTGCCTCGTACAATCCGTATAGCTCCCGGCCCTTGTGAAACAGGACGGTTTCGGGCGAATTCAGGTACTTGGGCTCGCCATCGCCGAGCGCGCGACCGCCGAAGCCGATCGTGCGGCCGCGGGTGTCCCGAATCGGAAACATGATGCGGTCACGAAAACGGTCGTAATGTTTGCCATTGTCTTTGCGTATGACCAGTCCGGTCGCGAGCAGTCGTTCTGCTCCTTCGGCAGTTTTGCCAAATTTGTCGAGCACATCGCTCCAGCTATCGGGCGCGTAGCCGAGACCGAAACGACTCGCTGTGGCACCGTCAATGCCGCGCCGCTTGACGTAGTCGACTGCCGCCGTGTTATCACGCAGGCAGCGCTGCCAGTGTTGTTCGACGGCCGCCATCAATGAAAACAATTCATCATAGCGGCGCGCTGGTCGGTCGTTCTCGGCCCGGGGCACGTCGACGCCCATGAGGCTTGCAAGGCTTTCGATGGCCTCGACAAAGCTCATATGCTCGTACTCCATGAGAAAACCAACCGCCGTGCCGTGGGCGCCACAGCCGAAGCAATGGTAGAAACCTTTGCCCGGGCTGACGGTAAACGACGGTGTCTTTTCATCATGAAACGGGCAACAGGCCTTGAATTCGCGCCCGGCTTTCTTGAGCTGAATGCGCTTGCCAATCACCTCGACGACATCCGCGCGGGCGATCAAGTCGTCAATAAAATCCTGAGGAATCAGTCCGGCCATATAGAATTTAACGGCAGCTCGCACGCTGCGGGTCTTTCATATTTATTATTATTTCGACTAGCGACTAGCATAGTCGTTCCGGCACAAAGCGCCAGTCAAGCACACTGCCTAACTCAGGCGTGCCTTTACCCTGGCGCCAACGGCACCCATATCCGCACGGCCGGCTGCCTGAGACTTGATTTGGCCCATGACTTTGCCCATGTCGCGGATGCTCTCGGCGCCGGTCGAATGAATGGCCGCGTCGATCATTGCCTCAAGCTCGGCCTCACTGAGTTGCTCGGGAAGATACGTCTCGAGAACAGCAATTTCCGCCAGTTCGATGTCGGCCAGGTCGTTGCGGCCGCCTTTTTGGAACTGCTCGATCGAGTCGCGCCGTTGTTTGACCATCTTGTCGAGCACGGCCAGCACGGTCGGGTCGTCGAGTTCGATGCGCTTGTCGACCTCCACCTGTTTGATGGCAGCCAGTATCAGCCGCAACACTTTGAGCCGGTCTTTCTCGCCGGCCTTCATGGCGGACTTCATGTCTTCTGTGATTTGGCCTTTCAGGGACATGGCACACTCCGTGCGGGGTGGGGACGGAGTACAGGCACGCGGCTCAATACAGGCGTTTGCGCTTGGCATCTTCGCGCGAAATGCGCTTCAGGTGCCGCTTGACGGCAGCGGCCTTCTTGCGCTTGCGCTCCTGCGTGGGCTTTTCATAGTACTCACGACGGCGCAATTCGGTCAGGATTCCGGCCTTTTCACAGGCGCGCTTGAAGCGCCGCAAGGCGGCATCGAAATACTCATTCTCTTTTAGGCGAACACTCGGCATACGAATCAGGGTCTTTAAGTCCAAATACAAATAAACCCGGCGCTCGGCCGGGGCTCAGCCGCGCATTATAACGCCAGATTCAGGCCGATTCCAAGGCTTTGCTGGGTTATTATCCCGTTCCTATGAATGTCCTGGGAATCGAAACAAGCTGCGACGAGACGGGCGTGGCCGTATTCAGCACTGAACATGGCCTTATTGCCGATGCGCTGCACAGTCAGGTCGACCTGCACGCCATGTACGGCGGGGTCGTGCCGGAAATCGCCTCGCGTGACCATGTGCGCTGTCTTTTGCCACTGGTTGTGCAGGTCTTGCGTGATGCGGGCATCGAAAGGCCGGACGCGATTGCCTACACGGCCGGTCCTGGCCTGGTCGGGGCTCTGATGGTCGGCAGCGGGATGGCGAACGGTCTTGGCTTGTCCTGGGGCTGCCCGGTGGTCGCGGTGCATCATATGGAGGGTCACCTGCTCGCGCCGATGCTGGAAGACGATGCTCCGGACTATCCGTTTCTTGCGCTGCTCGTCTCGGGAGGCCATACGATGCTGATTGCGGTCGCAGGCCTGGGCCGTTACGCCGTGCTGGGAACGACGCTTGACGACGCCGTCGGTGAGGCGTTCGACAAGACCGCCAAGCTGCTGGGTCTCGGTTACCCTGGCGGGCCCGCGCTCGCCGCGCTTGCCGAGGAGGGCGACGATACGGCCTTTGATTTGCCGCGGCCGATGCTGCAGCGACCCGGTCTCGATTTCAGCTTCAGCGGCCTGAAGACCGCTGTCATGCTCGAAGTCAGAAAGACGCGCGACTGCGGCTCATTCGATGCTCAACGTGCCAACCTCGCCGCTTCCTTTCAACGTGCGGCGGTCGATACGCTGGTCGGTAAGTCACTGCAGGCAGCCAGGCGCGAAAGCCTCGAGCGTATTGTCATTGCCGGCGGTGTCGGAGCGAACAAGCTGTTGCGCAGCGAGATGGCCAGGCGATTTGACGGGCAGGTCCATTATCCGCGCATGCAATTCTGTACGGACAATGGCGCGATGATCGCAGTTGCCGGCGCACTGCGTCTGGCCGATGCAGGTAGCTGCGACGAAATACGTGCGCAAGCGCGCTGGGCGCTTGATACCTTGGGGCCGCCAGGAGTGACGCCCGCAACGGGTTGAATGGGGACACATGGACATTATTTTCTTGCACGAGCTGAAGGTCGACACGGTCATTGGCATCTGGGAGTGGGAACGCAAGATTCGGCAGACCGTCGTCATCGATCTCGATATGGCAGCCGATATTCGTAAAGCCGCAGCCTCTGACAGCGTTGACGACACGCTCAACTACAAACTGGTTGCCAAGCGCGTGCAGCAGTTCGTCAGCGACTCCAGCTTTCAACTCGTCGAGACGCTCGCGGAGAAAATCGCCGGTATCCTCCTCGACGAATTCGACGTGGCGTGGGTCCGGGTTCGGGTCAACAAGCCGGGAGCGATACGCGGTTCCCGCGATGTCGGTGTTCTTATCGAGCGCGGCACTCGTCCAGCAACGGACTAGCAAGGTGGCCCGCGTGTATCTGAGCCTCGGCAGCAACATCGACCCAGAGGCGAACCTTCGCATCGGGGTCGACGAACTCCGCCGTCGTTACGGTGATGTGAGGCTGTCAGATACTTATCAAAGCGCGGCAGTCGGGTTCGAGGGGGCCGATTTTCTGAACCTTGTGGCTGCGTTGGATACAGATGATTCGCCGGCCCGCATCCATAAACGGATCGAGGCGATCCATGGCATGGCGGGACGGGCGCGCGCCACGGACAGGTTCTCGTCACGCCCGCTGGATATTGATTTGCTGCTTTACGACGACCTGATCCTGAACGAGCCACCCCTTTGCCTGCCGCGCTCGGACATCCTCAAGTACAGCTTTGTGTTACGGCCACTGGCCGAACTCGTGCCGGACCTCGTCCATCCTGAAACGGGGCGCACGATATCCGACCATTGGCTCGAGTTCGACAAGCATCGTCAACCCTTGGTGCGGGTCGACCTGAGCCTGTAAAAAGTGCGAGCATTTTGCCGACATTTGCGGTCAAACTGCGAACGGCTACCTGATGAACCAGGGCCTGATCTGGTTACCATGAGGCTCGACAGTGCGTCCCGGCAATTACGCCCGCAGGAGAGGCAATGCGCAAGATTCTGATTCTTATCGTCACCGCGGCATTGGCGGGCTGCGGTTCCTCGAACGGTGGCGCGGCGGCGGATGTCGGGTGTTCGAACAAGGGCCAGAAGGACTTTGTTCTTCTCGCGATGCAGGAGTGGTATCTGTGGAACGATCTGCTGCCCGGCAATATCAACGTCAATAATTTTGCATCGCCGGAAGCTCTGTTGGCCTACCTGACCACATTCAGTCCCGACGATGGCAGCGGCCAACCCATCGACAACTTCAGCTTCATTGGTTCGGCAGCCGCCGATCAGGCGTTTTTCGGTGAAGGGCAGTTCGAGGGTTTCGGCTTCAGCTGGCAGCAACTGGCGGTCAATGACTTTCGAGTAACGCGTGTTTTCGAGGGCAGCCCGGCGGCCCTGGGTGATTTGCAGCGAGGCCAGCGATTCGTCGCGCTGAATGGCCGCACGATCGCCCAGATCGAAGCCGCAGAAGGCTTTGCGTCCGCTTTCGACACGACGCCCCTCGAGTTCACGATGCTCGAGACCGACGGTGTCACCGAGTTCACGATTTCGCTTGCGAAAGACATCGTGACGATAAACCCGATCCCGCAGTGGGGCGTCATCGACGCCGGTGGCGGTCGCATGGTGGGCTATCTCGAGCTGTCGACATTCATCAGTACCGCAGATCCCGTGTTTGACACCGTGTTTGCCGACTTCCGCGCCAATGGCGTCAACGACGTCATCATCGATTTGCGTTACAACGGCGGCGGCCTCGTTACCACCGCTGAGTTATTGGGTGATTTCCTCGGTGGCGATGTCGCCGAAAACCTGACGTTTTCCAAAACCCTGTTCAATGCCGACCGCGCCGCGGCCAACAATGACGAGGAGTTCTTCGAGCGATTGGGCAATTCAATGAGTTTGTCGCGTCTGGTCATCATCGCGACTCAGGCGACAGCGTCGGCGAGTGAACTCGTGACCAACAGCATGGCCGCGCACGTCGAAGTGGCGATCGTTGGTGACCGGACATTTGGCAAGCCCGTGGGTCAGGTCGGCTTCGAGTTTTGCGAAAAGATCCTGCGGCCGACCGCATTTCAGACGGTCAACGCCGACGACTTCGGCGACTACTTTGGCGGCTTGCCGGTCACGCCCGGATGCTCTGCTGCCGACGACCTGAACATTCCCATCGGCGCCCCGGACGACCCGAATATGGCGGCGGCGCTCGGTTATCTCGACACGGGTGCCTGCCCCGCGGCAGCAGCCGTGGCTGGTCAGACAAGGTCGCAACTGGAACGGGATCTCTCGCGAGCGGATCGCCGCGGGCCGCCGTGGCGGGAATTTGCGGGCGCGTATTAGCCAATCCTGCCCGTGGCATCAGCACTGATTCGCCAGAAAGGACTCTGGCTGCCTTGAAAACCTACCATCCGATTGAGCGCCCGCCGTCGACCGCGATGATCTGGCCGGTCACATAGGTTGCGTCGCGCACCAGATACAGTACGCATGTCGCAATATCGTCGGGGTTGCCGCTGCGCCCGAGCGGAATCTGCCGGAGAATGAACTCCTTGCCGGCTTCGTCCGGACCATCCTCAGGCCAGAGTATGGCGCCGGGGGACACGCCGTTCACGCGAATCTCGGGCGCCAGGTCTTTTGCGAGCGAGCGGGTCAGCATGGCGAGCCCGGCCTTGGCGGGTCCATAGACCGTGTGATTCCTGAGCGGGCGTTGCGCGTGTACATCGACGATATTGACGATCGTGCCCCGGGCCTGCTGCAAATGCGGCATCGCTGCCTGTGCCAGAAACAAAGGTGCCTTGAGGTTGCTGCCCATCAGGTCATCCCAATGCGCCTCGGTGATTTCTCCCGGTGGCGTCGGATAAAAGCTCGACGCATTGTTGATCAGAATGTCGAGCCTGTGGTGCCAGTCCACCACATCGGCGATCAGCCCCGGCAGGCTAGCCGTATCGATCAGGTCGGCCTTGAATGCCGCGGCCGAGTTGGCTCGCTGCGCATTGAGATCCTGCACCAGCGCCGCCGCCTCGGCGGCGGATCCGCGATAATGCACCGCGACGTTGGCACCGCTCCGATGCAGCCTGGTCGCTATCGCCGCGCCGATACGCCGCGCGGCCCCGGTGATCAGGACAACCTTGCCGCTAAGCTTGTTTTGCGATGACATCGGCGACCCTTCGCTCAATTCACGTTATAAAGGGGCCCATTCTGGAAGACTCCGAAGGTCTTATGCAACACGGGCAGCACCTTGCACTCCCAAAACCTGATGCGCAGAGCGCCGCGCACAGTGTCCGTGTCGCCGAATCCCTGCGCGAGAAGATTGCCGGCTCGGGTGGACAAATCAGTTTCGCCGAGTATATGCATCACGTCCTGTATGCGCCCGGATTGGGGTACTACAGTGCCGGCACGACGAAGTTCGGCGAGGCAGGCGACTTCGTCACGGCACCGGAAATCTCACCGGTATTCGGACAGGTATTGGCACGCCAATGTGTTGAAGTCCTGGATCAGGTCGAGTCAGCGTCGATACTCGAGGTCGGCGCGGGCAGCGGCAGGCTCGCGGTCGACATATTGTCCACGCTCGCAAAGCTCGACGCGTTGCCGCGCAGCGGTTACCAGATACTCGAGGTCTCGGCCGATTTGCGCGAGCGGCAAGAGGCATTGCTGCATCGAGAGCTGCCGCAATTGATGGACCGGGTAGCCTGGCTTCAGCGTTTGCCCGACGTGCACGACGGCGTCGTCGTTGCGAATGAGGTACTCGACGCACTGCCGGTCGAGCGCTTTATACGTCGCGGCAACGGCATTTCACAATTGTGTGTTGCCCTCGACAACGATGTTTTCGTGCTGCGTGAGCGGGATGCGCCAGAGAATCTGGTCGCCGCGGTCAGCGCGATCGAAGCAGAGCTGGGCAAACAGCTGCCCGATGGGTTTTCGTCCGAGGTGTGCCTGGCGGCGACTCAATGGATCCGTGATCTCGCTCCGGTCTTGCGTATCGGCGTTGCCTTTTTGTTCGACTACGGCGTAAGCCGCCGTGAGTACTACGCGGCTGAGCGCTCGGGTGGCTGGTTGCGATGCCATTTTCGGCATCACGTGCACGAAGATCCGCTGATCTTGCCGGGCATCCAGGACCTGACAGCATGGGTCGACTTCTCGGCGGTCGCGCAGGCTGCCGTCGCGGGCGGGCTGGAGATCGCCGGATACGTCAATCAGGCGCAGTTCCTCATTGGTGCTGGCCTGGATCAGCAGCTCGCGGACTTTGCAGAATTGCCAATCGACGCACAGCTCAAATTGTCGGGGCAGATTAAATTACTTACTCTGCCCACCGAAATGGGCGAAAACTTCAAATGCCTTGGCCTGAGCAAGGGGACCGTAACGCAGCCCTCTGCTTTCAGCCTGGCGGACAGGACGACATCGTTATGAATTCAGCAGCCAACAGCCGGGACAGCGGATGACCGGACTCCAGGTCGTCATTCTCGCCATTGTCCAGGGGCTGACCGAATTCCTGCCGATCTCGAGTTCGGGACACCTGGTGCTCGTTCCGGTTTTTTTCGGCTGGACGGACCAGGGACTGGCATTTGATGTTGCGGTGCATTTTGGTTCACTCATCGCAGTCCTGATCTTCTTTCGCACGGATATTCACGCGTTGTTGCGCGGTGGTCTGCAGGTGATGGGCGGCAACATCAGAACGATCGAGTCGCGCATGGCGCTCGGTATCGCGCTCGGGACTATTCCTGCCGCGCTTGCGGGGCTGTTGTTTGTCGACTGGATAGAAGCGAATTTGCGCAGCCCCGTCGTCATCGTCTGCACGCTGTCGGCCTATGCCGTCCTGATGCTGTTGGCCGATCGCTTCGGTCGGCGTACGCGGGAGATTTCCGGCGTGCGCATTTCGGATGCAGTGCTCATAGGCGTCGCGCAGGCGCTCGCGCTGGTTCCCGGCACATCCCGTTCCGGCGTGACCATAACGGCTGCCATGGCGCTGGGATTCGAACGTCAGGATGCGGCGCGGTTTTCATTCCTGCTCGCCGTCCCGGTCATCCTGCTGGCGACCGCTTATTCGCTGCTGGGGCTTCTGAGAGCCGATGTGGCGGTCGCGTGGGGGCAGCTTGCCATCGGTGTGTTGGTTTCGGGTATTGTTGCGTATCTGAGTATCGAATTTTTTATGCGCTTCGTCAGTCGAATCGGCCTGATGCCGTTCGCAATCTATCGCATTGTGTTGGCTGCGGTAATTCTGTATGTCGTCATTTAGACTTGTGCTGTTGCTATTGCTGGCCGGTAACGCTGTGGCGGACGGCGACGGCTTCATTATTGGTGGTGGCATTGAAAGCGATTCGGAAGACGGCGTCAGTGCATCCCTGATCGGGGGTGTCGGACTCGGTGACAAGACCTGGTTATCAGCCGGTGTTGCCAGGAGTTCGGTCGAGCTGACCCGACTCGGCGAGGTCGAGTCGCTGTATGCAGATATCGAACTCGACCATGATTTCGATCCGGTGGGAGTACGTGTCGGCGCGGCCTACTGGGGCGATTCGGACATTCTCGAGTCCAACGATCTGCGCGCATCCGTCTACTGGCGTGGGCAGGCGGTCAGGCTGGCCGCGGAATACGAATATCGGGATTTCGATTTCATAATTCCGAGCCTCGATTTGCAGACGTCGCGTGAAATCATGTTCGACGCCGACGGATTCGGCGCATCGGCGCGATTCCAGATGAGTGAAAACACGAGTCTGCGGCTCGCGGCCATCAAGTACGATTACAGTGTGCCGTTTCGGCCGGTCGAAAATACGGATGCCGCCAATCTGCTCACGGTGTCACGCCTCAGCCTGCTCAATACGCTCGTTGATCATCGTGCCCGTGTCACGCTCGGTATCGATCAGGGCCTCAAGCGCTGGGAGATTGATGTTGCGACCTGGGAGGGCGTCATAGACCGCTCACGGACCAAATCAGCGACGCTGCGCTTCCTGTTGCCGATGGGCGACAAGACCGACGTGGAGTTTGGCCTCGGTTACGACGATTCGGAGTTGTACGGTGACGTGATGTTCTTCTCCTTGTATCTGTACTTCTACGGTGGCGACTAAGCCCTCTGGCGGTATTGCCGAACCGCTGCAACACGCGCTTTTCTGAGGGCCGCGGGGATTTGTGCGTCGTCGTGATCGCTGGCGATTTGTGCAGCATCGACGCCTGATGCTGCTGCGAACACGGCGCGAAAGTATGCAGCCTGCAGATACTCCCGATGCTCGAATCCGGTTCGGCCACGCGCGTCAGCCTCGCAAGCGAGCAGGAACCGCTCGAACCGGTCCGGGCGGCGAAACGCATCCGTTTTCTCGAGCACCCTGACGATAGTTTCATCGCGCAATTCGAATGCGCGATGACAATGTGTGTGGTATTCGGCAACGATCAATGCGAGATCACGGCACGCGCGCGGCACCGGCAGACGCTCGGCTACTTCCCTGATCATCTTTTTGCCGAGTTGCTCATGGCCCGGATGCGACGGCAGCTCGGCCGGGTTCGTTCTTGCCTTGCCAATATCATGCATCAGCGCCGCAAATCGCACTTCGACGTCACCGCTGATCTTCTCCGACTCTTCGACAACCATCATCGTATGCAGGCCGGCATCGATCTCCGGGTGCCATTTTGCCGGTTGCGGCACACCGAACAATGCGTCGACCTCCGGAAACACGACGCGCAGTGCGCGACAGGCGCGCAGCGCTTCGAAATACAGATGTGGGTTTGGTCCGGCGAGTGCTGCCTCGGTTTCCTTCCACACGCGGTCGGGCACGAGGGCGTCAGCTTCGCCGTCGGCGACCATCTGCCGCATCATGTCGCGTGTTTCGGGCGCGATGCGAAATCCGAGCCTGGCATAGCGCGCCGCAAATTTGGCAGCCCGCAGGATGCGCACCGGGTCTTCCATGAACGCGTCGGAGACATGCCGTATCAGTCGTTTCTCCAGGTCTTGCATGCCACCGAAAGGATCAATCAGCACGCCATCCGAATCCACCGCGAGAGCATTGATCGTCAAATCGCGACGACTCAGGTCCTCCTCGATGCTGACATCCGGCGAGGTGTCAAAGACGAAGCCGTGATAGCCGGCCGCGGTCTTTCTCTCGGTGCG
>Ga0224512_10000698_pt1 | contig 34595 bp, 32 predicted proteins | sample SF_May12_sed_USG_4_FD_169103 | JGI IMG/M metagenome (GOLD analysis project Ga0224512, IMG submission 169103) | Sediment microbial communities from San Francisco Bay, California, United States - SF_May12_sed_USGS_13 | ecosystem: Environmental > Aquatic > Marine > Sediment | place: USA... | reverse complement strand
AGAATCCACCTTGAAACGATTAAGCACCAGCATTCTGACAACCCTCGCCATCAGCGGGGCATTGTATATCAACGCGGTTGAGGCCGGCTTCGGCATGGGCAGCGGCAGCAGCAATCGCCCGGACAGCGGCTACGGACCCGGTTACGGGCGCGGACCCGGTGACACCAGCGGCTCCGGCTTCGGCATGGGTAATCGCGGTGAGCGCGGCTACGGACCCGGTTACGGGCGCGGCCCGGGTGGCGGTGGCGGTTACGGGCGCGGCCCCGCGGAAGACAGCGGTTCCGGCTTCGGTATGGGTAACCGCGGTGAGCGCGGCTTCGGGCGCGGCCCCGGCGACGGCGGCGGCTTCGGGCGCGGCCCTCGGGATGGCAGCGGTTCCGGCTTCGGCATGGGCAATCGTGGTAATCGCGGCTACGGACCGGGCTACGGACGTGGCCCGCGCGATGGCAGCGGTCCCGGCTTTGGCATGGGCAATCCCGGCGAGCGCGGTTATGGCCCGGGCTACGGACGTGGCCCGCGCGATGGCAGCGGTCCCGGTTTCGGCATGGGCAATCCCGGCGAGCGCGGTTATGGCCCAGGCTACGGGCGCGGCCCGCGTGACGGCAGCAGTTCCGGCTTCGGTATGGGCTACTGAGCTGATCGCGGCCAGGGTCCCTGCAACCGTTTCGCTCAGGGCACTGAACAGCAGCGGCTCAGCGCGCCCTCACTCGTGATGCGAGCGAGGGCGCGCACCCGCCATCCTGCTATACCCTGCTCACAGCGTGACACTCACAGCAGGTTGCGCAGGCCCAGTTCATCGGGATAGGGCCACAGGTACCACTGCATACCGATGTATTCGTCCGGGTTGCGACGAAAGTGGTGCCGCAGCAGTGTCACAGGGACCACCAGCGGTACATGGCCGCGGCGGTAGGCATCGATTACGGACACCAGCTCGGCCTTGTCATCCGGGCCGATGCGACGCTTCAGATAACCCATGATGTGCTGCAGCACATTGCCATGGCGACCCGGACTGACGCGGCGCGCCAGGGCCGGTATGAACTCGTCCAGGTAGCTGCGGGCAACCGCATCGATGTCAACGCCCTTGAGTTGCGACAGCAGCCTTCCCAGGCGCTGGTAGGCGGCCTGGGAATGTGCCATCACCAGGTATTTGTGCCGCATATGGAAGTCCAGCAGACGCTCTGCGCCCAGTCCCGCATCGCGCAGCATCAGCCAGCGCTGATAGGCATACAGGCGACTGACAAAGTTTTCCCTTAATACCGCATCGTTCAGCCGGCCCTCCTCCTCGGCCGGCAGTGCCGGGCAGGCTTCAAGTATTGCGGCCGCATAAACCCCGCGCCCCTTGCGCACCACACCGCCGGGCGTGCGCACCTTGACCCGGAACAGGCCGCAACTGGGCGATCGGCTTTTGAAGACATAGCCGGCAACCCGGTCGAGCGAGCCGGCCACCTTCTGTCCCTGCATCCACAGGGCATCGGTCACGTCCAGTTCGGGTTCGGTCACGCCCTGCACGCGCGGCTGCGCCGGATCGCCGGTCAACTGGACCGGGTTGCGCGGCACGCCCAGACCGATGGCCACCTCCGGACACAGGGGAATGAAATCGACGAACCGGCCCAGGCTGTCGACCAGCCAGTTGTAGCGGGTGTGGTTGCCGTCATAGCGCACCGGGTTACCGAGCAGGCAGCTGCTCACGGCCACCTGCGGCCGGGGGGGCGCAGTGCCGGGCTGTAGATCCGGACTGGTCACGACAGCAGTGTCTTGGCGGCCTACCAGAACACCCTCAGGATATCGCCCTCGAGCTTGTGTTCGAACTCGGTCAACGGCCGGTTGCCGACATCGACGCACTCACCGGTAGTCACATCGAACGCCCACTTGTGCTTGGGACAGGTCAGGCGGGTACCTTCCAGGGCCAGGTGCGGAATGTTGGTGACCTGGTGGGGACAGCGGCTGTCATAGACACGCAGCACATCGGCGTCACGGTAGATATACAGGCTGCGGCCGTCGCATTCCCGGTAGCTAATCTCCCCGCTCTGCAGTTCGGCCAGCGGACCGACTGTGTGCCAGGATGACTCCGCGAACAGGTTCTCCGGCCGGAACTCCGGGATGTCCATGTCCAGCAGGATTTCCACGGCCCAGACGATCTTGGCCAGGCCCAGCGTGGGGAATGCCATCAGCAGGGCGTCGATGACTTCGTTGGGGCTGGCGCCATTGCGCAGGGCACGGGTCAGGTACTGGCGGAACCCGCCTTCGGTCTGGGCATCGACCTTGGTGATCACCGAGATCAGGTCTCGGGTGCGGATATCCAGATTCTTGCCGGCCTCCTTAAGAAACGTGAAGTAGGGCTTGATGGCGTCGGGCCGGGCGGCGATCAGGTAGTTCAGGGCATCACTCATGCATCTCTCCAGTCTGGGTAGTTCTCATGACGTCAATACTAAAGACTCCGGCGAGGCAGCGCCACGCTCGTCCCGTGGCCACTCCGGGGTACAATAGCCATGCCCGGCGTGCGCAGGGCCGTGATGACCGACACCCCGACTACAGCAGCGACCATGACCGACACCGAACTGACTGCCCGTATCGAGACCCTGGAAAGCCGGCTTATGCACCAGGAGGCCACGCTTGAGGAACTGACGATCACCCTGCTGAAGCAGGAACGGCTGGTGGCGGAACAGGCTGAAACCATCAAGCGTCTCGAAACCATCATCAGGACACGGTTACCCGACAATCTGGCCCAGCCCGGAGAGGAAACCCCGCCACCTCATTACTGAGGCGAACTGCCCGCACTGCCGGGCATGGACATTCCATAACATTCTTCCGGAAATACCCCGAATGATTTGACGTCTTATCCGCCAAGTGCGATAAGAGTACATTGTGTTCATCTGCGGCTTCATGCCGAGGGCGGCATCACCCGCCTTTGCTGGAGTCGCCCACACAGCAGAGGAGTATGACCATGCACCACTCAACACGAACAATAAGTGGAATTTTAATAACAGCCGGTTTGCTGCTTGCCAACCCGGTCGTTGCCGTCGACTTCGGCAACATGATGAACCCCTCAAAATGGATGGGTGGCAACAAGGACAGGGGTGATGATTACTACGGTGGCCCGCCACCGGGTTATGGCTACGGCGGCGAACCCGGTTACGGTTACGGCGGCGCGCCCGGCTACGGCGGTGAACCCGGCTACGGTTACGGCGGCGCCCCGGGTGGCTACGGTGGCGCCCCGGGTGGCTACGGTGGCGTCCCGGGTGGCTACGGTGGCGCCCCGGGTGGCTACGGCGGTGCCCCGGGTGGCTACGGCGGCGCCCCGGGTGGCTACGGCGGCGCCCCGGGCGGTTACGGCGGCGCCCCGGGCGGTTACGGCGGTGCCCCGGGTGGTTACGGTGGCGCCCCGGGCGGCTATGGCACTGCGCCCGCCTATGGTGCCCCCGCGGCCGACCCCGATGCCGCTGAAATCGAGCGTCTGAAGCAACGCATCAAGAAACTCGAAGAGGCCAGCAAGGCGCCACAGCCCCCGCAAACCGGTGGCTCCCCTTATCCCGTACCGCCGACCCCTTATTACGGTAACCAGGAACACCTGTTCAAATAGCCGAATCAACGGGCTTGCGATCGGGACACCTGCGAACCGGGGAAACAGCAGCGGCGGCGAGATATGCGGTCCCTGGTGTACGCCCTGCCGGCATTGCTACTGTCCCTGTCGCTGCCGGCCAGGGCACTCCCGCCCTTCGCCGACACCCATGTGCATTACAAGTGGAACCAGGAGGAGGTCACCAGCGCCGCAGAGGCGCTCCGGATTCTTCGGGACAACAACACCGTCCTGGCACTCGTCATCGGAACACCCGCCGAACGCGCCCTGAAGCTCCACCGGCTGGCACCGCAGCGCATCATCCCGATATGGAGTCCCTACCAGGCACCCGGTGACTGGTCGACCTGGTCCTTTGACAAGACCGTTCTGGAGCGTGCACGCAGCGCGCTTGCCAGCGGCCAATGGCATGGCATCGGCGAACTTCACCTGATCAGTGGATTCACCCCGGCCTGGGAAACACCGGTCATCAGCGGGCTGATGAAACTCGCCATCGAGCACGCCATCCCGGTTTTGCTGCACACTGAATACAGCAACACCCGCCAACTTGCCGGCCTTTGCCGCGCACAACCCGAACTGAAAATTATCTGGGCACATGCCGGCGCCATCCTGACACCCGCACAGGTCGACGAGGTCATGGCCGCCTGTCCCGCGGTCTGGGCCGAACTCTCGGCGCGCGATCCCTGGCGTTATGTGGACAACCCCATCACCGGCAAGGACGGTCAACTCCTGCCGGAGTGGCGTCAGTTGCTTGAACGCTACCCGGATCGTTTCCTGATCGGTTCCGACCCGGTATGGCCCGTGGAGCGCCTCGACAGCTGGGATGAGGCGGATACCGGCTGGCAACAGTACGACCGCTTCGTTGAATTTCACCGCAACTGGCTGAAAACACTTCCGCCCGGACTGGAAGAGAAGCTGCGACTAGGCAACGCCCTCAGGCTGTTCGGCAGGGGCGGGACCGGGCGACAATGACGGGGAAATCCCTGTGAATTTGTCAACGCCCCTCTGATACATTAATCTACCGCAGCATCGTTGCTGATCGATGACTAATAAATATACCGGGGGAAAACAACCATGCTTTCCTATGAACGCCACTTGCTGGTGATCACCGTGATCGCGGTGGTCATCATCGTCGCCGCAGTCGCGGCAATCTTTATGGAAATTCCGCTGCCATTCATGAGCAATAACTGATCGGCACAGACCCGGCTGCCCGGCTTGCGAAACGGTTGCAGCTGCCACCTACTGTTTCTTGCCGATCAGTTCGATCGGGTACCCGTCCGGATCCTCGATGAACGCGATTATTGTCGTACCGGCATTCATCGGCCCGGCATCACGGATGACCTTGCCGCCGCGCGATTGCAGTTCACTGACCGCCTCGTAGACATCGTCGACCTCGATGGCGATGTGACCATAGCCCTCTCCCAGGTCGTAACTATCGGTATCCCAGTTATAGGTCAGTTCGATAACGGTACTGTCGGACTCGTCGCCATAGCCGACAAAGGCCAGGGTGAATTTCCCGTCCGGGTAGTCCTTCTGGCGCAGCAGTTTCATGCCCAGCACCTGGGTATAGAAATCAATCGAGCGTTCCAGGTTGCCAACGCGCAGCATGGTATGGAGCAGTCGCATCTTTAGTACCCCCGTTAGCCCCGTCCCCGGGGGCTTGAATGACTGAGTGCCGTGTATGCCAGCAACACGGGCCTGGAAGGCGGCGACCGTGGCCGGCCAGGGAACGGCTTATGAACCGTTCGCCGTTATTTATTACGTCGTGACGCGATGCGCATGCGCAGGGCGTTGAGCTTGATGAAACCCTCGGCGTCCTTCTGGTTATAGGCGCCCTCGTCTTCCTCGAAGGTGGCAATGCGCTCGTCGAACAGGCTGTCGGTTGCCGACTTGCGCCCGACCAGGATGACATTGCCCTTGTAGAGCTTGAGCCGCACTTCACCGTTAACGTGCGCCTGCGATGCATCGATCATTTGCTGCAGCAGTCTGCGCTCGGGGCTCCACCAGTAGCCGTTGTAGACCAGGCTGGCATAACGCGGCATGAATTCGTCTTTCAGGTGGGCGGCCTCGCGATCCAGGGTCAGCGACTCGATGGCACGGTGTGCCTTCAGCAGGATGGTGCCGGCCGGTGTCTCGTAACAACCGCGCGATTTCATGCCGACATAGCGGTTCTCGACAATGTCGGTACGGCCGATGCCATTGGCACCACCCAGTTTATTGAGGACCTCCATCACCCGGGCCGGGCTCATGGATTCCCCGTTGACCGCCACGACATCGCCGTGCTCGAAGCCCAGCTCGATATAGGTCGGCTCGTTCGGTGAATTTTCCGGTGACACCGTCCACAGCCACATGTCTTCCTCGGGCTCGGCCCAGGGATCCTCGAGGATGCCGCCTTCATAGGATATGTGCAGCAGGTTGGCATCCATTGAGTAAGGAGACTTCTTGCCCTGCTTGTGTTCGACGGGGATCCCATGCTCGTCGGCATAGGCCAGCAGGGTTTCGCGCGAACTCAGCTGCCACTCACGCCAGGGCGCGATGATTCTGATATCCGGGTTGAGTGCATAGGCGCCGAGTTCGAAACGCACCTGGTCGTTACCCTTGCCGGTGGCGCCGTGGGCAATGGCATCGGCACCGGTCTCGCGGGCGATCTCCACCAGGCGCTTGCTGATCAAGGGGCGGGCGATCGAGGTGCCCAGCAGGTATTCCCCCTCGTAGATAGTATTGGCGCGGAACATCGGGAACACGTAGTCGCGCGCGAACTCCTCCGTGAGATCCTCGATATAGATCTCACTGACACCCATCGCCGCCGCCTTGGCGCGCGCCGGCTCGATTTCCTCGCCCTGGCCGATATCCGCGGTGAAGGTCACCACCTCGCAAGCGTAGGTCTCCTCCAGCCATTTCAGAATGACCGAGGTATCGAGCCCGCCCGAATAGGCCAGCACCACTTTCTTGATATCAGACATAGTCAGGGTCCATTTGGATAATAAATTTCACCGCAGAGACGCAGAGAACGCAGAGATAAAGAAGAATATTCTGGTTGATTCGTCATTGCGAGGCGCGAAGCGTCGAAGCAATCTCTCACTCATTAAGCGTACTATCATTATCAGGAGATTGCTTCGCTACGCTCGCAATGACGTGGCATATAAACAATCATAGATTGATCAATGATGATTTGATTATTCCACACTATTTTATCTTTAAGAGTTCTCTGTGTTCTCTGCGTCTCTGCGGTGAATAATGTGTTTCAGGCCTTCGCCTTTTTGCGGCTGCGGCGCAGGCGTGACAGCAGGCGGCGCGCCATGTCGCCAAACAGCTCGGTCTGGGTCGGATGCGGGTGGATCGCCTCGCCCACCTGCTCCAGTGTCAGGTTACCGGAGACCATCATCACGGCCTCGCCGATCAGGGTGTCCGCGTGGTCCGCCAGGAAATGCACGCCCAGCACGCGGTGCGTGGTCTTGTCCGCAACGATCTTGATCATGCCGTGGATCTCGTTATTGATCATCGCCTTGGCGTCGATATTCATCGGCACCTTCACCTCCACGGCATCGATGCCCCGCTCCTTCGCCTGCGTGACCGAGAGGCCCACGAAGGCGGCCTGGGGCCGGCTGAAGATGACGCCACAGTCTTTGTCCTGATCGTACTTCATATTCTCGCCGAGCAGGGTGGCCGCCGTGACCCGCCCCTGCTGCGCGGCCGTGTGCGCCAGCATCAGGCCGCCGATGACGTCACCCAGGGCAAAGATATGCGGCACGCTGGTACGGCAGCGGGCATCGGCCGTGACAATCCCGGCCGTGCTGGCCACGCCCGCAGCCTCCAGGTTCAGTTCGTCCAGGGCCGGACGCTTGCCGGTCGCCATGATGACACGGTCCACGGTGAGGGTACGTTTCTTGCCTTCCGCATCGGTGTAGGCGAGCTTCATCGCGCCCGGCCTGCCGGAGATCCGGTTCACCACGGCAGATGTCTGCAGGTCCAGGCGCGGCTCGTCGACAAGGATCGCCTCCAGGTTCTGCGCGATCTCGGGCTCGACCTCGGCCAGGATGCGCTCCTGTGCCTCCAGCAGGGTGACCTTGCTGCCAAAGTCCTGGAAGATCTGCGCCATTTCCACGCCGATGGCGCCGGCGCCGATCACGGCGAGTTTCTTCGGCGGGCTCTCCAGGGCCCACACGGTGTCCGAAGTCAGTACGCCGCTAGTTTCCAGGCCTTCCCTGGCCCCCGGGATTGGCGGTACGAACGGCGGTGCGCCGGTGGCAATCACGGCACAGCCGAAACTGATGGTCTTCTCCGGTTTGGCCGTCGGGATGGCCGCGCGAGTGTGCGGGTCATCCTGGTTGGTGGAGGTATGAATGGCCACGTGATGGTCGTCAACAAACTGCCCGAAACCGTGTATGTAGACGATCCTGACGCCCTTGTCGGTCTTGAGCGCCATGCCGCCGCGGGTCTCCAGGACGCCACGCCGGGTGTTCTCGAGTTCCTTCCAGACCAGCCGGGCCTTGCTGGTCCCGGTCACACCGAGGTGTGCATCCTCGGCGCGGTCGCGCAGGCGATCGGCCGCTGCCCGCCAGGCCTTGGACGGGATACAGCCACGCCACAGGCATTCGCCACCCGGAAAGGGTGAGTCGTTGATCAGGGCGACCTTCAGGCCTTGGCCAACCAGGTCACGCGCACAGTCTTCCCCGCCGGGTCCGCCACCGATGACCACCACGTCGTAGTCCCAGTCACCCGCGGGTATGGCCGGGCCGCCCGGTCCCATCCAGTCGAATGGCTGCTCGATCAGGCCCTTCAGGGTATAGAGGTATTTCGCGACATCCGCCCCGTTGATGACGCGGTGGTCCGCCGTGATGGTAAAGGCGCTGCCCTTCTCGGTATTGGATGAGATGGCCAGGATGGCCGCCAGTCCCGGCGTGGCAATTGCGTTGAAGTAGCTGACATCGAACATACCCATATTCGATACCTGGAAGGTGGCCCCGGTGAATTCCTCCGGGTTCAGGTGGCGGGTGCGCGCACGTGCCACCAGGTCCTTCCAGTCGTTGTTCAGGTCTTCAAGGTCGCGTGATTCGACATTGCGCAGGATGGGCACAACCAGTCCGCCATCGTCGGCTGCCACCGCCATGCCGATGTCGACCTGCTCGCGTTCAATCAGCTTTTCCTCCGGCTGGTAACACCAGTTCAGCTTCGGATGTTCCTTCATGGCCAGCGCACAGGCGCGCGCAATCGCCACGGTCACCGATACGCTGTGCTGCTTGGCGGCCGTCATCAGAGTCTGCAGGTGGATATGGGAACTCATCCGGAAGGTCGGCATGGTGAGCGAGGCTGACATGGCGCGTGCGATGGCCTTCTCCATCGACCTCATGGGGCGGCCCTTGCCGGGAACGGCAACCTCGTACGCCGCGGGTGCCCGCTGGATGTCGGCCACGGTGATCACACCACCCGGGCCACTGCCACTCAAGCGATCGAGATCGGCATTGACCTGACCGGCCAGCTTGCGCGCCAGCGGCGAGGCCTTGCCACCCTGCGGGCGCGCTGCCGGGGCCGCACTGCCGGCGGCAGCCGTGGTGGCCTGGGGCGCAGCCGTTGGCCGCGATGGCGCTGCCGGGGCTGGTGCTGCGACCGGCGCTGCGGCCGGCGCCGTTTCGACCGGCTCCGCCGAGACCAGTTCCGCCTCGTCGTGCACCACGTCATCGGGCGAATCAACCAGGTAGCCAATCGCATGGGTCACCGCGACCACGGCGTCCACCGGTGCAATCGGGCCTGAAAGAAAACCGTCACGGAAAACCTCCACATCCATGATGGCCTTGTCAGTCTCCACCGTGGCGACGATGTCACCACGCTTGATTTTATCGCCGATATTCTTCTCCCAGCTGACGACGACACCTTCTGTCATGGTGTCGGAAAGCTGGGGCATCTTGATTACATAGGGTTCAGACATGAAACGCCGTTCCTTGTAGGAAATCAGTTCTCACCGCAGAGACGCAAAGGACGCAAAGAAAGTCAAGAGCATTAAGAATGTCAAGAACCAAGAACTATCAGTCAAATGCACTCGAACGGGTCACCACCTTCGAAAGTATTTTTGCAATCCTTGTTTTTATGTTCTCTGCGTTCTTTGCGTCTCTGCGGTGAATGTTTATTCACAATACCGGCTAAACGCCGAACATGCCGCGCACTGCCTCGACCACGTCATTGGCATCCGGCAGCACCGCCTTCTCCAGCGAGTGGTTGTAGGGAATCGGCATGTTCAGCGCGGAAACCCGGACCGGTGCGGCATCCAGTTCGAAGAAACATTCTTCATTGATGATCGCCATCACTTCGGCGCCCACACCCACCATCGGCTCGGCCTCTTCCACGATGACCACGCGATGGGTGCGCGTGACCGAGTCGCGGATTCCCGCACGGTCCAGCGGGCTCAGCGCATACAGGTCGATAACCTCGGCTTCGATGCCATGATGGCTGGACAACAGGTCGGCCGCCTGCAGGCACCAGTGCACGGAGATATTGTAGCCAAACAGGGTCACATCACGCCCCGGCCTGACAATCTCGGAACCTTCCAGCGGGTGAAAGTATTCCTGTTCAGGCACCTCGCCCTTCATGTTATACATGAGTTCGTGTTCGTAGATGATCACCGGGTCATTGCAGCGCACCGCCGACTTCAGGAGACCGTAGGCCTGGCGCGGGTTTGACGGTGTGGCCACGCGCAAACCGGCAATCCCCATGAAGACCTTCTCCATGCGGGCCGAGTGCTGCGAACCCAGCTGGTGTGCGGTACCGCCGGGTGAACGTATCACCACCGGCGCCTCCAGCTGGCCACCTGACATGTAGCGCACCTTGGCCGCGGTGTTGAATATCTGGTCCATCGCCAGCCAGGCGAAGTTCACCGACATGATCTCGATAATGGGTCGCACACCCACGAAGGAGGCGCCGATACCCAGGCCGGTAAAACCGTTTTCTGAAATAGGCGTATCGATGACCCGGTCTTCGCCGTACTTGTCGTACAGCCCCAGCGTCGCCTTGTAGGTGCCGCCGACAACACCGACATCCTCGCCCATGACCAGCACCATCGGATCATTAGCGAGTTCTTCGTCATGGGCGCGTCGCACCGCCTCCCAGAACATGATTTCTGCCATTTTATTGCACCCCGCCCCTGACCCACGGGTCATTCTCTGCAAGGACATAGCGCCCGACTTCCGAGACATGCGGTTCGGGCGACTCGTTGGCATAGGCAATCACCTCGTTTTCGATCTGGTCCAGGATCTCGGTATCCATTTCCGTGTATTCTTTCTTGGTCAGTTGACCGTTCTCGATCAGACGATCACGGAGCATGATGATCGGATCACGTTTACTCCACATGCGTTCCTCCGCCCTGGCGCGGTAGGCATTGGAGTCCGACATCGAGTGGCCGCGATAGCGGTAGGTCATCAGCTCGAGAAAATAGGGGCCCTTGCCGGAGCGCACGTGCTTGATGGCCTTGGTTGCCGCCTTGTAAACCTTCTCGACATCCTGACCGTCTTCCTGGGCCGACGGGATGTTATAGGCCGACACCCGCTTGTACTGGTCCACCACGGCCGTGGAGCGGTCGATGCGGGTACCGATGCCGTAGAGGTTGTTTTCACACACATACAGCACCGGCAGGTTCCAGAGCTTGGCCATGTTGAGTGACTCATGGAAGGTGCCCTGGTTGTTGGCGGCATCGCCGAGAAAACAGATGCTGATCTCCTTGCCCCGCTTCATCTGGATGGCCTTGGCGATACCGGCTGCCAGCGGAAACGGGCCGCCGACCAGGGCATAACCACCCATGAAACGGTTGTTGACGTCGAAGAGATGCATGGAACCGCCGCGCCCCTTGCTGACGCCGGTCTCCTTGGCATACAGCTCCGCCATCACTTTCCTGGGATCGGCGCCCCACTTGATGGCATGGATGTGATCGCGGTAACTGGTGATCACATAGTCGTTATCGAAGTCCGCGGCCTCCAGTACACCATGGGCACAGGCCTCCTCGCCGGAATAAAGATGCAGAAACCCGCCGATGTTACGTTCGACGTAGGACTCGTAACAGCGCTCCTCGAAGCGCCGGGCAAACAACATTTCGCGTAACAAGCGTTTTTTATCAGCAACCTTCATAGTGTCCGTTTCATGCCTTCGTCATGTATGACGTCTTTTGGATGTTTTGCGCACGGCCAATGCGCCGGGATTACCCCGCTACCGCCTCGAATGGCCGTAGCGGGCTTCCAGCTTGCTGTATACAAAGGAAACAGCAGTATCCGTAATACAACAAGCGCGATATGATCTGTGTTTTGCGTTAACAGGTCAAGGCAAATAGCATGGATATCCCCTATCGATACACCGAAAATATCAAAATAAATCAACACACAAAGGACGCCGACACCCGACGCATCGACGGCTTCAGGGTGGCCGTGATAATGCTGCCGCACGCACCGCGCAAGCCCCACTGGGAACGGCTGGCCTATGCGGATGTACTGAAGACACGCTTCCAGCGTCGCAAGCGCAAGGACAAACACGCCTGTCAGTTACTGACCGACCTGCCTAACACAATGGCCACCCGCGTCATCCTGCAAACCGTTGAACCCGACAGCAGCCACTTCGAACTCCTGAGCAGCGCGCGCAAGATCGCCGCCGAATTGCGGGTGCAGGACCCCGCTGCCGTGCTGCTGCATATCGTCGGCTTTGAACAACCGACAGCAGCGCGCATTGCCGAGTCCTTGAGCGCGGCCATCCTGGCGTCGGTATGCCCGATGCCCAGCTACAAGTCGGACGCCGATAAACCCGCTGCGCTGAAGCGAATCGATGTCTATGGACTGGCACAACCGGTGGACCTCGCTCAGGTACAGGCGGAGAGTATCGGCAATCACCTGACGCGCTGGCTGTCCGCCCTGCCCGCCAACGAACTGACCCCGACGCACTACCGCGAGTTTGTCAGCCAATTGGCCGCTGATGAAGGCTGGAAAATGGACTTCCTGAACACCCGCGCACTGGCCCGCCGGAAGGCCGGCGCCTTTCTCGCGGTCGCCCAGGCCAGCCCGGTCGATGACGCCGGCATCGTGCATCTGCGCTATCGCCCGGCCGGTCGCGGTGGCAAGCGCCTGGCCCTGGTCGGCAAGGGTATCTGCTTTGACACCGGTGGCGTGAACGTCAAGCCGGCCCGTTACATGAACGGCATGCATGAGGATATGCAGGGCAGCGCCGTGGCCCTGGGGACCCTGCTGGCACTGACGCGCCTGGGGCTGGAACATCCGATTGACTGCTGGCTGGCACTGGCGCAAAACCATATCGGCAGCAAGGCCTACAAGCCCAATGACGTGGTGACTGCCAGCAACGGCACCACTATCGAGGTGATTCACACCGATGCCGAGGGCCGCATGGTGCTGGCCGACACCCTGGCGCTGGCCTGCAAGGAAAAACCGCAGCTGTTGATCGACTATGCCACCCTGACAGGCGCCTGCATCTACTCCCTGTCCTCACGCTACAGCGGTGTATTCAGCAACCGGGACGCACTGCATGCCGTCCTGACAACGGCAGGGCGGGACAGCGGCGAACGGGTCTGGCCATTCCCACTCGACAAGGATTTCGACGAGGACCTCAAGTCGACCCTTGCCGACACCAAGCAGTGCACCCTGGAAGGCGAGGCCGACCACATACTGGCCGCGCGGTTTCTTAACCGCTTTGTCGATGGCAATATCGACTGGATTCACGTGGACCTGGCGGCCAGCCACCGCAAGGGCGGCCTGGGACACATCCCGACGGACACCACCGGCTTCGGGGTACGCTATACCCTGAACCTGCTGCTGCAGCAGGGCGTCCTGGAGCAGTCATGGAACTGACCCTGATCCGGCCCGATGACTGGCACCTGCATGTCCGCGACGCCGCGGCATTGCAGCAGGTGGTCCCGCACACCGCGCGCCAGTTCAAACGCGCCATCATCATGCCGAACCTGAACCCGCCGGTCACCACCACGGAACAGGCACTCGCCTACCGGGAGCGCATACTGGCGGCCGCACCGGCAGGCTCCGGCTTCACGCCCCTGATGACCCTGTACCTGACCGACAACACCACAGCCGGGGAGATCCGGCGGGCAAAACAGAGTGACCATATCCACGCTGTCAAGCTCTACCCGGCCGGGGCGACCACCCACTCCGATGCGGGGGTCACCCGGATCAGCAATACCTATGCCGCCCTCGAGGCCATGGTGGAGGTCGGCCTCCCCCTGCTGGTGCACGCCGAGGTCACCGACAGCGACGTCGATGTGTTTGACCGCGAGGCCGTGTTCATCGAGCGTCACCTGCAACCCCTGGTGGACCGCTACCCGCAGCTCCGGATTGTGCTGGAACACGTGACCACCCGTGACGGGGTCGCATTCGTGCAGACGGCACCGGACACGGTTGCCGCGACCATCACCGCACACCACCTGCTGCTGAACAGAAACGCCATGTTCAGGGGTGGCATCCGCCCGCACGCCTATTGCCTGCCGCTACTCAAGCGCGAGACCCACCGCGAGGCACTGCTGGAGGCGGCCTCCAGCGGCAGCACCCGGTTCTTCCTCGGCACCGACAGTGCACCACATGTCCGCGAACACAAGGAATCGGCCTGCGGCTGCGCCGGCATTTATACCGCCCATGCCGCCCTGGAACTCTATGCCCAGGCCTTCGAAGAGGCCAATGCCCTGGACCGGCTGGAAGGCTTCGCCAGCCGGCATGGACCGGCCTTCTACGGCCTGGCGCCGAACACCGACACCCTCACCCTGGAAAAGGCCGACTGGCAGATACCGGACAGCTACACGCTCGGGGATTCGAGTGTCGTCCCGCTGTACGCCGGGAAGACGCTACACTGGCGTATCAGGGAGTAATGCGGGCTTGCGCGCCCGCCCGACCGGGAACAGGACTCAAAGAAGGTCTGATTTACTCATCGTCCGTCATTCCGGCGAATGCCGGAATCCAGTACACGTTGATAAACAGTAACTGGATTCCGGGTGTCAGTTTTCGCACTGACAGGCGAGGTACTTGATTTATACGGGCTCCCGCGCCCGTACGGCGGGACCCTTTTCTTTGGCGGGGCAAAGAAAAGTACCTCGCACGTTAGGGCGAAACCTGAAGCCAGCGCCGTGCGGGCGCGGAAGCCGCCCGGGGAAACCTAATAGACCACCCTGACCGAATAACCCTGTTGCTCGAGCAACTCGAGCAGGCCCTGCTCACCCGGCAGGTGCAGCGCCCCCACGGCAATAAAGGCACCCCCCGCCTCCAGGTGTTCCTGCATGCGCTCCGCCATGCGCCGGTTGCGATCGAGGATCAGGCGCTGCTGGAAATCGCGGGCCAGGCGCTGGTCACCGGTCTTCATGGCCGATTCATTCAGCGCCACCAGGGCCGCCAGGTCCCGGCGCTTGTAGGCTGCAAGCAGATCCGCATGCAGGGCATCGATGCCGTGGAACTGTTCCACGGCATCCTGGAGCAGGGCAACCTGGTCGTTTAGCGACAGCCCCTCGAATACATCCAGTTGTTCATGGATCGTCTCCAATCCATAGACCGGCTTGCTATTTTCCTCGGCAAACTGGTACAGCGTCAGGTCCAGTACCTGGCCCGTCACAGTGGGCGGCATGGCCAGCGTAATGGCGACCGCCCACGGCTTGATGCGCTCCAGCACCACCTCGGGAATGTCGCGCGCCTGCATCGCGGCCGCCGTCTGCGCAAACAGGTCCTCGCCCAGAATGGCCGACAGCAGGCGCCCGTCGGTCAGCAGCATGGCCGTACTGGTGTAGATCATGGAGTCCCTGTCCATCAAGACTTCCAGCACGACACGGCTGGCGTCATCGAGGGCCTGCTGGACTATCCCGCTCAACCGCAGCACCTCCGGGTCTGCGGAGTGAATCGTCCCGAACAGATAGCCCGGCACCATGCCAGGCTTGCTGATCTCCCACAACAGCCCGCGCTGTTTCGAGGCCTTGCTGTCCGCATAAACAGCCTGCATGCAACACAACAGGGCCGCCAGCAGCAGGCAAGTCAGACGGTTTGACTGGATGATTTTCCGGGTCACGCAGCGTTTCCTCGCTGGTACGTTAATAAAAATACAGCTGGCGGGGTTTTTGATAAAAACACTGTCGAGCTTACTACAATCCGCGCTATACATTGCAAGGGCACGACAGCAGTTTCGCAATACACCGGATGATTGGGTATGCTTGAATGATGTCTGAACTGAATGACAAGTCCCCCATGTCACGGCGATTCCGCGGATTTTTGCCGGTTGTTGTCGATGTCGAAACCGCCGGCTTCAATGCCAAACGCGATGCCCTGCTGGAAATCGCCGCGGTCACGCTCGCAATCGATGACCAGGGCCACATCCAGCGGGAAGAGACCTACGCCTGTCATGTCGAACCGTTCCCCGGCGCCAACCTGGACCAGGAATCACTCGAGTTCACCGGCATCGATCCCTATCACCCCTTCCGCTTTGCGAAACCGGAGTATGAGGCACTCGAGGCCATTTTCAAGCCGGTGCGGCAGGCCGTCCGGGAGAGCCGCTGCAACCGGGCCATCCTGGTGGGACACAATTCGGCGTTCGACCTCGGTTTCCTGAATGCGGCGGTGAACCGCACCGGGATCAAGCGCAATCCCTTCCATCCGTTCAGCACCTTCGACACCGTGACACTGGCCGGACTGGCCTATGGCCAGACAGTGCTGGCGCGTGCCGTCCGGGCCGCGGGTATCGAGTGGGACAGCGACCAGGCACATTCCGCGGTATACGACACGGAACGCACCGCGGACCTGTTCTGCAATATTATCAACCGCTGGCATGAATACAGTGGCGGCATCGTGACACCACTGTCATCCGAAACTGTCTATGACGAGGCCGATACACCATGAGCGATACGCCCGAACTTGACGAACAGATCCTGCAATCTCACGCCGGACTGATCCACCGCGTGGTGATGCACTGCAACAACCCCGGCTCGGTGCCCGACCTGGAACAGGTCCTGCAGCAGGCGGAGCAGAACGACTGGACCCAACTCGTCGCCGCCATCCGCGACATCATGTCCGGCAAGCGCGATGAGTCGATCCTGCTGGGTCTCGACGATGAGGACCGGGTGATCGTCGAGTCCATCCTGCGTGGCCTGCAGGACCCGAGCACGCTACCCGACCTGCAGGCCGACTTCGACTCCAGCCTGGCCGCGCCCGGGATTGCCGGCCTGGTGCATGCCTCGCGCACGGGCAACGCCCAGGCCCTGCAGATCATCGCCAATATGGCCAAGCAGATGCTGGCGGCCGGCGGCGATATGAGTATCCTGGCAGGCCGTATTCGTCCCCTGGTCGAAGGCGAACGTGATGCCGACAAGTTGACCGAAAAAATGACCGAGAAAGGTCAGCAGCTGATGACGGACATCCTGGAAGAATTGCTGAAGCTCGAAGCGAACTAGGGAAGGCCTGATTAACTCAACTTTTGTCATACCGGTGAAGGCCGGAATCCAATAACTGCCTGATTACAAACGACTGGATTCCGGGTCTCCGCTATGCTTCGCCCGAATGACGGCTTGATCAGACTTTTCCTTGATCACCCCGACGGGTGCGCACAGCGCACCCGTCACGAGCAATGAGGTCTCAGGCAACGCCCTTGGATACCGCATCCTTGACCAACTTCTGCAGTTCGCCCTTCTGGTAGAGCTCGAGGGTGATATCACAGCCCCCGATCAGTTCACCGTTGATATAGACCTGGGGAAAGGTCGGCCAGTTGGCGTAACGCGGCAGGTTCTCAAAGACCTCCGGATCGGCCAGCACATTGACATGCGCGAACTCCTCTCCGCAGGCCATCAGGGCCTGTGCCGTACGGCTTGAGTAACCGCACTGTGGCATCTGGGGAGAACCCTTCATGAAGATGATGACGGGGTTGTCCTTCACCGCCTTGTCGATGCGTTCCATGATGTCCATGTTACTTTTCCTCTTGTTAGTAAAAAAACCATTCACCGCACGACTCCAGGGATGGAGGAGATAGAGCAATGCAGGCAGCAATTGCCGAGAGACGCGGAGGGCGTAGAGTACCAATTATACAGATCAGGACGGTGTAGATTTATCGTTGCCAAAGAAAATCAAGGATACGGAAACCTTGCGTGTTTACCGGCATACCCTGACACTCTACGGTCAACAATCTGTTCCGAGCCTACATGGATATCAAAATTCTACTTAGGGAACCCCTGATGTGTCGTCATTCCGGCCTGAGCACAGCGGAGTTCCGGAATCCAGTTCATAAAATTCAGTCGGTTACTGGATCCCGGCCTTCGCCGGGGTGACGGGATAATAATTGATCAGAGCGCGCCCTTACTAATAATACTAATCACAGGGATATCGCATCCACATTGCGCTGTAGCCAGAACTCCAGCAAGGCCAGGTGCCAGAGTTTGTTGCCCAGGATCGGCGTATGGTGCTGCTCCGGACTGTCCAGCAATTTTTCCACGTACTGCGGGTTCAACAGCCCGCGCTCCCGGCAGGCCCTGGTACACAGGACCCCGCGGGTGAATTCCAGCACCTCACCGCGTACGTATTTCAGCGCCGGCACCGGAAAGTAGCCCTTGGGGCGGTCGATCACCCTGTCCGGCAGCAGGCCCCGTGAAATCACCTTGAGCGGGTGCTTGCCGTCCGCCTTGAGCTTGATCTCGGGCGGCATCCGGATGGCGAGCTCGACCAGTTCGTGATCGAGAAACGGCACGCGCGCCTCCAGCCCCCACGCCATGGTCATGTTGTCGACCCGCTTGACCGGGTCATCCACAATCAGTGTGGTGACATCAAAGGCCAGCACCCGGTTCAGGAAGCGCTCTGCCGCGGTGAATTTCAGCCCCTGTTCGACCCGGGGCGAGGTGTAGTCGGGCCCGTGGTAGCGGGGCTCGACCGTGTCCAGCAGTTCCTCGTGGCTGCGGTCGAAATAGCGCGGCCGAAACCGCTCCAGGTCACTGCCCTGCGCCGCCTGCATCTGTGGATACCAGAAATAGCCGGCGAACACCTCATCGGCACCCTGCCCGCTTTGCACCACCTTGACCTCCCGGGAGACGCGCTCGCCCAGCAGATAGAAGGCCACGGCATCCTGCCCGACCATGGGCTCGGACATGTTGTCGACCGCCTCCGGCAGGCGCGCGAGTACCTCCTCGTTGGGGATCGAAAAGCGCTGGTGCCGGGTCTGGTACAGCTCCGCCACGAGATCCGAATATTCGAATTCGTGCCCCTGCTCTTCCGGCTGGTCCTCGAAACCCACGGAAAAGGTGAACAGGTCTCCACCACCCACCTCCGCCAGCAGGGCGACCAGCAGGCTGGAATCCAGCCCCCCCGATAACAGGATGCCGACCGGCACGTCCGCGATAGTGCGGCGCCGCTCGACTGCCTTTTTCAGCGCCTCGTGGATCGCCTCGATCCACTCCCACTCACTCAGCTCCGGAGTACGCGGCTGCGTGTCCAGCTGCCAGTAGCGCCGCAGTTGCTTGCGGCCATCGCTCTGGAAGCTGAGGCTGTGCGCCGGTGCCAGCTTGCGCAGCCCGCGCAGCAGGGTGCGCGGTGCCGGCACGACGGCGTGCAGGGTCAGATGGTGATGCAGGGCCACCGGGTCGATGCGGGTCTCGACATCGCCGGCCTGCAGCAGTGCGCTGCTGGTCGAGGCGAAACGCAGCCCGCGCGGGGTGATGCTGTAGTACAGGGGCTTGATACCAAAGCGGTCGCGGGCAAGAAACAGGGTCTGCCTGCGGGTGTCCCAGATGGCAAAGGCGAACATGCCATGCAGCTGCTGCGGGCAGTCCTCGCCCCACTCGGCATAGGCCTTCAGGATGACCTCGCTGTCGCCACTGGTGAAAAACCGGTAGCCCTTGGCGCGCAGCTGGTCCCTGAGTTCCGGGTAGTTGTAGATAGTCCCGTTGAACACCAGCACCAGTCCCAGCTCGGGATCGACCAGCGGCTGGTTGGAGCGTTCGGAAAGATCGATGATCGACAGCCGCCGGTGCCCCAGGGCCAGCGGGCCATCGGCATAGTCACCCGCGGCATCCGGGCCCCGGCGTTCCAGCCGTTCCATCATCTTCAGCAGGGTCTGCCGGTCCGGACGTGCCCCGTCAAAGCGCAGTTCACCGCATATGCCACACATGATTTACCAGTCCATGGAGAAGGGAAGATCGGCGGGCGAAAGTGACGTCAGGGGTTCACCGACAGCCTGGAGACCACCCGCTTGACACCACTGGTTGTGCGCGCGAGCTCAACCGCGCGCGCCGCGACCGCCGTGCTGTCGACCTCGCCAGACAGGGTCACCACACCCTGATTGGTACTGACCCGGATATCCAGGGCCCTGACCAGGCTGTCATTCACAAAACGGGTGTTGATCCGGGAGGTAATGGCCGCATCGGCACGGGTCTGGCTGCCACTGTAGCTGCCACCGCCCGGCGAACCGCCCCCGACGATCAGCGAGCCGCAACCCTGCACCAGAACGGCAAGCAGTAACACAATTACGCTGTAGCTGGATATTTTCATAGACCCTGTCACTCCGTTGTAAAACTCATAGCGGACCTTGTTTTTGTAGCTTGCTGCCCCAGCCACCGCCACCGGGCGTGCACAGCGTCAGGCGTTCTCCGGCCTGTATCCGGAAACTGGTCTTGGCGGGCAGGCATTTACCGCCGCACCAGTTTTCGCCGCAGGCGCCGTGCTCGCCGCCTGCCAGCCCCCAGGGACTGGTGCGACGCCGCTCCGTCAACAGTGTCACCGTGGCCGGCTCGAGGAACTCGTACTCGCGCACCAGGCCATCACCGCCCCTGTACCTGCCGGCGCCACCGGAGCGGTCACGCACCTGGTAGCGCAGCAAGCGTAGCGGAAAATTCATCTCCAGCACCTCGATCGGCGTATTGAGCGTGTTCGTCATGTGGGACTGGGTTGCGCTCAGGCCGTCATATTGGCAGCCGGCACCCATACCCCCGCCCAGGGTCTCGTAATAATCCCAGGCACGGCCCCCGTCACGGGAACCCATGGCCAGGTTGTTCATCGTGCCCTGGCTGGCCGCCGGGACCCGGTCCGGGATCGCCCGGGCCAGTGCGCCCATCACCACGTCCACCACCCGACTGCTGGTCTCCACGTTGCCGGCCGCCACAGCCGCCGGGCGCCGGGCGTTGAGCAGGCAGCCTTCCGGTGCCGTCAAACTGATGCAACGGAAACTGCCGGCGCAGGCCGGGGTATGTTCCGGCATGAGACAGCGGAACACATAATACACGCCGGCAGCCGCAACCGAGAGCGGACAATTGATATTGCCCTGCACCTGCCCGGCGGTCCCGCTGAAATCGACATCGACCTTGTCCTGTGCAACGCGGATACTCACCGCGATCCTGATATCGACACCGCCCGCACCGTCATCCTCCATTATGTCTTCGAACCGGTAGTGGCCATCAGGGATGCGCTTCAGCGCCTGCGCGGCCAGCCTGGCCGCATAATCATTCACGGCGTCCAGCCCGGCCAGGTAAGGCCCGGCGCCCATGGGTCCGGCCAGTTGCAGCAGGCGCTGGACCCCCGTGTGGTTGGCGCTGATCTGTGCGGCCATATCACCATCCATCTGCTGCGGATTAGCCGTGGCCGCGGTAATCGCCTCCAGGCAACCGGGCACCACCCGGTCCTCGCGCAGCAGGTGCCTGGGCGAGATAATCAGCCCCTCCTCCTCGAGGGAGCGCGACACCGGCATCGAACCCGGACTGTGCGCACCGATATCGGCATGGTGGGCACGATTGGCCACGAACCCGATGAGAAGCTTGTGCAGGTATACCGGGGCAATCAGGGTCACGTCGGGCAGGTGAGTGCCGCCCAGGTAGGGGTCGTTGACCACCACCATGTCACCCGGTGCCCATTGTAGTCCGGCCACCAGGTCACGCATGGCGTAGGCCATGCTGCCGAGGTGGACCGGGATATGCGCTGCCTGGGCACACAACTGCCCCTGTGGGTCGAAAACGGCACAGGAGTAGTCCAGCCGGTCCTTGATATTGGTCGAAAACGCCGCACGCCGCAGCACCGCCCCCATCTCGTCACAGGCGGCCGCTATCCGGCTGGAGAATATGCTGAGTTCAATTGCATCCATTCACATCACCCGCTTGACAGGCGTTGGCCAAGGAAGTCAGAAACACCTGTAAGTCAATGCTTTTCCAAGAAGATTAAGGCCGTCTGCGTATTGCATTATGTGCAGCCCTGCCTTATCCTTCCGTGCCCGACTATTTTAGTCAGCCTTTATTCAACCCTTTTCAAGAAAAAACGCCGCTCAAAAAGGAGCCTGCAACCATGAATCCGTTAACCTCGATACTGGGCACCATCATCTCCGGTTTTGTGCTGGCGATTATTATCGTACTCGTCCTCGGCACAAGCGGCATCAATCTCTGGGAACTCGAAGTCTGGGCCCATGTCCTGGCCGGCATCACCTGGATCGGCCTGCTGTATTACTTCAACTTCGTCCAGGTACCGGCCGTCGGTGAGGCGCTGGGCGATGAAGGTGGCCCCGGGCCCGCCGCTATAAACAAGTATGTGGCACCGCGCGCCCTGCTGTGGTTCCGCTGGTCGGCCCTGGCAACCTGGCTGACCGGTGCGGCCGCACTCGAGAGCATGGGGATCGGAATCATGAACGCCTTCACCCTGCAGTCCGGTGCAGCCGTGATCGGCGTTGGCGCCTGGCTGGGTACCATTATGCTGTTCAACGTGTGGGTGCTGATCTGGCCGAACCAGAAGAAGATCCTGGGCATGGTCGAGGCCAGTGCCGAGCAGATCGCCTCGGCGAAAAAGGTCGCCCTGATGGCCTCCCGTACCAACACCCTGCTGTCCATACCCATGCTGATGTGCATGACCGGCCACGCGCACGGTCTGCCGTTCTAAACCCGGTATTGGGCTACGCAGAGGAACAGCCAAGACATCGGTCTGAATTCGTCGTAACAGGGCACGCAAACCCGGCATAATGCCGGGTTTGCGCTTTTCAGGCCATTTGCCCGCGGGAAGTTCTGGCTATAAAATCAGCGTTAATGAAGGATGGCAGTCTATGACGGGCTGCCTTTTTCTTTTCAGACTTTGAAAACTATGACAGACCATCTCATGTCAACCTATGCCCGCCTCCCGGTCCAGTTCGAACGCGGTGAAGGTGTGTGGCTGTGGGACACCGAGGGTAAACAGTACCTCGACGCGCTCAGCGGCATCGCCGTGTGCGGGCTGGGACATGCGCATCCGACCGTTGCAGAGGCCATCTCGGCGCAGGCACGCCGCCTGATCCACACCTCCAACCTCTACGGCATACCGCTACAGGCGGCACTGGCTGACCGCTTGTCCCAGCTGTCGGCGATGCGGCGGGTGTTTTTCTGCAACTCGGGCGCCGAGGCCAACGAGGCGGCCATCAAGATCGCGCGGCTTTACGGACACGGCAGGGACATCGAGTGTCCCGCCATCATTGTCATGGAAAACAGTTTCCACGGCCGCACCCTGGCAACCCTCACGGCCACCGGCAACCGGCGCGTCCAGGCCGGGTTCGAGCCGCTGGTCCAGGGCTTCATCCGGGTACCCTACAACGACCTGGACGCGATCCGCACCGTGGCGAAGAACAGCAGTGATGTGGCGGCCATCCTGGTTGAACCCGTGCAGGGTGAAGGCGGGATCAATGTACCGGATCCGGGTTACCTGGCAGGCATCCGCGAGATTTGCAATGAGCAGAACTGGCTGATGATGGTCGATGAAATCCAGACCGGGATCGGCCGCACCGGCCAGTGGTTCGCCTATCAGCACACCAAGCTGCTGCCGGATGTCGTCACCGTCGCCAAGGCACTGGGCAACGGTTTTCCTATCGGGGCCTGCCTGGCCCGGGGGGACGCCGCAGACCTGCTGCAACCCGGCAGCCACGGCACCACCTTTGGCGGCAACCCACTGGCCTCCAGTGCCGCCATGGCGGTACTGGATGTGATCGAGGCCGAGCAACTGGTCGCGCATGCCGACAAGCTTGGCAAGCAACTGCTCGCGGGATTTATCGAAAAACTGTCCAGTCTCGACGGTGTCAGGGCAATTCGCGGCAGCGGCCTGATGATCGGTATCGAACTTGACCGCCCCTGCGGCGAACTGGTCAAGACGGCGCTGCATTGCGGCCTGCTGATCAACGTCACGGCAGAACGCGTCGTGCGGCTGCTGCCACCGCTGATTACCAGCGAGAAGCAGGCATCGATGATCGTCGACAAGGTCAGTGACCTGGTCCGGGATTTCCTCACGGGATAGCTTGATCATGACCAGGCACTTTCTCACCCTGCTGGACCTGTCGCCGGAGGAACTCCGGAAACTGATCGCACGTGCCGGCGAATTGAAGGCGACCCAGCACTCCGGTGAGCTGCACGAGTCGCTCAAGGGCCGCATACTGGCTATGGTGTTCGAGAAATCCTCCACCCGGACCCGTGTGTCATTCGAAGCCGGCATGGCGCAGCTCGGCGGCCATGCCATCTTCCTTTCACCGCGCGACACCCAGCTGGGGCGTGGCGAACCCATCGAAGACACGGCTCGGGTACTCTCACGCATGTCGGACGTCATCATAATCAGGACATATGAGCATGAAAAGATCGAGCGCTTCGTCGAATACGCGCAAGTGCCCGTGATCAATGCGCTCACCGACATGTACCACCCGTGCCAGCTGCTGGCCGATATCCAGACCTACTTCGAACAGCGTGGCGACATCCAGGGCAAGACCGTGGCCTGGATCGGTGATGGCAACAATATGTGCCATTCCTACATTAATGCCGCACGCCGCTTCGACTTCGAACTGCGGATTGCCGCACCCGACGGTTACCACCCGGATGCCCGGGTTCTGGCAGATGCCGGGGACTATGCCATGCTGGTGAATAACCCGACCGAGGCGGCACGTGGCGCCGACCTCGTGGTGACCGATGTCTGGGCCAGCATGGGCCAGGAGGATGAGCAAGCCAAACGCGTCAGCGCCTTTGCCGATTATCAGGTCACTACCGACATCATGGCCGCCGCAGACCCGGCGGCGCTGTTCATGCACTGCCTCCCGGCACACCGCGGCGAAGAGGTCGTGGCGGATGTCATCGATGGCCCGCAGAGCGTGGTATGGGACGAGGCGGAAAACCGCCTGCATGCCCAGAAGGCCTTGCTGGAGTTCCTGCTGCTCTGATCATCGCCGCCAGGGCAGGGCATCAGGCCTCACCCGTCAGCACCCACTGACTTACTTCTAAGGAAGGCCTGATTAATTCAGATTTCGTCATTCCGGCGAAAGCCGGATTCCAGGGGTTTTGATGGGCACGGCCATGGGCCTTTGCCCATCCTACGGTTCTCAAGGTTGAAATTATATCGTGGATGGACAACCTGCAGGAGCGCCGGCCTCCGGCGCGATTGTTTGTGTGTGGTATCGCGGTCAGGGGACCGCTCCTACAACGTTTCAGCTATTGCTTTGCACTGCCGCCGGACGGGCCAGCAGCAGCGAGTAATAGCGGTTGTCGGGCTGGTAGTGGCGGTCCAGCGTGTAACCGGCCTCCGTCAGCATCTCCTGGAGCGACTCGACAGAAAACTTGCGACTGATCTCCGTCAGGATGGATTCACCGTCCTGCAGACGTATGTCGCAGTCGAGCGCACCGATCCTGACCTGGTGCCGCTCCCTCGCCACCAGGTACATCTCGATCTGCTCCCGCGCGTCATTGTAGACGGCGCGGTGGCTGAACCTGTCGGGATCAAAGTCTGCATCGAGGCCCCGGTTGAGTACCTCCAGCAGGTTGAGGTTGAATTCATCGGTGATCCCTTCGGCATCATTGTAGGCCGCGTGCAGTACGGCGTGCGCCTTAACCCGGTCGGCCCCCATGACGAAATAGTCGCCCGCTCGCATCCTGTTGCAGATATCCACCAGGAACCGGTGCGCTTCAGGGGAATCAAAGTTGCCAATCGTGCCACCGAGAAAGAGATACAGACAGGATCCTTGTGGCACCGGCAACTCGTCCAGTCCGGCATGGTAGTCACCCAGCAGTGGACTGACATTGAGCCAGTCATAGTCCTGCATCAGGGTATGGCCGGTTTCGCGCAACACCGGCTCGCAGACATCGAACGGCCAGTAGGTCAGCCGGCGCCCCGTCCCTGCACAGGCATCGAGCAGGTGGCGTGTCTTGCGCGAGGTACCGCTGCCAAACTCGATGATGTGATCGGGTTTAACCAGGGAGATTATTTCCCGCGCATGCTGTTGCAGCAGTGCCTCCTCGGTACGGGTCGGGTAGTACTCCTGCGTATCGCAGATCGCATCGAACAGGTGCGCGCCGCGCTCGTCGTAGAAGTATTTCGGTGGCATGGAACGCGGGGACTCGAGCAGGCCTGAACGGGCATCCTGCAGCAGACCCGGAACCGGGCGCGAGGGCGTCACCCGCAAACAGTCGATCCCGTCCCGCGGAGGGTACTGCCTTGCACGGCCTGTCATCGTCTTGTGCATGGGTCTGGCCTTGTGCTGCTCGTTCCAGCCGCGGTTGGAGAGGCAGGCCGTTTAGGCTAACATCGAGTTGAAATAAATGGAAATCGCTCAACAACGCATCAACGGCCTGGGACGACTTTATGTGCAGACTCGCTGCCTACCTGGGGCCTGACATCCCCCTGAAACAGTTCCTGCTCGATCCACCGCACAGCCTGTACCGGCAGTCCTGGGAACCCCTGGAACTGAAGTATGCGAAGATCAATGCAGACGGCTACGGATTTGGCTGGTACAGCCCCGATGGCCTCCCTTCGATCTACACCAGCGTCCTCCCCATCTGGTCTGACAGCAACCTGCCCCATCTCGCCGGCACATTCAGCAACCCGCTCTGGATCGCCGAGATACGCAGCGCCACGCTGGGCCACCCGGTGCATCAGTACAATACGCCGCCGTTTTTCGACGACCGCCACCTGTTTGTCCATAACGGCTTTATTCGCGACTTTCACCTGCAGGTGCGTCCGCTGATGAACCGGATGCTGTCACCGGTCGTGGCCGGTGACATCCAGGGGAATACCGATTCGGAATACCTGTTTGCCTGCCTGCGGCAGTTGCAGGTCGACGACCCGCAACTGCCGCTGACCGATGCCCTGTGGGGACTGTTCGACAGGCTGCCGAAATGGGTTGGCGAGCAGCCGGCCCTGTTGAACATTATCATTACCGAGGGTGAACGGATCTACGCAAGCCGCCACGCGATCAACCACGAATGCCCGTCGCTGTATTACACCACGGACGATGAACTGTTCCCCGGCGGCCAGTTGGTCGCATCGGAGCGTTTCACCGAGGACAGTTTCTGGCAGCCCGTTCCGGAACACCACATCCTGGTCCTTGACGCGAACAATCCGCCCGAGTTGCTTGCGCTGTGATCGATCCTGGCCTGCTGGGTGAACTGCGCACGGCGCAGGACCTGATTATCGGCCTGGTCGAGGACCTCGACGACGCCAGCCTGCGTCAGCAATACCACCCCGAGCTCAGCCCCCTGGGCTGGCATGTCGGCCACTGCGCCTTTACCGAGTGCTACTGGCTGCAGGAGATCCTCCAGAATGACGACCGCTTCACCGCACCGGTAGCGGAACTGTACACGCCGCCGCGGGTGCCGAAACCGGAGCGCGGCGCACGACTGCCAGCGCGCGAGGCACTGCTGCAGTGGGCCCAGGAACTACAGTCCATCAACCTCGAGACTCTCACACACCCGCCGGCAGACCTGCTCGATCACCCGCTGCTGCAAGACGATTACCTGGTCCACTTCCTGATCCAGCATTACAGTCAGCATTTCGAGACCATGATCATGGTGCTGACACAGCGCGCACTGGCAGCGGATCCGGTTGACTTTCACGTCCAGGAACCGATCACGCCGGTCGCACTGCAGCCTGACACCTGCGACATGGCAGCCGGTCACTACCGGGTTGGTGGACACGCCCCTGTGGCCTATGACAATGAACTGCCGTCACAGCAGGCGGACCTCGGGCCCTACCGCATTGCGCGCCAGCCGGTCAGTAACAGTGAATTCCTGGCCTTCATGGAAGACGGCGGCTACCGGAACCAGACCCTGTGGAGCGAACCGGGCTGGCACTGGCAGCAACAACACAACATCCAGTGCCCAGATCACTGGCGCAGCGACCCGGCCGGCCACTGGTACGGGATCGGCAACCGGGGGCCTTACACACTGACGGGTGCAGATGTCCTGCACGGCATCTCCCGCCTCGAAGCCCAGGCCTTTGCTGCGTGGGCCGGCGGCCGCCTGCCCCATGAACACCAGTGGGAGGTCGCTTGCCGGCTGCAGCTGCTGGAGCAGACCGGCCGTGCGTGGGAATGGTGCGACAACTGCTTCTATCCCTATGCGGGTTTCACGCCCTTTCCCTACACGGAATACTCGACCCCCTGGTTCGACGACCGACATTACAGCCTGCGCGGCGGCAGCCTGCACACGCGCCCTGCCTTCAAGCGCCCCAGCTTCAGGAATTTCTACCAGCCCCAGATGCGCCATATCTTCGCCGGCCTGCGGCTGGTGTTTTAGGGTCAAAGGTGAAGGGTGAAGGGTGAAGGGTAGGATTATCGTCGATCCACCTTTCTTTTTTTCTTCTTACTTTTCACTTTTTTCTTTTCACGCATTTTGTCTTTCCGTGTCCTTCCGTGGATTCCGTGGCTGAATAATCTTTGATTAATCGCACCCGCGGCGCGCTCCTACAAGCGAGATAAAACCTCGCGTTTCACCTTTCACCCACAGCGGCCGGTATAATCACTGAATGTCTGTATCACACAAACCGGGGGCATCCCCGCAGCGGCTGGGCAAGGGCATGATCGTTGCGGCCTGGATCCTGCTGCTGGCCTTGCTGACCTGGTTCTTCAACTCGCAGCTGGAGCGGCAGTACAATCCCAACCGCGAGGTCATGAGCGCCACCGCAACCGACGGCACGACGGCGGTCCAACTGGAACGCAACCGCTTCGGCCATTACGTGGCCAGTGGATTCATCAATACCCAGCCGGTGGAGTTCATGCTGGACACCGGCGCCAGCGATGTCTCCATCCCGCTGCAGGTGGCCGAGCGACTGGGGCTGAAAAAGGGACCCGGCATGGTCTACCAGACCGCCAACGGGGCCATCACCGCCTGGCAGACCACCGTGGACGAGATCCAGTTGGGTGCACTGCGCGTCGGACCGGTGCGCGCCAGCATCAACCCGCATGTCAGCGGCGACAGCATCCTGCTGGGAATGAGTTTCCTGAAGCAACTGGACTTTAGCCAGCAAGGCAATACACTGACGCTGAAATATCCAACCGCGGACTGAGAAATACGTGGATATATTCCAGCAACTGACAACCTGGACCGGCGAACTCTCTGGACTGCTGTGGGGCAACCCGCTGACCCTGCTGGTCCTGCTGGGCACCGGCTTCTACCTGACGCTGCGCATGGGCCTGGTGCAGGTGCGCGGGTTCCGGCACGCGGTCCACCTCATCGCCGGCAAGTACAGCAGCCACAAGGACGTCGGCGAGGTCTCGCATTTCCAGGCCCTGTCGACGGCGCTGTCTGCAACCGTCGGGACCGGCAACATTGCCGGGGTGGCCACCGCCATCTCCCTGGGCGGGCCGGGTGCGCTGTTCTGGATGTGGGTGACTGCCGTCTTCGGCATGGCCACCAAGTTCACGGAATGCACCCTGTCACTGAAATTCCGCTCCGTGGCACCGGACGGAGCAGTGGCCGGCGGCCCGATGTACACCTTGCTGCACGGCCTGAACATGCGCCGCACCGCGGCCGCCTTCGCCAGTTTTGCTCTGATTGCCTCGTTCGGGATCGGCAACATGGTACAGGCCAACTCCGTGATGGACGGCCTCGGCTATATCTTTCCGGGGCTGCACCAGTTCGCCTGGCTGATCGGTGCCGTGCTCGCCATGCTGGTGGGGCTGGTGATCCTGGGTGGCGTCAAGCGCATTGCGCGCGTGGCCAGCGCCCTGGTGCCGTTCATGGCCACCCTCTATGTCGCGGCCGCGCTGCTGGTGCTGGCCAATTACGCCAGCGAGATCCCCGCCGCCTTTGCCACCATCTTCAACCACGCCCTCAACCCGTGGGCCGTCGGTGGCGCCGCCGTCGGCGAGGCCATCCGCTGGGGCGTGGCCCGCGGCCTGTTTTCCAACGAGGCCGGGCTGGGCTCCTCGCCCATGGCGCATGCCGCGGCGCGCACCAACGAACCGGTGCGGGAAGGCCTGGTCGCCATGATGGAGCCGTTTATCGATACCCTGGTAATCTGCACCATGACCGGACTGGTCATCGTGGTCAGCGGGGCCTGGCAGGAAAGCTCCGAGTCCATGATGGGCGCCGCGCTCACTGCCCACGCCTTCAGCGGGGCGCTGGGGGAAGCCGGCGCCTGGGTGGTCGGTGGCGGCCTGACCCTGTTTGCCTATTCCACCATCATTGCCTGGTCCTATTACGGCGACCGTTCGGCCTACTACCTGTTCGGTGAACGCGCCGTGCTGCCTTACCGTGTTATCTACACCCTGCTGGTGGTGGTCGGTGCGGCGGTGCCGCTGAAACTGGTCTGGAACATCGCGGATGTCACCAATATCCTGATGGCCCTGCCCAACCTGCTGGGCCTGATACTACTCGCCGGCCTGGTCAAGAAACTCAAAGACGATTATTTCTCGCGCCCGCATGTGAAAACATAGAACATATCACCGCAGAGACGCAGAGAACGCAGAGAACGCAGAGTGTAAAAATATTGTTTAGGGAAAGTCTGATCAAACCGTCATTCCGGGCGGAGCATAGCGAAGACCCGGAATGACGACAGATGAGTTAAACAGGCATTCCTTGGAAATTCTGGTCTTAACAATTTCATACAGATTACTATTGAATACTGTCCTGATTATTTGTTATTCGTCTTTGTTTTCTCCGCGTTCTCTGCGTCTCTGCGGTGAATAATTACCGAGGCACCAACCATGTCTGAAACCACCATAGCGACATTCGAAATCGAACTGCTGGAGATCTCTACCTGAATGCTGCTCGAGGTCCTCGATGAAGCGCTGCTGCACAGTGTGCGTGAAGCCTTGTCCGAAGACATCGGCAGCGGCGATATCACCGCCGCCCTGATCCCGGCAGACGAGCAGGCCCGCGCCACCGTGGTGTCCCGCGAAGCGGCAATACTCTGCGGCATGGCCTGGTTCAACGCCGTGTTCGCGGAACTCGACACCGATATCATCGTCACCTGGGCTGCGAAAGACGGTGATGCCATCCGGGCCGGCCAGACACTGTGCACCCTCAGCGGCCCCGCCGCATCCATCCTCACCGGCGAACGCACCGCGCTCAATTTCCTGCAGACCCTGTCCGGCACGGCCACCCGGGCACGCCGCTATGCGGATGCCGTGAGCGGACTGCCCGTCAGGATACTGGATACCCGCAAGACCATCCCCGGGCTGCGCCAGGCCCAGAAATACGCCGTCCGCGCCGGCGGCTGCCATAACCACCGCATGGGCCTGTACGACGGCATCCTGATCAAGGAGAACCACATCGCCTCGGCCGGCTCGATCCGCGCCGCCGTGGAAGCCGCCAGGCGCACCCGCCCGGATGTCCCGGTGGAGGTCGAGGTGGAAAACGCGGACCAGATCAGCGAGGCGGTCAAGGCCGGTGCCGACACCCTGCTGCTGGACAACTTCACGCCCGCGGAACTGGCCGACGCGGTGAAACGTGTCAACGGACGCGCAAAACTGGAGGCCTCCGGCGGCATTAGCCTGGACAACGTCCGTGCTATCGCGGCCACGGGGGTGAATTTCATTTCCATCGGCGACTTGACCAAGGATCTGCAGGCCATTGATTTATCGATGAGATTTTCCACCTGACCGCCCAACCCCGGCACCTGTTTCCGGCAACCAGAAAGCAAGCGGCCGGCACCGGCCACAATTTCAGAATTCACCCCACGTGTCGATAACTCCTGGCAGAAGTGGTGTTTTCTGTTCTAACACGGGGGTACCAGGCGGTCACAATGAAACAGTTTCATAACAGGGGATTCACCCTCCCCGAAATCATCATCACCCTGGGCATCGTCGCCATCGTGTTATCCATGGCCGTACCCGCCGTCAGCTCGACCATCAAGGACAACCGGCTGGCCACCACGCTGAACCTGCTCATCACCGACGTCCATGTCGCCCGCAGCGAGGCCGCCAAGCGCGGGGTGCGGGTCATCCTGTGTCGCAGCGCCAATCCCAATGCCGCGACACCGAGCTGCGGCGGGACCACAAAGGACTGGACCAGCGGCTATCTCATCTTTGCCGATGACGGCAATTACACCAATAATACATACGATGCCGGCACCGACACCCTGCTGCGCCTCGGACAACCCATAACCTCGGGCGTGGAATTACACACCAACGCAACCTGGAACAACAACCTGGAATTCAACTTCAGTGGCAGCACCAATGAAGGCGGCTCCACTGCGCTGATGTCCATCTGCGACGACCGCGGCCGCCACAAGGGCCGCCAGATCATCGTGGGACCGAACGGAATCCCGAAGACCATCTACGCCGACATTTCGACCTGCGATCCGTAAACACGCGAACCCGGTAGAACCAGAAAAGCCCTCACTACGAGGGCTTTTTTCATACTGGTGCCGGGAAGAGGAATTGAACCCCCGACCGTCTCATTACGAATGAGCTGCTCTACCGACTGAGCTACCCCGGCGTGGGGCGACTGAGTATAAAAGGGGGTAACCAATTAAGCAAAACACACCGGGCCCGGCATAGCCGGTTCAATGCGTTTCCGTGGCGTTGCTCAGCCGGATGATGACATCGACACCTTCGCACACCGTACCCTCGGGCAGTTCAGGCAGCGATTCGATGGTCAGCTCAGTTGCCTCGATATCCCGCAACTCACCGGTGTCGACATTGTAGAAGTGGTGGTGGTTGCTGGTGTTGGGATCGTAAAACACCCGGGTAGGATCCACGATGACCTCGCGCACCAGCCCCTTGCTCGCGAACAGACCGAGGGTGTTGTAGACCGTCGCCTTGGAAACACGGTCCTTGTCGTCATTCACGTACTGCATGACCTGGTCGGCCGACAGGTGCTGGTCACGACTGAACAGGACACGGGCAATCAGCAGGCGCTGCGTGGTGGGCAGAATGCCGAAGTCTTTCAGCCGGGCCGCCACGTCCTGCAAGCTAAGCGATTGTATGGAGCCATGTTTTTCCATCTGGACCAAGTATAAGCCCGGTAGCTCCATAACGTCTATGCAAGGCCGGTCAGTCCGATAATTTACTCTATCTATCAATAAGATAGTGACTTGGATCGGTAAAACCCGGCTGCCCCAGCAGGCGGTCTGCCAGCAGCCGGGCCGAGGCCGGCGCCATCACCACGCCGTTGCGGAAATGCCCGGTATTGATGAACAGGCCCCGGATGGCCGGGTGCTCGTCGATATAAGGCACCCCGTCCGGCGAGCCTGGCCGCAGACCGGCCCAGTGCCTGACGACCGCGTACCCGGACAGTGCCGGCAACAGTTCGGTCGCCCTCCGCACCAACAGGGTGCGGGCCTCCGGCGTGGTGGCGTTGTCATAGCCGGTTTGCTCCAGGGTACTGCCGCACAGGATGAGGCCATCGCGGCGCGGGATCAGGTAATGGCCCTGGTAGAGCACGATGTGATTCAGGAGACCGGGGGGCGCCTCGAACTGGATCATCTGGCCGCGCACGGGTGTGACCGGGAGTTCCAGCCCGGTCTTCCGCAGTAACGGTGCACTCCAGGCCCCGCCGGCAATTACCACTCGATCGGATGAAAACTCACCCTGCGAGGAGCTGACACCCTGCACTCTGCCGCCATGCTCGATAATCCCGGTGACCTCGGTGTGCTCGCGGATCGTGACGCCCTGCCCCTGCAGGTCCAGGAATAAGGCCTGGCACAGTAAGGGATTGCGTATCTGCGCCACATCCGGCAACAGGATTGTCCTGCCCAGGCCGTCGGCCAACCCGGGTTCCTGGGTACGCAACTGCGACTCGGTAAGCTGCTGCAGGCGGCAAGTATTTTTTTCAGCCCACGCCTCGATCCCGGTGTCGGGATCCACACCCATCAGCAGCAACCCGGACCGAAGCCACTCAACGTCGATCCCCGTTGACTCCTGCAACTCCCTGGCCAGTATCGGGTAGTGCTGCTGGCTCCAGGCCACCAGTTCGGAGACCGCAGAGGGGTAGTCCCAGGGCACCAGCGGCGAGAGAATGCCACCACCGGCCCAGGAGGCCTCCCGGCAGGTGGCCCCGCGTTCCAGCAGGGTGACCCCGAGCCCGGCCTGGCGCAGGGTACGGGCCGTCAGCAGCCCCACCAGGCCGCCACCCACCACAATACAGTCACTCATCCTGCGCTCTGACGTCATCGCTGTGGGTCATATTGGCGGCCGGGATCGTAGTCAGGGAAGACAGCAAGGGGTGCCGGCAAAGTGTTAACCGACACACAGTTCATCTCGAAAATACTTCATTTCTTCAGGCAGATACCGATAAATACATGGTGAAGCAGACCGCCTATCGGCTAATATCAGCCGCTTATCTTATAGCGGATGACACCGATGAGCGAGGTTAGTAAAACATTAAATATGAAAATGGAAAACGGAATGACCATGGTCGAGCTCTTGATCACTATCGTGGTGGTCACGATCCTGCTGGCGCTCGGGGTTCCCAGTTTCCAGGAATTCATCAAGAACAACCGGCTGACCGCGCAGACCAACGATTTTGTTACAGCTGTCCAGCTGGCGCGCAGCGAGGCGGTGAAGCGGGGGAGTTTTACGACCATCTGCGCCAGCACTGATCAGGCCACCTGTGATGTTGCCGATGGCAACTGGAGCAGCGGCTGGATCGTGTTTTCCGACCTGGACCGAGATGGCGTTCCGGATGTAGGAGCCGCTGCCCCGCTATGCGAGGAAACAGAAGACTGCATGTTGCGTACCTCCGACGGCCTGACAAAGGTGGCAATGGACGGGGTCCCTGTCAACGATGTCCTTTTTGGTCCGACTGGCATGCCCGTAGATGAACCGCTGGGAACATTCCCGGTAACATTCACAATGAATGCCTATAACTGCAAGTTCGAACAGGTGCGCGATATAC
>Ga0224512_10000697_pt1 | contig 34609 bp, 35 predicted proteins | sample SF_May12_sed_USG_4_FD_169103 | JGI IMG/M metagenome (GOLD analysis project Ga0224512, IMG submission 169103) | Sediment microbial communities from San Francisco Bay, California, United States - SF_May12_sed_USGS_13 | ecosystem: Environmental > Aquatic > Marine > Sediment | place: USA... | reverse complement strand
CCTAACAAGCGAATTGCAATTTGTTTATAAATTTATCTACCAAGCTAATTACGAATCAATTGGGGCCGAACACGAATACTGTTCGGTATACCTCGGTAAATCGAGCGATGCAGTTAACGCTAATACCAACGAAATTGCCGACTGGCGCTTTGTCAGCCTCCAGCAACTCGACCAAGAGTTAATTGCTAGCCCCGAGTTATTTACGCCCTGGCTAAAACTCGAGTGGAAGGAATTACGGGGTGGCTTGGTCGACTGGCTTAAGAGGTAATGATTGTTTTTTCATCGCCGGCGCGCAGTCGGTAACAGGGCTCTCGGAATATCAGTGATTCGCGAAGTAACCAAGGTGGTAGCTGCGCAGACCGTACGGGACGGCGCCGGCGTATCGATATACCGCTCCATTGGCAGCAACCAACTAAGATACCTGGATCCGTTTTTAATGCTCGACCAATTCGGTAGCAATGATCCAGACGACTATATCGCTGGCTTTCCGGACCACCCGCACCGCGGATTTGTAACCTTGACCTATATGCTGAACGGCCATATGCGCCACGAGGACAGCATGGGCAATAGGGGCGATCTCAAATCTGGAGGCGTGCAGTGGATGAAAGCCGCACGCGGCGTGATTCATTCGGAAATGCCAGCGCAAGAAGACGGCTTGATGCGCGGCTTCCAGCTTTGGATTAACCTCCCTGCCTCCGAAAAAATGTCGGACCCCGAGTATCAGGAATTCACAGCGAACGATATTCCTTCCAGGTCTTTTTCTAACTGCACGGTCAAAATCATTGCCGGTGTATTTGACGGCCTGCACGGCCCTATCGACGACCCTCATACCAATGTGGCTTATTTGGATGTCCAACTTGCGGTCGGGGGATCGCTGACCACCGACTCCGACCCGGACGCCGAATATTTTATTTATGTGCTTGATGGAATGACATTAGTTGGATCGACAGAAGTCTCACGGCAGTCATTGGCAGTATTATCTCGGGGTTCGGAAATCACGACCGAAAGCGGACCGGACGGCGCACGGCTTATTCTTGTCGGCGGCTTGCCGTTAAACGAACCGATTGCACACGCCGGTCCGTTCGTTATGAACACGCCGGCCGAAATCGAACGAGCGATCAATGACTATAATAGTGGCCGATTGACCAGTTGATCGTACCGATTCATACCAGTAACGTCAGTCCGCCAAGGAAGGTGCCGTTTCCGAATTTGCAAGATGTACCACGCGTTGCGGAAACGGAATTTCAATATTTTCTTCTCTGAATCGCTTCTCGATATCAAATCTCAGATCGCTCGCGATTATGGGGCGATTCAATACATTCCCGGTATAACAACGCAATGTGAAATCCAGGCTGCTTGCGCCAAAATCGGAAAATACTACGTCCGGTGCGGGAATCTCGAGCACTTCTTGGTGTGCGCTGGCGCACCCGAGTAATACCGCTTCAACCAGTTTCGGATTGGTGCCATAGGCCACCCCCACCGCAATATCAACTCGACCGTAGCGGTCTTTATAGGTTAGGTTCGTCACCGCGTTCGACAATATTTCCGCGTTAGGGACGATGACAGACGCTCTCTGAAAGGTTTCTATTTCGGTAGCGCGAAAATTTATGCGCTTAACAAAACCTTCTTGAGCGCCCACCACGACCCAGTCTCCGACCTTAACAGGCCGCTCCACTAGCAGGATAAACCCCGACACAAAATTATTCACGATCGTCTGTAGCCCGAACCCGATACCAACCGATAACGCGCCTGCAACAAGCGCGACATTCGTAAAACTAATACCCAGTGCTACAATTGCTAATCCGAAGGCGAGAATAACGCCGACATAACCCAGTCCTGCACTCAACGCGTATCGCGCGCCCATATCGAGCCGCGTTTGCGGTAATACCCGTTTCAACATCAGCCGCTGTAGCAAGCGGGTAAGTAGCATCGCCACGAAGAACACCGCGATCGCCAATACAATGTCGACGACCGAGATGGTGATATTGCCGACGGTAAATCCACGTAACGCCTCGCGCACCCATCGCCACAGGTCACTCGGCGGAACCCCCCATCCGGCTAAAATTACGAACCCCGCCAATACCGATAGCACCGGGTCAACCGCCGCTGAAAACACGATTTTCATCCGCTTCAACGTAATCGGGCGTAGCCCGTATCTACGCCGCAGCACCGGCCAACGCACCAGTACACTAACCAGTTCATAAAACACGCCACGCACCAGCAGCGCCAACATGATAGCCCCACCGGTAATCAAAATATTGCGAACCAAGTAAACGCCCAGTGCGGTGTACCCGGCTATCGCGGCTGCGCCGCCTAGCAATGCGACGATTGCCACTAAACGCCGGACATAGCTCCACAAAGTTACAGACGCGCCCGCTGCCGTCGAATTGGTTTCGTCGATTTTGACCTGCTGCGAAGCGTCCACTTTCGGCTGCCACACGGCTCGGGCCGTCAGCGAAATGACTGCCATTGCCTCTAGGGTAATAAATACGAAACCGTAGATCGAAAAGGTTTCATCGGAAGGGCTAAATTCACGGCCGATCAGCACCACAAATACATCAATTGCGACCACGGCGGCCAAGAACAATACGCGCTGGCTGAGGAGTCGCGCACTATCCGCCGAAAACTCGATCAACCGCCATGCTGGTTCGGTTGGCGCCAACACCGCGTTCGGCAACGCCGCAACTAACAGAAAAAATAACAATACCGTCAGTGTTATTATCGCGACTCTAGAGAACAGATCATCCGTCAACACGTCGTTGTGTATTGCAAAAAACAGTACACCGGCCACTATCAGCGCCGGAATCAAGCCGCCGCTGACACCCTCGGTCACAGCCGCGAGAAAGCGCCGGGAATATCCCGGCTCTGCGACGCTACCGTCACGTCCACAATAGCGCAGCAATTGACGGCGCAGTCCCCACCCTAGCAATAATGCCAATATCAGAACACCAAACGCCGAATACGAACTCAACGTTTGCTGCCGCTCGCGGCTAAGCCCGGCATGCCATTCCAACGGCGAGTGAATAATCGCGTTCGCGATACGTGACGTTTCAGTGGCGGCAGCTGCCAGCACCTTTGGCGATACCGGCAGCGCATAGTGTTTAGCCAGCCGATCCAGTAGCCACACTCGCCGTAATGACGACACGGCTGCCTCAAGTTCAGAAATTCGGGCTAAATGAACATCGATTTCCGCGCTGCGCGCTCGAAACATCGCTATATCGTTCGTGAATTCGACACGACGCGATGCAATCTCAGCCGCTTCCGGTGGCTGATTTTCGTCTGGGGCAACACCCAATGCATCCAAGAGCCGTTGCACCGACTTCGGCTTTTCTCTCAGTTCGTTTCTTGTTGCCGTCGCCAAACCCCTCAGCCCTTTAAGTTGGGCCGCATAATGAGCGGTTCGCTCCCGATCGTGCACCGAACCGTCCACGTACAATGTGATTTCACGTAACCGCGCTTCCCACTCCCCAAGTTGTTCATCCCATAATTCTTGTTCGACTAGCTTGTCGAACTCAGCCGTATAACGGTCGGCTTCATCCAAAAGAATTTCCGATAAGCTGCGCGACGGCTCGACACCGTCTACGTCCTGACCCTGGACAATTGCAGCACTGACAGTCAGAAGCACCGCAAGCGCCATCCAGCACCAGCGCCGCAGCATTCGGTGATTTCGGCACCTAGCCCGCATCTTGCGTTAGCATCCAATTAAGGAATTGAGAGATTGCATTAACCGGAATCGCTCCGAAGGAGCAGAACGGAGTCTCAACTACGCGTCCGTCGCCAATTTCGCACAATGCGCATAAGTGCGACCGGCTCAACAGCCATTGACGGACGGCGCACTAAAGCAGGAAAAAGACGATCACCAGCAGCAGTGGGACAGCAATCGGCTTCCATATTCCGAGCCAACGCTTTGCGGCCTCGATGCTGGTATTCGGCGGCACCAAACATGTTTTGCCGTCCTCAGTCCACAGCGGGCCATCGTATAAATATTTGAGATCGCCTTTTGGGATGGTCCAACCGTTGTCGAATTTTATGGCGCCACTGATGGGGATATGCAATAGTGGAAATCGAAAATTCTGGTCGTGACTCAACCATTGTTCCTTCGTCATCCGATACAGCCCATGCACCGGATGTGGATTTAGGAACCAAAAAAAGTATTGAAATAGCGCTTTTAGGGGCGGCATCGCGCGCCGACGAATTATCTTTTTGTCGGGCAGGAGCTCCCAACTCCGCCTGCATCGTTCCGTTTCCTTAACCAGATCCATCGACCCTCCTCACAACCCGATTCGTACTCGTAGCGCAGTCTAACCTACAGGCCAATTGTCCAATGGAGCCAACAATGAATCTTGTGCCTGTCATAGACGATAACCGCGTTTAAGCGGCCTAACACCATTGTAGCAAACACCGCAGAAATGCTCGCGATGACGGCCGTAATTGGCGGGCTTTGGCCATCGGCGGGCGACGGTGCCCGGCCCGATCGCTAGTTTATTGGGCTAGCATTGCCGTACAAAGGTTCGATAGCACACAAAAAACGGGTATAGTTATCAACACTCTAGAACCGATGCGAGGCTTACATGGCGGACCGAGACCTACCCAAACTGATCGCGGACCTACGCGATGAAATCGACCAATTGTCCGACGACGACGTCCGCGCCAAACAACGACTGACTCAGCTCGTTCAAAGCTTGGAGCAACGGCTTGCCGACCCAAGCAGCGCCGAACACGATAAATTAGTCGATAACGTGCAAGAAACGATTCGGCAGTTTGAAGTCGAGCACCCCCGCACCACAGGTGTTCTCAATCATATCATGATGACCCTGAGCAACATGGGCATATAAGCAAGTTTCGATTAACGTAACGCCTCTCGCAAAGCCTGCACCACGCGATCAAGCTGCGCCTCGTTGATCACCAATGGCGGAAGCAAGCGAATTACTGTCGGCCCGGCCGGCAACGCCAAGATTCCGAGTTCCAATAGGCGCACCAAATACGGTTGGGCACGCTCTTTAAGCTCGATACCGATCATCAATCCGATTTGGCGCACACTGCGAACGATTGGCGGCCACGGTATCGCAAATCGCTCGATAAAATAGTCTCCTAAATCGGCCGCGCGAATTGCAAGATTCTTGACTTCCATAAAATGAATTGCGGCCAACGCGGCACTACAGGCCAACGGATTACCGCCAAAGGTGCTGCCGTGTTGACCCGGCTTGACATCAATGCGCCCACCGCACAACACTGCGCCCATCGGCACGCCTCCCGCAATGGCTTTTGCCAGACATAATAAATCGGGTACCAACCCATAATGCTCACAGGCAAACATCTTACCGGTTCGGCAAAATCCGGTTTGAATCTCGTCGATAATGAGAAGGACCCGACGTTCCTTACAAAGATTTTGTACGTTCTGAAAATAGTCCGGCCCCGGTATCCGAACCCCGCCCTCGCCTTGCACCGGCTCTAGAATGATTGCCGCAGTATTTTCATTAACGGCGTTGCTGAGTTTTTCGAAATCGTTAAACGGAACAAATTCAAAGCCCGGCACCACAGGCTGAAACGGTTCGCGGTATTCCTTCTTGAAAGTCGCACTTAATGCCCCCATTGTGCGCCCGTGAAACCCTCGTGTCGCACACACGAATCGGCTGCGACCGCCACCCGCAAGCCGCGCAAATTTTATAGCCGCTTCGATACTTTCGGCCCCCGAATTACAAAGGAAAACGCGATCCAGCCCGGGCGGAGCCATTTGAACGAGCTTTTCGACGAGTTGGGCGCGAACATCGTTAAAAAAGACGTTAGCACAAGTCAGTAAAGTTTGTGCTTGGTGACTGATGGCCGCGGCGACATCGGAGTTTGCATGTCCCACGTTTGCCACGCCGATTCCAGCACTGCAGTCGATATATTCGTTGCCTAGATCATCCCACAACAGAGCACCACTGCCTCTTACCAAGGTGATGTTGCGGCGCGGGTAAATATTCAATTCGTAAAGTTCATTTATCTCCTGATAGTTCATGCTGGCAGGCCCCTAAATACTGCTGACAAAAAACGTTGCTACCGATCAACCCTAATGTAAGTGCCGTGGCCCTGCATAGCTTGTTGGAGTGGCTGCGCAACCCGGCCATCCGCAAGGATGACTTCGACCGGATCACCGTCGAACAACTTTCGCAATGCCATTAATTTCCGCTTAATGCGGCCACTGGACTGCTGTTCGCGGTCAATAAGATCGACCCGACCGAGCGTTGGTATTACCGTCTCGGGGTCACTGGGGTCATCAAGAAACCCCGGGGCCTCGATCAGTTGGATAATTCGTCGTGCGCGTAAGGTCGCGTGTAGAGCCGCCACAATATCGTCATTTTCGGAATTCAGAGCCACCCCGTCCTCACCCAATACCGGGATGGTAAGCACGATCGTATAACCTTGCGCCAACAGTGACTGTAGTAGCGACCCGTTTACCTGCGTCGGCTTCCCGGACAAGTCTCTCTTTATCAGTACTTTGTCCGCTTGGCGCACTCGTATTCCGCGGTTCTGGCGGCCCCTCACGACGGCACCATCCAATCCCGATAAGCTCAGTGCGTTTACGCCCTGGCGTTGGCACAACTCGACGAATCTCTGACTGCGTAGTCCCGCATAGGTCATCATGATGGCGTCCATCATCGACCGATCCGTTAACACGCTGCTATATCCGGACACCGACGTCACTACTTCGGTCGCCACCGACAACTTCTCGGCCACTTCATCTCGGATAGCATTGGCGCCAAGAACAACGATGGACGGAAGATTCAACAGGGCTAAGTCGGCCGCAATGCCCTCTAAATTGATTGCGGTTCCACCGCCAACCTTAATCAGATACACGAACTCTCCTTACCTTGACAATCTTCATAAGCGCAGCACAGTACCGTTATCGATCGGCCGCCACGCACTACATGCCGTATATTGTTGTGAGCACACGATATCGAACCCCGGCTCGCTACAGCGATAAAGCTGAAAGTAATCAGGGTCTTCGCCGAACTGAGTCGCAACGTAGATGGATTCGGAACTTGACATGATGAAATTTAACGCTCTTACATAGCGCGACCGTTTAGCAATCACGTCGACGGCTTTATTCAACCCCAACAACATGTCTCCGTGATCGAAACGTTTGACGTAGTTGAATATCTTTTCCGCACCGATTCGCCCCTGTTCACGAATACGCACTCCACGCAGCTCGCCGTTAAAAATAAACACGTACTCGCCATCGAAAAACGGCATGTTGTTCTCGACACAGATTCCTTCGTCGCGGAACGCGCTTCGGGCGTGGGCCAGCAATACCGTCGCGTCGCCAAATCGTGACAGATCATCCTCCCAAATAGGGCGAATATTGTGATAAGTGTGCCATTTCCCTGCCTCGATCCAGGCGCATCCCCAGCCGTGGCCTTGGTACTCCTTACTAGTTTCTGCGATGCGGGCGAGCGCAACAAGGTGGTCCGACAATGCAAATGGCGGGCCGGCCGACCTGACGCAAAGCAAACGGCACATCTGGAGTGTGGCTAGCGCGGATGGTTCATAAAGAGACAGAGCTAAATCGGGTGCAACCCGGGAAACTCGAGCCCGGCGGTTTCTGTAATTTTATGCATTATATTGAATGCCTGAATTGCCTGACCCGCAGCACCTTTCATCAAGTTATCGATCGCACTAATTACGATGACCCGATTACTATCGGTATCGCGTTCGAAACCGATATCGCAGTAATTACTGCCGCTCAACAATTTCGGCTCTGGATAGCGATGTATCCCAGACCGATCTTTGACAATACGGATGAATGGCTCGTGTTTATAACAGTCCCGGTACCACCCCCATATTTCTTTTTCGGACAAATCCTTGCCCATAAAAACATGGCAGGTCGCCAAGATACCACGCACCATCTCAATGGACGTGGCGGAGAAATACACGCGATCTGCTGCAAGCGCCTGTTTGATTTCGGCTATGTGGCGATGCCCAGACGGTTTATAGGATCGCACCGCACCGCTGCGTTCCGGATGATGGCTAGCGTCGCTTGCGGCATTCCCAGCCTCGCTGGAGCCGGCTTTGACCTCGATCACAACTTGTTCGACGAGGCCACTGCGGTACAAAGGCCGAAGGCCTAATATAGCCGCCGTCGCATTACATCCAGCGCCGGCGACGTAGCGGGCCGTGATTAGTTCGTCGCGGCTAATCTCAGGAATGCCGTATACAAATTGCGGCAACCATTCTGGACACACATGCTCGCGGCCATACCACTTTTTATAGGCCTCACCATCGCTCAACCGAAAATCACCGCTTAAGTCGATAATACTCTCGGCCAAGTTCGCGAATTCGCCGATGCGACGCATCGCCTCACCATGCGGAAGGCACAAAAATAATACGTCACAGTGGCCAAGATCACCAATTGTGCAATATTTGAGATCAACGACCTTGCGTAGGTTCGGGTGTGTACGGCTCACCGGTTTGCCCGCAAACCGCTCGGATGTTACTTGCTGCACGGTTGCTGCCGGGTGACGGTGCAGCAACCGTAACAATTCCCCGCCGGAGTACCCAGAACCCCCAACTATCGAAACGCCGATCACTGCGACGCGACCGCCGCTACATAGTCCGCTACTTTCTGAGGAATATTGACCCCGGTAGTGTCGATGCTGTTGCGAAACTCCATCGTATAGTTCACTTCATTGACGAGTAATCGACCTTCTGCCTCAAGAAGATCGACCGCAAGGACCCCCCCACCCACCGCCTGCGCAGCGCCGAGCGATAGCTCGCAGATTTCGGTATCGAGCGGGCAATTACTGGCCACGGCACCCCGTGCAGTATTGGTGATCCAATGCTCGGACGTGCGATAAATCGCCGCGATACATTCGTCTCCGACTACGAAACTGCGAATGTCCCTGCCACGCTTTTCCATATATTTCTGAATAAAAAAAATCGAATGGTGGTAACTGCCGAGGATGGCTTTGTGCTCAAGAATTGATTCCGCCGCATCGCGGTCATTAACTTTTGACAACAATCGACCCCAGGAACCCACTGCTGGCTTTAGCACCACTGGGTAGCCGATCTCTTCAATCGCGCGTAGCGCAGACTTTTCCGTAAATGCAATCCGAACATCGGGTTGAGGTATTCCATGTTCTTTCAGTGCGACCGCAGTCAGCAACTTATCGCCGCAAATTCGAGCGACCTCGGAATTATTTACGCACCGAATGCCGACACTTTCCAGAAACCGCAGCCCGTGTACCGCGCGCGAGTGATTAATACAGCGTTCCAACACGACGTCGACGTCGATCCGACTATGCAGATCAAACACCAATTGGCGATCGTCCAACAATACCAACTCGACATCATTTATCGTTTCGAATGCGTCGATCAGGAGCTTCTCTTCTTTGCGAATGAGTGAGTGCAGAAAACCCACTCTCATTCGCCCCAATCCTCCTCAGCTTCCGGCGCCTCACCAAGAGTCATCGGGTCGGTCGTCAACACTTCCAATTCGCTCCCACAGTCACCGCACTCGATTAATTCACCGCGCACCGTGCCTGCGCCAAGAGGCACCTCCGTACCACATACCGGACACTCTGCCATCGCTTCAACCTCCACGCGCTTATAAAGACGGCATAATAGCGTCGTGGTTGGCTCTTCATCAATAAGTGATATCGCCCCGTTCCAACTCCGGGCGATGCGAAGGTACAATTAAAGCCATAATCGTGGGATGCGTCGCAGGAAATCGTTAAAATTGAGTAAGATCTATATTCTTCATGAAAATCCCCAGTGGATCGGACCGCTACGCGTGGCCCTGCAGAGCGTCGCCGTACCATTTGAATTCTGGGACGTTTCCGCCGGTTGCGTGGACTTCGGTGCCACCCCGCCGCGCGGCGTGTTTTACAGCCGTATGAGCGCCTCGGCGCACAACCGAGGCCACGACGATGCGGCTAGCTATGCGGCAGCGCTACTGGCATGGCTGGAAAGCCATAATCGGCGGGTCATAAATGGTCTGCGCGGCCTCGATCTTGAACTCAGCAAAGCGCGTCAATACGGCGCTCTGATGGCCGCCGGTGTGCGTGTGCCGTTGACTCGGGTTGCGGTGGGCCGCGAGGCCGTCGCTGCGGCCGCAGACGATATGACGTTTCCGGTTGTGCTGAAACCTAATCGGGGCGGCAAAGGACTGGGCGTTCAAAAAATCGATTCCGCACGAGCATTACAACACATCAGTAAAAGTGGCGATTACGACGCCGGACCCGATGGGGCGGTGCTTATACAACAATACATAGAATCCGCCGACGGCTATATCGTGCGTAACGAGTATATCGGTGGGAAACTGCTGTATTCGGTTCGCGTCGACACCTCCACCGGTTTTGAATTGTGTCCGGCAGATGCCTGCGCCATCGACGAAGCTGGTCGACTGGTTAGACCCGCCGTTCGCGAGCAATTCGAAATCCTCACCGATTTTCGTCCGCCCGATGACGATGCGTATCTTCAAGTGTTAGCCAAGTACAACATTGATATCGCCGGCATCGAACTCATTCTCGACCGTGACGGCACTACTTACACCTACGACATCAACGTTAATACTAATTTCAACAGCGACGCCGAATCGCGCGCGGGACTGGATAAGTCGCATGGTGGCGGTATGTTGGCCATTGCGCAGTATCTTCGTCACGAGCTGCAGCACCTAACGGACTAGGATTCCAGCGCTTCGCGCACGCAATGCTGGAAGAAAATCGTGCCCCCTTCACGGCTTGGAGACATTTGTCCGGTTTGGTATGTCCCGGCTGCGAGATTCTCCTGCACACGAGTGCATATCGCGAGGTCCTCGCCCATTACTTGATTGGACGCCGCCACTACGTCATCACATTCCGCCCCGGTCGCTGTAGCGGGGAACCAAAACCAGCGTTGCATGCGTGTGCGCTCTGCGCCCAGAGGCGTGACGCGCTCCAAGTTGAAACCATAATCAGAAAAATGCAGTAACAACCCTGGAAACTTGTAGACCCACAAACCGTTGCTCATTGCGCGATATTCCGTTTCTTTGTAAACCACGTTAAAGGCAATAAACCGGCCGTTTTCGTATGTACTGATCTTGGTACGCTCCGGCAGCAACGCTCGCGTCAGCGCTGGGTGAACTGAACCTAGGTGGTATCCCTCGGCGGAATTATCACTATAGGATTTCCAATTCACTTCACCTTCACTCACGACTTCGCTATGAAAAACCATGTCGTCGACCTGTGGATACGCCTGCGCGAGCGGAACAATTTCACCGAGCCATTGCTCAAGATCGGTACCGCGATCTTCCAAACACACAAAGACGATACTGTTCCAAATTTGCACCGCAACTGGAAGCAGACTCATAGCATACGGGTTCACCGCCGCATCACGCACAAAACCGGGGGTTTTTTGAAGAGCGCCATCCAGGCCGTAGGTCCAACCGTGGTAGGGGCAACGCAATAGATCGCAGTGGCCGAACGATCCGCTGATGACAGGGCCCGCGCGATGCCGGCAAAAATTGTGGAACCCACGCAACACACCGTTGCAGTCACGCACCACAAAAACCGGCCACCCAGCCACCCTTCCCGCCACGAAACAACCGGGATTCGCAACTTGATCCGCGCGCGCGAAGACCGACCAATTGCGGGCGAATATGAGCTGCTGCTCGCGGGCATATACATGCGGGTCGGTATACCAGGCTGCCGGGAGGGTTTCCACCGTTTCCGTCATAATCAATCTACCGGTGAGTTTCCTATGGCGTCAGTGGCTCAGTCACTCGACATAATTCGACTATATATAGGCTGATACGAGTTTAATGGTCAATTGATATGAACTACGGCGCACTCGCTGTGTATCAAATCCATGCCTGGACTGGGTCCCCAGACTTTTAATGAGGCGCATTCATCGTTTAGTATGAGCCGCCGGAGCACGTTCCAGGATAGTCAAGGCGTTCCGGGCGCGTGCGTCGTCGGACAGGACCAAAAACTCCGGTACGCATATTTGATAGAACGGAGGACCTCCATGAAGTTCAGAACCTACGGCTACGCGGGCGCACTCCTGGCGTTGTCTTCGTTACCGGCCGAAACGCTGGCGGCAACCGTTAGGGTAGGTGTCGTGCTGACATACACCGGCGGTGCCGCGCAGCTCGGCCAACAGATTGATCGCGGCATGAATTTGTATATTAAACAGCATGGCTCAGAACTCGGTGAGCATAACATTGAACTTATCAAACGCGACTCAAAACGACCCGGTGGCGATATCGCCAAAACCGCTGTCCAAGAACTCATTACCCGGGACCAGGTCGATCTCCTAACCGGTTTCGTATTTTCACCGAATGCGATGGCCAGTGCGCCGTTGGTTACTCGAGGCCAAGTGCCGATGGTGATCATGAATGCAGGGACGGCGTGGATTCCGAGTCTGTCGCCCTACATCGTCCGAGTATCGTTTACGATGTGGCAATTTGGTCACCCTATGGGCGGCTATGCCTACGATTCGTTGGACTGTAAATCCGCCGCGAGCGGATATACGGACTACCCGCCTGGTAAAGACAGTGTCGCGGCATTTAAGCATGGGTTCGAGCGCGCCGGCGGCGAACTCGTAGACTCAATTCCGATGGGGAGTCCGCGCGAAGTTCCGGACTTTACGCCTTTTTTCCAACGGGTCAAAGACGCCAAACCGGACTGTTTCTATGTGTTTGTCCCGGGCGGTAACCATTCAACCGCTGTAGTAAAAACATTTGCGGATCTCGGTATGAAGCAAGCTGGAATTCGCTTGATTGGCCCAGGTGATATTACCCAAGATACGAAGTTGCAATCGATGGGTGAAGACGCCGTCGGACTAGTCACAATGCACCATTACTCCGCGGACTACGAGACCCCGGAAAACAAGGCATTCGTACAAGCCTGGAAGGCCGAATACGGAGCCGACACAACACCAGACTTTATGGGGGTAGCGGGTTGGGATGGGATGGCCGCCATATTTCATGTCATTCGATCACAGAATGGCAAGATCGATGCGGATGGTGCGATACAGGCGCTGCGCGGCTGGAAATTCAACAGCCCGCGCGGGCCCATCCTGATCGACCCCGATACGCGCGATATTGTTCAGGATGTGCATATACATAAAGTTGTGAAATCGGGAGACCGTCTTGCAATTCAGGTCGTAGGAACTATTCCCCAGGTCAAAGACCCGTGTAAAGCCCTCAGTCTCGGTAAATGTGCTAACTAATTTGCGGTTCCATCTTAACCCGCATATGGCACGAGACCGTTCGGAAGATCACTTCAGTTATTGATTAGGCAAATAACAAAGCAACACTTGAAAGGAACACTTTGACTCTCACAAACACTGTCCGGTTTTTGGCTGAACTCGCATGCAATATGCGGACTAGCTTGGTCGATCCGGCCGCTTTTCTGCACTGACGGCGCCGACCACTCGCACGAAGGAGTGGTTTAGCTCGAAACATGTCCGAATTTCTTAATGTCGTAATTAGCATCGTCTTTGACGGACTCGCCTATGCAATGATTTTATTTATCATCTCAGTGGGTCTTTCGGTCACGATGGGTTTGATGGGATTTGTCAACCTAGCCCATGGCGTGTTTGCTATGGCCGGTGGCTACGCTACCGTCGCCATCATGTCCCAGTTGGGCATTGGGTTTCTCCCCGCGTTACTGTGCGCGGGCGTCGCGATCGGGGTTGCCAGTCTCGTTCTGGAACAGACGCTCTACGCACCACTCTATAAAGCCGGCGAGCTTGATCAACTGCTACTCAGCATCGGATTGGTGTTTATGGCCAGCGGCGCATTCACATATTTCTTCGGACCGGATCCGATATCTGTGCAGATACCCGATTATTTGCACGGGCAAATTGATCTTGGCGTCCGGAGCTTTCCTACCTATCGTGTTTTTATGATTGCCGTTGGCATAGCGATGGCTCTCGGGTTATGGATAAGCCTCGAACGCACGTTGATAGGGGCCCGAATCCGTGCCGCTGTCGATAATCGGCCAATGGCCGAAGCGGTCGGCATCAATGTGAACCGCCTCTTCAAATTAACATTTGCGTTGGGTAGCGGAATTGCCGCAATCGGTGGTGGCCTGGCGATCGATATCCTCGGCTTAACTCCGAATTTTGCAATTCAGTACCTTGTACTGTTTCTGATTGTCGTCGCAGTGGGTGGTCTCGGCACGATTCGCGGTACATTCGTTGCCGCACTGGCACTCGGAATCATCGACAACGCCGGCAAGTACCTATGGCCGGAGGGCGGCGCGTTTTTTATTTACGCCGTCGCCATCGCGATTCTACTGTGGCGCCCGTCGGGACTATTCGGTCGGACTGACTAGTATGCCAAGTCTGGTTGGATCGCACACGCGTCGGCAGCAAATGCAGCCAACACAGAATAACCAGCACCCCAGCCGACGCCACCGCTGGCACCTTGCGGAAGCATTACCATGGGTAATCGCGGTCGGTGCGTATTTTGTGTTTCCGGATTACTTGGCGTTCGGCACGCAAATACTGATCACAATTATTTTCGCGATATCATTGGATCTAATACTCGGCTATGCCGGCATCGTCACATTGGGCCACGCCGCGTATTTCGGCACTGGTGCCTATGCTGCAGGAATGTTATCGGCGCACCTCGGCTGGAACGAACCCATCTCGGGACTCGTGCTAGCCGGCACGGCGGCGGCCGTAATGGGCTGGATATCGGGCCTCGTCCTACTTCGCTACCGCGGCCTCGCGCTAATTATGCTGACGCTGGCGACCGCAATTCTCTTGTACGAGCTTGCCAATACGTTCGAAGATATCACCGGTGGATTCGACGGCTTGTTAGGGATACACATCAGCCCGCTATTGGGTAAGTTTGATAACGACTTGTGGGGCCACAATTACTATTGGTATACGCTCACGGTGTTGGTTATCGTTTTCTTGGCGGCCCGCCGCGTCGTGTTCTCGCCATTTGGACGTTCTTTGATCGGTATCCGCGACAACGTACAAAGAATGCACGCTATCGGCACGCCGGTGTACCGACGACTGGTGACGATCTATACCATATCCGCAGGGCTGGCAGGCATAGCGGGAGGCTTGTTCGCACAGTCGAACGCCTTCGTCACGCTCGATGTGTTGGGCTTCGCCCGCTCGGGCACGATACTGGTCATACTGATATTAGGGGGCACTGGCAGGCTATACGGCGCATTCGTCGGTGCCGTAGTGTACATGGTCGTAGAGGATGAACTCACCAAATTGAGCCCCGAGTTTTGGGAGTTCGGGGTCGGGCTGGTTTTGGTACTGGTGGTACTATTCGCACGCCGCGGACTGCTGGGATTTATTACGGACATGAACGAACTCATGCACAAGGCGCGGTCGTGAGTTCCACGGCATTACAGACTTCCGGACTAGATAAGAATTTCGGTGCACTCCGGATCGCTCGGAATATCAATTTCGAACTGCAACGCGGCGCCCGCCACGCGTTGATCGGCCCTAACGGTGCGGGCAAAACGACACTTCTTAATCTAATCACCGGCGTCCTGCGACCCAGTGCCGGACGGATTCAATTGCTCGGTACCGACATCACGGGCATGGGTCAGTCCAAGCGTACTCGGCTTGGACTAGTCCGCACATTCCAAATTAACCAACTCTTTAAGGGTCTTTCGGTGTTGGACAACGTCTGCCTCGCGATCGCCGAGCGCACCGGCGTTGCCAGCTCGTTACTCGTCCCGTTAGGCCACCACCACCAGGTGATCGACGAAGCGATGCACTTATTACACATGCTTCGACTCGATGGCGACGCCATGCAACTTGTCAATCAGTTACCTTACGGGCGGCAACGCCTCCTCGAAATTGTCATTGCGCTTGGGCAAAATCCCCAGGTACTACTGCTGGATGAACCCGCCGCCGGCGTACCGTCCGCCGAAAGTCAGCTTATCCTTGAAGTTATAGACTCGTTGAGCGATGACATTGCGATATTGATCATCGAGCACGATATGGAGATCGTATTTCGATTTGCGAAACGCATCACCGTTATGATGACCGGCGCAATATTGACGGAAGGCACTCCCAATGAAATCGCTGCGGACGATCGCGTACGGGCGATATATCTGGGCGATTACTAAACATGAGCAGCCAAGCGGACCAGCTTCGGCTAAACAACGTTTACGCTGGATACGACGCGACCGTAATTCTCAAAGACGTGACGCTACGTATCGGTCACGGCGAAGCGGTTAGCATCATCGGCCGCAATGGAGTTGGCAAATCCACGCTGCTAAAAACAATCCTCGGCCAAACGACATTGCACGACGGAGCGATATATATTGGCAACACCGACATTACGGCTTGTGCGACCTACCGACGTGTTTGGCATGGTCTTGGTTATATACCACAGGAGCGTGAGATATTTCCGTCACTATCCGTGCAAGAGAATCTTACCGTAGTGTCGAATTACCGACAACGCATATCCGTCAGTCGAATATACGAACTCTTTCCCCTCCTTTACGAACGCCGTAGCCATATGGGTAATCAACTATCCGGTGGCGAACAGCAAATGTTGGCTATCGGTCGCGCCTTGTTGGGCAACCCATCGGTTTTACTAATGGATGAACCGTCCGAGGGCTTGGCTCCGGTCATCGTCGATGAATTGCAATCAACAATGCGGACGTTGCGCGAACAAGAATCGCTGGCGATTATATTAGTGGAGCAAAATAGTCGAGTTGCGTTGGATTTCGCGGAGCGCTGTATCGTCATGAATCGCGGGCAAATTGTACGGGACGGACCCAGCGTGGAGCTTAGATCCAACGTCGAGCTACTCGACCGATTGGTGGGCATTGATATCGCTTCCGATACGCAGGGTCTAGAATAGCCGCACCGGCGGACGGGCGGATACCACAACGCACAATTGTCGGTTTATAGTTGCCACTCTGGCCAGTCACACCTAAAGGAGCGATCGATGACCAGCCGCCAAAAACATCAGTATTGCAATGTTCGCCCTCACGTCGTCGGTAGGTGCTGACGGCGGGGGCTTTTCCAGCGGAACCAATCAAGACGACCAGTATTCCAGCGCGGTCGAAGCAATCGAGTCGGAGAATTACGCACGCGGGGTACGCATGCTACGCAAATTGGTAAACAAAAAACCCAATAATGCCGATGCCTGGAACTATCTCGGTTACGGCTAACGTAATCTGGAGAAATACGGCGAATCGCTTTACGCCTATCAAAAGGCGCCGACCGTCGACGCTGAACATCTCGGCACCAACAAGTATCTTGGCGAACTCTATTCACGTACCGGCGAAATAAACAAAGCGCAAGGGCACTTGCAAAAACTCGCCGAACTCTGTCCGACGGGCTGCGAAGAATACGAGAATTTGAAAATCGCGATCGACGCACATATGTCAAGTTAGACCGATACTTTGCCCACCAATAGGAGCGGCTATCCCGCTAGCCCTCAGCGGTCGTTGGGTCGAGTTCAATCGGGTTAGCCAATACACCGATCCCGGTGATATCCACCTCGACCCGGTCACCCGGTTTCATGAAGATTTGCGGATCGCGTTTGAATCCCACCCCACCCGGCGTTCCGGTAACGATGACATCACCCGGCGCTAATGGCGTGAATGTGGAAATGTAGGAGATTAGTACCGGAATAGTAAAAATCAGCATATCGGTGCCTGCCTGTTGCAGGACCTGGCCATTCAGTCGTGTCGTTAACGTCAAATGTGTCGGATCGGGGATCTCATCGGACGTAACCATCCATGGGCCGAATCCACCAGTGTGCGGAAAATTCTTGCCCGGCGTAAACTGACTGGTGTGGCGTTGCCAATCCCGTACCGACCCGTCGTTATAACAGGAATAGCCGGCTATATACTCCATCGCTTGCGATTCGCGGATATAGCGCCCTGCCTTACCGATGATCACAGCCAATTCGCCTTCGTAATCGAGTTGAACCGAATCTCGCGGCAACCAAATTGGCGATTCATGTCCGACCTGGGTATTGGCGAATCGTGTGAATAATGTGGGGTGTTCAACTTCCGGACGCCCAGTCTCTTTACGATGACTTTCGTAATTGAGGCCAACACAGATGATCTTATCGGGATTCGTGATGGGCGGAAGTAGAGTGATATCTGTCAACGCAATTCCCGGTGAGTCGGTCACCTCAACAGCGGTCCGGAGAGCGTCATATTCGTCGTTCTCGATAATTCCGCGCAAACTACGCCGATAACCACCGACAGAAGCGCTCATATCCACGACGCGGTCGGATACGATCGCACCGATGCTGCGCCGACCATCGTATTCATAGGTTGCTAGTTTCATTTAATTCTCCCGGTACCCGTTTGAGGCGATATTGCGGACGCAGCAATCCCGGCCGAACATATCCCAACGCAAGGCTCCGGGCAATCCCATCATTCAAGCTGGTAAGGCAGTGTCAGCGCCGACCAGGGGTGCACCATGGCACTAACGGTAAACATCTAGCTTTCAGTATCGATTGATATCCGCATGTGCATGTTCGACAATGTCCATTTTCGCCCACATTGGAGCCAGATAGCGAGATGACCGATACCGTTAAGTATCTGCTGGATGAGTCGAATATCCCCACGGCGTGGTACAACATTCAGGCCGATCTGCCAGAGCCATTGCCCCCGGTCTTACACCCGGGGACACTCAACCCGATAGGACCGGACGATCTAGCACCGTTATTCCCGATGGAGTTAATCGGCCAGGAAGTCAGCACTGAACGATACATCGATATTCCGCGACCGGTGCGCGACGTCTACCGCCTGTGGCGGCCAACGCCTTTGTATCGGGCCCGGCGCCTCGAAGAAGCACTGCAGACACCGGCGCGCATTTACTATAAGTACGAGGGCGTGAGCCCCACGGGCAGCCACAAACCCAACACAGCCGTTGCCCAAGCGTTTTATAACAAAGAGGCCGGAATCGACCGACTGACGACTGAAACCGGCGCTGGTCAGTGGGGGTCGTCGCTGGCCTACGCCGGTACACTGTTCGGTCTTGAAGTTAAAGTTTTTATGGTGAAAGTCAGCTTCCAACAAAAACCGTATCGCAAAGCGATGATGGAAGTCTATGGTGCGACCTGCACGGCGAGTCCTAGCGAAGAGACCGCCGCCGGCCGTGCCATTCTCGAACAGAACCCGGAAAGTACCGGCAGCCTAGGCATCGCGATCAGCGAAGCCGTGGAGCAAGCCGCACAACGTGAAGACACGAACTACGCGTTGGGCAGCGTACTCAATCATGTGCTCATGCACCAAACGGTTATCGGCCAGGAAGCCGAGGAACAACTCGGCCTTGCGGAAGATTACCCGGATATCGTAATCGGCTGCACCGGTGGTGGCAGCAATTTTTCGGGACTGGCGCTGCCGTTTATAGGAAATCAATTACGTGGCGGCAAATCGGTTCGCGTTATCGCGGTGGAACCGGCAGCGTGCCCGACACTAACGAAGGGCAAATACGCCTACGATTTCGGCGACACTGCCAAGCAGACGCCACTGACAAAGATGCACACCCTGGGATCGGCATTCGTGCCATCGGGATTCCACGCCGGTGGGTTGCGTTATCACGGCATGGCGCCGATTGTAAGCCACGCGCAAGAACTCGGATTGATTGAATCGCGCGCCTATCTCCAAACCGAATGTTTTGAAGCCGGGGTCTTATTCAGCCGCACCGAAAGTATCGTGCCGGCACCGGAAGCGACCCATGCCGTCAAAGCCGCTATCGATGAGGCAGAGCGCTGCAAACAAGAAGGAAAATCAGAAACGATCCTGTTTAATCTGTGTGGGCACGGCCATTTTGATATGCAGGCCTACTCGGACTACTTTGCCGGTAATCTGAATGATCGGGCCTACGATCAACAGGAATTGGCGATGGCGCTAGCCGGATTACCACCGGTGGCAACCGGTTAGTCCGACGGTCTTATGCAGGGGCCGGGCTAGCCGCCCTTTAGGGGCGGCATGATGGACAATTTATCGTCCTCCGCTAGGCGGTAATCCGCGCGATCCGCACTGGGCACAAGCTGACCGTTGACCGCCATCAAGTACGCGCCATCGAGCGGCATGCCTAATTGCTTTAATACGTCGATCGGTGTAGTTCCGTCGCCGACTTCCAACTCGGCCACATTACGGTCGCTGCCTGGCGGCAAGTATTCGCTTAATAAGCCGGTCGTGCGCACCTTGATTTTCATCTGCCGGCCGACCAAGCGCGGATCATGCCGCGCGGGTGGCGCCGACTAGCGGCGACGTATCCCCTTGAGTACGGCCGAGATAAGCGCTCATGGCTTGATGCGGATCGCGTAGCAATTCTCGCTTCCAGTGTCCAAGCTTGACCCGGGTTTGGATTAGACCGCGCAAAACGCCAACGTGCTGGGTTAGTCCGATCGCCAACGCGCCCACCAAGATATCGCCGTCAAACTCTAGCCGCAGGTATTTAAAATGCTTCTTGTCTAATACGGTCGCACGCTCTCCGTTTTCGATACCGTCCCACAAACCAAACGAACTTGTGATCAACCCCAGCGTATTGAGCACGTTCATTGACAAACTGCCGTCAAATCGATTCGACCGCCCGGCCATATTGGCAGCGGCGATACGCGCATGCTCGCTAGCAGTGGGTTGAATCGCATGAATCTCGGATTGGCCAGTGGAAAAATCCGGGCCCTGCGCCACATCTCCGGCGGCATAGACGTCGGCAACATTGGATTGCAGATGATCATCCACGATGACACCGAGGTCGGTATTGATGCCGCTACCTTCTAAGAACCCGACGTTTGGCGCAACGCCGGTTGCACATACCACAAGATCGGCTGCGACCGGCTCGCCCCCGCCGATATTGATGCGCAGACCAACCTCACCATTGTCGATGCTTTCGACACGGGTTCCGATAAGCACCCGAACACCTTTCTGTTCGCACCAACGTCTAATCATTTCCGCGCCAGCATCGTCCATCATGCGTGCGAGCATGCGATCGGCCATCTCGATTACGGTCAATTCTACGTTACGTGCTGCCAACGCCTCGAGCACAATACAGCCGATAAACCCGGCTCCCATCAATACGACTTTGGCGCCCGGCTTAGCGCGCTCGGCGATTCGGCGCGCATCGGCCAGGGTCCAGCAATTTTCGATACCAGGAAGATCCATGCCTGCGATCGGTGGCCGTGACGCATGGGATCCGGTAGCGATGAGCAACTTGTCGTACGATAACGCATCGCCACCCTCCAGCGTCACGTTTTTAGCACCGGTATCAACCGCAGTAACTCGGCCTTTTAGGACTCGAATACCGTGAGCCGCATAATGATCGGCGCCGTGGCGCAAATGAGTTCCATCTTCGCCGATGTTTTCAGCGAGCAAATACGGTAAGGCCATGCGCGAATACGGCGTTTCGTCCTCATCGCCGATCACGATGATACTGTCATCGGAATCGAGCCTGCGGAGCGTCTCCGCCGCAATCACTCCTGCGGGCCCCGCACCGATAATGATGTGGTTCATACTTTTGTCCAATCAATAACTGGTTAATCTTATCTCAACTAAGATCCAATCTTTGCAGGGTCTCCTTGGTAGGTACCCCATCCGCCGTCCAGCCGCGCGCCTCGTAATATTCCGGGAGCATCATATCGAGCTGATTGACTTTACCTTTGGCGGTGCCCGATGGTGCGGGTACCTCCAGTAAGCGCTTGGGCAGCGTATCGTCATCCTTCGAAAGCCCCGCCGCAAGATTAAACTGTCGCTCCAGGTTCCAAATTCGTTCGCCCGTAGCCGCTAGTCGCTCTACGCTCCAATCGCCCTCACAGGCCGCATCGATTTGCTGCTGAAATTCTTCGACACCCCACGCCGCTGTAGTGAACAGGCACAAACCCGTCGAATCCACCACCGCGGTGCGATCCTGGGATTCCTTGCACGGCACCGCCTTACCCTTGCCGGTTTGGTCTTCCATGTCCTCCGCGAATGTATCGTGCTTTAAGTGGCACGCTCCCCGGTTGCTGGTAGCGTAACCCAAGCCCATTCCTTGCAACGCACGCGAATCGTAGCCCGCGAATTCCTGGCCTTTAACGCCCATGAATAATTCCGGGTGGCCATATTTCTCGCATAGACGTTTCGAGCCCAGACCAAGAATTTGACCGAATCCTTCGAATTTGCCGGTCTTTTCGGCCATCACCGTCAACGCTTCGGCATTACCGAAATTAAGCGCCACACCATCGGTATCCTTATCGGAAATAACCCCCATTTCATAGAGTTCCATTGCCGCGGCTAATGTCACGCCGAATGATATCGGGTCCATTCCGTGCTCATTCATTAGATACCCTGCAAATGTCAATGCATCGATATCATCAACTCCCACCACCGGACCAAATGCGTACGCGGTTTCGTATTCCAAGCCTCCGGATGCGTGCCAGTATTCTTTGCGGTTGACAATCGTAAAATGCTCTTGATCGATGTGGGCGATCCGCCCACACGCGATGGTGCACCCGAAGCACGCTTTGTTGGTAATTAAATTGGTATGGCCGTGCTCGTTGGGGGTGGTCATCGCATTAGGGTCGATCTTGTCGTAACCGTCGAATTGTACTTCCTGAAAATTACGCGTCGGTAAGCCACCGAACTCCTGCATCGCGTCAATCATTGCGTTGGTGCCGAGTTCGGTCAATTCCCGTCGCCCCGCGTTATCCCATAGCAGCGCTTTGGTGTCCTTCACGGCCTGCATAAAACGCTGCGGATCATCGACGCGGACGCCGACGGAACCGTGCACGGCTACGGCTTTGAGGTTTTTCGAACCCATAACCGCACCAACGCCGGAACGTCCGGCTGCACGATGCAGATCGTTGACAATACACGCAAAACGGACGCCGTTTTCCCCTGCCACACCGATCGACGCCACTTTCAATAACGGATTTTGATGGCGTGATTTGAGCCACTCCTCGGTGTGCCACACTGTCGTGCCCCACAATTCATCGGCCGGCAGGATTTCAACGTTATCATTGTCGATATGCAGATAGACCGGCTGCGGCGACCTCCCTTGAACAATGAGCAGGTCGTATCCCGCAAACTTCAATTCGGCACCGAATTTGCCGCCCGAGTTAGAACAAGCGATCGCATTGGTCAGCGGCCCTTTGGTCACCACCGCGTATCGACCGCTGGTGGACGACATCGTACCGGTCAGTGGTCCGGTGGCGAAAATCAGGATATTGCCGGGATCCATCGCATCGGTTTTCGGATCCATACTTTCCATCAAATACTTTGTAGCGAGGCCGCGTTCACCGAGAAATTGTTGTGCCCACTCCATATTGAGCGGTTCAATCTCGGCACTACCCTTGGAAAGATCGACCCGGAGAATTTTACGTTGCCAACTCATTTTAAGTACTCCGCTGATTCTTCATTCAATTCTAAGCTGCCGGATGAGCCCGCACTGCGGATTCAAGCATGCGTTCGTAACCCGTCCAGTTCGCATCCACGTAAGTGATGGCGCCGGTCGGACAGGCTTCCGCGCACTGCGGATCACCGCCGCATAAATCGCATTTCGCAACTTTTCCGGAATCCGCGTTGTAGTTCACGGTCCCGAAGGGACAGGCGATCGTACAAACCTTGCAACCAACACAGGTATTGTCGTTTACCTCTTTCGCGCCGGTGTTCGGACTGATCGTAATGGCCTCCACTGGGCACGCATGCAAACACCACGCCTCGTCGCACTGTGTGCAGGTATAAGGGATTGCGCGGCGGCCGTGTTCAAATTCAAAAACTTTGATTCTTGATTTTGCGGGATTGAACACGCCCTCGTGCTCAAACGAACAAGCCAGCTCGCATTGCAAACAGCTCGTACACTTCTCCGGATTGATTAGTAGCGCCTTTTGCATCACCTGTCTCGCAGTTACATTGATTTAAGAAATTTAAATCCGCCCAACGATGGTTCGAAACGGCATTTACGCGCCGTTGTTCGCGGGCCGAATGATAAACTGTACTCTATTTATCGGCGACTGTGTAGGGCTCCGAGGATTACTTTAATTCACAATCTAACTCCAAATGCGCTCTCCCAATTCGGCTTTTTTTTGGTCCCAGTCAGCCTTGCTGAGCACGATGATCCCATACTCCTCGATGATATGGTTAAGAGCACCACTGCGTTGCTCCGAATAGTAAGTGAGGCGGCCGTCACCGCCCGTGGCGATAAGATCGTCGCCGAAATCAATACGCTCACACACCGCACGCGCGCCGCTGGGGCTCATGACGGTCAATACTTTGGCACCGCCATGGGTAATGCCGCGCAACCCGTACAACGTCATTTAGGGTCGATCAATCCCGATTCGCCGCTACGATTCGGTTCCGGCCCGCCCGTTTTGCTGCATACATTGCGGCGTCGGCCTGCTTAACCAACACTTCTGCATCTTCGATGTCGCTATGCCCAGCAGCAACCAGTTCGGCCACCCCAAATGACGCCGTAATCGAAATATTCCCGTGATCATTATCGCGAAGTTGCAGACCAGCGATTTCCCGGTGATGGCGCTTAGCGATCTCCAAAGCCAACTCCTGGGTAGTCTCGGGCAGTAACAACACAAACTCCTCACCACCGTAACGCGCCAAAAGATCGCTGGAACGCAATCCGCGCTTAAGGGCTTCCGCAACTTGCACCAACATCCGGTCACCAACAGTGTGTCCGTAACGGTCGTTAATCTGCTTAAAATAATCAAGGTCCAGCATAATACAACTAACCGGATGATCATAACGTCGACAACGGTCCATTTCCTCACGCAATCGGCGCATGAGTAGGCGCCGATTTGCTACACCCGTTAGCGGATCGGTCAGACCGTGACGCTGCAAGCGCGCTTTGTTTACAGAATTTTGAATACACAGAGCCAGCGTGGACGCCAAATGCTCGAGCAGTTCGGTGGATGTATCTTCACTGAAATGGCTTTCGTGTCGGCTACCTTGGCAAAGACAGCCGACGCATGCTCCCGCCACATTCAGCGGCGCCAGTGCGACAGACTTCAGCACCTTCGATTGATTCGGGAACAGTCGTGTGTGGCGCGCATCATCAAACACGCCGAGCCACGGCTTAGTCTCGTCACGAATTATTTCCTGCAATTCATCCACGGATATAATCTCAAAACACGCGCCAATATCATGACGCCCATCTTTCTCATCAACGATATTAGCCACTTCATAGTCGATATTGATACACGCAACGGCAACCGCATCGACGCGAGAAAAAGCCCGCCGAAGGCCATGGGAAATCCCATGAATTAGCGCCGGTAACGATTCCGCGCCGACCGCATCGATCTCGAGTTGCCGAAATTCCGCCCAGATCGCTTCGTTATCGCGCACCTGTCGCTTTAGTCTGGAAAGCTCCCTGCGTAGCTGAATAATTTCCCGATCCACCCCCACCGACCCGACACTGCGACCGCTCGTCATTGGGATTGGGCTCGCCCGGTTAATTCACCAAGGCCGCCGAGACGACGAACAATTCGGAAACAAATCACTGTTTATTTCTATAGTAGCGTAGTGGTGATAAATATGAGCCTATAGTGAACCGCCGTCGATGTCAGACATACTGCGCGCTGGTGAGTGCTCAAATCTACGTCGCCACGCCGGACATCCTGAACATCAAAATTTTTTGCAGAATCTCTTATCAATTCATTACGAAGCAGGAGGAGTCAGATTCGGGCGACTCGCCAACCACTCCCTGGCGGCCTGCTCACCATTAAGGGCACGGCCTTCATTATGTGTCTTTATGAACTTGTAGATTTCGATACTGCGTACCTGCTCCACCATCCAGGCCTTGGATAACAATTCGGCATGATCAAATTGCACCCCGGTTTCATATATCCCACCCGCTGGTCGAGACCAAACGACTTTGCCATCGACTGTCATACTGGGCTGGCATACTGGCACGCGAAGACGAAGTGATGTACCCGGCTCGATGCGTCTCGCCGCCTGGAAGCAGAGCCCTCCTTGGCTGATATTTTGCATACAATAGGTTTCATCGTCGTCGGCCCCCCCGAGCAGTATTGGAATGTCGGTTGCATGACGGCGATATTGTCTCACGTCATCGGAATGGATCATTCTCGTGCTACCGGTTTTACCCGAAGTCAGTAACAGCTAAGCACCACAAAGGTCGTTACAAACTATAGACGATTGAATCACTACAGCCGCCACGCGCAGAGCGACAATTATGCCGTGTGATCGGCTCTCGACAACCGTTCATCGCCGGATCGGCCGATAACGCAAATGTTCGATATACCGGACCCGATTATTGACAATAATCGCTTCACAGCTACCAAGACTACGCCAGCATAGGGGATGCAGGGAACATATATTGCACCAAACACTTGGTGGCACATTATTCGCAACGACTCACACGGCGCCGAGCCGCAGCTAGCCGGCTTGTTTAGATCATATCGCCAGCACAAAGGCGGGCCGCCAATTTACTACGATACGAATCGGCAACAGCCAGAACATTCACTGCGGTATGCTTCCATGGTTCATTGGTGTAACTTACGGCACAACGCGATGGACAGTAGATTCCTACTGAATATCCGAAGTCGGACAATTCGCTGATAAACTCGGGCGTAGTGATTCCGTAGCGCTTACAATATCCATCCATCTCAACCTGTATGACCGGCGGATTACCTTTGCTCAGCATTTTCGCCGCACCCCGTAATGCCAGCGGCTCAGCGCCTTCAATATCGAATTTTGCCATGGTGAAATTTTCGTTTTCAAAATAATCGTCGAGCCGTACGGTGGTCACTTCGGCTCCACCGATTGAACGATCGGCAGCGCCACGGATTCGGCCGGTACTGTCGTCACCACTGAATCCAAATTCCCGGTTCCCATTTGACTCAGCCACGGCCGCAGCATGTACGGACACATTGTTCAAATTGTTGAGAGCCACGTTTTCACGCAGGCGCTGCAGCGGCACATAAGCGGGCTCAAAGGCGTGCACGTATCCGGCCGCACCGACCCTGGTCGTCGCCAGCAACGTATAGATTCCAATATTCGCACCCACATCGAGAAATCGATCTCCGGGACGAAGATATTGAACTACAAAAGACATTTCCCGGTATTCCGGTAGACCGGAAAAGTATAGGGCGGCGCTCGCGGAGTGGCTGTCCGCATAACATCGCAACCGTAATCCATGATAGCTCACATCCACCGGGCCACCGACGACCCGCTTCCACGCCTGCCAAGCGAAGTACCGTAGAATCGCCCGCGACCGCAGCCCGCGGTTGGCCGGATGCGTCCAAACTTGACGCACGGCGCTGGAAAGATGCACCACGTTATCGGCGACCCTGCTTAACGGCACGACCGAGGCCTCTGGGCGCTTCTAAGGCACGTCTATACGCCACGATGGATGCCGTAGCGAACTCGCCGTCAATTCATACGCCCACGCCGACACCACATTGAGCTTTGGATACTGCTGGAGCGAACCGAATCTTTTCAGTTGTTCCGTTAACCGTTCATAGCCCGGTAACAACGCCTGCGCCGCGGCAGAATCCAGCGCTTTGAGCGGATACACGATGCCGTGCTCCGTAAAATCTTGTACTGCATTTACATCGAGATCCACTAGACTATTCACCGCAACGCTATAGCTGTTTCCCAATCCTCTTCGCCGCCGGCCTAGCATGATCCAACTCGTCGGCCGAGCTTAATCCCGGCCCGCTGGCATTGTTTACGGGGTCTTTTCACGTTTCGGATCCCGATCGCTTGGCACCAACGCAGGCCTGAATCTATTCCTCGACCCCGGCACCGCCGAGATTCCACGCCGTAATCAAGCAACCGTTCCCGGCTTCGAGGCTCGGTAAAATGATAATTCGAATGCGTTTATAACACGATAGTTTTTTCTTTTTTGGCCTCGTGAATCTTGACAATAGCTGGGCCGTTGCGTACACGGTCATATATTCATGAGCAGGCACAAGGTGCGGCCGCTTTGGCGGCGACTCGCGGCCGGAGCGCGAGCAAGAATGACCGCATATCCGTTCGCCCGGGATTGACCGAAGGACGTCTAGGAAAACCAAACCATGATCAGCAATGAGCTTCGAATCGTGACGTCTTTCCCTCATACCGTGGCGGAATACGAAAACGAGTGGATTGAATTGGCAGACGGTTGCCGATTGGCGGCTCGAATGTGGCGGCCAACAGACACCACACCAGTCCCCGCCATTCTCGAGTACCTGCCATATCGCAAACGCGACGGCACGGCACCGCGGGACGAACTGACCCATCCCTACTTCGCCGGGCACGGCTACGCCTGCGTTCGCGTCGATATGCGCGGCAACGGCGAATCGGAAGGGCTGATGCACGATGAATACGCTCGACAAGAGCAAGAAGATGCATTGGAGATTATCGCTTGGCTAGCCGAGCAACCGTGGTGTAACGGCAACGTCGGCATGATTGGAATTTCTTGGGGCGGCTTCAACGGCTTGCAGGTTGCGGCACGAAAGCCGCCCGCGTTAAAGGCCGTAATCACACTGTGTTCTACAGACGACCGATATGCCGACGATGTTCATTACAAGGGTGGCGCGTTGTTGATGGAAAATTTGGGGTGGGCGTCAACGATGTTGGCATATTCGTCCAGGCCGCCCGATCCCGCCCTGGTGGGCGATCGCTGGCGTGAAATGTGGATGGATCGCTTGGACAACACACCGCTGTTGGTGGAAACCTGGCTCAGTCATCCGTACCGCGACGACTATTGGCGACATGGGTCGGTATGCGAAAATTTCGCCGCCATTGACGCTGCGGTGTTTGCGGTCGGCGGTTGGGGCGATGCCTACTCGAACGCGATCCCGCGACTCGTCAACGGCGTCCAAGCGCCGGTAAAAGGCTTGATCGGCCCTTGGGTACACAAGTATCCACACTTTGCGGTGCCCCGGCCCGCGATTGGCTTCTTACAGGAAGCGCTGCGCTGGTGGAACCACTGGCTAAAAAATGAGCCCGATGACATCGTGGACGAACCCGCGATTCGGGCTTACGTCATGGACGCGGCACGGCCGCAAGGTGCCTACGAAGAACGCGGTGGCCGTTGGATCGGCGAATCCGCTTGGCCGTCGGCCGCCATTAATGTCCAGTCTTGGGCCTTGAACCATGATGGTTTGGGACACGATCCGACACCGGAAACTCCGCTGATCGTTAGTTCGCCGCAACATACGGGCACGGCCTGTGGCGAATACTGCGCTATGTGGCTGGGTCCGGAGTGGCCCATCGACCAACGCCTCGACGATGCGTATTCGTTGACGTTCGATACGCCACTGCTGCCGGACTCAATTGACATCGTCGGCGCACCGGCAGTGGATTTGGAAGTCAGTTGCGACCGCCCCCAAGCCAACCTAGCGGTGCGGTTGTGTGACATCTGGCCGGACGGCGCATCGACACGCATCAGCTACGGTATTCTCAACCTTACTCACCGCGACAGCCATGCGGAGCCGGCACCGCTTCAACCCGGCAAGCGATATCGTATTCGAATCGCACTCGACGACATCGCGTACGCGGTGCCGGCCGGACACCAGTTACGAATCGCGATCTCGACCGCGTACTGGCCGATGATCTGGCCATCGCCAGCAACCGCAACGATCACGCTATACAGCGGTACCAGTAGCCTGGATCTACCGGTGCGCAATACCTCTAGGCCTCCACCTGCGCCGTTCTCGGCACCCGAATGTTCGACGCCGATGCGCCGCACCGTATTACGAGAATCCGAGCATCGCCGGTCCACGACGCAAGACGCCGCCACGGGCTTGACGGAGGTCACAATCGTCGACGACTTCGGGAGATTCAAGAACGATGCGCACGGCCTCGTGACCGATGAAGTTGCGCGAGAGACCCATCGCATCGACCCCGTCGATCCGCTAAGTTGCCGCTCCGAAATTCACTGGACCGAGCAACTCGAACGCGGCGAATGGCAAGTGCGTATCGAAACTCGCACCACGATGTGGTCGGACCGCGAGAATTTCTATATACAGGCCGAGCTCGAGGCGTTCGAAGGCGATACAAAAACGTTTACGCGAAGCTGGGATCGGCGGCTGCGCCGGAACCTTGTATGAACCCCGCATACGCTTCACAATTCACCGATGTGTGGCGAACAATGGTGACCCAGGAGCTGGTTAAAAGGTATCAGACCGACGGTTATATCATTGTCGAGAACGTCATCGACCCTGAAACATTGACGGCGGTGCGCCGCGTGACTGATGAGTTCGTGGAACGGTCGCGTCGCATCGGCGGTAGTGACGCGATATACGATCTCGGCCCCGGTCATAACTCGCGACGACCGGTGGTACGGCGGCTCAAAAACCCCACCTTCCAACACACCGTCTACGACGCGCTAATGCGCAGCCCCGCTATCGTCGATTGCGTCACGCCGTTGCTGGGCAATAACGTGCGCTTCGATCACTCCAAGTTAAATTTTAAGCCCACCGGCGGCGATGCAACCGTCGAGTGGCATCAAGACTGGGCATTCTACCCCCACACCAATGACGATATTCTCGCGGTCGGCATCATGTTGGAAGACTGTGATCTGGAGAACGGCCCGTTACATGTGATTCCCGGCACCCATACCGGGCCGGTTTTTGACCACCACCACGACGGCTATTTTGTCGGTGCGATCGCACCCAAGGCTTTGGCGCCGATCGTCGACGGCGCGGTGGCGCTTGCCGCTCCGGCGGGTTCAATTACTATTCATCATGTGCGCATAGTGCACGGCTCGACAGAAAACCTGACCTTGCGACCACGTCCGCTGTTGCTATTTTCCTATGCGGCTACCGACGCATGGCCGCTGCTGGACGGTGGTGACCTTGAAGAGTTCGACGGTCGAATAATCCGTGGAGAACCGACGCTGACGCCGCGGCAAGAGGCGTTGCCGGTTCGAATTCCATTACCGAGAATAGAGCAAAGCGACTCAATCTTTGACGACCAACACGCCGTGCGCGGCCGATCGTTCGCAAACGATCGGGCGGCCGCCGCGGGCCAGTTCTAGCCCGGATATTCCACGCGGGCGGACCATGAACCAATCATCCTATCAATATTTGTGCCGGTTACCCTGTGTTTCCAGGTACGGGGCCACCGCCCGATTTCCCGTGAACTCCGAACTCTTCATGAATTATCCAGACTGGGAGGATTGCGATGACCGTTAAGCTAGCCACATCCACTGCGGGCGATAAGCCATACCGCGACGAAGAATGGCAAATGCGAGTTGATCTCGCTGCCTGTTACCGTCTCGCAGACCGATTCGGATACAGCGATATCGTCTGGAATCACATTACCGCCCGGGTGCCTGGGCCAGACGCCCACTTTCTCATTAATCGCTTCGGGCTACGGTTCGATGAAATCACTGCGTCCAATTTGGTTACCCTCGATCAGGGAGGAAACGTCATAGACGGCTCAAATGATATAAACGTAACGGGTTATGTTATCCACCGCGGTATTTATACCGCACGGCACGACATCGCCTGCGTAATGCATACCCATACCCCATACGGTCTGGCCGTATCGGCGCTCGACGATGGCCTGCAGCCGGTAATCCAGGATGCGATGATGTTCTACAACCGCGTCGCCTATCACGACTATCAAGGCTTATCGACGGATGTCTCCGAAAGCGAGCTACTGGCAACCGCACTGAAATCGCATAATGCGATGATTCTGCGCAATCACGGTTTGTTGACGGCAGGCGCTACGGTTGGGGACGCGTTCATTCGCATGTACTATTTGGAGCGCGCGTGTCGGGCTCAAATCGAAGCGTTCAGCACGGGCCAAGCGGTGCGCATCCCATCGACCGATATTTGCGAACACGCCGCGCAACAATACAAACATTTTCCGCCGGGTAAATACGAATGGCCGGCTTTGAACCGCCTGCTCGACGAACAAGATCCCAGCTATAAAACGTAGCCAGGATATTTCGCGAAGGGTTCAGGCCAGCGCCCTCACGGGCTTAGGTTTTAGTCAGCGCATCGATTCCATGTCGTAGACCACGACCGGTGATTTCTCGTGTAAAAACAGCCCGCCGCCGAGATTCTGGAATTCGGGGCGTAACCGACGCCGGTACCATTTGCCCTTACGCAGATACACGTCTCCGTCGGTGCGCTGTTGGTCGCAATTTTCCTGCCAATCCTGCTTAGTGAGCACGCCAAAATACAATACGCCGCGACACAGTCGACATAGATTCTCAATGGCTCGCTCGGCTTGTCGATCGTCCAGGTATTGCAATACATCGTAGCAAATTACGAAATCGAAACGATGTTTTGCGTCGAATGTTGCGACGCTACCGAGTTCCCACCCATAACGATCGCACAGATACTCGCTGTATTCAACGCCCGTGTATTGCGCCCCGGGGAACGAACGGCCGATAGCACTCTGCCAATGTCCAACGCCGCAGCCTAGGTCCAACACCGTTTTAATACGTTGATCAAGATACGTTATGTACTTGCACACGAAATCGATGCGAGCCTCGGTTTCCTCAACACTCTCGATACGGGATTCAGGTACGTGGTAATAGCGAGCGTAGTAATCTTCACCGAAGACCGAACTGCTTGACATCGAACGTTGTTCTCTTCCCCGCAATATTCGAACCCTGGATTGCTTTTACAATCGCTGTCGCCGAGTTCAAAATTAGTCCCTATCGGCGACCGATGGTGTCAATAATATAACAAACGTCGGGAAAGAGCTTCGGTTCGAAAACTCGCCTGAATTATCTCGTCCCAGCACCGGGACGGCACTGACGCCGCCCATATCCGTGGTTGTACGCAAAAATGATTGAACCGGCCAAGAACTTGCGACGACTCAATATTCAAGGCACAACACCAAAGTTCATTGTGCTGGTACGTCACGCTTGAGGGCTAAACGCATAGATATTCTCCACGATGTGGTTTTTGGCCCGTCGCTGTGGCGGGCTATTTTTTTGTTTTGGTGGCGACCGCTCCGAGATTGGCTCGAATATCGATTGGACCCCGCAGACGATTACGACGCCGCTCCCGCCCGAGAATTTCTGTATAATCGCCCGATCGACTCGCTCTGACAGACCTTAGTTTCCGCCGAGGACCGCCATGAAAAGTACGACCCTAGGCTCACCCACGCTGGCTGCAGAACTCTGGCCGAGCACGGACACCAATCGATGGGCACGAAATACGGCATTGGTGATCGGCGGCTCGTTGTTGCTTTGGGTGACGGCTAAGGCACAGATTCCGTTTTGGCCGGTGCCGATTACGATGCAAACGTTCGCAGTGTTGCTGCTCGGAGCCGCTTATGGCTGGCGCTTGGGTGGCGCCGCCGTGTTGCTGTATCTGGCGGAGGGCGCGGTCGGCTTACCGGTATTCGCGAAAGGCGGAGGTTTCGCTTATTTGTACGGCTTCACTGGGGGTTATCTATTGGGATTTTTACTGGCAGCCCTGGCGGTCGGTTGGCTCGCGCAACGCGGTTGGGACCGGTCTCCTGTTACGACGGTGGCTGCGATGGTGATCGGTGAAGTTATAATCTTTGGGTTGGGAGTGGCGTGGCTCGCAAATTTGATTGGCCTTGAAAAGGCCGTCGCGGCGGGCGTGACGCCGTTCCTATGGGGTGAGGCCGCCAAGATCGCATTGGCGACCGCATTGCTGCCGGCCACTTGGTCAATATTGAAGAACAACGGAAACCGAGGCTAGCGGGTCCGATCTATCGACGGCCCTGCAGGCGGAGTCAATTCCAACTCGTTTGCGTATTTATGGATATTTAACCGTCCGAATTCGCATATTGGGCTGGCGTAATTTCGGCGCCTGACAACCGGCTAGCTACGGCGGAGAGTATCCCCGCACAGGCGGCGTCGATTTTCAGCGCCAGGATCGAATCGGCTCGCGTGCGGCCAATATTTAACACGGCGATAGGCTTGTGGTGCTCCGCGGCTGCACGACAAAAGCGATAGCCGGAGAACACCATCAACGACGACCCGACCACCAACACGGCATCGCACTCGCGCAGCGCGCGATAGGCCGTTGCGACTCGTTTCCTCGGCACGGCTTCACCGAAGAAAACTACACTCGGCTTTACCACACCACCGCAGTGACGACACGCCGGTACTTCGAATGTCGACAGGTCCACACCATCGAGATCGACGTCGCCATCCGGGGCGGTCGTCCCAACCCACTGCGACGCGTTGTTGATGTGCTCAAGCTCACGCTGATAACTATGACGGTCGAGACGCCGGTTACATTCCATACATTGCACAGCATCAAGCCGGCCATGCAAATCAATAACGTCATGACTGCCGGCACGTTGGTGAAGTCCGTCCACATTCTGTGTGACCAATTTCCCTATATGTCCCGATTGCTGCCAGTGCGCCAGTACATAATGCGATGTATTGGGCTCGGCTTGCCAGATCCGTGGCCAACCCAGCATACTACGCGCCCAGTATCGTTGACGGGCCCCGGGGTTATCGGTGAAATCACGGAAGTAGATGGGTTGGCGCCGCTTCCATTCGCCACTACGATCGCGATAGTCGGGAATACCCGAATCGGTGCTGCAACCTGCGCCTGTCAACACAAACAATCGCGGATGACCCTCGATAAATTGGTGCAGAGCTGAAACCATCGCGTTGGGGGTTTGCGGAGCGCCGTTCACAATTTAAACTCGTTAAGATCAATCCGCATTACATTATATCGTGACCATCGAATTGCGAGGCCTGAATTCCGTTACCCGACTGATACTGTATCAGTCGCCAATAT
>Ga0224512_10000696_pt1 | contig 34683 bp, 28 predicted proteins | sample SF_May12_sed_USG_4_FD_169103 | JGI IMG/M metagenome (GOLD analysis project Ga0224512, IMG submission 169103) | Sediment microbial communities from San Francisco Bay, California, United States - SF_May12_sed_USGS_13 | ecosystem: Environmental > Aquatic > Marine > Sediment | place: USA... | reverse complement strand
CCACGTGCTCGTAGAGAGCGAAGAGGACGGCGTGCACATGGCCGCCAGCCCCGACGGGTTCCGCATCATCTACTTCCAGGGCCACCCCGAGTACGACTTCAACAGCCTGCTCAAGGAGTACAAGCGCGAGGTCCACCGCTTCTTGGAAGGCGAACTCGATGCGCCCCCGCCCTTCCCGGACCGCTACTTCTCGCCCGAAGCCTCGAAGCTGGCCCAGGATTTCGTCGAGCGCGCCACTCGCGCACGCGACGCGGGCGAGCCCCTCCCGGAGATGCCAGAGGCGGAGATCGAGGCACACCTCGACAACACCTGGGGGGATACCGCCAAGGCGATCGTGAACAACTGGCTCGGGCTCGTCTACCAGTTCACGAACTTGGATCGCAGGAAGGCGTTCATGGACGGCGTTGATCCGGACGATCCGCTGGGAATGGGCAAGGAGCAGTAACATGGCGGTCAAACTGGACGAGGCGCGCCGGGCCGAGCTGATCCGCAAGCTCCAAGGCTTCTTCGTGCAGGAGTTCGACGACGAATTGAGTGCGTTCCGCGCCGAGGCCATCCTGGACTTCTTCGTGGAGACCCTCGGTCCGTCCTTCTACAACCAGGGTGTCCAGGACGCGCGCATCTTCATGGCGCAGAAGTTGGACGACCTCGATGCGGAGATTCATGAGCGGGAGCGCGGGTAAGGGGCTCCCGGGCGCGCTACAGGATCACTGAACCCACTCGGACGAATCGCTCGAAGTGACGGTCGTACGTGAGGACGAGGGCCCCGACCCGCGCGGACGTCGCGGCGATCCATATGTCGTTGGTCGGCACCGGTGTGCCGGCTTCGCGCAGCTGGACGACCATTTCCGCGAACTGTTGGCTGACGGCATCGTCTACCGGGACCACGTCCACGAGCGGATGAGCCAGAAACCGGCGCAGCTCGGACTCGTTCTCGGAACGCCTGCCGCCCAGAATGAACCCGGTGCGGAGCTCCCCGAGCGTGACCGCTGGGACGCCGATCCACTCGGCTCGGTCGAGTAGGTCGACAATGTCCGGATCGCCCCGCATGAAGTGGCTGTAGGCCGAGGTGTCGAGGCAGTACCGACTCACCGCCACAGCTCGGGGTCGATCTCTCCGAAGGCCGCCACCGCCGCTTCGAACTCCTCGTGTTGCTTCTCGGTCCAAAGCCCGCTGAGGCGCGCCAACCCGTTCGAACGAACACCCGAGACGCCAAGCCCCTGCTCCAGGAGATCGATTACCGTCTGATTCATCGACGTCCCGCGCCGCTGCTTCTCCCGTTCGAGCGCTTCTCCAACGTCCGACGGAAGGTTCCTGACCGTAAGGTTCTTCATCGTACCTCCATTGCATTCACTACTTGCATTCTGTGAACGCATATACACGGAGTCAATGACGGCGGTTTCGGGGCGGGGACCATCCAAAGTTTGATCGCGGCGGCTGGGCGGTGACATGGCCTAAGGGAGCCGGGGCGGCCCCACGCCAATAGGCATACGAGCCGCCCTCCCGCTTCCGGCTAGGCAGGACGGCTCGCATGGCCCCGATTCCTACTGCTTGGCGAGCCTTACCGTGACGGTCGCCGGGGTGTCTTGGTCGTCACCGTTGAAGTCAAAGGAATCATCCGCGGAGTACAGTGTCGCGGCGGTGCTGGTCAGCTCCTGAATCGTGAGATTCGTAACGTCCCCAGGCAGCGTGAGCGTCAAGGTGCTCCCACTCACGCTGAAGGTGCCGTTGTCCACCTCAACGACCTGCTGTGGATCGGTCGTGCTGAGCGTGTACGTCAGGTCCGATCGAAACTCGACCTCCCCCGAGAATCCCTGTGAAATGAGCTCCTCGGAGTCTCCGGGGGGAACCGACGTGAACGTCAGCGCCGTAATGGTCCAACTTCCGAGCATGTCGGCAACGGTCGCCGCCACTCCGGTGGGATCGTCGCCCCCACAACCGCTTGCACTCAGCACGACAAGGGTCGTGAGGAGTGCACTGAATCGTGGCTTCATGGTCCTTCTGGTTCCTGCGGACTGCATTTTGGGATCTCCCGGGTAACGCGAAAGGGGCGTAAGGGGAGAACCATAGCGCATATCAAGCCATTGCCAGGCAGCGGTCCTCGTAACCTCGGACTTGACGCTTCCTGAAAGCCCAACAAGTACGTAGGTTCTCGCTCGTACGGGACGTGGCGCAGCTCGGTAGCGCACCTGAGCCGAGCGGCTGGGAAGGTCGCCACAGCCCGAGACGGTGGTTCCGCGAGACGAGCGAGGATCGCGAAGCGACCGCAGCTCCATGGGGTTCAGTGGCTAAAGAAGTATCTTCTCGCTCGTACGGGACGTGGCGCAGCTCGGTAGCGCACCTGAATGGGGTTCAGGGGGTCGCCGGTTCGAATCCGGCCGTCCCGATCAACGGTCCGCGGTGACGTCAGTCGCCGCGGACCTTCTTTTTGTCCCTCCGATGAGAACCGCCTGCTAAGTCTACCGCCGGTTCGAGCGGAGCGACCCACAGGGGTGCCCGAGGCCCGCCTGTCCGGTCGCGAGACCATCGAGCGCAGCGAGATGAATCCGGCCGTCCCGATCGTGGGTCCGCGGTGACTTCGGTCGCCGCGGACCCTTCTTCTTGTCTCTGCGGATGAGAACCGCGTGCTACGTCTACCGCCGGTTCGCCGCACGAGGCCTCCGAGCTGGCGCCCGGTCATATCGGCCAGGTGGAGTCTGTCGCCCAGCGACGCGCCCTTCATCGCCACCGCTACCACGGCGTCCTGGCTCCGAATCCTGACCGAATTCAGGCAGCATATCCGTGATATTCGACAGAGACCCGACGGGCTGATCTATGTGCTCACCGATGACGAGGGAGCGCTGCTGAGGATCGAGCCGGTCGACTGAGTCAGACGGTGCTTCGGCTCCTGGGCTAGCGGAGCGTGATACCTAACCCAACCTCGTAGACTGTCGCGATCACGTCGTCGATGACGATGCCATCCACATGCACGTCGCCGATGGCCGAGACGTGGGTGCCAAGATTCGCCGTCAGCGCGAACCACCGCATGATCCCGATGTCGAATCCGACCCCGAACGTGAGGCTGGACCCTGTGCGCTCGGTCGTCACGGGCTCGCCGGGCGTCGACTCCACTGTAAACGTCCCCCGGGCAAGGCCGGCGCCGCCCTTGAGGAAGAACCCGCTTCGGCCCACGTACCAGATCACGATCGGCCCCAACGTCCCGTTCTCGGACTCGACCGGCGCCGCGCCAGGAGCCAGAACGAGATCGGAGGAACGCAGCACGAAGATCTCAATGCCCACCAAGACCCGCGGCGAGAGCGCCCCTCCCGCCCGAAGAAGGTTCGAAGGGCCGTAGGCTACGGTCACGTTCTGGCACCCCGAGCAGGTGTTGCGAACCGTTCCGGTGCCGACCCCACCCTCGAGCCACAAGCCGCCGCGAACCGCCCCCTGGGCCGTCGCGTCGTGGGTCGTGCACGAGAGGGCGATCAACGCCACGACAATGGGGATCCCCATCCCGTCGATGTTCATCATCTCGACGAACCAGGCCTGCCCCTCGCGAACGTCCAGGTCGCGTACACACGGGTCTCGAGGTACGAACGGTGGTCCTTGGGAAGGTCTTCGTAGTAGCTGCGGCGACGATCTCCGCTCACGTAGGCGCCGATACCCAGCTGGCTCGTAATCGGAATCGTCAGGTCGAGCCCCGAGAAGAAGATGTTGTGATTCGCGGGCGCGCCGCTGACCGAGCGCAGATACCGGGCCCGATTGTAGAGCGAGACGTACGTCGTGCCCGCTCGCTCGAGGGCGACCTCGAAGATGACGCCCACGCCAGGTCCGAAATCGATCGTACGCTGTCCGAGCCCGGCGTCCAGCGCATCGATCGCGCCCAGCATCACCACGTCTCCCGCAAGGTGAGTTCTCAGGTGCAGACCGCCCGGTCCGGTCCGCCACCGGGATTGGAGGCCGATCTCGAGAGTCTGCTCACCGAAGTGGTACACCGGATTGCTGACGTAATCGAAGCGTTGACTGACCACGAGCTGGTGCTGTTGCCAGTTGTTCCTATCGGTAAGCTCCTTGCCGTAGAGGCGGCCGACGGCGCGCAGAATATTGATTCCTCCGCCGTCCGGGCTCACCTGAGCGAGAAGACTGATGACGTCGAACGGCGCCCGAGGCTCCGTCTCGAAGAGGTCGCCGTACGCGATGTCCAGGAGCAGCGTCGGCGAGCTGGTCGGGCCGGCCGGGGACCCGTATTCCCGAACCCGCCGCCCGCCGACCTTGGCGCGGAATAGGTACGACTCGGGGAGCCGGTCGGCGGGGTTGACCCCCTGTCTGGTCCACTGCCCACGCACGAGACGGTTGAGGCCCCCCACCGGATTGACGAGCAAGGCGCCGATCTCGCGCCAGATTCGTTCGCTTCCGTCGGATTCCTCGTCGAGAATGACGGTCGAGACCCGGTGGAGAATCTCACCGATCGCGACGCCGCCGAGTCCGCTCATCCAGAAATCGTTCAGTGAGGGCAGCCAGATCTCACCGAAGAACTCCCACGTCCACGCGCCTAGGAACGCGATGGGTATCGATTCCCAGTAGTTGAGGCAATTCGCGCGGGCGGCCTCGACGTAGAGGCTGCCTTGGTAGGGATGGGTAAACATGTTGACGGTGAACTGGGTCTCGTCCCATTGCCATCCGTACTCCAGGTTCCGAGACCATGTCTCGAAGTTCACACGCGAGTCCCTACTACGGACCAACCACGCGTCGGTGCGATTCATGAGGAGGTTCAGCCCGAGCGCCTGACCCACGGCGACCATCGTCTGCTTGTCTTCGCACGAAGCGACGGTCGGCCCCGAGCGTGGAGCGGTTACCTGAGCCGTGGCCGGGCCGGCCACGCACAGAAAGGTCGTGACTACGCAGAGCCAGGAGCTGGACAGACGTGTCACCGCTGAAGCATCACCTTGTTAAAGGACATGCTGGGCATGGGTCATCTTGAAGGTACGGCCCAAGGTTGGCTGACGCTGTCTGGAGATGGTCGGTCACGAGTCGCCGGTTCGAGCCGAGCGACAAGCGTGTTCGTCCGAAGGCCAGACCGCTCACTCGCGAGACGAGCGAGGATCGCCGCAGACGACCCGCAGCTCAATCCGGCCGTCCCGATCACGACGAGCTCGCCATCGCGGCCTAACCGCTCCATGAGTTGGACCTGACATGGATCTGAGGCCGTCCCGACGTTCGGGGCGACCTCGTTCTTTAGGATGGAGTGCGGACCCCCCGATAGGCCGCGAACGAGACGTTTAGTCGACCGCCCATTTCGTGATAGGTCGCGACCACGGCCTTGTACGCCGTAACCTCTGACTTGTACGTAGCAGCGTTGTAGCCACGCCGGGCCTCACTCTTATGTTGGAGCGCTAGGCAAATCTCGCCGAGACGTCGAGCCGCATCTGCCACTTCCCTGGCATAGGCTTCCAGGTCCGGAACGAACGGGTGATCAGAGAGCGGCGCTCCGCTCTGGCGATGCTTCGCCAGCGCATCAGCTGCCAGAATCAAGTCTCCGTGGATACTCCGGAGTGAGTCCTGATAGGCCCGGTAGTCGAGGGCTTCGAACAGGCCGGGAATCGGAAGAACCTTGCGGAACGAGAACTTGAAGGTCCGTTCATGAATGTCGAAGTACTGACGGAGCAGCTCATGCACCCGCACTGCCTCTCCGCCCACAAAGTCCACCGAGGACGGCCGAGGTGCCGCGTTAGCGTCTTGCATGTCAGGTCGGCCAGCGCCTATCCGAGCACGACTCGGACCCGGTGCTCGAGACCGTCGTCGGCGAGGGGCACGGGCCCTCCTGCTTGAAGCGAAGTTCCGTCGAGACTGACGCTGGATACTCCCCGACAGACCCCGTTCGGATTCTCGACCTCGATCCGATAAAGGGTCTCGCCATGGCGGTAGTCGATCTCGAAGCCTTTCCATTCTCGGGGAACACACGGATCGATGAGGAGCGTGGAGCCGCGCTTTCGGAATCCGAGAATCGACTCCACACCCGCCCGGTATAGCCAAGCCGCGGCCCCAGTGTACCACGTCCATCCTCCCCGCCCCACGTTGGAGGGCGCGGAGTAGACATCTGCGGCGACTACATAGGGCTCCACCTTGTAGCGGTGAGCGCTCGCACGTCGACTCGCATGCCGAATCGGGTTCAGCAGGTCGAAGAGATGGAAGCTCTTGTCTCCCTCGCCGAGCTGAGCAAAGGCCATGACCGACCAGATCGCCGCGTGGGTGTATTGTCCACCGTTTTCACGGATGCCGGGTGGGTACCCCTTGATGTATCCGGGATCCAGAGGCGTCTCATCGAACGGAGGCGAGAAGAGCAGCAGCAACTGGTCCTCCTCGCGGACCAGCCGGCCCGCAACCGACTCCATGGCCTGGCGCGCGCGTCCCTCATCGCCCGCACCGGACAGGACCGCCCACGACTGTGCAATCGAGTCGATCTGGCACTCGTCGTCCTCAGCCGACCCTATGGGCGTCCCGTCATCGAAGAAGGCGCGTTTGTACCACTCCCCGTCCCACGCCTCCTTATCCAGAGACGCCGCGAGAGATGCGGCCTTCGCTCGCCAGAGTGCCGCTCGCTTCTTCTCCTCGCGGCGGTCGGCGATCTCTGCAAACTGGCTCAGGTTCACGTGGACGAACCAACCCAGCCATACGCTTTCCCCACGGCCCTCGTGACCCACGCGGTTCATCCCGTCGTTCCAGTCGCCCCCACCGATCAACGGGAGACCATGACTGCCCACCTCGAGGCTTCGATCCAGTGCCCGTGCACAGTGTTCGAAAAGCGTCGACCGGTCCTCGGATACGCCGGGCTCGAAGTAGGCTTCGTGCTCGTGCTCCTCGAGCATTCGGCCCTCGAGCCACGGGATCGCCTCGTCGAGCACGCTCCAGTCCTCGGTCACCGCTAGATACTCACAGACAGCGTAGGGCAGCCACAGCAGGTCGTCGGAGATTCGCGTCCTTACGCCCCGCCCGGTCGGAGGGTGCCACCAATGCTGGACGTCTCCCTCGTGAAACTGGCGGGCGGCTGCGCGCAGGAGATGCTCGCGCGCGATCGCGGGCTGCGTGACCAACAGCGCCAGGACGTCCTGGAGCTGATCGCGGAATCCGTATGCCCCGCCTGCCTGGTAGAAGGCGGAGCGGGACCAGAGGCGACACGAAAGCGTCTGGTAGAGCAGCCAGCGGTTGAGCAGCACATCCATGGAGGCGTCCGGGGTCCGGACCTGTACGGTACCCAGCACCGCATCCCACCCTTCCTCGACCTCGCGCAACACCGCGTCGGGATCCTTCTCTCGATAACGCTGCACGAGCGCTCGTGCCTGCTCGGCGCTTTCCCCCTGTCCGAGCAGGAACAACACCTCCACTCGTTGCCCAGGCTCGAGCTCCACCTCCGTCTGAAGCGCGGCGCAGGGGTCCAAAGTCGCGCCGGTCCTTCCCGACAGCTTGCCGCCCCGTTCGAGCGACGCCGGATGCTTGAGGCTTCCGTTGCGTCCAAGGAACTCGAGGCGACTACTGGTCCACGATGTCTGGCGTCCACCGAGATCGGCGAACGCGATCCGATGCGCGAACTCACCGTTCCAGGCGTTGCGTGCGAACGTCGCCTGGGTCGTGGGATCGACTTCAGTGACCACATAGCGGGTAGGGTCTCCGCGCCTGACCCCGAGTACCCACTCCACGTAGGCCGTAACGGAAAGGCGCCGTTTGCGGCTGGACTGATTCGTCAGCGTGAGACGAGAGATCTTAATGGGGTCGCTTGGCGGCACGAACTGAAGAACGTCCAATGCGATGCCGTGAGAAGTATGCTCGAAGCGGCTGTAACCCTGGCCGTGCCGGATGACGTACGGCCGAGCGTGTTCACGGATCGGAAGACATGTCGGTCCCCATAGGGCACCGCTGTCCAGGTCGCGTACATAGAACGCCTCGCCCGGCGTGTCGCTGACGGCATCGTTCGACCAGGGCGTGAGCTTGTTCTCCCGGCTGTTGACGGACCACGTATAGCCGGATCCCGACTCGGAGGCCTGGAAGCCGAACGCCGGGTTCGCCACGACGTTGACCCAGGGAGCCGGCGTCCACTGTCCCTCGCCCAGCAGCGTGACGTACTCGCGACCGTCCTGCGTGAATCCTCCCAAGCCGTTGAAGAACTCGAGATCCAGCGCCGGAGCGGGAATCGGTTCCAGGTCCTCGAGCGGCGCGCGTAGCCGCGGCGGGACCGGTCCGGGCCTGAGTCGCTCCAGCCGGACTACCTGCTCGGCCAGCGTACCTCTGCGCGCCAGGATCAACACCCGCGCCGCCGAGCGAAGCAGGACCCGGTCTTCCGACGGCACTCGGTCTTCTTGGAGCACGAAGACGCTCCCCCGCTTCCCCTCAGTCTCCCCCTCGACCGTCGACTGAGTCCCTCGCACGAGGGCTTGGAAGAACTCCTGTAGACCCTTCGCGTACGACGCGCCCGTCGCGTTGAGGATCACCAGATCGGCAGAGATCCCCTTCAGGCGCCAGTACTCGTGCGCCCGCAGCAGTTGCCTGGCTACGTCCCGTTCTTCTTCCCGTTCGATGCGCACGACGGCAATCGGGAGGTCGCCGGAGATGCCGTAGGCCCAGAGCCCGGACGCTCCTCGGCGGTTGGCGGCCACATCAGCCGGAACCGCTCGCAGTGAGTGATCGTCATACAGCAGACGATTGGCCAAACGTTGGAAGAGATGCGCCTCGCCCTGGGAGACCTGGAGGTGGTGTAACTGGACCTGAGCATGCATCCAGGCGAGTGAGCTCTCTCGCTCGAACGTGTCCGTCTGGTGGTACTTCTCCGCGAGGTCGAGGGCTTGCTCCCGAGAGGGCGCTACGAGCGTGGTGAACACGAGACGGGCCGTTCCGCCCGCCGGAATCGCCACCCGATAACGGAGACTCACGATCGGATCGAGAACCGTTCCCGTGCTGTTGGTGAGCGGCCTGCCCTCCAGCACCGAAGCCGGTGCCCGTATCCCGCGACCCCGGCCCAGAAAGCCGGCACGGTCGGTCTCGTATTGGCAGTTGCCGACGATCTCCCCCTCGACTGCGGCGAGATGGGCCAGCCACATCTGCGGCTCGGACGCCGATCGGGGGCGCCGCGTCGCCACCAGCGTCTGCAGCCCGGGTATGAACTCGGTCTCTACGAAGAGGTTGGAGAAAGCCGGGTGCGCTTCGTCAGCAGCCTGTGGGGCCAGCACCACCTCTGCATACGATGTGACATCGATCTCACGATCACGGCCTTCGTGATTCGTCACCGTCAATTGGCGGAGCTCTGCGTCGTCCTCAGGCGAGACCACGATCTCGAGGGTGATACCCAGGGACGGGTCCCGCTGCACGATCTTGGCCCGGTCTTCGGCGAAGACGACCCCGTACTTGTCCACTTCGGTGCCACTCGGCTGAAACCCGGCGGACCAGACGTCACCGGTATCGGCATCCTGCAGGAAGAGGAATGTGCCCCAGCAGTCCCGCGTCGTATCCTCCCGCCATCGGGTCACGGCGAAGTCGCGCCATCGGCTGAACCCTGAGCCAGCCGCCGTGATCATGACCAGGTACCGGCCGTTCGACAGTACATGGGTACGCGGCGGAACGTCATGGGGTGATTCGAAACGCCGCAGCGTTGGTGGAACCGTGTCACGGACGTTAGCGGCCAGCTCCACCTCCTCACCCCGGGGCCGTACCACGGCCACCGAACGCGGCGTGCGTTCCTGCAGTAACAGCTCCGCCGCCTGGACCATCGGATGCGCGTGGAAGCGTCTCCGGGTGAGGTCGTTGTGAACGACGTTGCCCAGGGCGACGATCGTCATCGCCTGATGGTGGGCCATATACGCCCGAACCACGGCTACCTTCGCCTTCTCCGGGAGCCTCGATGGAGTGAAGTCCAACGCCTCATAGAACCCGTAGGACCCGCCCGCCCCCGCTTTCTCGAGACGAGCGATGTTGTCGAGGGCGGCCCGGGGATCCACCATGGCGGCCAGCGCCGTAGCGTAGGGAGCCACGACAACGTCCTCGAATAGCCCGCGCTTGAATCCCAGTCCGGGCACGCCGAAATCCGAGTACTGATATGTGCGCTCGACGTCGCGCACATTATACGCCGACTCGGAGACCCCCCATGGAACTCCTCTCTCCGCGCCATACCGGATCTGGCGTCGAACCACGAGGCGGCAGGTGAGATCCAACACGCTCTGGGCGGGCTGCTCCATCACGAGAAGCGGCATGAGGTACTCGAACATCGATCCTGACCAGGAGACGAGCGCCGCCCCACGCCCCACCGGCGTGAGGGAACGTCCGAGCAGAAACCAATGCCGCGGGAGGATATCTCCCGTGGCGATGGCCACGAAGCTCGCGAGCCTCGCCTCCGAAGCCAGGAGGTCGTAGCAGCTCGGGTCGAGCGTGTTGTCGGCCACGCGGAAGCCGATCGAGAACAGTTTTCGCGCGGGGTCGAAGAGGAATCGGAAGTCCATCGCCCAGGCCATCTGTTCCGTTTCGATCGCCAAGGCAGAGAGGCGGTGCCCGAGCGTGTCCGCCGCTGTCCCGGCCCCGTCGGGATCCTCAGGCTGGATCAGCTCGAGATCACGCGCGTGGCTCTGGACGGTGTCACGGACGGCCATCGCCCAGACAAGCATCTCCGATGCTTCCCCGTTCTCCGGGGCCCTTGCGAGTGTGCTGACGATGTCCAGGAGGTGCTCCGAGCGGTCCTCGAGCTCCTTGAACCGTTGCTCCCATTCTTGCGGAGAGGCAGGGGGATCCTCCAGGGCGGCCGACATGGCCTGCGACGCCTCTCGCACCTGCAACGCCGTGACCGCTTCGGATCGTAGGCGGAGCGTGGCGTTCTCAACCGTATCGAGCACCGGCTGCAGAGCGTCACGAATTCCATCCAGGACGTACGCACCGAAGGGCGGTTGACCCATCAGCTGACGGCATCCTTGAGACAGCGCGATGAGATGCCCCGCCAGGTTCCCACTGTCGACCGTGGAGATGTAGACGGGATCGAGCGGTCGCAGGTCCCTGGTGTCGTACCAGTTGGCGAAATGACCGTGAAACCGGCGCAGGCCGGTCATCGTCCCTACTGTGGCCTCGAGGCGCTCGGTCATGTCCGAGATCCCGATCCAGCCGAAGTCATTCGCCGCCATGGTGCTCAAGAGGTATAGCCCCATGTTCGTCGGCGACGTGCGGTGAGCGACGACCGGCTCGGGATCTTCCTGGAAGTTGTCCGGCGGCAGGAAGTGCTCCTCTTCGTTCACAAAAGTCTCGAAGAAGCGCCAAGTCCGCCTCGCAAGGAAGCGCAAGCGGCGTGTCTCACTCAGCGAGAGGCCATGTGTCTCTTCGGGTCTCTGGGGTACGCTCAGCCGCCAAGCCAGAACGGGTGACGTGACCCACAGGAGGACCAAGGGCCCAGCGACCGGCCACGCCCCTGGCTTGAAGACGACGAAAAGAGCGCCGGCGCCCGCCGCTAGTAGCACGCCCCAGCGAAGGTGCACTAAGAAGGCGCGCAGCCTCAGGTCGCTTCCGTAGCCTACCTGGGCGGCGGGAACCCACTCGAGGAGGTTCCGCTTCGTGACGTAGAGTCGCACGAGTGTGCGCACCACGGCATCCGCCATGTTCCAGGCCTGGTGCGCAAGCACGGTGATGGCCAAGAGCACCTGCAGCGCGGCAACCTGAATGTCGATGCCCGCAGCGCGCAGATAGCTGCGCTTGGAGAACCCGAACCGTCGAGGGATCAGGCCGTCGAGCACCGGTATGAAGGCGGGTACCGCGACGGATCCGAGGACTAAGGCCGTCCACAGAAGCGGCGACACGGAGGGCACGGTCCAGGCGGCCACAGCAAGTAGGAACGACGAAGGTGCGGAGAGGGTCCGGCGGAGGTTATCCAGCATCTTCCATCGCCCGACCGTAGGAATCCGGGCACGCTGCTTACGATCCGCTGGGCCGCGCGGACGGCCCAGAATCCACGGTAGCAGCTGCCAGTCTCCCCGCGCCCACCGGTGGTTACGGCGGACGGCCACCTCGTAGCTGGTGGGGAACTCTTCGAACAGCTCGATGTCGGTCACCAGCCCGGCACGCGCGAAGATGCCCTCGAAGAGATCGTGACTGAGGAGGGCGTTCTCTGGGACCCGTCCTGCGAGAGCTGCCTCGAATGCGTCGACGTCGTAGATCCCCTTTCCCGTGTAGGACCCCTCATCGAACAGATCCTGGTACACGTCGGAGACCGTACCCGCGTAGGGGTCCACACCGCCCGGGCCCGACACGATCCGTTGGTAGGTCGTGCTTGTCGGTCCTGTGGGCAGGGACGGGATGATCCGCGGCTGGAGGATGGCGTACCCATCGACTACTCGGCCCACTTCGGGGTCGAAGCGCGGTCGATTCAACGGGTGGGCTATCGCCCCGACGAGGCGGTAGGCGGCCGCCCTCGGAAGCCGGGTGTCGGCATCCAGCGTGATGACGTAGCGGACGTCATCGGGCACGGCGGGCATGTTGCCGTTGATGGGAATGAACGTGGTGTCTGTGGCGCCCCGGAGAAGCCGATTCAGTTCCCGCAGCTTCCCGCGCTTCCGTTCCCAACCGATCCACTTGCCTTCCTTTTCGTTCCAGAGGCGCCGGCGATGCAGCACCATGAACCGCTCCCCCCCGCCGGGCGGACTTCCGTATCGCTCATTGAGATGCGCAATCTCGTTGGCGAGCTCGGTAAGGAGGTCCTCGTCACCGGGCATGTGTTCCTGGGGAGCGTCTGCCCAGTCGGTCAGGAGCGCGAAGTGCAGGTGACCGGCAGGGTTCGCCAAGAACTGGGCCTGAATCCGCTCAATCGATTCCGCGATGTCGGCCCGGCTCGTGAGCAGCTTGGGCACCGCCACCATGGTTCGGAACTCCGCCGGGACGCCGTTCGGGAGCTCCAGCTTGCACACGACCCATGGGGAAGCGAAAGCGGCGACCAGGCGATGGACGACAGCCACCGCGATATCGGAGGCCGGCACCAGCGCGAGGATGCCCAAGAGCATGAGGACCGGTACGCCTGCCCCTGCGCTCCAGGTCAGGAACAGCGGGCCGGACAGAAAAAGGGCGGTGAAGGCGCCGATTGCCCCGAGGTAGGCCGCAGTTGCATGGGCGCGCCAGGCGCGTCGGATGCGGGCCCACACAGGGGTCCGATATCCCAGGAGCCTCTCGAAGGCCCGCCTGCCGCCAGACACTATGTAATAGCCAGGGTCCTCCTCGGGGCGGCGCGGAACGGCGAGTGGGCCCGACTTGTCTGATCGGAAAGGCTCCCCCTCGGTCGGGCCAGCTGGGGAAGAGGCTCTCCCGTTCTCGCGCGCTGCTTCGCGGGCCAGCCGCACGGCCTCACGGGCCACATAAAGTTCCGATCGCCTCGAACGCCGGGACAGCCCCTCGACCTGCGCCCGGTACTTGTCGCGAGTGGCGAAATCCATGGCCGCGAACCCGGGTACAGACCCCAGGACTTCGTCCACCAGGCTGACGCGTTCAAAGAATCCCGGCCAGTCCATGGAAGACAGCCACCGCATGCTGGTGATGATGTTGCGCACGGTGACGTTGGCTGCGGCTTGAGCCTGGTGTTCCAGGGCAACCACTTCGTCAGGGGACGTCCCCTGCGCAGCCAGACGCCGCTGGAGCCAGTCCAGGGCCGGCGTGATCGAGGCTGGCTGGTCACGAAGCCGCTGTACGAGCTGCACACTGAAAGCGCTGGCGAGGGGAGCGCGGCCAAGCGATCCCAGAACATCATCGACGCTTTCGCCGGGCTGACTGAAACCCAGAAGGCGATCCGCTACTTCGTCCGCGCTCGCCCGCGCCTGGCGGGCAAATGTTGTCAGCTCCGACAGCCGGCGCAGGTTCTCGACGAGGGCCACTCGAAGGTGGATCGTTACGGCCCAGAGTTCGCCGATGCCGAGCGGCTGCACGCGCTGGTAGGCTCGCACGAATGCCTGCAGCGTCTCCAAGTCGAACCGACTGTCGGTATGCGCCACATAAGCCCATGCCAGGCCATAGACGCGAGGGTATCCTCCGAGGTTGCGGCCCTCCGCGATTTTCGGCAACCGCTTGTAGAAGCCGCCCGGGAGGTGGTCCCGGATCTCGAGGATCTGCTCGTCCACGACATGAAAGTTGTCGAGGAGCCATTCCTCGGCTTGCGTGATCGGACTCTTCTGGCGAACCGCCTCGACGATGTCGCGATATCCAGCGACAAGCACCTTCCCGTTCTCGCGGACACGAGGGAGAAGTCGGCGTCCCCTTTCGCGGGGATCGGCGGTGGGTTGAGCCGCCGCCAAGCTCTTGGCGTGTAGCCTGAGCCGTTCGATGCCAAACACCTCGGCGCGGATCGGCTGTGGCAGGTGGGCCGTGATCGTGGCGTCTCTCAGGCCCACCGCGAGCTCCGTGTCGGGGCTTCCGAGCGTGCGAGCTTAATCAAGTAGTCATGGTCCTTCCCTGCCAACTGAGGATGCAAGACGGGAAGCCTAGCACTGGTGCCGATCTTGTGTGCCGCTTTGTGTGCCGACCCAGCCACACAAAGGATAACTCACAAGAAGAGGCCCATCGCGAAGCGACCGCAGCTCAAGCCGGCCGTCCCTACTGGCTAAGTAGCTGAAGGGCAGTCGGTTAAAGAAACGGGAGGGCCCACCGATGGGCTCTTCCGCTGCTTTTTGGCCCACGGTGTGCCGACTCCGCGGCCGATCATCAGTCCCGCGTCCGCTTTCGGCCCCCGCGACCACGCGGGGATTACCCGACAGATCCCGCGGGCGTCCTACATCAGATTATTGGTGTGATCGGAGCTGCGGTCGCTCGGCTTGCGATGGCGCGTCCGCAGTGGGCGTTGTCTCTGATGGAGTGAGACCCATGCGATGGGTCACGGGATTGGCAGGCTTGATGCTCGCCGTGGGCGGAGCCGCGCCGTCGGCGGCGCAGCCGGCTCCCGCGTCCGTGGAGCGCGAGCTCGAGTGGCTGATCGAGCGTCTGCAAGTATCAGGCTCTCTCACGATCGCGGGTGCAACGGTACGCGCGAGCGACGTGACGCTTCAGGTATACGAGCGGCAGGCTTTCGCGCCGCTCTGGTCGAGGAAGGGCGACCTCGCGGCTCTGCTGCGCACGGTGTACACGGTGTACACGGATGGGCTCGACCCGGACCTCTACCACCGAGCGGTGCTGAGCTCGCTCTGGGCCGCCGAGCTCGACCCACCCCGAGCCGCAGAGCTCGATCTCCTCGCCACCGACGCGCTCCTGCGCTTGTCCCAAGACCTGAGTTTCGGACGAGCACAGCCCATCGACCCCACGGGTCTCGTGAACGGTGACGGCCCCTTCGGCGGCGGCGACCCGGTCGCCAGCCTGCGCGAAGTCCTGGCCTCCGGCGGGCTGGAGCAACGCGTGGCCGCGCTCCGCCCGAGCCACTTCGAGTACGACCGTCTCCGGGACGGCCTGTCCGAGCTCAGGGCGCTTCAGCGGGCGGGGGGATGGACGCCCATCCCCGGCGGTCCGACGATGCAGCGGGGCAGCCCAGACCTACGGATCCCCCTGCTACGGCAGCGACTGGCCGTCAGTGGAGACCTCCCGGGTGAAGGCCAACAGCTGGGGGAGGGCCTCGACGAGACCCACTTCGACACCGCGCTCGAGGACGCCGTAAAGACATTCCAGCACCGCCATGGCCTGAACGAGGACGGACGCGTCGGCAACCGCACACTCGCAGCGCTCAACGTACCGGTCGAACGACGCATCGAGCAGATACGCGTGAACCTCGAACGCGCTCGCTGGGTCGCCGACGCGGTGCCGGACACGTACGTCGCGGTCAATGTCGCGGGCGCACGGGTCTATTTGATCCGCTCCGAAACCGTCGCGTTCGAGGCCCGCGCCGTCGTGGGGAGTGACGAGACGCAGACCCCGGTCTTCAGCGCGCTCCTGAGCTACATCGACCTGAATCCGACGTGGACGGTTCCAGGCGGCATCGTCGAGGAGGTCCTGGAAGCGGTCCGTCGCGACCCTCTGTACCTCGAGAACCAGCGCATGCATGTCCTCGACGCCGAGGGGCGCCGGGTGGACGCTTCGACCCTGGACTTCCGGACGTTCACCCCCGAGACGTTCCCCTACGTGTTCTATCAAGAGCCCGGCCCGAGGAACCCGTTGGGGCGCCTCAAGCTGATGTTTCCCAACCCCTACACTGTCTACTTGCACGACAGCCCAGCGCGCTCGCTCTTCGCCCTTGAGCGGCGCCTCTTCAGCCACGGATGCGTTCGGGTCGAGGACCCCGTCGGCCTCGCCGTGGAGGTTCTCGATGAGCCGGCGACGTGGAGCCGCGAGGCGCTCGAGGCGGCGATCGCCGAAGGGGAGACCCGCACGATACCGCTCAAACGGCCCCTCATGGTCCACGTCGTCTACCGCACGGCCGAAGCCGATGCCGACGGAGCGCTTCATTTCTACGCCGACGTGTACCAGCGCGACCCGGGGGTGCTGGCCGCTCTCGACGCCCGTTAGGCGCTCGCGGCCCTAACCTGCTCGGACGCGCCTTGGCGAGCCGTCAGGGACCCCTGATGGGGGCAGAGTGTAGAGCGTCCGCCGCCACCGGGCTCCTCGACCGAGTTCCGGATCCCAACGTCTGGAATCAGTCAGGAGAGGAAGCCCATGCGTGGTCCGCGCCTCGCGCACTTCGCGGCCCTGGGCCTGCTTTTCGCCTTGCCGCCTGTAGGAGTCGGCGGCGGTCCGGTCCATGCAGAGCCTACCGCAGTCCCGACTGCCGGCACGCCCGAGGACGACGCCGACCGAGCCGTGGCCGCGCTCGCAGGGCTCGTCGAGCCGCTCAGCCACCCCGAGGCGCTGAGGGTCGCAGCCGACGCGTACTACGCCTATCGCGAGGCGCACCCCAACAAGGTGCGTAAACCCCTCCTGTACTTCGTGGATCTCGGGCTCGACAACCGCACCGCTCGCGGGTGGGTGTTCGACATGGATCGCCTCACGGTCGTCGAGGGGCCGTTCACGGTCGCGCACGGGCGAGGCTCGGCCACCGTGAGGGACGGCATTCCGACCAGGTTCTCGAACGTCTCGGGAAGCAAAGCCTCCTCGGTCGGCCTCTACCTCGCGGAAGGGACCTACACGTTTCGGGGGAGCGCGGGTGGCCGTGCCTACAGCTCGCTGGGCCTGCGCCTCCGGGGCGAGTCGGGCGCCTTCAACAGCGCGGCCATCGCTCGAGGCATCGTCGTGCACGGCGCACCGTACGTCACGCCGACGAGTGCCGGTCGGAGCGAGGGGTGCCCGGCCATGGAACTAGACCGCGCCGAGCGCCTGCTGCCGGCGCTCGCCAACGGGGGAGTCGTCTTCCTCTACTCGCCGCTCGCCGAAGAGTGGCTGAGCGAGGGGCCCTGGGTCGCGCAGCGACCGACGGTAGCGCTCGTAGACTGAGGGCCAAACGGCCGACTTACCCCGACGTCGAACTCCAGCACTTAGCGTTGGGTCGGAGCCCCAGGCGATCAGAGCCCGTGGCCACCGACGTCGGCGGTATGGTCCAAGTACCCACCACGGGCCGGTCGCTCAGGTGGGTCGAGGGCGAGTTAGTGCGCCTCACCATGACCCTCACCGAGGGCAACAAGAGAGCCCCTGCCTTGCTTATATAGAGACATATATATTAGTATATGTTTCATGACACCGACCAAAGGAAGGCCCCGGCTTCTGCGGGGCATCGACCCCGCACTCCTGACCCGGGCCGCCGATACCATCCGCGTGCTGGGGCACCCGGATCGAATCAAGATCGTGGAGGTCCTCGAAGAGAGGGACGCCACGGTGAGCGAGATCCAGGATGAAGTAGAGCTCTCGCAGCCCATCGTATCCCAGCATCTGGCGCGCCTTCGTGCGCACGGGATCGTCGATTCGACCCGCGACGGACAGCACGTCATCTATTCGCTCGTGGAGCCGAAGGTCGAACATATCCTCCGGTGCATCCGGCAATGTGACCTCTGATGCCCCCCACGCTGACTGAGAGCCGATAAAGAAATGATCGCAGAGATCGCCCTTTCGGTAGGGCTCGCGGTCCTGCCGCAACACGATACCGTCCACCTTTCGTTGGACGACGCAGTGCGGCGGGCTCGGGACGACAATCCGGCGCTGTTGGCTCATCGCGCGGCGGCCCGGGCCCGTGCCCAGGCGCCACTCGAGGCGAGCCGAGCGTTCCTGCCCAACCTCCAGCTGGGGGTCTCGGGCATGCGGACCACGGATCCTGTGGCGGTGTTCGGCCTCAAGCTGCGACAGGAGAACTTCGCCGCGCAGGATTTGGCCCTCGACGCCTTGAATCGGCCTTCGGCCTATAGTGGCTATGCAGCGAGCGCCACGATGGAGGTACCGTTGCTGGTCCCCGAGGGGCTCTTCGGCTACGCCGCGGCGCGCAAAGGAGCGGCCGCTGGCAATTTGGCTGCGGACCGGGCCGCGGGAGCCACGGAGTTCTTAGTGACCCAGGCCTACTGGGACACGCAACTCGCCGCCGCATCGCTCGAGGCGCTCGACCAGGCACTCGTGGCCATGAATGCGCACGCCACCCAGGCCGAGGCCATGCGCGAGCAAGGGCTGGTGACCGGCCTGGACGCTCGGCTCGCACGGCTCGCGGCCGCCGAGATCGAGGTGCGCTTGCTGGCCGCGGCAGCGATGGCGGACAACGCGCGCTCAGCGCTACGCGCGATGCTCGCCCTGCCCGAGGACGCCGCCGTCTTGCTCACCGACTCTTTGACCGCGCTACCCGGTTCGGTTTGCGACGACGACGCCGAGGCGTGCGATGTGTCCGAGCGGGCCGATCTCCAGGCTCAACGCTTGGGAATGGAGGCCACCTCACTCGGGGTACGCAGCGCCTGGGCGGGCAATATGCCGAGCATCGCGGCCTTCGGCTCCGTCGCGCGCTACGGCCAGTCCAGCCCATGGGGCAACGGCAGCGGAGACTGGACGATCGGGATCGGTCTCAGTTGGAACCCGTTCCCGGCGCTGTCGGGGGTGGGGTCCGTGCGCAAAGCGCAGGCCGAGCGCGATGAAGCCGTCGCGCGCCTGGACGATGCTGAGCGCACGGCCGGTCTCGAGGTGCTGCAGGCCCGGCGCATGCTGACCGCCGCGGGCGAGCGGGTCACCGTCGCCGCCTCAGCATGGGAGGAGGCCCTGGCCGCGCTCGATCAGGCCCAACTCCGCTACCGCACCGGGACCTCACCGATCTCGGAGGCCCTCGACGTACAGGCTGCCACGACGGCCGCCCGCCTCTCGCTCATGTCTGCGCAACGCGACCACGCCGTGGCGCACGCCGCGCTCGACTTCGCCTTTGGAGTTTACGACCGATGAACGCATGGATGCCCTCGCTGCTGCTCGCGACCACGCTCGCCGCGTGCGGAGACTCCGAGCAGAGCCGACCATCGGCCCTAGCGGCGCCGAGCGGTGAGACGCTGACGGTGGAGTCGGAGCCGCTCGCGTCGGTTCTGCCCGTCGATGGTACGGTTGTGGCACGGCAGCAGGCCGTGGTCTCCACCCGACTGATGGCCCGCATCACCTCCGTCAATGTGGAAGTCGGTGACCGGGTGTCGGCCGGGCAGGTCCTGGTCCGGCTCGGAACCGATGACATCGCTGCGAACCGCACCCGCGCCGAGGCGGCCCTGCAGTTGGCCAAAGCGAGGCGGGACGAGGCGGCCCGACAGATGGCCCGCATGGACACGCTCTATATCCAGGACGCCGTCCCGCTGGTGCAGCGCGACCAGGCGCGCCTGGGGCTCGTCGAGGCGGAGTCGCAGGTGGCACTCGCGGAGGCCGCAGCAGCGGAGGTTTCCGCGGCTGCAGCATACGCGTCGCTTCGCGCCCCCTTCGCCGGCACCGTAGTGAGCCGTGAGGCCGGCGTAGGCGATCTCGCGTCACCGGGCATGGCCCTCGTCGGCATCGCGGCGAACGGGCCCCGCGAGGTCGTGCTCGGGGTCCCGCCCGCCGTCGCCATGGGACTCGCTCCGGGTATGGAGCTGGTCGTCCAGAGCGACGCGGCGGGACATGCCACTGCAGTGGTGAGGGCGATCGCGACGGGCGCCGATCCCCGCACGCGCACGGTCGAGGTCCGGGCCGACCTACCGGCCACCTGGCTAACAGGCGTTGCGGTCACGGTCCTGGTCCCCGCCGGGGTCCGCGAAGGAGTCGCGATTCCGGAGTCCGCCGTCGTGCGGCGCGGACAGCTGACCGGCGTCCGCGTGATGACCGAAGGGGGTGAGATGCTCCGTTGGATCCGGCTGGGCCGGCGGCTGGAGACGGCCGGAACCGGGGGCACCGGGGAAGCTCGGGTCGAGGTCCTGAGCGGCCTCGAGCCAGGGGAGCAGATCGTCCCGTGAAGACCGGCTTCTCTGGCGCGATCGCGCAGCGGTTCCTCAACTCGAAGCTCACGCCGCTCCTCGTAGGGGCGTCGGTGGCTGCGGGCTTGGGCGGCCTCCTCACGACCCCCCGCGAGGAAGAGCCGCAGATCCGCGTGCCGATGATCGACGTGATGGTCGGGCTCCCGGGCGCGAGCCCGGCAGAGGTCGACCGACGCGTCGTCGAACCCCTCGAGCGGGCGATCTGGGAGATTCCCGGCGTCGAGTACGTCTACAGCATGGCTCAGTCTGATGGGGCCATGATCACGGCCAGGTACGAGGTCGGGACAGAGCCGGAGATCGCGTTGACGCGGCTCTACGGGAAGCTGCTCGCCAACGCTGATCGGGTGCCTGCCGGAGCGACGCCACCGATGGTGACGCTCCACGGGATCAACGAGGTCCCGATCCTCACGATCACCCTTTCGGGCGGCGGCGGGGTCGGCGATGGCTTCTCGCTGCGTCAGCAGGCCGCGGAGCTCGCGGCGGAGCTGAAACGCATCGACGACGTAGCCGAAACGTGGGTGATCGGTGGAGCACCCCGCGAGGTGCGAGTCACGCTGGATCCTCAGGCGCTCGCAGCCCGGGGCCTGTCCGCTGGCGCCGTGATCCATGTGCTCGAAGCGGCGAACAGCGAGCTGCCGGCCGGTGCGCTGCTGAGCGGCAACCGCTCGATTCCCGTGCGCGTCGGACACCTGCTTCAGGACGAGGAGCAAGTTCGGAACGTCGTGGTGGGCGTCGTCGACGACCGTCCCATTCTGCTGCGGGACGTGGCGACGATCGCCGATGGACCCGCCGACCCTGACCAGTACGTCTCGTTCCTTCCAGCAGGCGGCGACGGGCTGGCCTTCGAGGCGGCAGTCACGATCGCCATCGCCAAGCGGGAGGGAAAGAACGCTGCCACGATCGCGCACAACGTGATCGAGCGAGTGGAGGAGCTGCGTGGCCGAGTCGTCACGGAAGACGTGCGGATCACAGTCACCCGGGATTACGGCGAGACCGCTACCGAGAAGTCCGGAGAGCTGTTGTACCACATCCTGATCGCGACGCTGGGCGTGGTTCTGCTGGTGTGGCTGACACTCGGATGGAGGGAGGCCGTGGTGGTCCTCGTCGCGGTGCCCGTCACTCTCGCCCTGACGCTGCTCGTCTACCGGCTCTATGGGTACACGCTAAACCGGATCACGCTCTTCGCGCTCGTCTTCTCGATCGGCATCCTGGTGGATGACGCGATCGTCGTCGTCGAAAACATCGCGCGACACCTCGCCATGGGGCGGAGGAGCCCCGACGACGCGGCGGTCATGGCGGTGGACGAAGTCGGCAACCCGACGATTCTCGCCACGTTCACGGTGATCGCGGCAATCCTGCCGATGGCCTTCGTCTCGGGGCTGATGGGCCCCTACATGCGGCCGATCCCCGTGGGCGCGTCCGTCGCGATGCTCTTCTCGCTCGCCGTGGCGTTCATCGTGACGCCATATGTGGCCGTGCGGCTCGTGAAGGGTCACGCGCCTGCGGCGTCGCACGAAGGCGAGGATCCGGCCGGGGAGCATCTGGACGACGAGGCCGTGCCCGATGGGCGCATTGCCCGCGCCTACCGCCGGCTCGTGGGAGGGCTTCTGGCGCGCGGCTCGCGGCGGGTGTGGGCCTACGGCGCCATGGTGGCCCTTCTCTTGGTGGCCATGGCGATGGTCCCGCTCCAATGGGTCACCGTGAAGATGCTGCCGTTCGACAACAAGAGTGAGTTCCAGCTGATCGTGGACATGCCTGAAGGCACGTCGCTCGAGCGCACTGCCGAGGTAGCGCATACGCTGGCGGTGGCCGTCGCGCGGGACGAAGCCGTCCAAGACATCCAGGTCTACGCCGGCACCGCAGCTCCCTTCAACTTCAACGGCCTCGTTCGTCACTACTTCCTGCGGCGCGGTCCGACGGTCGCGGACGTGCAGGTCAACCTCCTGCCCAAGGACGAGCGTGCCGACCAGAGCCACGCAGTGGCGCTGCGCGTCCGGCCCGTGGTCGACTCTCTGGCACGCGCGTACGGGGCGTCGGTCAAGGTCGCCGAGATCCCGCCCGGTCCCCCGGTCCAGTCGACCCTGGTGGCCGAGGTGTACGGACCCACGTACGAAGTCCAGATCGACGCGGCCCGACGGGTTCGCGAGGTCTTCGCGGCGACCGATGGGGTCGTCGACGTGGATTGGTCGGTCGCCGCGCCGCACGCGGAGCTTCGGGCCACGGTGCGTCAGAGCGAGACCGTGCGCGCCGGCACCAGCACCGCCGACGTGTCGCGGACCATCGCGGCCTCGATGGGTGGGGCGATGGCCGGGCTCCTCCACGATCCGCGCGCGGCGGAGCCAGTGGCGATTCGCGTCGCGCTACCCGACTCGCTGACCGGAAGCGTGGGAGACCTGGCATCGGTCCCGTTGAGCACCGGCGTGGGGGCCCGCCGCCTCGGCACGCTCGCGACCTTCGATAGCGTCGCAGCACCGACACCCATCTTCCGAAAGAACCTGAAGCCCGTGGTCTACGTGACCGGAGATGTGGCGGGCCGGCTGGAGAGTCCCGCTTACGCGATGCTCGAGATGGGGGACCCGTTGGCGGCCGCGCTCCCCGAGGCGGACGTGAGTTGGGGCGGCGCACCTACGTTGACCGAGGAGACCTCAGTGGTCTGGGACGGCGAGTGGGACATCACGCGCGACGTGTTTCGCGACCTGGGGATCGCGTTCGCTGCAGTGTTGCTGCTGATCTATGTGCTGGTGGTGGCGTGGTTCCAGTCATTCACGGTACCGCTGGTGATCATGGCGCCGATTCCGCTCACGCTCATCGGGATCCTGCCGGCACACGCTGCCACCGGCGCCTTCTTCACGGCCACCTCCATGATCGGCATGATCGCGCTCGCAGGAATCATCGTTCGGAACTCGATCCTGCTGGTGGACTTCATCATCCTCGGCCTCGAGAGGGGAAAGTCGCTGCACGACGCCGTGGTCACGTCCGGGCTCATCCGAGCGCGTCCCATCATCCTCACCGCCGCCGCAGTGGTGATCGGCGGGGCGGTCATGGTGACCGACCCAATCTTCCAGGGCCTCGGCATGGCGATGATCAGCGGCGCCATCGTCTCGACCGCCCTGACCCTCGTGGCCGTTCCACTCTTGTTCTACGAGATGAACCGATGAACCATCGCATGATGGTGATCTTCGTCGACGCGTCGCACGCCGACGACGTCCGCCAGATCCTCGAGGCCTGTGATCCACTGGGCTACTCCGAGGTCCAGGGGGTCCTGGGAAAGGGCGCCACTGGCCGGAAGCTCGGCACCCGGGCGTTCCCCGGATCGAGCACCTGCTTCATGGCCGCCATGTCCGACGCATGCGCGGCCGACCTCGCCGTCCGCCTCGAGGCGCTGCGCGACGCGCGCGGCACCGAGGAGGGCCTGAAACTCTACTCCGTGGGAGCGGAGGAACTGATATGAGAATGCACTACGCAATCCGCGGGATCGCTGGCTCACTCGTGCTGATCTCTCTGGCCTTGGGCTGGTTCGTGAGCCCTTGGTGGCTGTTGTTCACCGTGTTCGTGGGCCTGAACTTGCTCCAGTCGAGCGTCACGCGCTGGTGCCTCATGGAGACGATCCTCGACAAGACCGGACTGGTTCGGAAGGACTGACAGCTTCGGGGAGTGGGCCCTCACGTAGGTGTGCCCCCCTAATCAGCGCACAAATACCCCTCGGCCCGCGAGATCGTCGTCCGCGACTCCATCACGAGGAGCACGAGATTCGCACCCAGGTCGCCGGCTTCGTTGCGCAGTGCCCGCAACGAGTCGTCACTGGGGGCACTCCGGGTCGGCAGCTCGGCCACGTACTCGCAGTCCCGAGCGGCTGCCGCATTCTGCGTCACCTGCACGGCCTCGCCTGTACGCGTGAGCGCGGTGTCTGCAGTGGCGGCCGCCGGGGCACTCGCGCAGCCGACCAGCGCGACCGACGCTGCGGCCCAAAGTGTGTGGCTGATCGCTCTCCGCACCTGACCCTCCTTTTCGCCGCGCGCATTTGACCGGGCACAGAATCTAGGGCTCTGCCGCGGTCGAACGCTACGGAATCCAAGAGGATCGATCCCGCTCGACCCCAGCCGGCCACCCCTGTCCGCTGCTTGCGCGACGAACCGAGGGGCAATCACTTAGGGACGTGCACGCTTCACAGCCAGCGAGGACGTCCATGAGCGCCAGGCCGACGACCCGATTCTTCTTGTTGCTTCTAGGGATTTCGCTCTTCGGAGCACCTCTCGATGCTCAGCATGTGACCCGGCTCGACTCCTATGACGGAGTCGACATCCGGATTCTTCAGAGCAACAACGCCGGGGATGTCCAGCACATCATCGACCCGATGCGCAACGAGGTTATCGGCGTCATCGAGGGGTGCCCGCGCCCCCACAACCTCTTCGCTCATCCGGACGGGCTCTACATCTATTGCACCAGCGAGAACACCAACACCGTCGACGTGTTCGATGCACGGACCTACGAGCTCGTGGATCAGATGCATCTCACGGCGAGGCCGAACAAGGCGGCGATCAACAAGCTGCATCGGAAGATCTACGTCGGAATCGCGGCCGCACCGTATGTCGACGTGTTCGATCTCGACACACATGAGAAGATCACGAGCATCGAAGTCAGCACCGGCATCCACAACGTGTATGTGAGCCCGGACGGCAACTGGGTCGTGGCGGGGCTGAACGCCCGGGCAGAAGGGTCCATCGAGATCATCGATCCGACCATCGACCGGGTCGTGGACTCGATTACGCTGCGCGATGACGCGGGGGAGGCCCACACCGTACGGCCCATGGCGTTCGTCGCAGGAGACGACGGCTCCGTCGACATGCTCCTGGCCCATGGCACGGGCGTCAACGGGATTTGGGTGATCGACTGGGACACGCGCGAGAAGATTGCGATGCTTTGGCCGCCCGCTCTTCCGGCTTGGATGCGGAACGCGGACGGGAACCAGGGTGCGCCGATGCACGGCCTGGAGGTGCTCCCGAATCGCTCGCAGTTCTGGGCCTCGAGCCGCCTCGACAGCCGCATCTACGGCTGGACGCTTCCTGATTTGGAGTACATCGGAGCGATTGAAGTCGGCCCGACGGCGAACTGGATGACATCGACGCCGGACAGCCGTTACATGTACGTGGCCGTCTCCGGCTCGGACCACACCATCGCCATCGATCTCCAGACGCATGAGATCATCGCCAAGATGAGGACCGGAGCACGCCCGGCTCGCATCGACGTCGCGATTCTCCCGGTACAGCCCGTCGGCAGCGCGAGCCGCTGATGAACAGTCGACCGACTCGGAGGGATCCCGCCGGGAGTTCGCAAGAAGCATGGCGGGAGAGCCTGATGGCTTGCTGCGCCTTGGTTATCGCCGTCGGCGTCTTCGGTGCGTTGGGCCTTACGTCAGGGCCAGAAGCGCCCGCGGCTCCAGTCGCGGCAGAGGTGCTTGAGGACGCGATGCCACGCGACTTCGACTTCTACCGCCGAAACATCGAGCCGATGTTCGTGCGGCCGCGCGGCTACCCCGACCAGGACGGCAACGGCGCGTGCGTGATGTGTCACACGTGGCAGACGAGCCTTCGCTTCGCGCTCGAGGACATGACGGAGACGCCCGAGGGTTGGGGTTGGACGCCCGGGCAGTCCACGCTCAACTACGACGTGGTGACGAAGCTCGTGAACGCGTCGGATCCGACGAGCAGCAGGCTCCTCACGAAACCGCTGGCCACGCAGGCCGGCGGCGTCGGACACACCGGCGGTGACTACTGGGAGTCGACGAGCGACCCCGAGTACCAGGTCGTTCTCGAGTGGATCGAGATGCTGCCGGCGGCGCAGTTCACGCCGCCTCCGGAGCCGCCCCTGGACTTCGAGTTCTACAGCACCTGCGTGCAGCGGATGTACCAGAACCCGAAGTACGGCCAGCTGTCCTGCCAGGAGTGCCACGCGGGTGGATTCACCGGCTTCGCCCCCCGGGCCGCCAACGGCACTGCCTGGACCGAACAGGAGGCCCGCCGCGGGTTCGAGGCGATCCAGCGGCTCATCCTCGCGGGCAACCCCGTGCAGAGCCGCTGGCTTCTCAAGCCCCTCCACCCCGACGGCGGCGGCTCGTACACGCACAACGGCGTCCGTCGATGGCAGTCTCGAGACGATCCCGAGTGGCTGATGATGGCCGCGTGGGTCCGTGGAGAGAGGACCGGTAGCGACTGCACGATGTAGGTGCGGTCGGCGTATTCAGCTCGGCAGTGCGAGCTCTCGCCAGAGGGCTTCGAGGCGCCGGATGACTGCCTCGGCTTCGGCATGGCCGAAGTCGTGGGTACAGGATCGCACCTCTCGGATGTCGGCGTCTGCGAACGGAGCCGACGCGCCCTGAGGGATTCGGCGCACAGTGTACGCTACCTCGGACCCATCGTATGCGACGGGACAGGTGCCGGTGAACGGCCGGGACGTCAGCGCCTCCCACCCACTGTCGACGATGGCCGCGAGCTCAGACGCTGAACCCGGGCGGACCACGCCCCCAATGGGCTCGGGCGGCGGTGTCCCCTCCGCGACCCACGTACCGTCATCGCGAACCACGACCCGCAGTCGGCATAGATCGCCGCCGCCGTCGGGGCTGGGGCATAAGCCTCCGTGGCGATCGAAGACGAACTCGACGGCCACAGCGGCGTTCGACCTGGCACCTCCGCTCCCGCCGCACCCCACCAACAGACACGTCACGGCTAGGAGCGGGGCGGATCGAGGCCTGATCACGTGGGGGACCCCTGGGGGTTGTGGCCCTGGTCGGCGAGAGGCCGGTCGGGCGCCGCTCGTCGCCGGCGCACGACCCACGTGTAGATGCCGACGTTGAGAAGGATCAGGCCCGCACCGAGAGCGATTTGCATGCCTCGGGTCAGGCCCGCCGGATAGAGCACCGGCAGGAGATAGTTGTCGATGAAGGTACCGGCGTACTCGGTGCCACCCGCCGCGCGGCGCAGCCGGTTCTCTAGAGGCGTGAGCGGACATATGCCGCCCGTCAGCTCGATGTAGCCACCCCACAGGAGGCACGGGATGTGGATCCAAGGCGCCCGGCGCCAACGAAAAGCCAGGAGGCCGCCGCCAGTCACGAAGATCAGGAACGCGAAGTGCCCCGCCACGACGAGCGTGGCCAGATTCCCGTACCAGGCCGGCGACAGAGTCACGTGGTGCCGATCCCGCCTCTAGCCGTCCGGGTTCCTACGTAGCGGAACGAACCGGACCGGAATGACATCACGGATCTCGACATCGCCCCCAGGCAGCTTCTCGATCACCTTCAAGATCTGCACAGAGGACTGGTCGCCCACCGGGATGACCATCCGAGCACCGGGCTTCAACTGCTCGACGAGTGGCTCGGGAATGTGCTCGGCCCCCGCCGTGACGAGGATCCCGTCGAACGGGCCCTGCTCGGGCCACCCGACATACCCGTCGCCGGTGCGCAAGTACACGTTGGAGACGCCGAGCCGGTCGAGTCGGTCGGCCGCCGAGCGCGCCAACTCTGGAACGATCTCGATGCTGTAGACCGCAGAGACCAGTTCAGCCACAACGGCTGCCTGGTATCCCGAGCCCGTTCCGATCTCCAATATGCGGTCGCCCGGCTCGGGCTCGATGAGCTCGGTCATCAAGGCGACGATGTAAGGCTGGGAAATCGTCTGCGCGAGCCCGATCGGAAGGGGCCGGTCACTGTAGGCCTGGGCCCGATACTCCGCCGGAACGTACTCGTGGCGAGGGACCCGCTGCATCGCTCCAAGAACCCGGGGGTCGGTGACGCCGCGCGCCTCGATTTGTTCGTCCACCATCTGACGCCGTGCCCGCTCGAAGTCGACTTGCTGGTCTGATACCCCCCCGGCTCTGGCCTGCTCCGGCAGGGCCGGACCGCATGACGCGCTGACAACGACTGCAGCGGCAAGGAGCAGTCTCAGCGACTCTTTCGCGGCTTGTCCCCCGGCCATCGCGCCTCCTAGACGGGACGAAGTTGCGGCGCCCCGATCAGCTCCCTATGTATAGAGTAGCTGTCCGCCCCGTGGGTCGCACCAAGCGCCGCCACCGGGTAACTGCTTGACCCACCGCCCCCGCATGAGGGCACGCGAGACGCGGTGCGACATGAGACGGGCAGTGCGAGCTCGACGATCCGTACGGTACGGATTGGCCCGCGGTGCGCCGGCCCCGCGCCGGGCTCGCAAAATACGGTCGGCGTGATCCTCGCGGAGGAGCCAATGACACCCGGCAGTCAACGGCCCGGGGCGGCCTAGGTCGCCCCGGGCCGTTGTGCGTCGGGCTGTTCCCCCCGGCGCACGACCTAGGCCGGCGACCCCGCCCCTATACGGACGCTGAAGTCCACGCCACGCTTGAGGGAGTTCACCATGATGCAGCCTCGCTCGGCGATGTCGACGAGGTGCTGCAGCAACTCTTCGTCTTCGCAGGCGGCGCTCACCTCGAGCGACACCGACGCGAACACGGTCGGCTCGCCTGCGAGCGTGCCCGTGACCTCCGTCTGCACGTTCGTCACCGGAGCGTCACGCGCGTTGATCGCGGCCAGGAGCGTGCTCATGAAGCATCCGCCGACGGAGGTCAGGAAGTATTCGCCGCCCATCGGACCCTTGTCGGCACCACCCTTCGCCTCCGGCCGATCGACCAGCGTCGTGTGACCTCTGGGCAGCGTCGCCTCGCTCGTGGAGGGACCCACCTGACGGAGTTGGACCTTCACCTCGGGCATCGTTCGTCTCCAGCTAGGGGAGGACCACCCCTGAGAACTCGATCCGAATCCGCGGCCTGACGACCATGAGACCGAGCATGACCTCCGGAGGCTCCACCCCGTACGTGGTCATGTCGAGTGGCACCTCTCCTGCGATGCGTACGCCTGCTCCCGCGGGGGTCAGCGAGATGGGGAAGCTCACGGTCTGCGTCGTTGCATGAATCGTGAGCGCACCGGTTGCGGTGACGTTCTGCCCACTCGCCTCGTAGCTCTGGAGCTCGAACCTGATCTCCGGAAACTCACCCGGCTTCATCGCCTCGAGCAGGTGCTCCCGCATTTCGTCCTGCGGACACACGAAGTCGGCGACCGGCACCGTGAGCGTCGCCGCCTGAACTCCATTGGCGAGTCCGGGTGCCGGGGTGGCAGACCCTGTGGTGACTTGGGCGCTACCCGTCACGGTGCACGTCCAACCCCGAATCGTCGAGTTGCCCGAAACCGTGAACTCGACCCGCGACTGCGCGGCGGCAGTGTCGGCCTGCAGAAGGACGAGCCCGACCGCGCCAGCCATCAGAATCAGTGTAGAGCGTATCATGTTCATAAGGGTCATAGCCCGAAGCCGAACTGATTGTGCCGCGTGAGGATAGGATTGCGCCCCTCCATGACATGGCGGGGCGTGATCTCGTCGATCGAAGTGACCAGCGTCTGGCGCATCACCATCCGGAACTCCGCCTCCAGGATATCGAGCACCCTGTCCACACCTTCTTCGCCGAACGCGCCCAGCCCCCAGACGTAGGGGCGGCCGATGCCGACCGCGTCGGCTCCTAGGGCGAGGGCCTTGTAGACATCGGCGCCTCGCCGCACCCCGCTGTCGATCAGCACGGGCACGCGGCCTCGCACCGCTTCCACCACCTCAGGAAGCGCGTCGATGGTCGCCCACATGCTGTTCACGGCCCTACCGCCGTGGTTCGATACGTGGATGGCGTCCGCGCCGTGCTCGATGGCCAAGTCGGCTTCCTCGGCCGTGACGATGCCCTTGAGCACCAGCGTCATGTCGCTCGCGTCCTTCAGGCGGCTGACGTAGTCCCACGTATACGGCGGACGTTCGCCGGAGGGACCTTCAAGACCCTGTGCCATCGGGCGCTGATAGCCCTGCACATGGTTGTGGCATTGCTGGCAGAGGGCGCTGTCGGTGCCCTCGCCGGAGAGCGATCGCCGCGACAGCTCGCGGTTGCTGCCGCCGAGCAGGTCGATGGTCCAGACCAGCGTGGGGCATCCCGCCGCTGCGACCCGATCGATGAGGCGCTGGTTCCTGTTCCAATCCGGGTTCGTATAGATCTGGAACCAGTGTGGCGTGCCGCGTGCCTCAGCGATCTCCTCGTAGGACTGCGTGCTCACATTCGACTGCATCTGCAGCACGTTGTGGGTTTGGGCTGCGCGAGCCGCGCCGACCTCGGCCTGGGTGTGATAGGCCCCGAGCGATCCCACGGGGCAGAGGAAGATCGGCGAGTCGAAGCTTTGGCCGAGGATCTCTATCGACGTGTCCAGCCCTGTCTGCGCTTCCGACGGGAGCCTGCGGGGGCGCAACTGGAGGCGCTGGAAGCCCTCGCGGTTCGCGACGCGCGTCTCGTAGTCGTCCACGCCCATGTGCAGGTAGTCCCAGTGCTGGGCGAGGTTGTTGTCATGGGCGGCGCGCTCCAGGTCCCAGACGTTGATCGCTTCCTCGGGCGTCGAGATCTCGCCGCCGGTCAGCTGCTCTTCCTGAGACTGCTGAGGGGGCATGACCTGAGGCATCTGCTGGCGCGGCAGCGCTCGGACGGCCGAGCGCGCGGCGGACAGCGACGAGGAGCTCGCAGCGGCCATGGTCGTGGGAGGGAGCGCCGGTGCGCCGCAGTTCACGCATGGGACCGTGGCAGGTCCCGGAGGCGGCACCTCCCCCGCGAGCGGCTCGAGCCAGCTGGACGGCACGGCCGAGTAGGCCAGCGCGGCCAGCGGACTCGCGGCCAGGAACTTGAAGAACTGTCGCCGGCTCGCCCTCTGCTCCGGGGTCGGCGTATCGGGTCCTCGTTCGGTCATTTCCGGTCTCCTGGTGTGCGCTATGCCGAGCTGTGCTCTGCCCTGCGGCCTAAATGACGGCACACGGCCACGGGATGCAACACGGGGTAGCGGCAGGAAACGGCGCCGAGTCGGGGCGTTTGCGCCTCCTCCGCCCACCGCCGAGCTTCCCCTCTCCCCACCCACAACGTCGGAGGCCCCATGGCGAGACTCCTGGCACTGCTCCTCGTTCCGGCCTCCTTGGCCGCGCAAGGATCTCAGGAGCTCGAGGTCATCCCCGTCCAGGGCAACGTCTACATGCTGCAGACCGCCGCGGCCGGCGGAAACGTGGGCGTGCTGCCGGGACCCGACGGCGTCCTGCTCGTCGACAACCAGGTGCCAAACCTCAGCGAGGCCGTGGTCCGTGGCGTGCGACGCATCACCGATGAGCCGCTCCGCTTCGTGATCAACACGCACGTGCACATCGACCACATCGGCGGCAACACCCTGATGGCGGGCATGGGCGCCACCATCATCGCGCAGGAGAACGTCCACCGGCGCATGCTACGCGAGCTGCGCATCCCACGCGGCGGTGGGCGCTTCATGCCCCAGCCGGCCGAGAGTGCCCGCCCGATCATGACGTTCGGGGAGACAGCGACCTTCCGCATGAACGGCGAGGAGGTCCAGGTCTTTCATGTGCCGCCCGCCCACACCGACGGCGACAGCTTCGTATACTTCGTGGACTCAGACGTGCTCCACGCGGGTGACGTCTTCCGCACGAACATGTACCCGATCGTCGACGTGTATAACGGGGGTACGGTCGGCGGCATGATCGAGGCGATGGAGATCGCGGTGGACCTGGCCGGTCCGGACACGAAGGTCATTCCCGGGCACGGCTTCGGATACACGGACCGGGACGGTCTCATCGAGTTCTTGGACATGCTGACGGACGTCTACGACACGATCCGCGAGATGGTCGCCGAGGGGCTGTGGCTCGACGAGGTATTGGAAGCCGGCCCGACCGCCGCGTACGACGCGCGCTGGCGGGGGACCGAATCGTGGAACGAGCAGGACCTGATCCCAATCATCTACAGCGAGGTGGGCGGCGCAGCGCCGACCGTGCCCCGCTAACCAGAGGACGACAGATGGATTTGCACCTCAAAGGCAAGAATGCCCTCATCACGGGCGGCTCCCGCGGCATCGGCTTCTCCACCGCCGAGGCTCTCGCTCAGGAGGGCTGCAACGTCGCCCTCTGCGCTCGCGACCAGGCGAGCGTGGACAGTGCGGTCGCCCGCGTCGCAGCCCACGGCGTGAAGGCATTCGGCCGCTCGGTCGACGTGGCCGACGCCGACGCGCTCGCCTCGTGGGTCGACGATGCCGCCGAGGAGCTGACCGGGGTCGACATCGTCATCGCCAACGTGAGCGCGCTCGGTTCGGGCGAAGGCGAAGAGCAATGGAAGCGCGCCGTGGATATCGATCTCATGCATACGGTCCGCCTCGTCGACACAGCGCTTCCGTATCTGAAGGAATCGGACGCCGCGTCCATCATCCTCGTGTCGAGCGTCTCGGCGCGCAGGCCGTTCGGAGCCACGGCGTACGGGACGCTCAAGGCCGCGCTCAATCATTACGGGAAAGGCCTGGCCGTCGAGCATGCGCGGAGTGGGATCCGCGCCAACGTCGTATCGCCCGGAACGATCTACATCGAGGACGGATTCTGGGGGAACATCGAGCGCAACAATCCGACCATGTTCGAGCGGTCGCTCAAGAGCAATCCGATGGGACGCATGGGCACCCCGGAGGAGGTCGCGCGCTCGATCGTCTTCCTGGCGAGTCCGGCCTCGAGCTTCACGACGGGCACCAACCTACTCGTCGACGGGGCGATTACCCCGGGCGTGCAGACGTAGTCACCACCGCAACGTGGCCAGCTGAGCGGGATCCGCCGGCAACTCTCGGTCCCCCGCGGCACGCCCGTTCAGCTGTAGCATATACGCCACGACTGCGACATACTCCTCGGCAGACAAGCTCCCCGGATCGTCCTGCGGCATCTTCGTGCTGATGTGCTCGAACAGGTCGCCGATGGAGTCCGCCATCCAGGTAAAGCCGAAGATCGGTCCGACGAACTCATTTCGGCCGTGACAGGCTGAGCAGACCGTGGTGAACACGCGTCGTCCCCGGGTGGCCTGCTCGGCCGTGTAGAACGCGACGGTCGTCTGGGACGGAGGCGGCTCGACCGGAGCGGGCGATGCCGAGGTGCATCCGGCCCCCGCCCATAACAAGAACAAGAGCCGGGCGGCGCTCATGCGCCCCCGGCTCCTGTTGCCTTCCCGCCTCATGGCAGCCGATCGAAAGTCCGCTCGATCAGAACCGTGACGATTGGATGAAGACGTCCGCTCGCTCCCACACCCGATTGAAGTCGGCCTTCGCCGCGTCTGCAGCGGCCGTCTTGCCCTGAGCCCTCAAGGCTTTCTCGAGTCCGAAGTACGACCAGCCGTTGTCCGGGTGCTGGTCCAGCGAGATGCGGTAGACGGCCTCCGCTTCGGTGAAACGTCCGGCTTCCAGGAGGGCGGCTCCGAGCCAATGTGCCGCCGAGAAGTTGAGCGGCTCGGGTTCGTCGTACCGGAGGGCCAGGTGCGTCTCCTGGGCCTGCTCGAAAACCTGGATCGCCTCGTCGAGCCTCCCTTCCGAGCGAAGGATCTCGCCCTGGAGGATGTTCCCCGTGATGCCCAACAGGGCACTCGCGGGATGGGCCCGCATCCTCACGTCCTCGGGCAGCGTGTCGGCCTTCATCTGCACACGCTCGAGGTACACTGCCGCGCTGTCGGCTGAGCCCGCGCGCAGGTGGGCGTAGCCCCGTGAAAACTCCCACAGCCCGAGTTGCAGAGGCTGCTCGGGCGCCTCGGTCAGATCCAGGATCTTCTGAAACTCTCCGAAGCGGAACAGGACCATCGAGTGATAGAACACGCCGCCGTTCACCTGGCGCGCGTACTCCTCCGCGGCTGCTGCCGAGACCTTCCCCTGGCCGTCCATCGACCCGGCGTAGAAGAGCATGTGAAGGTTGTGCGTACCCGCATACGACACCCCCTCTCCGTACGCGGTGCGCTCGTCGGAACGCCACGCCAGCGCGTTCGAGCGCACGGCTTTACCCCACCTGCCGAGCACGTTGTAGGTGTGCGAAGGCATGTGGTTCAGGTGGCTGGCGCCCGGCACCGCGGTCATGAGGAAGTCGGCGCAGGCCTCGGCCTTATAGGCTACCTGCGTCGCCTCGGTCGCATGGATGTAAAGGTGGCACGCGCCAGGATGGGTGATGTCTTCAGCCAGAACGCCCTCGAGCACCGTGTGGAAGCTCCGGACGAACGGATCGGAGACGTTGTAGAACGCACGCTCCGTGTTCAGAAGCATCAGCGACTCGGCATACAGGGCTCCCACGTCGTGATCGCCCGGATAGGCCCGATACACTTGGGACATCGCCTGGCTATATGCGCTGTCCAGCGCAGGCCTGGTGTCGGGATCGTGCTCTTCGGCGTACCGGATCGACATCGCCTGGATGAGCGCCTTCTCCCTCGGGTCGTCGGTCCGGTCGATCAAGGACAGCGCCCTCTGCGCCGCTGC
>Ga0224512_10000695_pt1 | contig 34711 bp, 40 predicted proteins | sample SF_May12_sed_USG_4_FD_169103 | JGI IMG/M metagenome (GOLD analysis project Ga0224512, IMG submission 169103) | Sediment microbial communities from San Francisco Bay, California, United States - SF_May12_sed_USGS_13 | ecosystem: Environmental > Aquatic > Marine > Sediment | place: USA... | reverse complement strand
GCTCGACCCCGAGAAGTTCGATCGGTTCCCCTACATCGTGATCGTGGTCGATGAGCTGAACGATCTCATGATGGTGGCGGGCAAGATCGTCGAGGACGCCATCGTTCGCATCGCCCAGATGGCGCGGGCCATCGGCATTCACCTCGTCATTGCCACACAGCGGCCGTCGGTCGACGTCATCACCGGTGTCATCAAAGCCAACATCCCGTCTCGTCTGGCCTTCTCGGTTGCTTCGCAGGCCGATAGCCGGGTGATTCTCGACGCCTCCGGAGCAGAGAAACTGATTGGCCTGGGCGACATGCTCGTCGTGACCGCCCGGGATCCGAAGCCCGAGAGAATCCAGGGGGCCTGGGTGGAGGAAAGCGAAGTTCACGCCGTGGTGGCATGGGTCAAGCAACAGACCAAGGCCAAATACGACGAGTCGATGTTCGTGGCTGCCGAGCAGGAAGCCAAAGAGGTCGAGGCCAACGAGGGCGAGGACGCCGACATCATCCGGCAAGCCACCGAGCTCATCGTCCGCTCCCAGCTCGGATCGACGTCGATGTTGCAGCGCAAGCTCCGTATCGGCTTCGCCCGCGCCGGGCGGGTCATGGACATTCTCGAAAACCAGGGGATCGTCGGTCCCTCCGAAGGCTCGAAGGCCCGTGAGGTACTGGTTTCGGTCGAGGAACTCGAGGCCGTGCTCAGTCGCGGCTGAACACGCCGACGGGCAGAACCCCGGCGGATTGCCGGCATCGCGACCATCCAGCCGGGCGCGTCTCTGCCACTTGACGTGACAACGCGTCGAGAAGCGAATACTCTGAGTGGTCAGAACCGCACAGCGCTTGGCAGGGGATGCACAAAACACGATTCGTAGCCTCCGGCGGTGAGAGCCGCCCGACGGAGTTCCGCTTCGACTCCCGTTCGTTCTGCTTCATCGATCGTGAGCAGAGCGGCAAAACCCGCGTCGTGGGTCCCACGGGGGTACGCGGCCTGTTGGAGTACGGTCCATCCACTCCCGGGCCTTTCGGAGAGGTCATCGGCCTCATCGATGAGAGCAAGGTGGTGTTCCGTTATCGACCATGGGGATCGGTGGAACCGGGCCGGCACTCCTTCGAGGTTCTCTACGAGGGTACGGAGTACGTGCTGGTCAGCCGGGGCCAGCGGCCCTCGGCGCAGCTCGAATCCATCGATGGCGCGGTCCTGGCAGTGTTCGGCGGCCGCTCGGGTCGTGCTTCGGCCGATTTGACTGCAGAGGAAGAAGTCCTCGTGGCTTTGATTGCCGGCTCTCGGCTCGCCGAGGTGACGCTCCCGCAGAGCTGGGCCGCCCGTCACTGACTAGTCCCGGCGGATGACACCGGTTTGGCTCTCTCCTTATTGCCGCTGGTGTCGTTGAAGTCGGTATGAGCAACGCCTGCGACCCCCGCAACCGGCCCGGTTTCGTGGAGGGCGACGCCGCTCGCTATCTGCCCGAGACCCCGGCCGGCAAGTCTGCCCCCGCCGACGACCTTCGCACCGTGCTGCTGGCGGCCTTCTCCACGGCGATGATCGTGGCCTCGGTGTTCGCGATGCTCCTGTTTGCCCAATAGGCGGGCTGCCGGGACGTTTCCGCAGGTAGCCTCACGGCGATGCTTGAAATCCTCCATCCCGATGGTTCTCTGACCGGCGCCGCCCCGATCGGGCTGACCGAAACCAGGCGCCTGTACGCGGCGATGGTCGCGGCCCGTGCCTACGACCGCAAGGGTGAGGCTCTCCAGAAGCAGGGGCGACTGGCCACGTACGCGTCGTTTGAAGGCCAGGAAGCCGCCCAGGTGGGAGGCGTCGCCGCCCTTCGGCCCGACGACTGGGTGGCGGCCACCTATCGGGACGCCGCCGCCATGTGGATGCAGGGATACCCGTGGTTCAATCTGTTCTTGGGACGGACCGGCGACGAACGGGGCGGCTCGCCGCCCCCCGGGGTGAATGTCCTGCCCCCTTCCATCACGGTGGGCGCCCACATGATTCATGCCGTCGGGCTCGCTTGGGCCGAGCAGCGGCGCGGCACCGAGCGTGTGGCCATGACCTTCTTCGGCGACGGAGCCACCTCAGAGGGCGACTTTCACGAGGCCATGAATTTCGCCGGGGTCTACCGGACGCCGGTGGTGTTTCTGTGCCAGAACAACCAGTACGCCATCTCCACCCCGCGCCATCGCCAGACCGCCTCTGCGACCATCGCCCAGAAGGCGGAGGCATACGGGATGCCCGGCCACCAGGTGGACGGCAACGATCTCTTCGCCGTGCTCACGGCGGCGGCCGATGCCGTGGACCGGGCGCGGGCGGGCGGCGGCCCGACGCTCATCGAAGCAGTGACATTCCGGATGGGACCCCATACCACGGCCGACGATCCTGGCCGCTACCGCGACCCGGCCGAGGAGGATGAGTGGCGGGCCCGCGACCCGATCGATCGGGTCAAGCGGTACCTCGAGGCCGCCGGCGAGTGGACTTCCACCTGGCAGGCGGAACTGGAGGAGACGGCGGCCGCCGACATTGAGGCTGCTATCGCTGCGGCTGAAGCCCTCGAACCCCTCGGCGCCGGCGATGTTTTCTCGGCCATGTTCGCCACCCCCACCCCGCAGCTGGATCGGCAGCGCCGGCGGATCGAAGGGGGATCGCATGGCTGAGGTCAACCTGGCCCAGGCCCTGACCCGGGCACTCGACCACGTGCTGGCAACCAACCCCGAAACGCTGGTGCTCGGGGAGGACGTCGGACGCACCGGGGGCGTGTTCCGGATCACCGACGGCCTGCAGGAGAAATACGGCGCCGATCGGGTCATCGACACGCCGGTCGCAGAATCGGGCATCGTCGGAGCGGCCTTCGGCATGGCGGTTGCCGGTTTGCGGCCGATCGCCGAAATCCAGTTCCTCGGTTTCGCCTATCCCGCCTACGACCAGATCGTCAGCCACGTCTCGCGTATTCGCCATCGATCGCAGCATCGCTTCACCGCCCCGCTGGTGATCAGGATCCCGTACGGGGCCGGGATCGGCGCCGCCGAGCACCACAGCGAGTCGACCGAGGCGATCTTCGCCCATACTCCCGGGCTCAAACTGGTGGTGCCCGCGACGCCGGCCGATGCCGCCGGGTTGTTGCTGACCGCGGTTGAGGATCCCGATCCGGTGGTCTTCCTCGAGCCCATCCGTTCCTACCGGCGCATGCGTGGGGAAGTGGCGGATCCGCCGGCACCGGTTCCCTTTGGTGAGGCGATCACCCGGCGGGCCGGCGCCGACGTCACCATGATCGCCTACGGGGCCATGGTGCCCGACGTGCTCGATGCCGCCGAGCATCTGGCCGCCGCCGGCATCGACGCCGAGGTGATCGACCTGCGCACGCTGGTACCGCTCGATTTCGAGACGGTCATCGGGTCGGTGACCCGCACGGGACGGGCCGTGGTGGTCCAGGAGGGGCATCGCACCTGCGGTTTCGGCGCCGAGCTGGCGGCCACCATCCAGGAAGAGGCGCTCTACTCGCTGCAAGCGCCGGTGGGGCGGGTCACCGGCTTCGACACGGTCGTGCCGCTGCGTCGCGCAGAACACCATTATGTTCCCGGTGTTGGGCGAATCGTCGCCGCCGCCGAGGCGGCAATGGGAGGGAGCTGACATGGCCGATGAGTTCCTGCTCCCCGACGTCGGGGAAGGCTTGACCGACGTCGTCATCGAAGAGTGGCTCGTGGCGGTCGGCGACGAGGTCGGACTGGATGCTCCGCTGGTTCGGGTCGAGACCGACAAGGCGGTCGTTGACATCCCGAGCCCGGTCGCCGGTGTGCTGCTGTTTCAGGGGGCGGCAGCCGGGGAAACGCTGCAGGTCGGCCGGGTGCTGGCCGCGGTGGGTGCCGCCGGTGAGATCTACGCGCCCGGCTCGGCCGACCGGCCCCCGCCGGTCGCCGACGCGGCTCCGATTGTCGGGACGCTGCCGGAGGCACCGGCGGCGCGCGGTCCGCAGGTACTGCCGGCGGTTCGCAGGCTGGCGGCAGAGATGGGGGTCGATATCGAAGCGGTCACCGGCACCGGTCCCGAAGGCCGCATTACCCGGGAGGACGTTCTCTCGGCCGGCTCGGGCCCGGTCGAGCGGGTTCCGTTGAGCCCGGTGCGGCGGACGATCGCCGACCGGCTCACCAGGTCGTGGCAGGAGATCCCCCACGTCACCACCTACGGTGCCGCCCGCGCCGAACGGCTGCTTGCAGAGCGTCGGCGGCTGCTGGAGGGCGCCGGGGGCCCGCTGCCGCTCGAAGCCCTGTTGGTGGCGTTGGTGGTTCCCCTGCTCGAGGAGCATCCTGAGTTCAATGCGACGGTGTCCGGAACCGACATTTTGTTGCGCAAGCACTACGACATCGGGGTGGCCACGGACACCCCGGACGGCTTGATGGTGCCGGTGCTCGAGAACGCCTCGGGCCGCAATGTCATGGAGCTGGCCGATGCCATCATCCGGTTGGCCAAGGCTGCCCGCAGCCGCAGCCTCTCCGCCGACCAGATGCGCGGTGCTACCTTCACCGTCTCGAATATCGGGGCCGTCGGTGGCGGGTACGGCACCCCCATCATTCCGTTCGGCACCAGCGCCATCGTTTCGTTCGGACGGGCGGCGGCCGAGCCGGTCGTCGAGGGTGGCGCGGTGGTGGCCGGGATCGTGCTGCCGATATCCCTGTCGTACGACCATCGTCTGATCGACGGCGCTCGGGGACGTGTCTTCATGGCCGGCCTGGTTTCTGCCATCGAGGAGGCGGACTTCTCATGATCACTCTGGATGAGTTGCTGGCCGAACTGTCCCAGGTCCTGCTCGAACTGGAACGGGGCCCGCGGGGAGACGCCCGCACGGTGCTCGAGAACCGCCGCGACGAGCTCCGGGCGGCGCTGCGCGATCTCGATATCGACCGGCAGCGGCCGACCAGCGAGCTGCTCGAAGAACATGCCCGGCTCGAAGCTCGCCTCAAGCAGGCTCGCGGTGAGCGGGTCAAGAAGGTCGGGACTAAATACCTGGGAGCGACCCAGACTGTGGGGGGCGGCATAGCCCCCACCGAGATCAACCGCTTGATCGATGAAGGGAATCGGTTCGACGAGCTGGCCGACCGTTTCGAACATCTCACCGAGATCCTCGAGTCGCGGGGCGCCTTCGACGAATAGGGTACTAGCGCATCCCGGGCGGAAGCTCACCGATGTAGGGGAGTGTCCGATACTGCTCGGCGTAATCGAGGCCGTAGCCGACCACCCACACGTCCGGAATAGTGAAGCCGAGGTAGTCGATGTCGGTTTCCGCCTCGGTCCGGTCGGGCTTGTGCAGCAGCGTGCAGGTCTTGAGCGATGCCGGGTGACGAGCTCCCAGCAGTCGCTGCAGGTAGGCGAGGGTGTGGCCGGTATCGATGATGTCCTCGACCAGCATCACGTGAGCACCCGCGATCGGGTGGCGGACGTCCATGAGGAGACGGACGGACTCGGCCTGGTCGCTCTCGCGGTCCCCGTAGCTGGACACGGCGATGAATTCGATCCGATGAGGAACGGTGAGGCGGCGGGCGAGGTCGGACAGGAAGATGAAGGATCCCTTCAGGACACCGATGAGCACCAGCAATCCGGCGTCGGCGTAATCGGCGTCGATCTGGGCGGCCAACTCATCCACCCGGGTGGCGATCTGGTCCTGGGAGAGCAATTCAGGCGGCGATGTCATCGCCCGAACGCTAGTCGCAGCTGTCCGACCGGTGCCGCCGGAGCGGCGCTACACCTCGAGGCCGGTAGTGACGGTGGTGCGGGCAGGGCGACTGCGACGGTCGACCAGGTACGGTCCGATGGTGATGGCCAGCATCGCCAAGACCACGATGACGGTCACGAGCGCCGAAACCACCCGGAAGGCCCGCCGCTGCGACATCGGCACGAACTCCTCTTCGTGGCCGTTCGGCTCGGGCCAGGTCATTGCAGGGGCCCGGCCAGTGCCGCCCGGGCGGCCCCATAGCCCGCCATACCATGGACCCCGCCCCCGGGAGGAGTCGAAGCCGAACCCAGGAAGACGTTCTCGGTGACCCGGTAGGGGTGAGGCGACATCGTCGGCCGGAACAGCAGGCGGGTTCCGGCGTGAGATCCGCCGCCGACATCGCCGCCGACGAGATTCGGGTTCATAGCCTGGAGGCGCCGCGGCGGGGTCACATTGCGGGCGAGGATCCGGTCGCGGAATCCGGGGGCGAACCGCTCGATCTGGGATTCAATGCGTTCGGTCATGTCGAGGTCGGAACCATTTGGCACATGACAGTATGCCCACGCCACGTGCTTCCCGGCCGGCGCCCGCGTGGGGTCGGCGACGCTCGGCTGCGCCAGAAGCACAAAGGGCCGCTCCGGGTGAGCGCCGGCGGCGACGAGGCGCTCGGCGGCGGCCACTTCATCGATCGTCCCCCCGACATGCACGGTTCCGGCCTCGGAGAGGGCGCCGGCCGCCCAGGGGATGGGCCCATCGAGCGCGTAGTCGACCTTGAAGGCGCCCGGACCGTACGGCCAGGCCAGGAAACGGCGGCGCAGTCGTCCCGGCAACCGGTCGCCGGCGATGCGTGCCAGGGCGGGAGGCCCGGTGGTGAAGATGGCTACTCGATGGGCGGGTAGGTCGCTCCAATTGTCGATGGGACGAGAGAGGCGAATCTCGCCCCCCAGGCTCTCCAGATAGGAGGCGAGCGCCCCGCTCAGCACCCCGGCGCCGCCCCGCGGGTACTGCCATCCGGTCGTGTGGGCCAACGCCAGGAAGAGGAGACCGAACGAGGCCGTCAGGGGGCGCTCGAGCGGCAGGACGGCATGGGCGGCGCAGCCGCCGAACAGGGCCGGAAACGCATCCCCGGCGGCTCGGGAGACGAAGCGGGTCGCAGGCTGGATGCCGCGCAACCCGAAGCGGGCGAGCGTTAGCGGGTGGGGCGGCACTCGGAGCAGCGGCCTGAGCAGGGCTGGTCGCAGGCGCTCCCAATCGCTGGTGAGACCGCCGGCCAGCCGGCGGTAGCGTTCGGCATCGGGCCCGAGTCCCCGCGCCGTGCGTTCGATGTCGCGGTAGGCAACGGCGGCCCGCCCACCGTCGAGCGGTTGACCGAACTCGGCCCGGGGAGCGATCCAGTCGAGGCCATGGTCGGCGAGGGGCAGCTCGCCCCAGGCCGGGGAGGCGAACCCGAGCGGCATGACGGCGGCACCGAGGTCATGGCGGAACCCGGGAAGCGTCGTCTCGGCCGATCGGCAGGCGCCACCCACGGCGTCGGCCCCTTCGAGCACGACGACGGATCGTCCCGCCCGCGCCAGAGTGATGGCGGCGGTCAGGCCGTTGGGCCCGGCCCCGATCACCACCGCATCGATCCTCGTCATGTCGCCTCGCTTCGGTAGAGCTGGTAGACGGAGGCGATTCCCGCCGCCGCGAGGATATGCCACAAACCATGCAGTTGGAACCACGCCCAGGGTGCGCACAGTGGTCCGCCCGCCCTGCCCAGCCACCAGGCCGCTCCTCCCGCTCCCAGGAGCGCCAGGCCCTGGACCAGCCAGCGGCGGGTCTCCGGGGTCGTGCTGAGCCAAACGAGGGCCGCGGCGGTCACCACGAGGATGGCCAGCAAGGGCTTCCTGGTGGCCGGCCAGGTGAGTTCGAGAGCGATCGTCGGAACGGCCAGGCTCGCCCAGCCGGCCGGCCATGCCGACGGCTGCCACGACCAGAGCCGGCCGAGCGAGGCGGCGATGAACGCGACCAGCATGAGCTTGATGGCCAGTGAATCCAGCCGCCGGGCCCCGTCGGTCAGGGCGGCGTGCCCCAGAAAGCTGCCGATGCCGACCGTCACGAGGGCGGTCGCAAACAGCAGCCGGGCCGGCAACGAGATGAGGCGCCGGTCGCCGGCGATCCAGATGCCGACGACAACGAAGGCAAGGCTGGTCCAGGTGGCAGTCGGCTGGCTGATGAGGCCGCCGCCGGAGGCCTCACAGTCGGGGAAGTCGATGAGGAACGCCACCCCGCCGCCGCCCGGCCACCCCCCGATCCCGGCCGCCAGCCCCATAGCCAGGGTGGCGACGGACAGCACCAGGGCGACGATACGCGCGGGAGGTCGCATGTCCGGAGCGTAGGCGGACTCAGGCTCCGAATCGCTCCTCGAAGCGATGCAGCGCCTGGCGCAGCTCCTGGGAGACACTCGTAAGCACCGCGGTGGGTTCGGGCCCCGGCAGCGCCCGACGGGCGGCGGCCACTCCGGCGGCACCGACGACACCGATCAAGCCGAGCAGTTTCAGTGTCCGTTTCATACCAGGTGTATCGGCACCAACACCGATTGGTTCAACGAAAGCTCCTAACCTCGGCGGATGGAGCCGGTCTTCGCCTCGCCCGCTCGCCGGCTCATGTTCGGCGGGCTGCTCATGTGGGTGATGGTGGCCGGCACTTCCACCATCGCGGTGATACCCGTCCTGGCCTCGTTCCTCATCGACGACTTTGGAATCTCTCGCACCGAGTTGGGGGGCCTCGGTGCCGCAGGTGGTTTACTCGGGGCTCTGTTCTCGCCCTATGCGGGCCGGGTCACCGACCGGATCGGTGGGCGCAACTCGGCCGCGACGGTGCTGGTGGGAGCCGCTCTGGCCGCCGTTTTGCTGGCCGCCGCTCCGGTTTTTGCTGCCCTGTTCGTCGGCGTGATCGTGGCCTCCGTCACCGGGTCCGGAGGCAATCCGAGTACCAACAAGCTGATCGCCGCCGCAATTGCTCCGGGCCGGCGGGGTCTGCTCACCGGCCTCAAGCAAACCGGCCCCCAGGTCGGGAGCCTGTTGGCAGGCCTGCTCGCACCGTGGGGGGCCACCGTGATCGGCTGGCGGGCCACACTGCTGGTCATGGCCGGGCTGCTGGCGGCACCGGTCCCGTTCTTTCTTCGGATCATCCCGGGCGATCGGCCCGCGCCACGGGTGGGAGGCGAGGCGCTAAGCCGGCTGCCGACTGAAATCTGGTGGGTGGCAGTGTACGGGGCATTACTCGGGTTCGGCGGGGGAGCAATCTTCCTGCTTCCGCTCTTCGTTGAGGAAGAACTCGGTCAGACCCCGCGCGTCGCCGGGTTGGCGGCTGCTCTGGTGGGTGCCGTCGCCATTCTCGGTCGGCTCCAATGGGGAAGAATCGTCGATCGCCGCGCCACCCCCGCCCGGGCAATGATGATGCTGGCGCTGCTGGCAATGGTCGCGGTGGTCTTCATGCAGCTGTCGATCTCGTCGGGGATCGGATGGATGTGGCTCGGAGCAACCGTGTTTGCCGTGTCGGCAAGTTCCTGGACTGTGGTCGGTGCATTGGCCGTTATCGACATCGGCGGCGTTTCTTCAGCCGGCCGCGCCTCGGGCATCGTATGGTTCGGCTTTCTCGGCGGTTTCGGTATCGGCCCGCCCGTATTCGGCTTCACCGTCGACCAGACGGGCTCATACGCGTTGATGTGGTGGCTGGCGCTGACGGCATTTGCGCTGGCGGCGCTCTTGATTGCCGTCTGGACGATCTCCCGTCACCGCAGTCGGGGGAGTCACTCCCGGGAGATGTCTTCGCAGCCGTCGGGCCGATCCCGATAGGAGGTCAATGCCGGCGAACCTCTTCGCTGGGACCCAGGTCGAGATCGTCCGCCACGACCTGCCCGGTACCGGCGTGGCAGCCGGGAACGAGACTCTCGACCTCACCGAGGTGATGCCTGACGAGGCCTAGGTCAGTTTCTCGACAATCGTCTTCTCTGCGAGGTACTGGCGCAGGTAATGGGGCCCGCCGGCCTTGACGGTCGTGCCGGACAGCCGGAGCCCGCCGAACGGCTGCAGGCCGACGAACGCGCCGGTGATCTTGCGGTTCAGGTAGAGGTTTCCGACTTCGAATTCCCGTTTGGCCCGGTCGAGGCGCTCCCGGTCGCTGGAAATCAATCCCCCGGTGAGCCCGAACATCGTGTTGTTGGCGATGTCGAGAGCCTGGTCGAAGTCGTCCGCCTTGATGATCGAGACGACCGGCCCGAAGATCTCCTCCTGGGCCAGCTTCGAGTCGGGCTCGACGTCGGCAAATACCGTCGGCGTCACATAGTGGCCGGCGTCGGACCCGGCCGATCCTCCTGCCAGCAGTCGAGCAGACTGCTTGCCGACCTCGATGTAGTGCAAGCTCTTGTCCTTGGCGCGCTCGTTGATGAGAGCGCTGAAATCCGGGTTCTCGTCGGCCGGGCCGACCTCGAGCTCGGCGGTCAGGTCGACAAACCTGTCGACCAACTCATCGTGGATCGAATCGACTGCAATCAGCCGGCTCATAGCCGAGCACTTCTGGCCGCCAAAGCCGTAGCCGCTGGCGAGGGCCACGCGGGCGGCGTAGTCCAGGTCGGCGGTCTCGTCGACGATGAGCGCATCCTTGCCGCCCATCTCCAGCCCAACCTTCTTGATCCACAATTGGCCGGGGTGCACCGCCGCCGCCCGCTGGTTGATGCGGATGCCGGTGGCGAGAGAGCCGGTGAAGTTGATGAAGCGAGTCCGGTGGTGATCGACCAGGTAATCGCCGATCTCGGCGTCGGCGCCCGTCACGAGGTTGAACACGCCGGATGGAAAGTCCGCCTCCGCCGCGCATTCCATGAACTTCTGGGCAACGATGGGCGTATCGGGGGACGGTTTCATGACCAGCGTGTTGCCGACCACCGCCGGCCCGACTGCCATGCCGGTGAAGATGGCAAGGGGGAAGTTCCACGGCGAGATGACGGCCCCGGCGCCGAGCGGGACGAGGAGGGTGGTGTTGTTCTCGCCCGGGCTTGGATAGGTCTCGTGCTCTCCAGCCAGGGAAGGCGCCTGGGCGGCGTAGTACTCGCAGAAGTCGATGGCTTCCGCGACGTCGGCGTCGGCCTCGGCGAAGTTCTTGCCCGCTTCGAAGGTCATCCACGCGGCCAGCTCGAAGCGCCGCCGGCGCATGACATCTGCCAGCCGGCGGACGAGGGCGGTGCGGTTGTCCATCGGCTCGCCCGCCCATTGGTGGAAGGCCTCCCAGGCGGCGGCGAGGGCCTGGTCGATCTCTGCCGGGCCGCCGCGGGCCGATCGGCCGATCAGCTCGGAGGTCTTCCCCGGGTTGTAGGACTCGATCCACTCACCGGTCTCGACTTGGTGTTCCCCGATCGTCAACGGGTAGTCGGTGCCGAGTCGGGCCCGGACGGTGGCCAGCGCGGTCCGGTAGGTTTCGAGGTTCTCCGGGACGGTGAAATCGGTCAGGGCCTCATTGGTGAACGTCACAGTTGCCTCCTTCTGTCGGAGGCTAACGTCCGGGGCGTGATCCACGACGACCACCCCTTTCGAGATCTGCCTGAGGACCGCGACCCGGTGCGTCAATTCCGCGGCCGGTTGGCGGCGCCGGTGACCGTGATCACGGCCGGGCAGCCGGGGAACGAGTCGGCGCTCACCGTCTCCTCCCTGATGGTGGCCGAGGGAGAGCCATCGTCGGTGATCGCGCTCATCGGGACCAACACCGATCTGTGGGAGGCGATCGAATCGACGCGCCGCTTCGTGGTGCACATTTTGGGCAGCTCTCACCGCGACGATGCCGATGCCTTCGCCGGCATCCGCCCCCGGCCCGGTGGTGTCTTCGCCGGCGTTGCCGTCGAGCACTCCGATTGGGGCCCGGTGCTGACGGATTCGGCCAATCGGGCGTTCTGCAGCCTGGCCTCATCCCTCGAGCTGCCATTCCACCACCTGGTCGAAGGCGAGATCGAAAGAGTCGAGGTCGCCGACCTCGACGACCCGGCCATCTATTTCCGTGGGGGCTACCGACGGCTCGAGCGGAACTAGGTCGCGGCAGCTCGCCCGACTGCCTTGCGCAGCGCGCCCGACAGATTGCCCTTGTTCGAGACGTGCACCTCCGGCAATCCGAGCCACCGGGCCATCGATTGCAGCTCGGCGGCCAGCTCCGGTGCGACCCGGGCCGCGTCCTGTCCCGCTTCGAGGAAGGCTCCGAGGGCGCGCAACACGCCGGCCTTGCGGTCGGCCTTGAGGTCGACCCGGGCGACCAGCCGGTCGTCGAGCAGAAACGGATACACGTAGTACCCGTACTGGCGCTGCGGTTCGGGCACGTAGATCTCGATGCGGTAGTGAAAGCCGAAGAGACGCTCGGTCCGGTCTCGGAACCACACCACCGGATCGAAAGGTGCCAGCAGCGCTCGAGCACGGATCCGGCGGGGAAGAGTTGCTGACGGGTGGAGGTAGGCCGGTTGCGTCCATCCTTCAACGGCTACTTCTTCGAGCTCCCCGGCGGCGACCAGGCCTTCGAGGTGGCTCCTGGCGTGAGTTATCCGGTAGTAGTCGGTGAGATCGGCGAGGGTGCCGACGCCGTGAGCGCGGGCGGCCCGCAGCAGCATGTTCCGGTACGCCTCGTCCCGACTCATTTCCTGCCCGAGCAGCTGGCGAGCGAAGATCCGCTCGGGTAGGTCGTAGATGGACACGAAGGTGGGGGTGCGTCCCCGGATGGTGAGCTGGCCGGTGACGTACAGCCAATCGAGGGCGACCTTGCCGCGCCCGTGGCCCCACCACGGGCCGGTGCGGCTCCCAGCGTCGGAGAGGTCGGAGACCGTGAGCGGACCATGCTCGGCAACCTCGTCGAGAACCTGCTCGATGTATTCCGGGTGATCCTTGAGGACCCGCTGGGTGCGCGGATAGACCTTCCGATTGCGGCTCATGCGATGACGCAGCATCGGCAGGTCGGCGGTCGGCATCACCGAGGCGACGTGGCCCAGGTATTCGAACATCTCCGGTCCGTTGATCCAGGCATCGAGGGCGGCGCGGTCGTAGGCCCCCAGGCGGGAGAACATCGGCATGTAGTGGGCCCGTACGGCCACGTTCACAGAATCGAGCTGCAGCAGGTTGATCCGGCCGATCACCCGGCGGAAATGGCGGACGTCGATGCGCCCGGAGGGACGCGGGTCGGCGAAGCCCTGGGCGGCGAGGGCGATCCGGCGAGCCTGGGGGAGAGTCAGTGTTCGCATGAGCCGCAGCTACGCTACTCCGATGACCAGCGACACCCGGCGGGTGTGGCTCACGACCCTCGGCTGTGCCAAGAATCAGGTCGATTCCGACAAGCTCTCCGCCGTCCTCCAAGATTCCGGCTACACGGCTGCTTCCTCGATCGACGAGGCCGATGTCGTCATGGTCAACACCTGTGCCTTCATCGAGGCCGCCCGTGAGGAATCGGTCGACACCATCATTGACTTGGAGAGCGCCAAGAGCCCGGATGCCAAGCTCGTCGTCCTCGGCTGCATGGCGCAGCGCTTCGGCATGCAAGTGGCCGAGGCATTCCCTCAGGCCGACGCCGTCCTCGGGCTCGACCGCTACGGCGAACTGGTCGGAACCCTCGACCGGTTGACCGATTGGCAGCCGGTTCGCCTCAAGCACAGCCCGATGGACATTCTCTACACCATTCGCCGGCCCACCCTCTCCACGCCCTACGCCTACGTCAAGGTCGCCGAAGGCTGTGACAAGCCCTGTACCTTTTGCGCCATTCCGCTCATCCGGGGTCGGCAGCGTTCGCGGCCGCCGGTCAACATTCGCGACGAGATCGTGCAGTTGGCGCTGGCAGGGGCTCGCGAGGTGGTCCTCGTTGCCCAGGACCTGGCCGCCTACGGCCGCGACATCGACGCTCCCGGCGGCATCGAGGACCTGCTCCGCTTCGTGTCCGACGTCGACGGCATCGAGTGGATCCGCCTCCTGTATCTCTACCCGCGGGAGATCCGTCCCGCCCTCATTGCCGAGATCGCCTCCAATCCCAAGCTGGTTCCGTACTTCGATCTCAGCCTGCAGCATGCCAGCGGCGAGTTGCTCCGCGCCATGAAACGTCCCGGCGACGGTGAGCGGCACCTCGCGCTGATTGCCGACGTCCGGGCGGCCGCTCCGGAGGCCGCCACCCGGTCGAGCTTCATCGTCGGGTTTCCCGGGGAGACGAGTGAGCACGTCGAGCAGTTGGCCGACTTCCTGCAAGATGCCCAACTTGATTGGGCAGGCTTCTTCCCATATTCGCCGGAAGAGGGCACCCCGGCCGCCGGGATGGCCGGCCGGGTGGATCCCGACCTGGTGACCGAGCGTCTCCGCTACCTCATGGCGATCCAAGAAGAAATCACCGCCGAAGCCAACGCCGCCACCGTCGGCCGAACCTACCGGGTGCTCGTCGATGGTCTCGAGGACGGCAGGCCCTATGGCCGTTCTTATCGCGAGGCCCCGGAGATCGACGGGGTCATCGAGATGGATACCGGCAAGCCCGGCGACTTCGTCAACGTGCAGATTGATGCCTCCTACGGCAGTGAGCTCGCCGGGACCGTCGTTGATTAGTCGCCTGGGTCAACGGGTCGGGCATTGGTGGGGGACCGTGCGCTCGCATCGCCTGGTGCTGGTGCCCAAACCGCCCGGGCCCCACGTCCGGGCCGAGGTCATCGGAAGCGACGATCCGGCTCCCACCGACTATCACGTCTGGTACTACGGCTCCGGCGTCTGGAAATCCACTTCCTGGCTGGGAGTCCGCACCCTCAAGTCGGTGAGCGATATGTGGAACTATCAGGAGATTCTCGCTGAGCTGCAGCCGGCCCTGGTGGTGGAATTCGGGACTGCATACGGTGGGTCGGCCTTGTTCTTTGCCTCGGTTTTGGAGGGCCTCGGGATCCGGTACCGGGTGCTGACCGTTGACACCTTGCGGAGCCGCATCAGCGACCAGACCCTGGGGCACCCCGACATCGAAGTTCTGACCGCCTCCTCGACCGATCCGGGAACTGCCGCGCGCATTGCCGAGCTCGAAGAGCAGTTCCCCGGGCCGGTATTCGTCATCCTCGACTCAGACCACTCGGCTGCTCACGTGCGGGCGGAGCTGGATCTCATCACCCCGCTGCTGCATCCCGGGGACTATCTGATCGTGGAGGATTCCAACCTCAACGGCCATCCGGTCATGCCCGGCTACGGGCCGGGACCCTTCGAGGCGGTCGCCGGCTACCTGGCCGACCACCCGGCGGCCTATCGTCCAGACACGGCGCGGGAGGCCAAGTTCGGCTTCTCGTTTGCACCAGGAGGGTTCCTGATCCGACAATGAGGCGCCAATGAATGTCGAAGTGATTGCCGTCGGGACCGAGCTGCTGCTCGGCCAGATCGTCAACACCAACCTGGCGACCATCGGCCGGGCTCTCGCCGAGGCCGGCCTCGACACCTATCGCCAGGTGGTGGTCGGCGACAATCTGGAGCGCCTGGCAGAGGCCATCCGCGAGGGGCTCGCCCAATCCGACGCCATCATTCTCACCGGAGGCATCGGCCCCACCCAGGACGACATCACCCGGGAGGGTATCTGTGCGGCTACCGGCCTGGGGATGGGCTACAGCGACGAATGGGCAGCCCATTTGGAGGAGTGGTGGGCAAGACGGGGATCAGAGATGCCGCCCAACAACCTGAAACAGGCCGAGCATCCGACCGGCGCGGTACTCATCCCCAATCCGAAAGGCACTGCTCCCGGGCTCGACCTGACCATCGACGGGAAGCGGATCTTCGCCCTGCCGGGAGTGCCGGCCGAGATGAAGCTGATGCTGGCCGATCACGTGATACCGGCCCTCGTCGAAGTCGAAGGCGGCCCGGCAGTGCTGCGCAGCCGGGTGCTCCGGTCATACGGCCTGGGCGAATCGAAAGTAGCCGACTTGCTGTCCGATATCTACGACGGCCTCACCAATCCGACCATGGCTTTCCTGGCCTCGGCCGCCGAGATCAAGGTGCGCCTCACCGCCAAGGCTGCCACCATCGAGGAGGCCGACGCCTTGATTGCCCCTGTCGAAGCCGCGGTCCGGGAGCGGCTTGGCACCGTGTTCGGGGCAGACGACGACACTCTGGAGAGCCTGATTTTCCGGGCGCTGGGGGAGCGCGGGTGGACCATCGGCACCGCCGAGTCGGCCACCGGTGGAATGGTCGTCGCCCGGCTGACGGCAGTGCCGGGGGCGTCGGATTTCGTGCGCGGCAGTGTGGTGTCCTATGCCACCGAAGTGAAGGAACAAGTGCTGGGAGTCCCCGCGCAGACCCTGGCCGCCGGAGTTGTGAGTGAGGAGACGGCACTGGCCATGGCGGCCGGAGCCCGAAGTGTGCTGGGGGCCGACGTGGTTGTGGCCGTCACCGGGTCGGCCGGCCCGGATCCGCAGGAACGCGAGGTCGGCACGATGGTGCTGGCGGTGGCGACGCCCGAAGGCGCCCGGGCCCGCACCATGCGGATGCCCGGCGACCGGGAACGGATCCGCACCTACACCACTACCGCCGCCTTGCACCTGGTTCGTCTGGCCGTGACCGGCGAGTGGTGGACATGAATTGGCTCCACGATCGCTATTGCGCGTCTGACAAATGGAAGAACCTCATGGCGGGCGAAACCCTGCCCTGGGTGCTGGGAGATCTGCAACTGGATGGGCCGGTGCTGGAGCTGGGTCCCGGCCCCGGGATCGTGACCGAAGCGCTCATCCGGTACGGGGTCAAGGATCTCACGACCCTGGAAATCGAGCCGGCGGCAGCCGATGGCCTCCGAGACCGCTTTGGGGACCGGGTGCAGGTGACGACGGGAGATGCCGCCGACATGCCGTTGCCGGAGGCGGCGTTTGCGGCCGTGGTGTGCTGCACCATGCTGCATCACGTGCCTACCGCCGCCGGCCAGGACGCCATCTTCCGTGAGTCATTCCGGGTGCTGGAGCGGGGCGGTGTTCTCGCCGGGAGCGACAGTCGCCCCAATCTCCGGTTGCGTCTCTTCCACCTGAACGACATTTTCAATCCGGTGGACCCGTCAACGTTGGGCAGGCGCCTGGAAGCGGCCGGGTTCGGTTCGGTTGAGGTCGAGGCCACCGAGCGGCGATTCCGTTTCCGCGCCGTCAAGGTCTGACCTTCCCGGGGCGGTCGGGTGTCACACCAGCCCCGCCGGTGAGCGAATCTGCACCAGGCCGGGGGTGCGCTCAGTACTTCTGCGGGACGAAGGTCTGGTCGGAGAGCGGCGGGCGCACGTAGGCGCCGCTGTCTTCCCGGGGCGGGAGCTCCAGCGGCGGCCGGGTCACGTCCTCGTAGGGGATCATGCTCAGCAAGTGGCTGATCGTGTTGAGGCGGGCCCGGCGCTTGTCGTCGGCATCCACCACGTACCAGGGGGCCTGCTTGATGTCGGTATGGGCGAACATCTCGTCCTTGGCCTTGGAGTACTCCAGCCAGCGGCGGCGTGACTCCAGGTCCATGTCGCTCAACTTCCAGCGTTTCTTCGGGTCGTGGATCCGGCCCTGGAAGCGGCTCTCTTGCTCCTCGTCACTCACCGAGAACCAGTATTTGATGAGGATGATCCCGGACCGCACCAGCATCCGTTCGAACTCGGGGCAGGTTCGCATGAATTCCTGGTATTCCTCGTCGGTGCAGAAGCCCATGACCCGTTCGACGCCGGCCCGGTTGTACCAGCTGCGGTCGAACAACACCATCTCGCCGGCGGCCGGCAGGTGCGGCACGTAGCGCTGGAAATACCATTGGGTCTTTTCCTTCTCGGTCGGCGTGCCGAGCGCGATGGTGCGCACTACGCGTGGATTGAGGCGTTCAGAGATGCGCTTGATGACGCCTCCCTTGCCGGCGGCGTCACGGCCTTCGAAGATGACGACTACCTTCAAGCCTTCCTGCTTGATCCAGGCCTGCAACTTGGCAAGCTCGATTTGCAGCCGGGCCAACTCATCCTCGTAGTATTTGCGCTTGACCCTGCCGGCCTTGTTGATGTTTTCGATCCCGATCATGCGCCAAACATAACGGATCGCCGGCCACCGTGCCGAGCCGGTTCCTGCGACAATCCCCGGATGGCCCAGAGTACGGATGCGGTGCGCCGGATTTTCTTGGCGGTCGACCTGGCCGACGAAGTCCGCCACGGGTTGGCCGCCCATCTGGCGGAGGCGGTCGGAGACGGCGGTCTGCCGGGCAGCACTCCGCATCCGGCCAGCTGGCACATCACATTGCGCTTCCTCGGCAAGACCGACCAGCTTGGTTACGAGCGGGTGCTATCCCGCCTCGACGCCGCGGAGCTCGGTTCGGCATTTGAGGTCGGATTTGCCGGTTTGGGTGCGTTCCCGAACCCGGGCCGGGCCACGGTGCTGTGGCTCGGGGTCGGGAACGGGTCGGACCCTCTCATCGACCTGGCGGGGACAGTCGAGGAAGCCGCGGTCGATGCCGGGTTCATGCCCGAAGAGCGACCCTTCCACCCGCACCTCACCCTCAGTCGGATTCGGCCCCCGCAGGACGTGCGCGGCCTCGTCGACACCGTCCCGGCGTTCCCGCTGCGGCAGACCGTCCGTCAAATCACCGTGTTCGAGAGCCATTTGGGGCGCGGTCCAGCCATCTATGTGCCGCTCGAGACCCTGGAGCTCTGCTAGGGCGTCTGGAACACCGAGAGGATGTTGCCTTCGCTGTCGATGAACCACGCGCCCTTCAAGCCGTTGGGAAGGGTGGCGATTCCGTCGACCGTCTTCAATTCGTCGAAGTCGTAGTCCTGGAATTCAACGCCGTTTGCCCTGAGGGCGGCGACGACGGCCTCGATGTCGTCGACCTGCCAGCCGGCGGCCGTGGCCTGATTGGTGCCGGCGAAGCCCGACGGGTACAGCATGAATCGGGCGCCCCCGGTTTCGTAGAAGGCGCCGCCCTCGCCGGTTTCCTCGACCGGCTCCAGGCCGAGCTTGTCTCGATAAAAGGCCTTGGCGCGTTCGATGTCCGACGCCGGTAAGGATGCCTCGAGCGGGTACTTGGCGAGCATGGTTCCTCCCTGAGTTGCTGCCGATTCACGAACCGTACACGGAAGAAGAGTTGGCTGTCGCGGCGATTCTCGGCTTGAGGCGGGCCGCGCCTGTCGTCCCCGGCGAGCCGGGGGCGCCCGATGAGTGCTCGGCTGGTCGCCGTGGGCGCCCGCCTAGCCGATGGCTTCGGGCCGGAACAGCGTGTCGTGGAGCCGTAGCGCGAACCGGTCGGTCATGCCGGCCACGTAGTCGATGACCTGCCCGAGTTCGCTCGATTGCGGGTTCCGGTAGGTGTCGGGGATTTGTGAGGGGTCGTCCAGGAGGTGGTCGACGAGCTCGTGGATGATGGTGAACACCCGGCGTTTGTGGGCCGCGGCTTCAGGCCGCAGGTACACCTGGTCGAACATGAAGTCCCGTAGCTCGTGCATCACTTCCAGGCAGTCCGGCTCCATCGCCACCTCTCCGGTGGCGATCGACTCCTCGATTACCGAGGCGATCATGGCGGCGATCCAGGGGCTGCCCGGCTCACCGAAGCGAGCGATGGCCGATGCCGGGAGGTCTCCTTCGGCGATGACGCCGGCTCGCATGGCGTCGAGCACATCATGGGTGAGGTAGGCGATGCGGTCGGCGAAGCGGCAAACGACTCCTTCAGGGGTGCCGGGCGGGGGATCGATCTTCCACGAGTGGGCGCGGATGCCGTCGAGGACTTCCCAGGTCAGGTTGATGGGCTCGAGCACCTGGAAGATGCGCAGCCCCTGTTGGGAATGGAGCCACTCGGCGTCCACGTAGTCGGCGAGGGCCTCTTCGCCGGCGTGACCGAAGGGGGCATGCCCGACGTCATGCCCGAGGCAAATGGCCTCGGTGAGCGTCTCGTTGAGGCTGAGGAACGTGGCGATCGACCGGCCGATCTGGGTGACCTGGAGGGTGTGGGTGAGGCGGGTTACGAAGTGGTCGCCTTCGGGATCGATGAACACCTGGGTCTTGTGCTTGAGCCGGCGGAACGCCTTGGAATGGAGGATGCGGTCCCGGTCGCGCTCGAACGCGGTGCGATACGGATCGGGCTCTTCCGGGACTTCACGACCCTTCGATCGCGACGACAGGGTTGCGGCCGGGGCGAGCAGCTCTCGCTCGAGCCTCTCGGCCTCATTGCGGGTCCGCCGCCGAAACTCCATCAGATCGTGTCAGCTTCCCCGGCGAGGTGATTTCGAGGTGCCGCCTGCCGGAGGTGGGGGGTTGGTGGCCCAGCCACCTAGACGATCCGCTCCCGGATCCGCGCCGACAGGAAGTCGAGGCTCGAGACCACGATGGCGATGGCGAGCATCTGGACGGAGGCCGCTCGATAGTTCAGCTGGGTGACGTTTTGTTGCAGGATCAGGCCGACACCGCCACCGCCGGCAAATCCGATGATCGTGGACATGCGGACGTTGATGTCCCACCGGTACAGGGTGAAGGAGATATAGGGAGGGACCACCTGGGGCAACACCGCGTAGATGATCGTTTGAAGCCGGGTAGCACCGGTGGCCGACACCGCCTCTAGCGGTCCTTCACTGATCGACTCGACCTGCTCGGAGTAGAGCTTGGCGAGAGCGACCGTGGTGTGAAGCCCGAGGGCGAGAGCGCCGGCGAACGGGCCGATGCCCACCCAGATGACGAACACGATCACCATGACGAGCGGCTCCATGGATCGGAGGGCGTTGAAGAAAGTTCGGGCCACGTAGTACGAGGTGAGGCCGATGCGCTGATCGTCGCGCTCGCGATTGCGCCATGCCGCCCATAGGGCGAATGCCGCCCCGACCGCGGCCGGGATCCAGAACGTCTTGACGGCATCGTCTAGCTGGTAGAGCCACTCGATCAGCCACCCGATCCCGACCGCGACGAGGGCGCCGGAGGCCGCCGCCAGTGGATAGCGCAACACCGTCTGTATCGGCTCGGGGGTGCGTTCCTCGATGGTGTGCCCGATGCGGGTGCCTACCCCCACCAGTCCGAAGCCACCCACGAGCGCGGCGAACAGGACGACGAGCAGCTCGGCAATGTCGCCCAGGTTGGCCAGGAAGCGGCCGAAGAAGTCGAAACCGCCGAGGTTCCCGACCAGGGAATCGCCCACCCGGATGAACAGGTCGGCCAGCACGTACAAGCCGGAGAAGGCCACGAAGGCGGCCGCCAGCAGCCCGGCGATGCGGGCAAAACGCGTGGTGCGCGCCACCCGTTCCTCTTCTTCTTCGGGCACCGATACCCGGAGCAAGAACAACACGCCGGCGCCCAGCACGGCCAGGCCGAGCAGGTCGGTCCAGGCACTGGCGTCGAACACGCCGGCAATCCAACGGGCAGCCCGGCTGGCGATGATCCCGATGGCTACTCCGAACGGGAAGGCGATGACGCCGAGAGCGACGGTGATCACCGGGGTGGTGATGTTCTTCATGAGATTGCGAGCGGCGAAGAAGCTGAGCGGGACCGCCAGGATGGTGCCGATGGTGGTGGCCAGCAGCGCCATGAAAACGGTTTCCACGATCCCTTCCCAGGTTTCGACGGCGGTGTCGGAGGCCCGGGGTGACCAGCGGGTCCGTTCGGTGATGAGGTCGGGATCCTGCACGCCGTTGCCGTTGGTGTCGTCCCACACCTCGGCCCGGTCGAGCCACGACCCGACGTTCTCGCGAGTGACGCTGAGAATGGCCTGCTCCTGATCGCTGGGCCGGTTCTTGAGGTCGAGGGTGACCGAGAAGTAGCCGTCGCCGTCGGCCTGCATGTTGCCCATCTGCAGGCGCACGCTCCCACCCGAGTCGGTGGCTCCGAGGAAGTAGATGGGACCCCCCTTGGCCGGCTCGAAGTTGAATCCTTCGATCTTCACTTCGGTGCGGGGATCGGCACAAGCGGGGGTGACCACCAGGTAGGCGCCGCTCGTGTCGGGTGCCGGCGGCTCGAAACCACCCTCCGGGCACGGCGTGTAGATGGGGGCGACCACCTCGGTGTCGACCCGGTCGTACGTGACCAGGTCGGGATGGGCGAGGGCCCGCAAAACCCGGACCAGGCTCGCCTGGCGGATGGGGGACTGGATTTCGTCGAGGTTGACGTCGGTTTTCTCGAACCCGTACGCGTAGACGAGCACGGTGGCCAGCATGGCGAAGATCAGGATCAGTGACCTGCGGAAGGGGCGCTCCTTCTTGTTCATCCGAGGCGCTCGGCTTCCTGCCCGTAGATCTCCTTGAATTTCTCGTCGGTGATCTCCCTGGGTGTGCCCTGGAACATGAGCTTGCCTTCGTTGAGGGCGATGACGAAGTCGGCGTAGCGGTGCACCAGGTCGAGGAAATGGAGGCTGCACAGCACGGTGACGTTGTCGTTCTTGTTGATGTCGACGAGGTACGACATGATGGAGTCGGCCAGGACGGGGTCGAGGCTGGCCACCGGCTCGTCGGCAAGCACCATCTCCGGGTCCTGCATCATGGCCCGGGCAATGCCGACCCGCTGCTGCTGGCCGCCGCTCAGCTCGTCGGCCCGGGCTCGCGCCTTGTCGGCGATGCCCACCCGGGTCAGGGTGGCAACGGCTTTCTCGAGGTCGGACTTGGGGAACCGGTTGATGAGACTGGCGAGCGGGTTGACGTAGCCGAGCCGGCCCGCCAGGACATTGGTCATGACCCGGGAGCGATGCACCAGGTTGAAGTGCTGGAAGACCATGCCGATCTTGCGCCGGATCCGGCGCATCTCCTCTTGGGAGGCGGCGGTAATGTCGACCCCGTTCCAGGTGATTCTTCCCTCGGTCGGCTCGATGAGCCGGTTGATGCACCGCAGCAATGTGGACTTGCCCGAGCCACTCAACCCGATGACGGCCAGGAATTGCTGTTCGGGCACTTCGAAGCTGACGTCTTCGATGCCCACGACCCCACCCTCGTAGACCTTGGTGAGGTGTTCGACTTTCAACATAGGCTGGACGCGAAGGAAGCCGTCCTCAACCCCTCTCGTTTGGTTGGAAGACCCGGGCGGGGTTGCCCCGCCCGGGTCTCTGTCGGGTACTGCTATCCGCCGATGTTCTCGAGGTTGATGCCGATGATGGCGACGATCTCTCGCAGGTCGTCGTACTCGGAGTCGACGGCCACATCGATGCCGCTCCAGTCGTAGAAGTCGGGGTTCCCAATCGAGTCATCCCAGGCGTCTGTCTCGGCGAACGCGATAAGCGCCGCTTCGATGTCGGCCCGGATGTCGGCCGGGAATTCGGGGCCGAACGACAGGGTGTCGTTGGGGATCTCGGGCGAGATCGTGAGGATCTGGACCTTCTCGATCACGTCCGGAGCCTCTTCCCGCAGGCTGGCGCGAGCGTCGAGGACTCGGAAGTCGAGGAGGCCGTCGCCGTCTTCGTCCGTCCCACATCGCAGATGTCCGCCGTCGTTCTGGATTTCGCAGGTTTCGATCCACTCATCGGGAACGTCTGGTGGGTCGCCGGGCGCCCACGTCTCGCCGCCAGGAAGCAGCGGGGGGCTGAAGAAGGTGGTGCCGAAGTCCACCTCGCCCTGGTAGACCGCCCGCACGGTACCCGTGTGCCCGCCGGCGGAGACTTCTTCACCCGGGGTGATGTTGTTCTCCTGCCACATGAGCGAAGGGACCATGAAGCCGGAGGTCGAACCGGCGTCCGGATAACCCCACTTGAGGCCGTCGAGGTCGGCGACCGACGTATAGCCGGCGTCCCTTGGAACGATTACCTGGGCCCAGTAGACCGCCCAGCCGAAGCGCACCGCCTTGAACGCCACATCGACGTCACACAGGTTGTTGGCGAGGATGTATCCGAGGCCGGGGATGAAGCCCATGCTGTTCTCCGGCGCGGCGCACATTTCCTCGATCGTCGATGCGTAGCTCGTCGGCACGCTGACCTCATAGCTGAGGCCGGTGGCGGCGTTGAGCGCGTCGGCCATGATCTGGCCGCCGCTGACGATGACGTCGGTGTTGACCGAAGGTACGAACAGCACCTTGATCGGGTTCTCGGGGCTCCCCACCTCGGGTGGCGGCGCCTCGGTAGTCGTAGTAGCCGCTTGCGTAGTGGTTGTGGTCGCCGGCGCCGCAGTGGTGGTGGTGTCATCACCGGTGTCGTCATCGCCGCAGGCGGCGGCGATCATGGCAAGCACGGCGAACAGCGCTATCAATCTTCTCAATCTCATTTGGCCTCACTCCTTATCTTCCGTGGAGGCTCCGCGAAGGCTACTCCGCGGATTGGAGAGCGTGACTACCAGCTCCTCGAACTCCTCCCAGTGGTGAATATCGTGGACTCCAGGCACCGGATGGTTCCAGGGCCGAACGTACCTGCACATTTGGGACTCTCGGCGGTGCTGATGAACGGTTTCGATCTGGAACGGTGAGTCGTCGAGGTACACGTCGCACGGCACCATCCATTTCGGGTCGTGCATGCCGACGATGTGGACCTCGCGGGTGGGGAGGCCGTGGTCGGCGATCCAGGCAAAGGTGTCGGCCACCGCCCAGGTTGGCTTGGCGGTGATGATGACGATGTCGTGATCGGCGGCGAGGCGCTCGAGCGCCGGCACTGCTCCGTCGTAGGTGTCGAGATGGCGGAACACGCTTCCATCGCCGAAGTCCTTCGCCCATTCCCAGAAGGCGTCCAGGTCGGTGAAGTGGGTGAGCGGCTGGATGCCCTCCCACGTGGATACCGCATCGAAGGGGATGGCAGCTGCGAACTCGGTGTTGTACCGGTCGATCCACCCTTTGTTGAAGTCGCTGACCACCCCATCGAGATCGATGCCGAGCCGCATGACCCAAGTCTATGTCGCGCCGGATGATGGGCGGCCGGTCCTTGCCGTCGAACACATGTTCGGGTAGCGTACGGACTGCCGTCCAGATAGACTTACACGCCTGTAGTTATCGGGTGCGGTCTGAGTCAGCAGCAGTTTGTGTCACAGCCGGCTTGTACCTTCGGGGAGAAGTCGCAGCAGGAGACAGGAAAGGGATACCAAGTGGAGCAAGACAAAGCCCTCGACATGGCCGTGTCGCAGATCGAGAAGCAGTTCGGCACCGGCGCCATCATGAAGATGGGTGAAGGCGCCGTCCGCAATGTCAAGGCGATCCCGACCGGCGCCCTTTCCCTCGATATCGCTCTCGGCATCGGCGGCGTGCCCCGCGGCCGGATTGTTGAGATCTTCGGACCGGAGAGCAGCGGCAAGACAACCCTGGCCCTCCACGTGGTCGCCGAGGCCCAGCGCAACGGCGGGATCGCGGCCTTCATCGACGCCGAGCATGCCCTCGACCCCGTCTACGCCAAGGCGCTCGGAGTCGATGTCGACGAGCTGTTCATCTCCCAGCCCGACACCGGCGAACAGGCCCTCGAGATCGCCGACATGCTCATCCGCTCCGGAGCCCTCGATGTGGTGGTCATCGATTCGGTGGCCGCCCTCGTTCCCCGGGCCGAGATCGAAGGCGAAATGGGCCAGAGCCACGTCGGCTTGCAGGCCCGGCTCATGTCCCAGGCGTTGCGCAAGCTGGCCGGCACCATCAACCGTTCCGACACCACCGCCATCTTCATCAATCAGCTCCGGGAGAAGATCGGGGTGATGTTTGGGAGTCCGGAGACGACCCCCGGCGGCCGGGCGCTCAAGTTCTACGCCTCGACTCGCATCGACATCCGTCGCATCGAGTCGATCAAGGACGGGTCCGACTTCACCGGCAACCGGGTCAAGGCCAAGATCGTCAAGAACAAGGTGGCCCCGCCCTTCAAGATCGCCGAGTTCGACATCATGTTCGGGAAGGGCATCTCCCGGGAGGGAAGCCTCATCGACGTGGCCGTGGAGCACGACATCGTTCGCAAGAGCGGTGCCTGGTATACCTATGAGGGTGATCAGCTCGGTCAGGGCAGGGAAAAGGCCAAGCAGTTCCTGCAGGAGAACCCCGACGTCGCCATCCAGCTACAGGCCCGGGTCATGGAGGCTGTTGGGCTTGCCGAGCCAGTTGGGGAGACCGAGGAGAGCGAGGGGGCCGACGAGGCCGGGGACCTCGAGCGGGCCGAGGACTGAGCCGGTTTCAGTTCGGCCGGCATACGGTAGACTCTCAGTTAGCACACAACTCTTGAAAACCTGAGAGCCAAACGAATATGTTCATAGACACGCCACGGATGACGGCGGTGAATTAAACCACCGACGCGCCGGCGTGTCTTTGCATTTGTGTGCCGAGCCGTGCTCGGCATGCTCGCGTTGTGGCCCTCCGAAATGGGGACATCATGGATTGGGTCGTTGCCATTATCGGTCTGGCGGCGGGCATCAGTCTCGGAATTGGCATTGCGTGGCTGCGCGGCCGGGACGGGACCTCCGGTGGCGTATTGCGGGAAGCCGAACGGACCTTGGAGCGTGCCGAGCAGGAAGCCAAGGAGAAGGCGCTCACATATCGGGAAGCCGAGGACGCAACGTTCGAGGCTCGGCGGATTGACCTGCAAGCGATGGAAGATCGCCTCACGCAGCGGGAAGCGACGCTCGAACAGCGGACTGCCAACCTGACGCAGCGCGAGCGCATCCTCGAGACCCGGGAGTCCGAGGCCGCCAAATTGCGGGCCGAAGCCGAGCATTTGGCCGAGCGGGCCCGCACGGAGCTCGAGGAGGTGGCGCAATTCGACAGCCGGGCGGCCAAAGCAGCTCTGCTGGAGAGAGTCGAGGACGAGGCTCGTCGTGAGGCGATGGTGGTCGTGCGCGAGCTGGAGCTGAAGGCACGGGAGGAAGCCGATCGACGTGGACGACGGATACTGACGACCGCCATCCAGCGGCTGGCAGCCGAGGTCACCTCCGATGCCACGGTGTCGGTGGTTCCCCTTCCCTCCGATGACATGAAGGGCCGCATCATCGGGCGCGACGGACGCAACATCAAGGCCTTCGAAGCGGTGACGGGCGTCGACCTCGTCGTCGACGATACGCCCGAGGCCGTGACCATCTCAACCTTCGATCCCATCCGCCGGGAGGTAGCCCGGGTTGCCTTGCAGAACCTCGTCGTCGACGGTCGTATTCACCCTGCCAGCATCGAGGAAGCCTACGTCAAGGCCCAATCCGAAGTGGAGCAAAGCGTCCGTGATGCCGGGGAATGGGCGCTGCTCGAGGTGGGCGCTTCCCGTCTGCACGTTGAATTGGTGACCCTGCTGGGACGGCTCAAATACCGGACGTCCTATGGCCAGAACGTACTTGGCCACTCCGTCGAGGCGGCCCATATCGCCGGGATGCTGGCGGCCGAGCTCGGGATCGACCCGGGGGAGGCCAAGCGGGCTGCCCTGCTCCACGACCTCGGGAAGGCCGTCAGTCACGAGGTGGGCGGGAGCCATGCCCTGGTCGGCGCCGAGATTGCCCGTCGCTTCGACGAGAGCGCGGCGGTGGTTCACGCCATCGAGGCGCACCACAGCGAGGTTGAGCCCCGGACGTTGCTGGCCGTGATCACCCAGGCGGCCGATGCGGTGTCGGCTTCCCGGCCCGGAGCCCGCCGGGAGACACTCGAGTCCTACGTGCGACGCCTCGAGCGTATCGAGGAAATGGCGGCATCGTTCGACGGTGTCGACCGGGTGTTCGCCATGCAAGCAGGACGTGATGTCCGGGTCGTCGTTGATCCCGGCAAGATCACGGATCTGGAAGCCGGCGACCTGGCTCGCCGTATCGCTAAGCGGATCGAAACCACCCTGCAGTATCCCGGCCAGATCCAGGTGACCGTTATCCGCGAGCTCCGCACCAGCGCCTTCGCCCGGTAGTGGCCGTCCCCGGGTGATCGGGCCGCCGTGCGATGGCCGGACTCCTGGCTGAGTCGCGCCGCATGGCCGGTTGATCGCCCCGGCCGACTATCTTCGCCCCATGACATTGATCGGAATGCCCAGGATCAGGGAGCGACGCACGCCGACGCGCACCGGGCGGACCTATCACCTGCGGACTTTTGGCTGCCAGATGAACGTTCACGACAGCGAGGGCATTGCCGGTCTCCTCGAGGCGGACGGCATGGTGCCCGCCACCGATCCGGAAGCCGCCGACCTGGTGGTGTTCAACACTTGCTGCATTCGTGAGAATGCCGACGACAAGCTCTACGGGTCGCTCGGCATGCTCAAGCGGGCCAAGGACCGGCGTCCGGGGATGATGATCGTAGTAGGCGGATGCCTGGCCCAGAAGGATCGCGACACGATCCGGGTGCGGGCACCCTGGGTGGACGTCGTGTTCGGCACCCACAACCTCAACCGGGTGGTTTCGTTGCTCGACTACGCCGAGGAGTGGGGCCCGGTCACCGAGATCCTCGAGGAGAGCGATGACGTGGCGGTGGTGCCCGCCAAGCGGGAGGTCGCCCACAGCGCCTGGGTGACCATCATGATCGGATGCAACAACTCCTGCACGTTCTGCATCGTCCCCTCGGTGCGTGGCGCCGAGATCAGCCGCCGCCCCGGTGACATCGCCCGCGAGGTGGCCGATCTGGCCGCCGACGGAGTCGTCGAGGTCACCCTGCTCGGCCAGAACGTCAACTCCTACGGCCGCGACCTCGATCTGGGCGGCCGCAAGCCGCTGTTCGCAGGCCTGCTGCGCCGGGTGGGCTCCGTCGACGGCATCGGCCGGATTCGCTACACCAGCCCTCACCCCAAGGACTTCCGGGAGGACGTCGCCGTCGCCATGGCAGAAACGCCGGCGGTGTGCGAGCAACTGCATATGCCACTCCAATCCGGCAGTGACCGGATCCTGGCCGCCATGCATCGTGGGTACAACGCTGAGCGATTCCTGGCCAAGATCGACCTGGCCCGTGAGCACATTCCCGGGCTGGCGCTGTCGACCGATGTGATTGTCGGCTTTCCGGGCGAGACCGAACAGGACTTCCAGGCCACCCTCGATGTGGTGGCGGCCGCCCGCTTCGATTCGGCCTTCACATTCATCTATTCACCCCGTCCGGGCACTGCGGCTGCCGACATGGTGGACGATTTCGTCGACCCGACCGAAATCCAGGATCGATATCGCCGCCTCACCGAACTGCAGACCACCATCGGCCTGGAAGCCAACCAGGCGATAGTGGGAGCTTCAGTGGAGGTGCTGGTAGATGGGCCCTCGAAGACCGACCCGGCCATGTTGTCTGGGCGCACCCGCACCAACAAGCTCGTGCATTTCGCCGGGTCTATTGCCTCCGGCTCGCTGGCCGATGTCCGGGTGGTACGCGCCACTCCGCACTACCTGGTCGGAGCGCTCGTCTGAATCTGTTGGCAATCGTCGGCCCGACCGCGGCGGGCAAAAGCGCCATCGCCCTCGAGTTGGCAGCCGAGCTCGGGGCCGAGATCGTGTCGGTCGACTCGATGCAGGTGTATCGGGATATGGACATCGGGACCGCCAAGCCCTCAGCCGCCGAACGGGCGCGGATTGCCCACCACCTCATCGATGTCGTCGACCCGGATGAGACCTTTACCGCGGCCGATACCCAGGAGCTGGGTCGGGCGGCCGTTGCGGCGGCGTCCGGGGTGGTCATCATCGTCGGCGGGACCGGCCTGGCAATGCGAGCGATCGTCGACCCACTCGAATTCCCCGGCCGGGACGCCAGGGTGCGGGCCGAGCTGGAGACGCTGGAACTGGCGGCTCTGCGGGACCGCTTGCTCACGATCGACGCTGCGGCGGGCCAGGTCGTCGACCTTGCCAATCCCCGCCGGGTGGTTCGTGCCCTGGAGATATACGCGGTGACCGGGCTCAATCCCAGCCAGCGAGCCGCCACTCCCGCCGCCCGCGCAGTGCGCGGCTATCAGCCGTACCTCCCATTTCGGGCGGTGGGGATCGACCCGGGCGATGGCCTCGAAGCGCGGGTGGTCGCCCGCTTCGACGCCATGCTGGATTCCGGCCTTCTCGACGAGGTGAGCGACCTGGCATCGCGTCTGGGGCGGACGGCGTCCCAGGCCGTCGGCTACCGGGAGCTGTTGCCGGTGGTGGCCGGTGAGCGAACCATCGAAGAGGGACGCCGAGACGCTATCGCCGCCACCATGGCCGTCGCCGCCAAGCAGCGCACCTACTTCCGGAAAGATCCCCGTGTTTATTGGCTGGAATGGGATGATGACCCGGGCGTGCGTCTTGACCGGGCCCGCCGGGAGTTGCAGATATGAAGTTCGTGAAGATGGAGGGCCTCGGCAATGACTTCGTCGTGTTCGAGGGTCCCCTCCGACCAACGGTCGGCGAGGTAGCGGCGTGGTGCGACCGCCGGCGCGGCATCGGCGCCGATGGTGTGCTCGTCGCCACCCGGATCGATCCGGACCGGGTTCGGATGGAGTATTGGAACGCCGACGGCGGCCGGGCCGAGATGTGCGGAAACGGGCTGCGGTGTGTGGCCCGCTTCGCTCACGACCGCGGCTGGACCCATGGGAGGTCGTTCACCGTGCAGACGGACCTGGGAGATCACCCGGTGAAGGTCAAGAAGTCGGGCCGGGTGCGGGCGCTGCTCGCCCGCGTCGAGATCCCGGACCAGCCGGTGATTTCGGTCGTCGGCGCCGACGTCCATCCCATGGGGATGGGCAACCCCCATGCCGTCCTGCTCGTCGAGAACACCACCGAGGCTCCGGTCAAGACCCTGGGCCCGGTCATCGAAGTCGCCGCGGAGTTCCCCGACCGCACGAACGTGGAGTTCGTCGAGATCAAGGACCGTGGTCGGATCGAAGTCCGCACCTGGGAGCGAGGAGTCGGTGAGACCCTGGCCTGCGGCACCGGGGCCGGCGCCGCCGCGGTGGTGGCGCACCGGGAAGGGCTGGCCGACGGGGCGGTCACCGTCGGCCTGCTCGGCGGAGACCTCGATATCGAGATCGACGGCGACGCCGTCTGGATGGAGGGTCCGGCCAGCTACGTGTTCGAGGGCGAACTAGCCGACTAGCTTCTAGCCGGCCTTGATGAGGGAGTCGATCTCCTCCTGGGTCAGCTCCAGGCCGGGGTGGGCTTCCTGGGCGTGCATCTCGACGTGCTTGACGAGCTCGTCCTTGCTCTCGGTGGTGAAGTTGCCTGGGCATTCCGCACCGGTATCGGCGCATGCAAGTGAGTAGGCCATGGGTTCTCCTCTCTCCGTGATTTCAGGAATCTAGTCGATCGCCCGCGGCGTCGTCTTGGTCGGGCGGCGCGATGAATTCGAGGCGGTTGCCGAAGGGGTCGGCGGTGTAGAACCGCCGGCGACCCTCGAAGCGGTCGTCCCAATCGACGGTGCAACCCGCGGCGCGCAAGCGCCGAGCCAGATCCTCGAGGTCATCCCACTCAAAGCCCGGATGGGCCTTCTCAGCGGGGGTGAAGTCAGCCTGCACCCCAAGGTGGAGCTCGATGTCGTCGAGTCGAAACCAGACCCCACCCTGGGCGACCAGGGCCGGGGGCTTGTCGGTTTCCATGAACCCGACGACACCGCGGTAGAAGGCTCGGCCGGCCTCTTCTCCGGCGGCCGGAATGGCCACCTGAACGTGATGGATCCGCCTCAGTGAATGCCTCGCAGCACCGTGACCACTTTGCCGATGAGCTCAACGCCGTCGGTGAATACCATCGGCTCGAAGGCCGGGTTCGCGGCGTGCAAGATGACCGAGCCGTCCTTACGCTCCAGGCGCTTGATGGTGGCTTCGTCGCCATCGATGAGTGCGGCAACGATCTCGCCGTCGCGGGCGTCGGGTTGGCGGTGGATGACCACGAAATCGCCGTCGAAGATCCCGGCGTCGATCATCGACTCACCCTTGACTCGCAGCATGAAGATGGGTCCGTCGCCAACCAGCTCGACCGGCAGGGGATAGACGTCCTCGATGTCTTCTTCGGCCAGGATGGGGGATCCCGCGGCAATCCGCCCGACCAGTGGAACCTTGCGGACGTTGGCGGAGTGGGAGCCGTCGTCGAGTATCTCGATCGCCCGTGGCTTGGTGGGGTCCCGTCGCAGCCGGCCGGAGGCCTCGAGAGTGGCAAGGTGGCTGTGCACGGTTGAGGGGGAGCTGAGTCCGACGGCTTCCCCGATTTCTCTCACGGAGGGCGGATAGCCCCGATCGGCGACGGTCTCCCGGATGTAGTCGAGGATCTCTTGCTGCCGGTTCGAAATGTCTGTCCCCACTGCGCAACTCCTTTGTTCTCGGGTTGACCGTACCAAAACCCGATCCGAAAAACAAACATATGTTCGACCTTGACAAATCGAACAGACGTTCGTATAGTTTTCGCGTACCGAACATGCGTTCGTGTCACACCCGCAAGATACATTGCGGTTGAGCCACTGGAAATGGCATTGGTCGAGCACGGAGGAGAAACATCATGCAAGCCCCATCCATCCGCCTCAGGTTGTTGGTCCTCCCTCTGGCACTGGCGCTGGTGTTTCTCCTCCTCCTCGCCCAACAGGGTCATGCCGGCAGCACATCGGTGCCGGTCGAGTCGCATCGGGTGGTGAGCGGCGACACGCTGTGGGATCTCGCCAACGAGCGCACCGAGCCCGGCGGCGATGTTCGCTCGGTGGTGCGTCAGATTCAACGCTTGAACGATCTCGACGGCGGTTATATCACTCCCGGTCAGGTCATTGTCCTCCCGGCCGCCTGAGACCGGTGATTCCCGTTTCCACTACGCTCACGGGCATGCGCTGCCCATATTGCGCAACCGAGGACACGCGAGTCATTGACAGTCGGCCGGCCGAAGAGGGCCGAGAAGTGCGACGGCGCCGCGCCTGCCCGAGCTGCGGACGCAGATTCACTACCTATGAACAAGCCCAGCTTCCACTGCTGGTTGGCAAGCGAGACGGCAGCACCGATCCTTTCGTGCTCGACAAGGTCCGCAGTGGCATCGAGCGAGCCCTCGGAGGTCGCCAGATCGCCGACGGGGTCATCGAAGCGATCCTCGAGGAGGTCGAGACCACCGCCCAGTCCGCCTCTCCCGAAGTCTCATCGGAGATCATTGGTCAGATCGTTCTCTCCGGTCTTCGCCGAGCCGACGAGGTCGCATACCTGCGCTTTGCCAGCGTGTACAAGGATTTCCAGGGTGCCCAGGATTTCGAGAAGGAAATGGCCGCCCTCGACGAGTAGGCGGGGCTGCCTACTCCGTGATGACCAGGTCTGCCATGGCGCCCGCCAACAAGGCATCGAGGTGGTCCAGATCGCCGTCAACCGAAACCGCGACCAGGGCGAGGGGGTCGCGGATGCTGCTTCGCAGGAGGTTGATGCGATCGGTGATCTCAATCTTCAATGCGGTGGCGGCATCAATGTCGCTCAGACGGAGCGCGTCGAGATAACTGGCCTGCCAGGTTTCGAGCCGGGTGAGCAACGCCTGCGCGCTGGCGCGATGAGTGTCGAACGCCGGCCCGATCGGAAGCTGCCGCACCCGCTCACGTGTCGAGGACACGGCAACGGCCAGCTGCTGGCCGAGATCGGTCCGGGTCACCTCATCGGCGGCAATGGGCAAGACCGGCAGCACGAATGATTGCTCGAGCAGGTTGCGATAGGTGATCGCATCCGACAGCCTGGCTTCGATGCCGGTGGCGACCTCGGTCGCCGTCAGAAGATCGGACTGAGGGCCTTTCAGGGCATCGAAGGCGTCACCTGAAGCCAGCGGGGGAGGGGTGGGAAACGGTTGAGAAACCAGGCGCTCGAGCGCTCCCACGTTTCCATCGAAGGCAATCAAGGAGTTCCGGGCGGTGGTTAGATCGGTTAGGGCCACCGCCGGATCGGTGATAGTAGCCGCCGCCTCGCGAGCATCCGGCACCATGGCCTGCACCTGCAAGGCGGCAGTTGACCAGTCCGCCCGCAGTTCAGTGGCCTGACCGGCGGGAATGCTCCGGAAGCTCATGATGACGAGGATGCTTCCGATGATGAGGGCTCCCAGCAGCACCGGCCACCAGGCCCAGCGATAGCGTCCGACGGTGCGGTCGAGCGGTGCCTCGGGGGCCCAGTCTTCGATGATGAGATCCTGGTCTACCGCTTCTGAAGCCTGCCAGAGCCGTTGTACGAGGCCCTCGACGGCTGCGTCCTCACCCGGCGACGTGCTGCGGGGAAGCTCACCGATGCGGGGGAAATAGGTGTCGACATCGCCGGCCGCTGCCGGACGTTCAATGACTACGTCGGTTCGGACCTGGGTGATGGCATGCTCGTAGGGGCTCGACAAACCAAGCATGTCGAGCACCGCTGAGCGGTATTCCTCGGGAGAACGTTTCGTAGGTCGGGTAGTCACTCGGGCCTTTCCCTCGATATTGGCCATAGCCCTGTCAGAATCCTCTCGGCATGGACATTCCGCTTCTGAAGCTCGACGTCGATCTCCCGACGCCCTCCCATTCTCATCCAGGCGATGGGGGCACTGACCTGTGTTCCCGCATCGACACCGTGTTAGAGCCGCGTGAGCGCCAAACGGTTCCCACCGGGATCGCGGTTGCGATCCCCGAGGGCTTTGCCGGTCTGGTGGTCCCGCGTAGTGGCCTTGCCGCTCGCCATGGTATCGGAGTTGTGAACGGTCCGGGGCTGGTGGATTCCGGATACCGGGGCGAGGTCGCTGTGATCCTCGTCAATCACGGCGCCGCGGCGTTCAGCATCGCCCGGGGCGACCGCATAGCCCAGCTGGTGGTCGTCCCGGTGGCGGTGCAGGATTTCGTGGAAGTCGCCGAGCTGCCCGGGTCCACCCGGGGTGATGGAGGGTTCGGGTCAACCGGCCGGTGAGTGATAAAGTGGAGGCGATTCCGCGGACGTAGCTCAGTTGGTAGAGCGTCACCTTGCCAAGGTGAAGGTCGCCGGTTCGAGCCCGGTCGTCCGCTCCGACGGCGGCCTGCGTGGTCGCCGTTTCCACTGGTGCCGTGGCCGAGTGGCGAGGCGCAGGACTGCAAATCCTGTCACACCGGTTCGATTCCGGTCGGCACCTCCATCGCTACACTGCGATACTTCGGGCGCTTAGCTCAGCGGGAGAGCGCTTCCTTGACGTGGAAGAGGTCACAGGTTCAATCCCTGTAGCGCCCACCAGCGAAACCCCTTTGTCCAGAGGGCTTCGACCCCTGGGAAATCACCTTCCTGGCGGGCGTGCATGGCCTCAACCCCACGCCGGCCCCACACTCCGATCTCTGAATGCTGCATCAAGCGTATCGGCGGCGGCCCC
>Ga0224512_10000694_pt1 | contig 34724 bp, 35 predicted proteins | sample SF_May12_sed_USG_4_FD_169103 | JGI IMG/M metagenome (GOLD analysis project Ga0224512, IMG submission 169103) | Sediment microbial communities from San Francisco Bay, California, United States - SF_May12_sed_USGS_13 | ecosystem: Environmental > Aquatic > Marine > Sediment | place: USA... | reverse complement strand
ACAGGAAGTAGGGCCGCAGCCAGGGAACCCCGGTGAACTGGGCCCGGTGCGTGCACTCATGGATGGCGATCCACAGCCGGAACTCGCGAGGCTCGAAGCCGAACCGCTGCTCCAGCCCGGCGATGTTGGGGCCGACGTAGTACACCCAATCCTGGTCTTCGGGTCGCTCGTCCTCCACGATCAGCAGGTCGTACTGGCCGAGCACCCGTCCCGACATCCAGCCCAGCAGCGCACCGACCTCCGCGCCGGCCACCTTCGGGCCGATGTAGGCGGTGGCCCCGTTGACCGCCCCGCCGACCGTTCCGCCGATGGCGTCGACGGTCGGCCGCAACTTCTGCCCCCAAGGGCCGAGCGCCTCGGTGACCGTGTCGAGCAGCTTCGAGGCCTCGGACCGCGTGTCGGCGTCGGCGTCGGCCTCTTCCGACAGCCGGCCGAGCAGCGGCCGCAGCAGCCGGTCGAAGCTGGCGAGGTTGGCCTCGACCCAGCCCATTCGATCGGTGACCTGAGCCCGGGCGGGCCCGGCCAACGACGTCAGGCCCGTCTCGGCCACCACCAATTCCTCGGCCTGAGGGGTCAGCTCGGCGAAATCGGAGTCGAGCGTCGTGCCGACGGTGGGGTGCTCGTAGGGCGCCTCTCGATTGGCGATCTTCTCGGCCACAGATCGGGCGAAATCCCAATCGACTTCAGTACTCACGAGCTCACTCCGCTCTTTCGAGGCTCAGCGTTTTGGGTAACGGGGATTCTCCACCTTGGCGAGGTATCCGATCATCACACCGATGACGGTGACGACCGCTCCGATTGCGAGAAAGAATCCAAGCCACCAATGCCATACAACAGCCAGCTGAAACATGGCACCAAGTCTACGTGCGAGGGGACGGAGCCCCTCGCGTCGAGTTTCGGCTATCGAGGGCCGGAACATCGGGGTGTCCCGGCCGTCGGCCGGAACACCGAGATTTCCTGACGGGAAATCTCGGTGTTTCAGAAGAGTTTGGTGATCGAGTCGAGGAGTCGCTGCCGAACCTCGGCCGGCATCTCCTCCCGACACGAGCCCAGCATCGATTTCAGTCCGACGTGGAAATGAACGATGTCGTCGCAGCCGGTGCAAAACTGAAGGTGGGATTGGAACTGTGATCGCTGCGGCTCGCCGAGCCGATCGTCGATGTAGGTGTACAACTCTTCGAGGGTTGGGTTGCAGCTCCAGGTCGGTGTCGGCTCATCGCCGTCGGGGTCGAGGTCTGGATTCATCATGACTCTGACTCTGACTCGGGTTCGGGGACGGATTCGGGCGCGGACTCGGAATGCGGCTCGGAAGGTGCGGAGGCCAGCCCACGAGCCACCGCAAACTCGTATAACTCCTTCTGCAGCGCTTTTCTTCCCCGGTGGAGACGGCTCATGACCGTTCCGATCGGTATCTCGAGGATCTCGGCGATCTCCGCATAGCTGAAACCCTCGACGTCGGCCAGGAGCACGGCCACGCGGTAGATGTCGGGAAGCGCCTCGACCGCGGCGACCACTTCGGCCTCCGAGAACGACTCCATCAGGGTTTCCTCGGCGCTTCGCCCGATACCTCCCGCCGGCCGAATCCGGCGGTACAGGTAGAGGTCCTCGATGTCGTCCAGCTCGGTTTCGGCCGGCCGTCGTTGTCGGGCCCGGTAGCGGTTGATGTGGCTGTTGGTGAGGATCCGGAACAGCCAGGCCCGCAGGTTGGTGCCTTCCCGAAAGCTGTCGAAGGAGCGGTACGCCTTGAGGAACGTCTCCTGGACGAGATCCTCGGCGTCGGCCTGATTGCCGGTGAGGCGCCGGGCTGTGGAGTAGAGCGACGCCATGTACGGCTCGGTGTCTTCGACGAACGTCTTGCGATCAGCCAAGGCGACTACAGCTCCACTTCACGGGTCCCCGTCGTACCACAATCTGGTCACCGGGTCCCGATCGAGGATCGACGGGCTCCGGGTCGACGAGGCCCACCGTATCGGGTGTACTGGAGCAGTCTGAACATCACGACAGGAGAACGATGAATCGACCGGAATCGATCCAGACGGAACAGTCCAGCTCAGCCGCCTGGTGGCGCCGGGCGGTCGTCTACCAGGTGTACATTCGCTCGTTCGCCGACGGTGACGGCGACGGCACCGGCGATCTGGCCGGGCTGCGAGCCCGGCTGGACCATCTCGTCGAACTCGGCATCGACGCCGTGTGGGTCAATCCCTGGTATCCGTCGCCGCTGGCCGACGGCGGCTACGACGTGGTCGACCATCGCGACATTCATCCCGACTTCGGCACCCTGGCCGGGGCCGATGCCCTGATCGCCGAAGTCCACGATCGAGGACTCCGGATCCTGATCGACCTCGTCCCCAACCACACCTCGATCGAACATCCGTGGTTCCAGGCCGCCCTTGGCGCCGGACCGGGTTCACCGGAACGGCAGCGCTACATCTTCCGGAACGGGCGTGGACCCGACGGCGACGAGCCACCGACGAACTGGCGGGCCGTTTTCGGAGGATCGGCCTGGACCCGGGTCGATGACGGCCAGTGGTATCTGCACATCTTCGACACCAGCCAACCCGACCTCAACTGGCAGCACCCCGAAGTCCGGGACGAGTTCGACGACATCTTCCGCTTCTGGCTCGATCGAGGGGTCGACGGATTCCGGATCGACGTGGCCCACGGGATGATCAAGGATCTCTCTTTTCCCGACGTCGCCGTCGACCGCCTTGACGAACGCGGACAGCGCACTCCCGACGGCTCGCACCCGCACTGGGATCGCGATGAGCTGCACGTGCTGATTCGCCGCTGGCGTGCCGTCCTCGACGACTACGACGATCGGATGATGGTGGCGGAGGCCAACGTCCATCCCGACCGGCTGCCCCTCTACGTTCGGCCCGGCGAGTACCACCAGTCCTTCAACTTCGATCTCCTCAAGGCCGACTGGTCCGCCGACGACTTCCGCTCCATCATCGACGGCGCCGCCTCCCGGGCCGCTGCCATCGGGGCCGCCTCGACCTGGGTGCTGTCGAACCACGACATCGTCCGTCATGCCACCCGCTACGGGTTGCCGCCGGGCACCGACTACGAGCGCTGGCTGCTCGACGGCCCGCACGAGGTGCTCGACGCCGAGGCCGGCGCCCGCCGAGCCCGTGCGGCGGTGATGGTCACGTTGGCGCTGCCCGGCTCGGCCTACATCTACCAGGGCGACGAGCTGGGTCTGCCCGAGGTTTGGGATTTGCCCATCGAGGTTCTGGAGGACCCGACCTGGGAACGGTCGAACCACACCGTCAAGGGTCGTGACGGCTGCCGGGTACCGATTCCGTGGGCGAAGGACGGGCCGTCGTTCGGCTTCGGCCCGGGGCCGGCCTGGCTTGCGCAACCGCCGATCTTCGGTGATCTGTCGGTGGAGGCGCAGGACGGCGATCCCTCCTCGACCCTTAACCTCTATCGGACCGCCATCAGCCTCCGGCGTGACCTGTTCCGACGCGACGAGGAACTCGAGATCCTTGATCTCGGAACCGATGTGCTCGCTTTTCGCCGCGGTAGCGGAGCAACGGTCGTCGTCAACATGGGCTCTGCTCCCCTGCCGGCCGCGGACCTCCCGGCCGATGAGATCGTGTTGTCGTCCGAACCGCTGATCGACACCGACCTTCCACCCGACACCTCCATCTGGTTCGCACCCCCCGCCTGAAGCGGGCCTTCCGGGTCTGCGACCGGTTCATGGGACGGAAGTCCAGAAAGGGCAGGTCGACGTGAGCCGGCATCAGGCGAGCATGAACCGGTAGTCGTCGATCGAAGCGGGCACAAGCAACGGGGGGCCCTCGAAACCGAGCAGTGCCTCGATCAACCCGACGCGGTCCCGGCCCTGAAGGCCCCGGCCGAGGCTGATGGGCGGGGCCGGGCAGTCGACGGTTTGATCGACGACGACGAGGTCCTCCACGGCGCCGGGATCGCTGTTCACCAACCAGTTCCAGACCGAGTGATCGATCGCCGCTGCATCCGCCTTTCCATCGACAACGGCGAAGGCGGAGGCGACATGGGCACCGGTGACAACGATCTCGTCCATCTGATCCGGGTGCCAGCGATTGGTCCCTCGAATGGTGGCGTCGTGGAACAGCGCTCGGTAGCCCGACCACGAGCCGAACTCGTTCACGGCGAGACGGCGACCGGTGGTCTCCCCCCGCCGGGCCACGATCACCGATCGGTACACCGGCGCCGTCTCGGAGGCGAAGACGGGGGCGGCAACGACGTCGAGGGCGGCACCGTCCGCCACCAGCTCCGCGGTCAGCAAACCACAGGCCCACAGCAAATCGACACCGCTCGCAACGAGCGCACCGGCGACGCCGTCGCCGATGTCGGGTAGGTCGTGTGCGTCGACGATCGTTGTCTCAACACCCCGTCCGTCGAGGTGCGCAGCGATGTGCCTCAGGTCGTCGATCGTGTTGGGGCCGAGCAAGGTGGCGAGCCGGAGGGTTCGCCGGCTGCTCATCCGCCACCGGGGCCGGCCGCCGGCCGGCGCACCGTACCCGTGGCCCCGCCGGGCAGATTTCGGCGGGCCCGCCACACGGGCGTCACCTCGAAATCCCAGTACTTCGTGCACTCGAGAACCGCGGCGGCGGTGCCGATGACCCCGCCCGGAATATGGCCGTTGTGGATCCTCACCCCGGTGTAGGCCTTCGGCGACACCATTTCAACGGCGGTCTTGTGCACCGGGCACGTGCGCCACTGCTCCCGATCGTCGGGCGACTCGTGAATGACGAGGTTGGCCCACTGGTCGTCGACCAACTCGATCGAGCTGTAGGCCAGGATGCCCGGATAGTTGACGAACTGGCCGACCACATCGAGCTCGATGTCATCGATGCCCGAATCGGCGCTGTCAGCCCGACGATCCCCGAAGAACCCGACGAACTGCGCGTCACCGAACAGGAAGAGCGGCTCGGGCCTGCAGATCACGGTGCGACGCTGCAGACCGTGCACCCGCCACATCATCGACCGGTATGGCTCGAACGTCAGGTCGCCCCGAGATGCGAGCCGGACCGCCGCCCGCAGATCCTGCAGAAGGTAGGCGAGCAACGAGACATCCGATTCGTACAACCAGATTCCGGCGATCGGGTGATCGGGGGGATCGTCGGTCGGTCCCAGCTCGATTGGTGGTTCCTCGCGGCCGGGCTCGACGAGTTCGGTTTTCAGGGTCGTTCCTCCTAGCGGACGGCCTACAACAATTCTTCCAGGTAGACGGGCAGCATGGCGCGCCACGTCGGCCAATCATGATCCCACTCCGAGCCCCACTCGTCGACCCGATTCGGGATCCCCTTTCCACCGAGGACGCCGGCCACCCGCCACGACTGGTCGGGGGTCTCCCATCGACCCGTGCCGTGGGCCAGGATCACGAAGCTTGAACGCAGTCCGGCCAGCAGGGGATGATCCTCCGGCAGATTGGGGACGAAATGCAGCGGCGACGCATGGTACCAATCGGCGTCGACCTCGCCCTCGATGAAGGCCGACAGGTCGAAGCTACCCGACATGCAAACGGCTGCCGAGAACAGACCCGGGTGTCGACACAATGCGGCCAACGCGTTGTAGGCGCCGACGGAGGCCCCGGCCGTCACGATCGGCAGCGGCCCACCGCAGTCGAGATGGATTGCCGGGATCACCTCCCGCACCACGAATTGATCGAACGCCGACTGGATGCGAGTGGCGAACGGTGGGCGATTGTTCTCCGAGAGCCAGGCCTTGCCCGGCACGGAGTCGACCGAATACAGCTTGACCCGACCCGCATCGAGCAGATGGGCGACCGAGTCGACCAGGTGATTCCGCTCGATCTCCTCGGCGTCACCTCCGGCGGTCGGGAAACAGAGCACGGGCTCACCGAACTCCCCCCACCGGGTGAAGCGAACCTCCCGCTCGACCCGCTCCGAATACCAGGTGATCGACTCCTTACCCACGGATCGCCTCCGGCTTCCTATCCATGCCCGAGCGACTCCTCGTCGCGCCACACGCCGATGGCCGCCCAGAAACGCTCCGTGAACTCCTCGATCTCATGTTCGGGATACAACGCCGCCACTTTCTCTCTCACTGCGTCCTTGCATCTATCGGTGGCGAAGTACTCGTGCGCAACCTCTTCGAGATGGGCGAGCTGTTTGTCGCAGAACTCCTCGAACCGCTCGGTGTCGAAATGAGCCTCGGCCAATTCACCGTAGGCCTTGATCTTTTCGGGGTACGACGCCTCGGTTGCCGCGATCTCGAAGAAGGGTTCCCAGTCGAGATTGCGACGGAACGGTCGTTTGGTGGCGGCGCAGAAGAGCGACCAGCGGATCTTCGAGAGCACGAGCCAGGGGAAATGCCGGTGGAGCGACGTGACCTGGGAATCGGGACACGGATTGGCGAAGTCGATCGGATACCAGCGCCCGTTCTGGCCGAGCGACTCACAGGAGTTGAAGTCCCAGCCGAAGAACGTGTTGATCGTGAGCGTGATGGCCCTGACCTCTGCCATGTGGTCATCGGACAGGTGGTTGTAGGTGGTCGTGTAGCGTTCGTGGAGCGGCGCCCCGGGGTCGTATTCGATCACTCGTGTCTGTGGCCCGATGCCGACACACCGCACGAAGTTGTCATAGGGAATGACGCCCTTCTGGAGGTGCATCAGGAACTGTCCACTGGAGTCGTAGGCTTCTTTCAGGGCGTCGGCGTCGTCGATCTTCGAAACCCCCCGCCAGCCCCCGCCGTCGTAGGGTTTCATGAACATCGGGTAGCCGAGACTCGCCCCGACGGCTTCCAGGTCGAACAGGTCGGCGTAGCGCTCGAGCGTCGGTTCGAGGTCGGCGGTGTCCTCGTACTCCTTCTTGGGGATCATGATCGTGTCGGGGATGTTGAGCCCAAGGCGCATCATGGCGCAGTAGGTGGTCTGTTTCTCCATCGACTGGACCGACCACGGGTTGTTGAAAACGTAGACGTCGTCGAGGATCACCGCCTTCTTGATCCACTCCCGGGTGTTGGAGAACCAATGCGTCAGGCGATCGATGACCAGGTCATAGGGTGTCGGGTCGGCGAGCCCGAACGGCTCGATGCGGACCCGGTCGAGATCGAAGCCGATGCGTTCGCCGTCGACGACGACCGTCGGATCCAACGCGGCCATGATGTCCTCGTAACATCGGGGCCAACAGATGTCGGCCCCGAGGGACAGTCCGATGCGCCGAGTCGAGTCATTGGCCATTGGCCAACATTACTCGTAGATCAACCACTGAGGTCCAGGCAGAAGCCAGGTCAACCCCTCCCGCAGATGGTCACGCCAGTTCTCCCAGTTGTGACCGTCCGGAGCCTCGACCATCCGGACACTGGCCCCGGTTTCCTGGAGGACCGGGAGCAGTGACCGGTTGAAGTAGATCAGCGACTCGTAGATGCCGGCCGACACGAAGATCTTCTCGGCCGGACGGCCGGGTTCGGCCCGGAACTGATTCATGAACTCCACCACCGGATCGAAAACCGGCCCGAGATCGTGGGATCCGACGTCGGTGAAGGCGAACGAGCCCGACTGCAGCAGCAGTTTCTTGAACGCCCCCGGATGAGACCAGGCGGCGTGCAGGCTGGCCACGGCCCCGAAGCTGGCGCCGAGGAGCACCCGATCGTCGGCGTCGGCCAGGCGGTACCGGGACTCGAGGTCGGGCACCAGATCCTCCATGAGGAACCGCCCGTGATCCGGGTTCGCCCCGTACTCGTTCAGGCGATCGGGCGACTGGGTGAGCGCGGCGATCAGCGGAGGGATCTCGAGACGGTGAATGAGGTTGTCGAGCACGTTGACCAGCGACGCGTATCGGAGATAGTCGATGCCGTCATGGACGATCACCAGCGGGTAGCGGCGTTCCGGTCGGAAACGGGCGGGCAGACAGACCGAGTAGGCCCGGGGTCCACCGAACACCGAACTGTGCAGATGATGGTTGACGACCGTTCCTCGTCTGGTCGACGGCTGCCCGTGGGCCCAATCGGGACTCTCATAGTCGGGGCCTCGCACCACCGAGTTGGCGCCAAAGGGGTCCCGAGCCTCATGCGGGTTGAACGGGTCACGGATCAGCTCGTGGTGCCCGCCTCGCCTCACCTCGAATTTGTATTCGACGCGGGCGCGCCGCTGCAGCGGACCGACATAGGTCCACAAATCAGCATTCGGTACACGGGTGAACGGCTGCGACGACGGCAGCCCCGACACCCAATGGTGCAGCCGTACGTCGTCGGCCTGCCCGCGATACACGTACAAGGCCCACCCGTCGCCGACCACGGGGAAGCTCCTCTGCTCCAGGGCACGGGTCAAGGCGTCGGATCCGGAACGGGCGGCACCGGCCAGCGACGCCACGAGCGCCGTCGAATCGGTGGGCACCACGGCCGCAGGCGCAGGCGGTGGGGTGGATGGCGGAGTCGGTTCGAAGGCGCCGGTGGTCATGACGCCACCTCCCGGCTGCAGGACCGTGACCTCGCCGGTGGCCTGCCAACCGCGGCCCAGTACATTTCCGGTTTCCGAGCCCGGCTCCGCGTCGACGCTCACGCCCCCGGCGGCCGTGCTGTCGATGCGGGCCGTGTAGTCGAGTCCAACGCAGATCGACGGCGCGAACCGTCGAGCCATCAACGCCACCCGGCGTCGGTTATCGAGGGCGATCCGATGGCGGGCGTGAGGGAGCGGGATGATGCCGCGAACCAAACCGAAGCCGGGGCCGAACACCTCGGCGTCGCCCGCCCCTCTGGCCGGCGAATCGTGGAAGAGCACGACCCGCTCCCCGATCGCCATCGCTCCGGCCGACCAGGCCACCACCGGCTTGTCGGCCGCCAGGTTCATGACGTCGAACAGCCGCAACACGGAGATCAGCGTGCCCACATGGCCACCGGCGATGAGCAACGCGCCACTTGCGGCCACCAGCTCTGCGACCTGGTGGCGATGGTGGAGCAGCACCGGATGGTCGACGTGATCGCCGGTGAATCGTTCCGCCATCTCCGCTTCGAGTGCCGAGACCCGGGTCAGATGGTGATCGTCGAGACGACGAACAGCGTCGATGGCATCATCGATCTCCGGATCGAACAGGGCGTCATCGGTGCGATCGTGCCCGTCGAGATCGATCCGGTTGAGCAACTCCCGGCAGGCCGCAAGTTGAGGAGCCAACCGCAGGTTGTAGAGATCCCGCAGCATCTTGCGACGGAGCTCACGTTCCGCCATCAGCTCCCGCAGGGCCGGGTGGTGGGTGAAAACCTCGTCGGCCCTCGGAAACAGCGACAGGTTGATGGTCTGATGCGACCCGCCGTGGTTCTGAGGCCGCTCGAGTTCGCGGATCAGCTCCTCGTCCTCCAGCTCTCGCTCCTCCCAGCCGGCGGTGACGACGGCCAGCGGACCGAGAATGCCGAGGTCGGCAACCGCTTTGCCGACGCCGGGTTGCTGGCGTTGGGGGCCGAGCAGGATGATCGGACGTTCGGTCGGCTCGCCCATGGTGTGGTCGGACATCAGTCGGCCACAACTCTCACCTCGGACGCCAAGCGATCGGCGAGGTGTAACGCCGTGTCGAGGTCGGGGTGGCGAACAACCATCCAGCCGTCGCCGGTCACGACCTGCCGCCAGTCCCGTCGGGGCTGGCCCGGCGGGACCAGATCGACGACCGGCATGTAGGGCCCGTATTCGGCCAGGATCGGGTCGAGGCCCTCGATTCGGGTGATATGGGACCCGTCGCCGACGGCCCGCTTGAAGACGAGGCAGGCGTTGTAGGTCTTCGTGGTGTCCTGGCTGAACGAGCCGTAGCAGACGGCTTCGGCCCAGCCCCGGAAGACGTCGACGTCGGCCGAGAAGTTCATGCCGTGCGGTAGCCGGCCGCCGGGCGACCGAGCGCCGATCTCACCGAACACCGCCTCGCCCGACGAGGTGAGGAACCACTCCATGTGGGTGAACCCGGTGCCGAAACCGAGCGCCTTCAGGACCCGGTGGCCGAGGTCGACACCGGCCGCCACCGGTTCGAGGTCACGCAGGCAGATGGCGGTCTGGCTGATCCACGGATTGAGACGGGTCACGAGGGGTTTGGGCCGGTACCAGGTGACGCTCTCCCACAGCACCTGCCCGTCGGCGCAGACCGTGTCGTAGGTGAATTCCTCGCCGTCGATGAACTCCTCGACCGCCACCTCAGGCACGTGTTCGACGAGCGACAGCACCGTCTCGAGTTCGGTCTGATCAGTGGCGGTGTAGGTATCGGCCGAGCCCGCGCCGTCGATCGGCTTGATCACGACGGGAAAGCCGATGGTGGCCGCCGCTTCCCGGACCTGGTCCTTCGTGGTGGCGTTGTAGTGGTGCGGCGTGCGGATTCCGGCCGCGTCGAGCACCTGCTTCATCGATTCCTTGTTGCGAAAGGTGTAGGCCTGATCGACCGAGATGCCCGGCACACCGAGGCGGGCCCGTAGCTTGGCGGCCAGCACCACCCCGGGTTCCCACAGGCATTCGACGCGATCGACCCGGTGGCCGCCGAGCCACTCGGCCACACGATTGACGGTGTTGTCCTCGTCCCACAGGTTCGGGATGTGCAGGTAGCCCGACAGCAACCGGCCGATGTCCGGCGGTAGATCGTGCTGATCGCCGACGCCGAGAATGACCGCATCGACCTCAGCAAGGGCCCTGGTGAAGTAGGCCACGTCGGCCGGAAACGCCGGCGAGATCATCAACACCTGGGGGCGATGAAGGTTGGAACTCATGACGGCACGCTCACTCCCACGATTGATCGGCGAGATGGACCCGGATACCCGACACGATCTTCTTCAGCCCATCGGCAACGACGTCGGTTTCGGGGTGGCGGAGGATGACGTAGCCCTCTCCCTCGTAGCTCGACGACTTGGCCTGACCCTGGGCCGGCAGCCGGGCCTCGACCACAAGATCGCCCAGCTGTCGGTGGACCGCCTCGATGCCCTCGACGTGGCTGACCTGGCCCGAACCCATGCCCCGCAGGTAGGCGGCCCCGGCGGCGTAGGACCGGGGAGGCGGGTCGAAGGTGCCGAAGGCGTTGAGTTCGGCCCACGCCCGGTAGAAGTCGTGCCCGTGGGCATACGACAGCAGGCTGGTCATCTGCGCACCCGGCGGCCGGGCCCCGACCTCGGAGATGGCGATCGTCCCGTCGGACCGCCGAAACCACTCCAGGTGACTCATGCCCGTCACCATGCCAAGAGCGGCCAGCGCCTTCGGACCGGCCTCGGTGATCGGGGCGAACTCAGGACCGTCGATGTGGCGGGGGAACAGCACCGTCCATTGAATCCACGGTGTGCTCATCACCTCGAGAGGGGTCGGCGAGTACGACGAAATCGAGTGGAACACGTGTTGGCCGTCGACGGTCACCGAGTCGAAGGAGAACTCCTCGCCCCGGATGAACTCCTCCAGGAGCAGCGGCCGCTCCGAGGTCGGGGTGGTGTGACCGACCCAGCTCTCGAGCTGAGATCGGTCGTCGACCCGGAAGGTGTCGATGGCTCCGGCACCGGCCGGGGGTTTGGCGACGAGGGGCATCACCTCCTCCGCGAAGGCGAGGGCCTCGTCGGCCGAAGTGGCCAGACGGTGGCGGGCGCAAGGCAGACCGGCGGCCCGCAGGGTGTCCTTCATCCGGCTCTTGTTGCGGAAGCGGTCGGCTTCGGCAACGTCCATACCCCGGATCCCGAGTCGTTCGCGTACCACCGCCAGAGGCACCTGCAATGGTTCGAGGATGGCGGCCAGGGCGTCGACCCGCCCGGTCCCGAGTTCCGCCGCCATTCGCCGCACCCCCGCTTCGAGGTGATCAGGGTTGAAGGCGTCGTCGATCTGGACGAAACCTCGGATGTGGCCTCGCGTATCGGACGACATCTTCGCCGCCAGCCCGGAGGCGGATTCGTGCGAGATGAGCCCGAGGCTGACCCCGTCGAGCGTGGCTGCAGCGTCGACGAAGCGCATCGTGCCGGCAAGTCCGTAGGGAACAACGAGGACCAGGGCGGTCATGGGTCCACCGTCCAATCCCATCCGAACGACTCGAGCGGACGATGTTTCGCCGCCAGGTGAAACTCGGTAGGTAACGGCTCCGCCGTTGCGACGGTCATGGGTCTGATCCTATGTCGGTTCGACTCGATCGGGCGACCGGGGATAGGTTTGGCGTCGAACCAGTTGGTATGTCATCGGTCACCGGTTTCGGACCGACGGGCCGTGAGGAGGTTTCACCGTGGAGGATTCACCATGCACGTGATCTTCGTCGAACCGGCCTTTCCTTCGAATCAGCGGGAGTTCGTGCGGGCCCTCATCCAGGTCGGCGCAACGGTGACCGGCATCGGCGAACGCGATTTCGGTGATCTCGACGACGACCTTCGCAGCTGGCTCCACTACTACCAGCGGATCGGCTCGGTCACCGATGAGGGTGCGCTGGAGTGGGCGGTTCGGGAGGCGCAGGGCCGGGGTTGGGTCGATCGACTGGAAGCCACCGTCGAGGCCCATATTCTGCCGACGGCCCATGTGCGGGAGCGGTGCACCATCCCCGGCACCACGGGCCGAACGGCCTGGTTGTGTCGCGACAAGCCGTCGATGAAACAGGTGCTGGCCGACGCCGGGATACCGACGGCGCATTCGCTGGGATCGGCGAACGTCGAGGAGATCCGGGAGTTCGCAGCTCGGGTCGGCTACCCGCTCATCGTCAAGCCCCGGGACGGGGCGGGGGCGTCGGGTACGAGCCGGGTCGACGACGAGCCGTCGCTGCTGGCGGCGCTTGCGGCTTCTGGAGTCGGGGCCGGCGCCTCGGTGGCGATCGAGGAGTTCGTGGAGGGTCACGAGGGTTTCTGGGACACGTTGACGGTCAACGGCGAGGTGGCGCACGAGTTCATCTCCCACTACTACCCGGGCGTGCTGGAGGCGATGCGGACCCGCTGGATCTCGCCGCAGATCGTGGCCACCAACGAGGTGGAGGACTCCCGCTACGCCGAGGTGAGGGAGATGGGGCGGCGGGTCCTGGAGGTCCTCGACATCGAAACCTCGGCCACCCACATGGAGTGGTTCTTCGGGCCGAAGGGCTTGAAATTCTCCGAGATCGGCTGCCGACCGCCGGGGGTGTCGATGTGGGACCTGTACTCCGCCGGCAACGACCTCGACCTGTACCGGGAGTGGGCGCAGCTGATCGTGCACGGCCACACCCACGCCCGTGCCTCCCGCCGGTATGCCGCCGGGATGATCGCTCTTCGCCCAAGCCAGGACGGCCATATCACCGGGTATGAGGGTCTTGACGCCCTGCAGGCCGAATTCGGGCCACACATCATCGACGCCCACTTCCCCGATCCGGGCACACCGACCCAGGGCGTCGAGGCGGGCTACAAGGCCAACGCGTGGGTGAGGGTGCGGCACGAGAACTACGACACGCTCCGCCACATCCTCGACGAGATCGGCCGCCGGGCGAAGGTGTGGGCGGCCTGAATCTCGGCGAGGCCGCCAACCCGGTCACTATCGTGAGGACCCTATGACATCGGCTGAATCGGCAGGTCCTGCGTCGGAACGCACCACGATGAAACGCGGCGCCGATCGTGCCGTGTATGACCGGGAGGCGATCCGTTCGATCCTCGACGCCGGGATCATCGCCCACGTCGGCGCGGCCACGGAGGACGGACCGATCGTGTTACCCATGGTCTACGGTGTCCGGCATGACGAGCTGCTGCTGCACGGGTCGGTGGCCAACGCCATGATGCGAGCCGGCCGAGGCTTTGATGTCTGTGTCACGGTCACCATCGTCGACGGGCTCGTCGTGGCCCGGACACCGCTGCACAACTCCATGAATTACCGCTCGGTCGTGGTGCGGGGCACGGCAACCGTCATCGCCGGCACCGACGAGAAGGCCGCAGCGCTGCAGGTCATCAACGACCATATCGCTCCCATCTGGGACACGGCCCGACCTCCGTCCGATATCGATCTCAAACAGACGATGGTTCTCACGATGCCGCTCACCGAGTCGTCGGCCAAAGTGCGTGACGGCGATCCGATCGACGAACCCGAGGACCTGGAACTCGATCACTGGGCCGGCGTCGTGCCGTTGGTGACGGCCTGGGGCGCACCGTACCCGGCCGCCGATCTGCGCGACGGTGTCGCCATGCCCGCCGCCGTCGAGGCCCTTGGCGGCACCAACGCCCACCCACTCGACGATTCGGTGTAGGGGGCGGCACGAATCGGCGTCGGGTCGGGCCCTCAGCGGCGCTCCGCTGCCGGTCCGCCGACGCCCTTCCACAGCAGGTAGCCGATCATCCAGAACTCGCCGACGGTGGCCGGGAAGGTGAGGACATCGGCCAGGGTGGTGGCGTCCGGAAGCAGGAAGGCGATATGAGCGCTGAGGATGTAGCCGACACCGCTGACGAGCAGGAGCCATCCCAGCATTGCGGGCATGTAGTTCGAACGCCGAACCAGCCAGCCCATCGGCAGCAGCCACAGCCCGAAGAAGATGGCACCGACACCCCAGGCGGACTCGCTCAGATCATAAAGCAGCTGCGCCGTTTCGGCTCCGCCATCGAGGGCGGCGTCGAGGGCGGTGGCGGTGAACGCCACCGAGGTGAGCAGAACAGCCGAGTTCATGAGGCCGAAGGCGGCGAGCGAGCCGGCGGCGAACGAGTCGACGCCGCGGAACAGCTTGTAGAAGTACAGGGCGGCCAGCGCCTGCGTCCAGACAATGGCCAGCTCGAGAACGATTCCCAGCCGGGCCAGGCCCTCCTTGTCGACGAGGTTTGCCGCGGTCTCCGCGGCGTCATCGGCCACGTAGAGCTGCGAACGAACGACGAGAAATCCGAGTACACCGGAGATGGCCAAACCAAGGTACGAAAGGCCGGCCAGGCGGGCCGTCTTCTTGAGCGTCGCAACATCGCTGGTGGTTTCCACGAGAGCCGTCATGATCTTCTCCGCAAGACTGCAAGCCGCCGGCCGATTTGAACGCTACTTCGCCGACCGGTGCCGGACCAGGGCACAACGTCCTTCGATCTCATCGCAGGTCATGACCTTTGTCCCTTGGTCGGTAGTCCGGTTGCGCTCAACGTGGTATGCGAGGCTCGCCCGGCGGCGAGACATCGTCCGCTGGGACATTCGTATGGGATCGGAAAGGTAGGCCAGTGACCTCAACGAAATCGGCAGTCGACCTCTACTGGATTCCGCTGGGTGCCGGTTCACCGGTCGTGCAACTCAGCGGCCGTCTGTTCGAGACCTTTTCGGCCCGCCGCCATCGACGACCACCCTGTGATCTCTACCACGCGGCGCTGCAGGTGTCGGTGCCGCTCGGCCTCTACACCATCGAGCAGGCTCCGGTTCCCGACGACGACGGCGATGCCCGCGGCGTCGTCGCCGTCGGCCCGGTCGGACTACGGGCCGCAGGACGTTTCCGCATCTTCCGCTACGAAGTCCGCTGCTGGCGCGACGGCACCATCCCCGATGTCGCCGCCGCGGTCGACAGCCCCGTCCGCCTGACCGGCGACCCCGAGATCGGACAGCGGGTTCTCGAGCTCTTGCCCGGTGTGCCGACGCCGGTCTGGGGTCGCGACGAAGCGGCCACCGGCGAGATGTGGAACTCGAACTCCGTCGTCGCCTGGGTGCTCACCCGCAGTGGCGTCGCCCTGGAAGGGCTCCACCCACCGCCGGGCGGTCGTGCACCGGGATGGGATGCCGGTCGGATCGTTGCCACGGGTTGAGCCTGGTCGGCTTCGCTGTCAGTCGCACGGTGGCGGGCCGGTGAGTTCCGGCCGGCCCGACGTGGCGATGAAGGCCGGGATAAGGCAGGCCTCCATCGTGCCGTCGGGGTGGATGACGACCCGCGCCACAGCGGTGGTGGCACCGGCGTCGGAGAGTCGAGGCCACACGAAATTGCCGAGTGTCCAGAAGACCGGCCGGCCGTCGATGAGCTCGACGTCGCCCAACCGGTGGGGATGGTGCCCGAACACGATGTCGGCACCGGCGGCCACCATCGCTTCCGCCCGCTCCCTGTCGTCCGGCCGGGGCTCGGTCTCCAGCTCCCACAACCAGTGGATGCTGACGATGACGATGTCGGCCACCTCGCCGGCCGCCTCCACCGCGGCCACCATCTGCTCGACGTCGTCCCCACTGGCCATGCCGGGCTGGTCCGTGTCGGCGATCCACCATTCGGCCGAAACAACGCCGTTCATCCCCAGGACGGCAATGGTCCATCCGTTGATGTCGAACACCGCCGGTGCGACGGCCTGTTGCCGGTTGTGACCGACCCCGACGGGCGCAATGCCGGCAGCTTCGATGTTGGCCCGCCCGTCGAGCATGGCCTCGACGCCGAAGTCGAGACCGTGATTGTTGGCGAGATTGGCGACGTCGACGCCGTTGGCTCGGGCCACGGTGAGGGCGTCGGGATCGCAGCGGAAGTTGAAGGCCTTCTCGAGCGGTTGACCGATGTTCGACGGTGCACACTCCAGGTTCATCACAGTCAGATCGTCGTTCAGGAACAAACCGTCGAGGCCCTCGAAGGCGAACCCGTATCCGTGCCGGGCCAGGTTGGGGATGTAGGAGGGGTCGAGGGCGACGTCGCCGACTCCCTGAATGACGAGATTCCCACGGGGCGGTTCGGTGGTCGTCGGCTCCGTCGTCGACGTTGGCTGTTGCGCCTGAACAGTCGTCGGCGTCGACGTGGCGGCACGTCGGGTGGTCGCATCCGGACGCGGCGCGGATCCCACCGCCGATTCGGACGTGCACGCCGACATCGACGCAACGAGCAACGCCACCGCCAGGAGCCGACCGCTCACCACCTAGGTTGCCGGAGTGATGACGATCGGTACGACCAGCTCACTCAGCCGATCGATGTCGGCCGGGTCAATCGCCGCCCTGTCATCGGTCTTGATGCCGTAGTACTTGGCCACTCTCGGGTTGGCGGTGAGACACACCGTCAGTACCTGATGAGCCTCATCGCCCTCGGCAATACGGGCCCGGCCGGTTATCGTCCGGGCCCCAGTGGTCAGCGTCACCTCGGGCCGGGTGCGGAAATTGCGCCACCAGACCCGGTGTCGTTCCGAGAGAACCACGTAGTCGCCGTCGAACCGCAGATACTGAATCGGGGTCGAGTACTTCCTGCCGGATTTGGCGCCGGTGACCGTGATAACGGCGAACATCCTGCCCAGCAGCCGGCGCAGCCCGGGCAGACCGAGCATCGTACGCATCGCGGCATTCATCCAGGGCTTTGGCGTCCCGGGCATCTTCAGGGTGGTCGAGGTGGTCATGCGAGGTCCTCCTTCGTTGGCCCTGCCTGTTGTGTCACCTCCAGCATCCGGCTGTCGTCGGCGTGGAGGTAGGGCCGATGGTCCACTGATCAAGCGATCCCGATCAGTTTCTCGCCACTGTCGGATCCTCGGCCGCGGATGCCATCGCGTTGTCGACGGCCCGGAACATCGGCCGGGCGAACACCAGCAGCGACGCCACGACCGATCCCGACATCACGAACACCCACTGCGCACCCCACGCCTCGGCGATGACGCCGCCGACCAGGGCACCGAGCGGCTGCACGCTCCAGGCGATGAACAGGTAGGCGGTCATCATTCGGCCGAACACCTCGTCGGGAACCAGGCGCTGCCGGAGGGTGCCCGAGACCACGTTCCAGCTCGGGTCCGACAGACCGCCCATCACGGCAGCAAGAACCAGGACGGCCACCACCGTGGTGAACCCCATGAGCCAGGCCGAGATGGCGAACGTGACCACGGCGAAACGCATCGAGAACGAGTGGCTCTTCCATCTGACGAGTCCGGCGACGAAGAACGACATGCTGACCGAGGACACACCGTCGACCGCCACGATCAGTCCGTAGCCGAACTCACTCAGACCGAACCGCTCGGTGACCAGGATGACGTGCACGGCGTTGCCGGCCTCCGCGACGAAGGCGAAGGCCGCCACGGTCAACGCCAGCGGACGGAGCACGGGATGGCCCCACACGTACGTCAGGCCGACCGTCATCTGCTTCCTCAGCGAGCTCTCGACCGCCGTATCCTCGTCCTCGGCGGCAGCCCGGAACGAGCCGGGCACACGGGTCAACACGACCATCGCGGTCACATACGCCGCAGCGGTCGTGGCGAACACCAGCGCTGCGTCGATGCCGAACAGCAGGGCTCCGAGGGGAGGCCCGACGAACATGTTGCTGACGGTCTGGGTTGCCGAGAATCGGGAATTCGCCACCTCCAGTTGGTCGCTCCGCACGACCTCCCGGACCAGTGCCGGCAGGCCGCCGTCGACCATGACCTCCCCGACGCCGACGGCGAACGCTGCGGCGGCGGTGAGACCGATCGTGGCCCACCCGTTGGCGATGGCCAGCGCCATCAGCCCCATGGCAACGGCACGGCCGACTTGAGCGAACAAGGCCAGAACACGCCGGTCCGAGCGGTCGAGGATCACGCCGGCCGGGAGCCCGACCACGAGGAAGGGGAGAAATCGGGCCATCGACACCGTGGCGATGAGGCGGGCGTCGTCAGTCAGGTTGATGGCCAGCAGCGGAAAGGCCACCAGCGACAGGCCGTCGCCCAGATTGCTGGTGGTGAACGCCGCCCACAGCGACCAAAACCGCCTCCCCAGTTGTGAATCCGAAGAGGTCACCAAAGCAGCCTAGACATCCGGCAGTCGACGTGCTTCCCGATTCCGGTGCCGACAGCCGGGTACCCGCCACGGCCCTTAGGCTTGGCCGTGATGCGAACCGCGATGCTCGTCCTTTGCGCTCTCATCGGCGTGGCGACAGGCTGCGGCTCGTCGACGCCCGACGACAGAAATGGGGACGCCGTGAATGCCACCGACTTGAACGCCCGGCTGATCGAGGCGGCCTGGGCCGACGACGTCGAAGCGGCCCGGACGCTGATCGAGCAGGGCGCCGATGTGAACGCTCAGGACGGCACCCGTCAGAGCGCCTACCTGATCGCCACCAGTGAGGGCCATCTCGAGCTGCTCGACCTCACGCTCGACAACGGCGCCGACGTCACCTCCCTCGACGGCTTCAACGGCACCGGCCTGATCCGGGCCGCCGAGCGAGGTCACCACGACGTGGTCGAGCGCCTGCTGCGCACCGACATCGACGTGAACCACGTCAACAACCTCGGGTGGACGGCTCTGCACGAGGCGATCCTGCTCGGCGACGGGTCGGAACGCTATGTGAAGACCGTGCGGCTGCTCCTCGACCACGGGGCGGATCCGACGCTGGCGACGGGCGACGGTCAGGATCCGCTGGTGCTGGCCGAGAACCGCAACCAGGATGACATCGTCGATCTCCTGCGGGCGGCTCGGTGACGACGACGTCGAGCGACGCGCCAAACCCTGTCGAACCAAGATTGCCGATGGTGAACGCCGCCAATGACAACCAGAACCGACACGTAGACTCTTCGCTGTGGCTGAGATCTTCGAACCCGTCAACGAGTTGACCGAGGCGCTCGCCGCACGCGATGTCGAGCGCGCAATAAGGCTGTACGCCGCCGATGCCGAGGTCGTTCGATACGAAGGAGTGGCCAAAGGCACCGACGAAATCCGGGCCTTCCTCATCGGGTTTCTTTCGGGATACGAACGCTTCGAACTGATCTCCATTGATCAGGTCCAACGCTCCGACGACATGGTGGTCTACGACTCGTCAAACGAAACGGGAGCAGGCGTACTGCAGACGATCAACGTCCTCCAACTCGACAACGACGGCCTTATCACCAGGCACGTCCCGCTCATTCGTGGCTATTGGGGCAAGACCTGACTCACGATACGGGCCCGGCGGCCCGCCAGACGGCCGGCCGCCGGGAAGGAGCCAAGGCCCGCGAGCGGGATTCCGGGCCCCTTCGACTCGTCAGCCCTCGAGCGTGGAGGGGTCGCAGCCAGGTGGCGAAAGGACCGGGTTGCAGCGAGCGACGTCGCCACCGGGGAGGTCGACGAGGTAGCCGGTGCCGAAGGCCGGGTCGGCTTCCGGGTAGTCGGTGCTGACGAACTGGGCGCCGCTGGCCAGCGCCGCGTCACGCCGCACCGTCAACCCGAACCGGGCCTCGACGGTATCGGCGTCGGCTCGGGTACGGACGATGTAGCCGGCCGCAACGAGCGACTTGATGAGTTCCCCGTCGGCAACCGGGTCGTTGAGCTTGACGAACGCCGCCTCCGGTGTACCCGGCGGTGAGCTGGTGAACATGACCCTGCCCTCCAACGACGGGTGTCCGGCGATGTACAGGTCGCGTTCGGTGCCCTCATTGTCCAGCGTGAACAGGAACCGCCCACGGGTCTCGTTCAGGGTCGGCCAACCATCGATGAGGACCGCCTCCTCGAGGGTGGCCCGATCACCACGGACAAGGTCGGGGGTGATCAGCTGATGCTCGCCGAACACCGAGCGGATCTCGGCATCGAGACCGTCGAGCTCGGAGGGACCGAACGGCACCGGCGTGACAGGATCGGGCAGACCCGGCGGAAGGACACCGGGCGGGATGATCGCCGCGTCATCCTTGGCCTCGACCTGCACCATCACCGGGAGGTGACCCGGATTGGCGTCGGACCAGTCCTCGAGCTGTTGCAGGCAGGCCACGAAGGTCAAACAGCGGGTCTCGAAATCGACATCGGGCACATGCAGGACCTTCAGCCCTGGGCCGAGGAGCGGGAGTTTGACCGGGTCCGGTTGCGGCGGGTTGGCCGGGAACACGAGCTGGCCCAAGGGGAGGGCGAACCGGCCCGGATCGGGATCAACGTAGACGTCGAGCTCGAGCTGTCGAATCCCCAGGATTTCGAGTTGCTCACCCAGAGGCCGGTGGGTGTACTCGATGGAGGCTGCGGCCTCCGGGTTCAGCGTCGCGATGAACTGGAGCAGCAGCAGACGCGGCTCGATGTGATAGCTGTTGTGGGTGCCGAGCACCTGCACATAGTTCACCCGCAGACAGTCGTCGGCCACCCAGTCTCGGAGAACCTGACCGAACGGCCGGTCGCCGTCGAGACGGTCGATCGTTGGCCGGCCGAGATCGTCGAACCCGGCCGCGGAGCGGAGCTCTCGTTCCCAGCCCAAACAGTTCTGGTCGGCCCCGGCCGGAGACGCGGCCTGGTCCACCGACACCAAGGCGGTGGACAGCATCAAACCGACCGTAACCGCTACAACAACTAGCCTTCGCGTCATGATCTCCGTCGCTCCCCACTCGCTCACACAGCCACGGTCACCCCGTGCCGCTCACAGTACGTTGCAGGCATCCTGCTCGTCAAAGGCCGGGTAGGACCAGGGTCAAAGGTCACAGGTGCCATTGCCGGTGAACACGCGCTGATGAAGTCCGAGCCTGCGCCGGCGACCGACGGCTAGGCCTTGAAGGAGAACTCGGTGGCCCACCCAGCGACGAGTTGAGCTTGGTGGCCGGCCTCGAAATCAGGCTGCAGCAGCCCGGCGGGCCCGCTCGCCTCGACCCGACCGGCGGGCCTTGGCCGCGGCCAGCGTGCCGTGCTGCTCCTCCTCGTCCGTGACCTTGACCCGAAGGGTGCCGAACAGCAGATCAGCCAACGGGAGCAGGAAGTTCAGGTTGGCGCCGAGGTCGATGTGGTGGATCCAATGGTGGCGGTCGAGGAACGGGAACCACGGCTGCGCCTCCACGAACCGATGACTCCCAGGTCGATGGATGGTGTCGTGCACCACGATGAACAGGTTGGACACCACTGCCGATGCGAGCACGAGACCGACCAGGAACGCCGTCGACCGGGTCACCACCCAGGCCGGTAGCCAGACCACGACCGCGCCGATCGCCATGTACCAGCCGAAGTGGGCGAGCCGGACCGTTGCGTTGCCGGCCCAGCGCGTCTGGACCTCGGGCGCCCGCCCGGGTACCACCCGCAGGCGTCGCGGAGGTCCGTTGGTCGTGTACCGCCAGGTCGGAAAGTAGGCGAAGTGGTGGGCGGTGTGCACCCGGAAGATAACCTCCAGGCCCGGAATGGCGGGGGCATGGTAAACGAAACGATGGACAAACCATTCGATCGGCGAGGCGATCAACGGGATCACCGCCAGCCCGAGCACGAAGGCCACGATCGACCGGAACCCCCCGTCTCCCAGCAGCCGGACCGCCAATCCGGCGCCCGTGACCACAACCACCACTCCGGCTGAGCCCGCCGACACCCGACGCCAGTTCACAGGGCCCGCCGGACGTACCGTCGGCAGCTGCACCGTCACCCCGCTCTCATCCATACGTGCCTCCGTTGCAATCAGAGTTGCCGGACCATTTCGACTCAATCCGAGAGCGAGCGGCCTGACCAGGGCAGGAAGTCCCATCACGCTCTCGTCGACAGCCTCGCCGGGATCCCGAAACCACCTCGAGTAACAACAAGAACTCCAGAGAAGCCGACCAAAATCCCCTGGGTCGGACGTCGTCGGTGGCGGATCCCTGAGCCATGAACACCAATCTCGACGGACGGCGCGGCGCATTCTGGGTTCTCCACGGCCACACCGACAGCGGCGACTCGCTCGGAGCAGCTCGTGCTCAGGCCGGACGGTCTCGGCGATCTCGACTTCGGCGAACCGACCGCCTCGGCCATGGAGGTGCTGATCGGTCTCCTGGAGTTATGACTAGAAGCATCGAGGCCTCAGTCCACCGGCACGTCCAGATCAACCCATTTCTGCATTTGCCTGCGGGGGAGTAGGGCGAGCATCTCCTTGCGCTTCGCTTCGCGGTATGGATTCGTCTGATCGGGGTGAGCCCGATTCCATTGTTCCTCCGGGTCCCAGTACAGATTGTACAATTCCTGTCCACCGAACCTGTACAAGATGTACCGCCAATCGCCCTGTCGGACAGCCATATTGCCTGGTTCCCAGTACATCAGGGGAGGGTTATCCCGGGTGGGCTTCAGGTTGCCGTTTCTCGCCGCAGCCAACTGATCTTGCAACGGGCGACCGCTCAAATGGGTCATGATGGGCAGATCGAGCATGGCCATGATCGTCGGGAACAGATCGAGCAGCGATACCGGATGGCGAAACCGTTCTCCATTGAGGAGGGATGGGTTACCAGGGTCTTTGATCAGAAAGGGTACCCGGGTACCTTGTTCCCACAGCGTCATTTTGTGCCACGCCAGCTTGTCGCCGAGGTGCCAGCCGTGATCGGACCATACCACGATCTTGGTGTTATTCCGGAAACGTGTGTTCTCCAACGCCGCGATAATACGGCCGAATTGTGCATCGGCATAACTGATAGCCGCAAGGTAGGCGTGAATGGCCTCGGCCGTTTTCTCGGCACCCCAGAGGTTGTAGGCGGTATGGGTTCGGATCGACGCACCGCTGTTCATGTACTCGTGGTTGGCGTTTATCAGTCTGCGCTTCGGGAACATCGGCACGTCAAGCAAATCCCAATTCGCCGAAACAGGCGACGTGACGAGGGACTTGACTTCGTCCCGATCGTACCTGTCCCAAAACTGCCTGGGAATACGCCACACAGTATGGGGCTGCGTTATACCACAGGCCATTGCCCAAGGCCGTTGATTCGCAGGGTTGGTCAATTCGCCAAGCTTAGCCACACACCAATCTACTGTTTGATGGTCTGGCAACGTGGTGATGTTTGGATCATCGACAATGCTCCATTCCAACTCACCTACTTTGACGTAGCCGGGATCAGAGCTAGCAAGATCGTTATGTTCCTGGTACGGGGGCTGGCCGTTCTCATCGACGAACGGGCGAGAAAAGTGGTCGTGGTAGACCTTTCCTGCCTGGAATGTGTCGTATCCCTGCAGATACAGGAAGTCGAACAACGTCATATTCGCGCTGACAACGTCGTAGATGCAGATGTTGTTTTCCGCGCACTCGCTCCTGCCCGGGTAGTACGCGTCATGCCAGCCAAGCAATCCAGTGATCAAGGGGCTGATGCCGGTGAGCACACTCGTGCGGGATGGACCACACATGGCGACGGAGCAATATGCCCGTTCAAAGACGCCTGCCGTCGCAGCAAACGCATCCAACTTGGGGGTCTTGGCGACGGGGTGACCGAGGTAGCCAACCCAGTCGTTCAAATCGTCAATAGAAATGAACAACAGGTTCGGGGCACCCTTCCGATACGGGTTCCGGTCAAAGGTCTTGTCCGCGATCCGTAGCGAGCCACCGGCTCCGGCTCCGATCGTGGCAGCGCTCGCATCCAGTGGCAGCATCAACGCTCCGGCAGCTCCAGCCCCGATTTGCAGGAATCTCCTTCGATCCATTGACCCGCCTTGTTCGTTACGCGCCTCAACCCGCCCTGGGTGTCAGCCGATCCATGACTTCGGAGGCCGATTAGGCTCATCACCGGTCAATCTTCGTGGCGCACACAATCGCCTTCAGTCGGAAGATACACGTCTTCGATGGGGTGAAAAAGACGGTCGATCAGCCTGCCGGAGATAGTTCGTACGATCCACCGGACGCCCGTCAGGGCAGGGTTTAGGGCACTAGTGCCCTCATCAGGAAACCTTTGCGACGTTTGGCCGGCCCCTGACGTACCCATATGGTGGTCACCCTCTGCGGCACGTCTACTGGGAGAACGTTGGTTTGGCTGTGGTGTTCAGCGGCTACGAGTTCTTTTCGGGACGATGGTGAGGAGCACTTCGCCGGGTGGGGACCGGGCGGCCCTCCTACGGCTGCCTACGTGAGCGGTCGGGTCTCGTCCGTTCGCTTCAGTTTCCGGGAGCTGCCGCTCGAGCCCACGTCGCGCATTGGAGGCATCGAGGCTGGGGCGGGTCCTGGTTGTTAGCGCCCAGCAGACCGCTCATGTCGGCTGGTCGTGTGACCTCCGCCCCTAGGTGGCTCGATCGACCAGCAGGAGACTGAGGAGGTGCGAGAGTTCCGGCGCCCGCGCGCGATACACCGATCGACTTCGAGGACGAGGCCTCGGCGACAGTAGGACACCGATGACCACACACACCGACACCGACGACAACGCGGCCGCTGCAGCTGCGACCAGCACGGCCATCGGGCCCACGGTCAAGCCGGTCGACCTCGACCCGCCGCAGGCCTCGACGGCCGACCGCCCGAGCCGGCATCGGTGACCACGCCTGAACCGTCCGAAATGCGGAACCAGCAAGGAGACCGCAGCGATCTCGAAGGGAGCACGCCATGAACTTCATGAACCACGACACCACGACCGTCACCAATACCAGCAACAACGGCTCGACGCCACCGACAACACGTCGACTCGGGCCGGAGACTCGTTCTGCTCCGCGCCGCATCCTGGCCGGACTCCTCGCCATCCACGGCATCGCTCACCTGGTGGGAACCACCGACGCCATCAGCGCCGTCAACGACAACAGCTCGGTCGAGTACCTGTTCGGCCAGTGGAACATCACCGGTACCGGACCCCTTGTCGGGGTGGCAACGCTGTGGGCGCTGGCCGCCGCCGGCTTCATTGCGGTCGGCGTGACAACGTGGATCGATACGCGGTGGTGGCCCCGTGCCCTGGTGACCATGGCTGCGGTATCGGTCGTCCTGTGCCTTGTCGCGCTCCCACAAGCGGCCATCGGCACGGTCATCAACATCGCCCTCGTCGCAACCGCCGGCGCGGTGACGGCCCGTCGACCGGAGCGGTTCACATGAACGACGAGACTCGAAAGCTCTGGGCCCGCCTCGCCGAGGAAGGCGGCGCTCCCGTCGAGCACTTCGATTCCGGCACCGTCGTCGACCTACCGGAGCCGGCCCGACGTTTTCTCACCGCAGCAATCCCTGAAGGCGCACCTCTCGGCACCGCTGTGGAACTCGAGATGTCCGGCCGGATCAAACTCGGAATCTGGCTGCCTTTCACCGCCCGACAGATTCTGCGGGGCGGGGTCGGATCGGTCTGGGCGGCCACCGTGGGAGGGCGCGTCATCAGGTTCGTGGGCGCCGACAGCTTCGGTCTGAGCGGAGGCCGCATGCAGTTCCGCTTCCACGACCGCATCCCCGTCGTCAACGCCGGCGGCCCCGACGTAGACAGGAGCGCCGCCGGACGCCTCGCCGGCGAAACCGCCGCTTGGCTCCCGCAGGCCCTCACACCCCAGGCCGGCGCCTCCTGGAAACCGATCGACGACCATTCGGCAACCGTCATCCTCCCCGGCCCGGACGGACCCGTTGACGTCGACCTGACCATCGACTCCGACGGCCAACTCACCGAAATCGACCTCGAACGCTGGAACGGCTCCGCCAAGCCTCCCGCCTACCAACCGTTCGGCGCGACCATCGCATCGAGTCTTGCGGTCGACGGGATCCACATCGCCGGTGCCGGGACCGTCGGTTGGGCCCGCAACACGCCGGACCAGGACGACGCCGTCTTCTTCCACTTCCAGATCAACGCCGCCCGGTTCCTCGAATCGAAAGCCGAGTGATTCGGCCGGACCGGCGCCCATCACGGGAAAGAACCACGACGATGAGCAGCATCGACCTGAAGAAGACCTACCGCGATCACTACACGGCCAAGCGAACACCAAGCGTCGTCGAGGTCCCAACCCGCCCGTTCTTGACGATCGACGGCAAGGGGGACCCGAACACTTCGAGGGAGTACAGGGAGGCGATCGAAGCGCTGTATCCGATCGCCTACGGTCTACGGGCCGCGGTCAAGTCCGCAACGGGCGACGCCTACAGCGTCATGCCGCTCGAGGGACTCTGGTGGGTTCCGGATATGGCGGACTTCGACCCGAACGACAAGTCGAGCTGGGTTGTGGACGGCGATGATCTGTCTCCCCGACGCCGCCACCGACGAGATGGCGTCCGAGGTCATTCCCGCCGTCACGGCCAGCAAGGACCTCGCCGCCGGCTCCAGAGCCCGGGTGGAGCACTTCACGGAGGGGCTCACCACGCCAGAGGGCATCACGGTCGGCTCCACCGTTGCTGATCTTCAGGCGGTCTTTGGGGACCAGTTGAGGTTGTTCGCCGAGCCGGATGAGTGCACAGGAACCTGGCTTTTCTCGATCGGCTCAACAGCGCTGGGCTTGGAAGGAGAGCTCGGTGGCCCTCCCAGCGACGGGTCGAGCCCGATAGCCGGCCTCGGCGCCGGCGCCCGATCGACCTGCCAGAAGCCGTGGGGACGGCGACAGGTCGAGAGGGAGGACGACGGGGCCCGACGCCTCAGCCCGTCGGTGCCGAAACGCCTCTTGGTGGAGGACCTACTTCTCTAACCAATACCGACTGGCGCGTGGTGTGCTGGCGATATGAAGCGAAGCGCTTGGTCGGCCCTTCAGCTGCTCGCGCCGTTGGTGTTCCTCGCTCTGGCCGCCGCGTCGTGTGGTGGCGTCGAGGAGGCGAGCACCACCGCCGACGACTCCTCCTCCTCGACGGTCGAGGACGCCGGCGCCGACGCGACGTCCCCGACGGACTCGCCGTCACCCCGCTGCTCAGCGGCGGATCGAACGATGCCATCGGCACAGGACGATCTCCCCGGTGCCGTGGCGGCAATGCGGACGGAGATCCTGTCGGCAGCGATCGCGTGCGACTTCGGTCGGCTGAACGAGCTTGCCGTTGCAGGAGACCTTCCATTCATTCACACCGACGTTTTCGTCGAGGAGTATCAAGACATGACGCCGGGCGAGTTCTGGCAGAACGGCGAAGCCCAAGGCACCGAGATCCTCGCCCTCCTCATCCACGACTTGTCCCAGCCGTTCGAGATCGAACGGATTGAAGGGCAGGGTGCGGTCTACGTCTGGCGAGATCCAGCAGCCTGCGGCCTCCTCGACGACATCTTGCTGTGCCGGCTGGTGGAGATAACCGAGACCGGCGACTGGACCGCCTTCTTCAGCCAGAGCGCCTGAATTCCAGCGGCTCTGGACGAGAGGGCGGGCAGAAGGCGGGCTGCCAAAGGGTGCATCGGCGGCCGGGGTCGAGTGACAGCTGCAGAGAGGTGACCTTCTCCTCTTGTTCAGGCGTGGTTGGTATCCGATTGTGGAGGCGTGAGTGCAGATCTCGAGAGACGGCGCCGGTTGCGCTGGGTTCGGCTTGTTGGCTGCCTGGTGTTGGTCGCCGCCTGCGGAGCAGATATCAACAGTGCAGAGCCGACGACCGCTCAGTCAAACACGTCGGCAGCCGTGACATCCACGGGTGAGGTCTCGACACCCCCGAGCAGTACGACCTCCACGGCCACGCCGACAACGGAAACTCGCTCGGGGCAGCTCGTGCTCAGGCCGGACGGTCTCGGCGATCTCGACTTTGGCGAACCGACCGCCTCGGCCATGGAGGTTCTTGTCGGTCTCCTGGGTCAGCCGGACCCAGGAGAGGAGTACCCATACGGCGGTCACCCGCTGCGGCATGTCTACTGGGAGAATGTTGGTCTGGCTGTGGTGTTCAGCGACTACGAGTTCTTTCGGGACGATGGTGAGGAGCACTTCGCCGGATGGGGCCACGGGCCCTCTTCGCTGCCCCTGAAAACCATCGAAGGGATCGGCATCGATTCCACCTTGGGCGACCTCCAAACGGCATATCCGGGCATGGTCGATCTTGTATCCGAGTGCGATCCGGGCGGTCCCGCTACGGCCGCCTACGTACGCGGCCGGGTCTCGTCCATTCGCTTCGGTTTTCGGGAGCTGCCGCTCGAGCCCGCATCGCGCATTGGGAGCATCGATGCCGGGGCGGGTCCCGGTTGTTGACACGGCTCGGTCGAGATGGTCGCTCGGCTTCTCGCCACTTCGACCGCCGTCCTCGAATCACTCGGTGCGACGTCTGTCGTGTCCGATGTATCGGTGTCCGTTCGGTGATCCGGGGGATGGAAGGGGGCGATGAAGCCTCCGAAGCCTATACGCATGTCGATTGTCTGGTTTGGGCGAAGACGACGGTGGTGGCGTCTTGTCGACCCATTCTCAACAATCTCTCCGGCCGCCAACCGGCACGGTCGGAACGACTCGGTCCGTGCGAGCCGCCATGAGCCTCTCGCCAGGTCCGACTTCGGGCCATTGGCCCCTGGATGAAGACGGACCGGAAGCGAATGCTGTCACCATGGTCGCCGTTGGTGCGCTGGCGACCCACCACGGCAAAGGACCACGACGATGACCAGCATCGACCTGAAGAAGACCTACCGCGTTCACTACACGGCCAAGCGAACACCAACCGTCGTCGACGTCCCAACCCGCCCGTTCCTGATGATCGACGGCAAGGGAGACCCGAACACCTCATCTGACTACAAGGAGGCGGTCGAAGCGCTGTATCCCATTGCTTACGGCCTACGGGCCGCGGTCAAATCGGCGACGGGCGATGCCTACACGGTCATGCCCCTCGAAGGACTCTGGTGGGTACCGGACATGGCCGACTTCGACCCGAACGACAAGTCGAGCTGGCTCTGGACGGCGATGATCTGTCTCCCCGACGCCGTCACCGACGAGATGGCGGCCGAGGTCATTCCTGCCGTCACGGCCAACAAGGACCTCGCCGCCGGCCCCAAAGCCCGGGTGGAGCCTTTCACAGAGGGGCTCGCCGCCCAGATTCTACACATCGGGCCGTACGCCGACGAGGCTCCCACCATCGCCAGACTCCACGACTTCATCGAAGCGCACGGCCACCAGCTGACGGGAAAGCACCACGAGATCTACCTCTCCGACCCTCGCAAGGCCGACCCGGCCAAGATGCGCACCATCATCCGCCAGCCTTACCGCGAGGCCTGACCCGTCGCCGCTCGCCAGCATCGATGACTATCTCAGAGTCGAACTGACGGATCGTCTACGTGTCGAAGCAACGTGCACGACGGGAAACCGAACCGCAGTCCGGCCCCTCGACGCCGATTCGCAGTTTCCGTCTCAGACCAACGGAACCCGGGCCCGCAAGACTGCGCTTCCCTGGTCAGCGAGCCCGAACGGAGATTTGAACTCCGGACCTACGCATTACGAATGCGGCGCTCTACCAACTGAGCTATTCGGGCAGGGCCCCCATGGTAGCGTCTCCGATTTCGGGCGAGACGCGATTTCAGGGGCCGGGCGGCTCTCAGCCGAGCAGCATTTGGGCCAGCAGCCCGCCGGCCAGGGCGATGGCGAAGACGTAGCCGATGAACAGCGAAACGGCAGCCTTCGAGAAGAGCTTGGCCAGCACGACGAACTCGGGGATGTTGGCCCCGGCACCCGAGATCGTGAGGGCCACGATGGCACCAACGCCGACGCCAGCCCGCCCGAGCGAGTGGGCGATGGGCACGAACAAGCTGGTGCTCACGTACAGCGGCGTACCCAACGCAGCCGCCAACGGGATCGACCATTGTGCCCCGTCGCCGGTAATCGCCGCCACGTCCTGCGGCTGCACGAGGGTCTCGATGGCCAGCCCAACAAACACCCCGACGACCAGCAGCGCCCCGACCGAGCGCAACAGCGCCAGAGAGGCTCGGGCCGCCCCTCGCATCTCGGTCGACAGCCCGGCCCAGGCGCACGGCTTCCCACCACAACTTCCACCGGGGTCTTCGACCGACCCGAGGCCGTCCAGTGACAACTCCACCCCCAGATGCTGCGCCACGAGGGCCAGGGTAATCGCCCCGAGGAAGGCCACCGCCATGTAGAGGGACGCCGCCGGCAGTCCGACGATGATCACCAGCGCTCCGAACAGGACCGGATCGAGCACCGGGGCCGCGCTGACGAAGGCCACGTAGCCCGCCGCAGGCACCCCGGCTTGACGAAGCCCGACCAACATCGGGATGGCCGAATAAGTGCAGAAGGGGGTGACGAATCCCACTGCAATTCCCTTGAGCGCCGCCACCACCGGAGCACCACCCATCCACCGACGAACCCGCTCCGGGCCGAATCGGCGCTGGACAAGATGGATCGTGAACGACACCGCGAGAAGCAACACCAGCAGCTCAACCAGCAGCCATGCAGCGTGGATCACCGCGAACACCGACCCATATCGGGAACCGCCATTTCAGCGCCGTCCCATGATCGCGGCCGCCGCTTCGGGCAGAGCCGACATACAGGCTTCGTTGACCGTGACCAACGTTCGCACCCCGTCGGGTCGGGTGAAGACGAACCGGTCCTCGGCCAGCAGTTGAAGGTGCCGCGACACGGTCGACTGACTCTTCCCGATCACGCCGACGATTTCACCGACCGTCACTGGCCCGTCGGCGTTGGCGACGAGATTCAGGATTCGTATCCGGGTGCCGTCGGCGAGGCATCGGAACCAGGTCGCGTACTCATCCGCATCGGCTTTGCTGAGCACATTGTGGGGATTCATCGTTAATCGACGATAAACGATTAATCTGCCAAAGGCAACAGACGACCAGACATGGCGAGCCTCAACACGCGAACGCGCTCCAACCCGCCCGGCGGCGGATTCTGAGCAGAACGACCCAGGAGCACACGACCGCCCATCGAGCCCGGCAATACTGAGGCCAATAGAGAGCTCACGACAGTTGCCATCGACAAGAATCCATCTTCTTGTGGGTCGCCCAACGGTCGAATCGCTCCGTCGTTACGCCGGCCCGCTTGGTGCGGCCGTGGCGATCAAGACGATCAAGACGGGCGACCACGGGGATGGTCGAATGGCGAGGCCCGGGCATGGGCAGAAGAGAGAGTTTTTCGGTGTCCGTTCAAGAGCATGCAGATCCCCGGTGGTTCCGGACCGTCCAGGTGACGCCCATCGAGGTCACGAGGATTAGAGCGGCCCGAGCGGCGTTCACCTGCCGGCGGGTCCCTCTCGTCGATCCCAGGTACGACTGGAACGGGCTCGCCTTGATAAGCGGCCCGGTTCGACCGCGAAGCGGAGACATCGTCCTGGCCGAGGTGACTCGCCTCGGGCACCATCGTCGGATCGAGCTGAGGAACGGACGTCGACCCTACATGCGGGAAGGCGATGAGATCATCGTCGCCTACGGCGACCGCTACGCCCCCGACCAGTTCGAGTCGAACATTCCCCTTGATCTCCGCCTCACCAACCTGTCCGCCGGCGGCGGCGTGGCGGCCACGGTGATCAACCGGCACAGCTCGACCCGCCGACCGACCGAGATCCAGCCGGTCGGACTACTAGGGCGAAGAAACGGAACACCGCTCAACCTCGCCGACTTCGCCCTGCCGGTAATCCTCCCACCCTCCAACCGGCCACCGGTCATCGCCGTGTTCGGCACCTCCATGAACGCCGGCAAGACCACCGCCGTGGCCTCCCTCATCGAGGGCCTCGTCGCCGCCGGCCAAAGCCCCGGGGGAACCAAGGTCACCGGAACAGGATCGGGTGGCGACTACTGGTCGATGGTCGACGCAGGAGCCCGCACCGTGCTCGACTTCACCGACGCGGGCTACGCCTCAACGTACCGCCTTCCCATCGTCGTGGTCGAAAAGATCATGGCCCAGCTCATCGATCATCTGGCCAGCGCCGGGTGCTCCTCGATCGTGGTCGAGGTGGCCGACGGGATCTTCCAGCAGGAGACGGCGGCTCTACTTCGCAGTCCGATCTTCAAACAATACGTCGATGGCGTCATCTTTGCTGCCGGAGACGCGGTCGGCGCCGTCGGTGGATCCGAGGCGTTGCACCGGTCCGGCATTCCGCTGTTGGCCCTCTCCGGGGCTTGCACCGCATCGCCCCTGGCCATACGGGAGATCGCCCAGAACAGCCCGGTGCCGGTGCTGACCAAGCCGGAGCTGTCATCGGCGAAGGCCGCCGAACAGCTTCTCAGGTGGGCGATCGAGAACCGATGGCTCAAGGACAACAAGCCGGACGTCACCGCCACGAGCCGACCCGCGGCCGTCGCCCAACCCTAGGAAACGCCGTGCGCTTCGATCACACATCTTCGGCTGACGGGTCTGTCGACGAGACCGAGAATCCGTCCATCGACCAAGCCCTCGATCGGAACTCCGATCGGGAACCCGGCCTCGAGGCCGGGTGGGGGCAGGCCAACGCGGCGCTTGTGGAGGGACACGACGGTCCCGTCGCTCTGGACGCCGAGCTGCCACTCCCGAAGTCACACCTGGCCGCACTGGTCCTAATCGGCCTTCTGCGAGCGCTGGCCACCGCCGGTGGACTGCTGTTGATCCGGGCCATCGTCGACCACCTGACGTCGGAACGGCCGCCAATGACGGTGATGCCGCTTGTCTGGGCGTTCATCGCCGTGTCGGCCGGCATCGCCGTGGCTCAAGGCCTGGAATACACCGTGTCGGAACGAATCGGGTACGCCCAGGTGGCCAGAGTCCGCATGGTGCTGCACGCCCACCTGCTCAACCTTCCGGTGCACAAGGTTCAACGGTCGTCCCAGGGGGCGATCCTCCTCAGGTTCACCGGCGATCTGTCGACGTTGCGCACCTGGACCAGCCGAGGCCTGGCCCGGGGCATCGTCAGCTCGATGACCCTGGTGTTCGGCATGGCCGTCCTGATCCATGTCAGCTGGACGGTCGCCCTTGCCGCCCTCGGGATGCTGCTGCTGGCCGTATCGGCGTCGATCATCTGGGGCTACCACGTCCACCGAACCACGCGGGCGGTGCGCTGGCGGCGCTCGCTGCTGGCCAGCAACCTGGCCGAACAGATTCGTTCCCTGGCCGTGGTCCAGGCGTTCGGTCGCGCGGCAGGCGAACACCAGCGCCTCGGTCGGCAGAACGCCGATCTACTGGGAGCGCTCGGTCGATCGGCAAACGCACGGGGCATGCTGCGGTTCCTCTCGGCCGCCGGCGGTTACCTGGCCACGTGCTCGGTGCTGGTTGTCGGCGTGCTTCTGCTGTCACGAGGCCGGATCACCGTCGGTGGACTGGTTGCGGCCTTGCTGGCCGTTCGTCAGCTGCGAGGTCCGGTGCAGACGCTTGGCAGAGCGCATGAATACTGGCAGGCAGCCCGGGTGTCGAAACGCAAGCTGCGTGACTACATGGAGCGCTCGGCCCGGCCCGACGTTGGCCTCACCCTCGAGCCGCTGCGGCCCAGCGAAGGCCGGATCGAGTTCCACGATGTCTCGGTCGACGGGGTGCTGGAGAACATCAACCTGACGGTCGAACCGGGAACGATCGCGGCGATCGTGGGCCCGAACGGTACCGGCAAATCCACGCTGCTGTCCCTGCTGATCCGAGCCAATGAGCCCGACCGTGGATTCATCGTTGTCGACGGTCAGGTGCTTGCCGACACGAGCGCCCGGTCCTGTGTCCGCAACATCGGGATCATGAGCCCGGACCTACCCCTGATGAGTGGCACCATCCGTCGCAACCTGGCCTACCGCCGACGCAAGGCCACCGATGAGCAGCTCCGGTCGGCGATCGTGGCGTGCCGCATCGACGAGGTTCTCGAGTCGATCGACGGGGGCCTCGATGGTTGGGTGACCGAAGGAGGCACAAACCTGCCTGCCGGTCACCGGCAACGCATCGCCCTGGCTCGGGCCATCGTCGGCAACCCCCGCATCCTTCTACTCGACGAGCCCACGAGCAACATGGACGCAGCGTCCAAGGAGGTGTTCCGCCGGTTCCTGTGGCGCTATGGCGGCACCGTGGTGCTGGTCACCCACGACCCGCAGGAGGCGGCCATGGCCGACGAGGTCCACCTGCTCGAACAAGGTCGGATCGTTGGATCGATGACCGGTGAGGAAGCGCGCCAACGCAATCGGGTCGAGGCGCGACGGCAGGGAGCCCGTTGATGTCGACCGTCACATCTCCCGGGCACCGACCGGCGCCCAGCAGGCTCATCGCCCGAAATCGACGTGTGCTCGGCGACCAACGCGACCAGGACCGCTCGTCGACCGACTCCCGGGGCCGTCGTCGACCCGGCCGCCGAAGTCGCGCCCTGCGGCTCTCGCTGGCGGTGGCAGCCTTGGCGGTGCTGGCCCTGCTGGGTGCAGGTCTCGCGGTCTACGGATCGCCGGCCGATGATCCCTTGGCCGGAGCCCCGGTGATCACCGTGGAGGGTGACACCGTGGCCCTCTCGATGGTCGGCGACACCCTGCTCGGAGACGCCGCCCAG
>Ga0224512_10000693_pt1 | contig 34725 bp, 30 predicted proteins | sample SF_May12_sed_USG_4_FD_169103 | JGI IMG/M metagenome (GOLD analysis project Ga0224512, IMG submission 169103) | Sediment microbial communities from San Francisco Bay, California, United States - SF_May12_sed_USGS_13 | ecosystem: Environmental > Aquatic > Marine > Sediment | place: USA... | reverse complement strand
CAGCTTGAACGAGAACACCGGCTGCAGGTCTTCTCGCTTGAGCAACACCTGATTATTAAGGCGCTTGGACAGCCGCGGCGCCACTTCCAGCGGAGATTCGCGCGCCACGTCGTAGACGCGGGCTTTCAGAATCCGTTCGACGTACTCGCGGGGCATGGGCGTGAACCTTGGGTTGCGAAATTTCGAGCTTGTTGCATTCCAGCAGGCCGATCGCAGGCCGTCTATCGAGGACAACGGCGAAAGCCGCGTATAATAGCCCCTGCCACGAGCCATCACTAGGAGTGATCTCGCTATGTCCCAGGATAAAAAGAAGAAAGCGGTGGCAGAGGCCGCCCTGGAACACGTGAGCCAGGGTGACATCGTCGGCGTAGGCACCGGCAGCACAGCGAACTTTTTCATTGACGCACTCGCCGGCATCAAAGGCCGAATTGACGGCACGGTGGCAAGCTCGGAAACCACCGCGACGCGTCTTAAGGCGCATGGCATCCAGGTTTTCGACCTCAACGCCGTGGATGGCGTCGCCGTATACGTTGATGGTGCCGACGAAGCCACACGCCACCGTCAACTGGTCAAAGGCGGCGGTGGCGCACTCACCCGTGAGAAGATAGTCGCCGCTGTGGCAAAGAAGTTTGTCTGCATAATCGACGACTCTAAAATGGTCGATCGACTGGGCGGATTCCCCCTCCCCGTGGAGGTCATTCCGCTGGCCCGCAGCTACGTTGCAAGAATGGTCCGAAGCCTTGGCGGAACCCCGGAGTGGCGCAAGGACTTTATCACGGACAACGGCAACGTCATTCTGGACGTTAGGAATATGGACATCATTAAACCGTCCGAACTCGAAAGCGAGCTCAATCAGATCACCGGCGTAGTGACTAACGGCCTGTTCGCAAGACGCCCCGCCGACCTGCTTCTCATCGGCAAGGACGGCGGCGTCGACAGCCTATGAACCCGGCCGAGAATTCGCGCCGCGACTCGAATCTCTGCGAGGCACCGCGCTCGCCCGCGCCCCGAAAGGGTCGCGGCGCGGTAAGGAACGAGGCCGGACGCTACGAGTCATTGAGCCGCGAGGCCTTCGACGACGGCTGGTACACCTTGGATGAGGAGCCCGCGAGGCTTCGCACCAGCCTCACGCCGGATGCGAGCCGCTCGGTCATCAGCCGCAACCAGTCACCGGACATTCCTTTCGACTGCTCCATCAATCCGTATCGCGGTTGCGAGCACGGCTGTGTCTACTGTTACGCGCGGCCGACCCATGCCTGGCTGGGTCTTTCCCCGGGACTCGATTTCGAGAGCAAGCTGTTTTACAAACCCGACGCCGCGACACAGCTTCGCCGCGAGCTCAGAAATCCTGGCTACCGCTGTACGCCCATCGCGCTCGGCGCGAACACCGATCCCTATCAGCCTTCAGAACGAAAGCTCGAAGTCACGCGTTCGATTCTGGAAGTGCTGTCCGAATTCGAGCATCCGGTGCGTATCGTCACCAAGTCCGCCCTGGTTGAGCGCGACATGGATCTACTGGCCCCCATGTCAGCGCGCAGCTTGTGCACCGTGTCGGTGTCGGTGACCACCCTCGACCGGCAGCTTTCCCGCGTCATGGAGCCGAGGGCGGCGGCGCCGGAGCGCCGGATCCGCACGGTGGAAAACTTGAGCCACGCCGGGATTCCGGTGAACGTATTGGTGGCGCCGATCATACCGGTGCTCACCGATCCAGAGATCGAGTCCATACTGAGCCGCGTGCGTGAGGCCGGCGCCTGCTCAGCGGGCTACGTGCTACTCAGGCTTCCCCTGGAGGTCAAAGATCTTTTTACCGACTGGTTGCAGTCGCATTTTCCCTTAAAGGCCGAGCACGTTATGAAGCGCATACGCGATACTCGCGGCGGAAAAGCCAACGACGCCAGCTTCAGCAGCCGCATGCGCGGCAGCGGAGAATACGCGCAGCTGATCGCACGGCGATTCTCCCTGGCGGTGAAACGGCTCGGGTTCCCCGGTGATCCCGAACTCGATACGAGCCGCTTTAATCCTTCCGCCGATTCAACCCAGATGTCGCTTTTTTAGACGGCTGAACGCAGCGATCATGACGATTCGCATCGGAACCTCCGGCTGGCAGTACCGGCACTGGAAGAAGAGTTTCTATCCAGAGAAGCTTCGCCGAGCCGACTGGCTCCCCTACTACGCGACCCTCTTCAACACCGTGGAGGTCAACACCAGCTTCTACCGGCTGCCGGAAACCGACGACATTCGCCGCTGGCGTGATTCGACCCCGGAGGAATTTCGATTCTCCGTCAAGGCGCCGCGAAGCATCACCCATTTCAAAAAGCTGAAGAACTGCGAGTCTCTGCTGGGGGTGCTGATCGCCCGACTCAAAGCCTTTGGTGAGCGTCTCGGGCCCGTGCTTTTCCAGCTCCCGCCCCGCTGGCGCTGCAATCCACGACGGCTCGGGGAGTTTCTTCTCATGCTGCCCAGTGGCGGGCGCTTTGCCTTTGAGTTTCGAGACCCGAGCTGGCACTGCGAAGAGGTGTACGCGCTGCTGGCAAAGCATCGGGCGGCATTTTGCGTTTTCGATCTGGATGGTCAAACCTCGTCGCTAGAGACTCCCGGCGACTTCGCCTACGTGCGCCTGCACGGCCCCCGGGCGTCATACACCGGCAACTACCGAGCGCAGGCGCTGCGGTCCTGGTCCGGCAGGGCTCTTGGCTGGCAGCGCAAGGATAAGGACGTCTACGTGTACTTTGACAACGACGCGCGCGCCTATTCGGCGAAGAACGCTCGGCGCATGCTCGGAATGATGCAGGCGGAGGACCAATCGCCGGCCGCTGCCGCCGCCCGGGGTTGAAGCAAGTCGGCGAGCTGTCGAAGACCGGCGACCAACCCGTACAAAGCGAGTCGAATCCAGATTACACGGGGTTGATGGTACCCACCGTGATCGGCTTGTGGCTGAATTGATCCAGTGCTGTTGCGCTCCGCTTGGTTAAAGCTCGATTCTTATATCGAGGACAGCACTGCCGCGTGGTGCGCCACGTGGTCGCCCATGAACGACTGGATGAAGTAGTAGCTGTGGTCGTAGCCTTCCTGCATGCGCAGTTGCAGCGACTGACCGACAGAATTGCACGCCTGCTCGAACAGTTCTGGACGAAGCTGCTCGGCGAGAAACTGATCCTCGGTACCTTGATCGATCAGGATGCGCTGCGGAGACGGACCACGACACACCAGTTCGCAGGCGTCGTGGGCTGCCCAGTTGCTTCGATCTTCGCCCAGGTACCCGCTGAAGGCCTTTCGGCCCCACGGCACCTCCATGGGCGCACAGATTGGGGCAAAAGCGGACACCGACCGATACACGGTCGGGTTTTTCAAAGCGATGGTCAGCGCTCCGTGTCCGCCCATTGAATGACCGAAAACCCCCGTAGCGCCGGGTCGCGCCGGGAAATTCGTGTTGATGAGCGTACGCAATTCTTCGCTGACGTAGCTGTACATACGATAATTTTTCGCCCACGGCGCCCTGGTCGCGTCGACATAGAAGCCAGCACCGGTGCCGAAATCCCAGTCGTCGTCCTCCCCTTCGACATCGGCTCCCCGCGGGCTCGTATCCGGCATGACCAACATCAGCCCGTGGCGGCTGGCGTGAGCCTGTGCGCCCGCCTTGATGGTGGCGGTTTCCTCGGTGCAGGTAAGGCCAGCAAGGTAATAGAGCACAGGAACCTTGGTCTTCTCAGCCTGGGGCGGGACGTAGACCGCGAAGCGCATTTTCGTGCCGGTGCTCAGGGACTCGTGGCGATAGAACCCCTGCGTGCCGCCGAAGCATTTTTGCTGGCTCAGCGTTTCCAGCCCTTTACCCATTGCGAGTCGCCTGATCTTGGATAATGCGGTCCGCGCGCTCAAAAGGTAATCACGCTGCGTATGGACTTGCCTTCGTGCATCAGATCAAAGGCGTCGTTAATCTTGTCCAGCGGCATGGTGTGGGTAATGAGATCGTCGATGTTGATTTTGCGGTTCATATACCAGTCGACGATCCTCGGCACCTCCGTCCGTCCGCGCACGCCGCCGAACGCGGTCCCGCGCCAGACGCGGCCGGTAACCAGCTGAAACGGACGGGTGGAAATTTCCTGCCCCGCGCCAGCGACGCCGATGATGACGCTTTCGCCCCAGCCCTTGTGGCAGCACTCCAGCGCCTGGCGCATGGTTTTCACGTTCCCGATGCATTCGAAGGAGTAGTCGGCGCCGCCGCCGGTCAGGTTTACCAGGTACGCGACCAGATCACCGTCCACCTCTTTAGGGTTGACGAAGTGTGTCATGCCGAATTTTTCCGCCAGCGGAGCCTTATTCGAATTCGTGTCCACGCCGACGATCATGTTCGCGCCCACCATGCGTGCGCCCTGGATCACGTTGAGGCCTATACCACCTAGACCGAATACCGCCACGTTAGCCCCCGGCTCGACCTTGGCGGTATTGATGACCGCTCCGATTCCGGTTGAGACGCCGCAGCCGATGTAACAGACCTTGTCGAAAGGCGCATCCTCTCTGATCTTGGCCAGCGCGATCTCCGGCACCACGGTGTAGTTGGAGAATGTCGATGTACCCATGTAGTGAAACAGTTTTTGCTTGCCCAGCCTGAATCGGCTGCTGCCGTCGGGCATCAGGCCTTTGCCCTGGGTCTCGCGCACCGCCTGACAGAGATTAGTCTTTCCGCTGGTACAGTAGTCGCATTGGCGGCATTCGGGAACGTAGAGCGGAATCACGTGATCGCCGGGTTTGAGCCCGGCTACTCCCGCTCCCGTTTCCACCACTACGCCTGCTCCCTCGTGGCCAAGAATGGCCGGAAACAGTCCTTCGGGGTCTTCCCCGGTGAGGGTGAAGGCGTCGGTGTGGCATACGCCGGTAGCTTTGATTTCCACCAGGACTTCTCCCGCCTTCGGTCCTTCGATATCTACGCTCTCGATCGCCAGGGGTTTTCCCGCTTCATGAGCCACTGCAGCGCGTGTTTTCATTATTGATCTGCCTCCTTTTGGCGCGATGATGTTATGACTTAAGTTCCCGCCGCGACGGTAACATAAACCCGCCGTGCGGGTCATGATGACGCAGGCGATAGCGGGCTTTCGTGCAATTAAATCTGCAATGCAGGCGCGTATTGTGGGTAAAATGCGCCTCGATTCAGAAAGTCAAAACTACACTGCGCCAAAGACAATGCCAAAGGCCGAGTTCCGATCCAAGGCTGACGAAATTAATGTTCGCCTCGCACGTCCGGGTGACGCAGCCAGAATCGCTGGATTCAACAATGCAATGGCTATGGAAACGGAATCGAGGGCGCTTGCCGAAGAAACCGTGTGCGCCGGAGTCGAAGCAGTATTCTCCACGGACAAAATTGGTTTTTACGTGGTTGCCGAGCATGCCGGCGAGATCGTGGGCGCCCTCATGGTGACCTACGAATGGAGCGATTGGAGAAACGGGTTTTTCTGGTGGTTCCAGAGCGTTTACGTGGAACCAAAATATCGACGCCAGGGTATCTATCGCTTGCTCTACGAATTCGTTGCTCTGCGCGCTAGAGCGGCGGGAAACGTCTACGGCTTCAGACTGTATGTGGAAAAAAATAACGCCATTGCGCAGAGCGTATACGCGAACCTGGGCATGAGCGAGACCGACTACCTGATGTTCGAACAGAGGCTTGGCTGAATCTAATGGGATCGCCAGTGAAAGGTGAATCAATCCCGGCGGACGATGCGCGAAGCGCGCTCGCGCCGGGGATCGATGAAGTGCGCGACGCGGCGGCGCGGATTCGTCCCTACGCCCACCTGACCCCGGTGCTTACTTCCGCGGCCATCGATGGAATCAGCGGCGCCTCGGTTTATTTCAAGTGCGAGAATTTTCAGAAAGTCGGCGCGTTCAAATTTCGCGGCGCCGTCAACGCGATATTTTCCCTCAGCGGGGACGCCGTCGCCCGGGGCGTCGCCACCCACTCGTCGGGGAATCATGCGGCGGCGGTGAGTCTGGCGGCGTCGCTGCGCAACGCCGCTTCCACCGTGGTCATGCCGGAAAACGCGAACGCGACAAAGCGCGCGGCGGTCGAAGGCTATGGCGGAAAGGTCGTCCTTTGTGAACCCAGCCAGAAAAGCCGGGAGGAGACGCTGGCGGGCATACTGGCCGAGAGCGGCGCCACCTTCATACCGCCCTACGACGACTACCGCGTCATTGCCGGACAGGGCACGGCAGCGCTGGAGCTGCTCGAGCACGCCCCTGATCTCGACGCCATACTTGCTCCAGTAGGCGGAGGCGGGCTGCTTGCCGGCACCGCTCTGGCCGCTTCGGGGCTCTCGCCCGGAACACGGATATTCGGTGCCGAGCCTCGAGCCGCAGATGACGCCTACCGGTCCTTGCGCGCCGGCCGTATTCAGAGTCTAAACTCCACAAATACAATTGCCGACGGGCTGCGAACCAACGTCGGCAAGCTGACGTTTCCGATCATTCTAGAGCATGTCGAAGATATTCTCTGTGTCACGGAAAGCGAAATTATTGCAGCCATGAGGCTGGTCTGGGAACGCATGAAGATCGTAATAGAGCCCTCGGCGGCGGTTCCCGTGGCAGCGCTGCTAAGATCGCCGGATTTGTTTACGGGTAAACAGGTGGGCGTGATCTTATCCGGCGGAAACGTCGATCTCGCAACATTGCCCTGGGAGCGAAAATCCTGATGGAATTTGTGCGCATACTGACGCTCGCACTTGCCGTGACGGCGTCTGCGACGGCCCTGGCGCAAAATGGCACGACCGAATGGCAAAGCGTCGTCGAGTCGCCGAGGGAGGGCGCTGGGCCTTTGACCATGGCCCTGGTGGTGAATGAAGTCGGTGATTCGATTCGGATCTACAGAGACGAAAACGACATCGTTCGCGGCATCTTTACTCTGGGCGACCAAGGCTACAAGTTCGAGGGAGGTTCGTGTCCGACGGTGCGCGTTGATCGACTTCCTCCCCATCCTCTCGTGAATCTGGGTGGACCCTGCGAGCTGGAAAACCCCCACGTGCGTTTTACCCTGGGCGTAATCAGTGAAGGCCGGTTACAGTCCACGATGCTGTGGCAGCTCATGAACGGAGGCGGGTTCCGCGTCTGGTATCCCGTCAAGGACCAGGGCTACCGGGAGTCCAGGTTCAGTCTGAGACGCTCCATGAACGCCCTGGTGAGCACTCTCGGCACGGAGGTGGAAGTGGTGCCATAAGGAAAAAATGATAGATGGTAGATGGTAGATGGTAGATCGGGGCGGGCAATCGAAGCCTTCTTTTCCCCATCTACCATCTACAATCTAGACTCTACCTTCTAGGCGTCACGCATCACGCGTCACGCGTCGCCAAAGTGACTAATCCGCCGCCTCGGCCTGGGTCTTCACCCTGGTCTTATCGGGTTTCTCCGTCTCTTCCTCTTCCCGCGGCACCGTCTTGCACTCATTGAATATGCGCTTGTCGCAGCGCTTGCAGATGTCCTTGTCCAGGCGATCGAAAATTCCAGATATGGCGTCGCCCTTGGAGCCGTAGAAGTGACTCTCGTCGCCGATGTCGTTGAGGTATCCGCCGCGCCGCAACAGTCCTCGGGCGCCATCTGACAGCTGGTGAAAGTAAACTCCACCGCCGACGCGTTTGCGTATGCGGCCTTCCCTCGCGAGCAGCTCGGCGCCCGCCACGTCGATGAATCCGATAGGCCGCGACAGAATGAGCAAATGTTTCTGCGACGGATTGTGCTGGTAAATCACCCGCAGTCTTTCCGCAACGTAGGCCACGGCGCCGAAAAACAGGGCCCCGTCGATGCGCACGAACTTGAGCTGAGGACACTCTGGCAGAGACGGGTCGGTGGTGAACTTGCGCTTGGCCAGACGCGGGTCTGGCACACGCACGCGCACGTACGGCTGAGAAGACCGGTGCAGATAAAGCACCAGGGAAAGAAACACGCCCAGCAAAATGGCGAAGTCCAGCTCGAACAGCAGCGTCGCGCCGAAGGTCGCGCCGAGCACCATGGAGTCCGATCGACTTGCCCGCAGAATCTGGCGGAAAGCCTTGACGTCGATGATACCCCAGGCCACCAGAAACAGAACGCCCGCCATGGCAGCGTAGGGGAGATAGGCCAGCAGCGGCGCCACCACCAGCACGATGACTATGAGAACCGCGCCGGACAGCACTGCGGCGACAGGCGTGCTCGCGCCGGACTCGAAGTTGAGGCCGCTGCGGTTGAACGATCCGGTCGCCACGTAGGCCGAGAAAAAGCTGCCGATGATGTTCGACAACCCCTGGCCGACGAACTCCTGATTGCCGTCGATGCTGTCCCCGGACCGGGCCGCCAGGGATCGGGCGATAGAAACGGCTTCGGTAAGCGCGAACAGAGTGACCGCCAAGGCCGACGGCGCCAGCTGCTTGAGGGTCGTCAGGCTGAAATCGGGGGCGGAGAGGGGCGGCAGGGACGCCGGCACGTATCCCACCACCGCAATGCCACGTCCGACCCCTGTTGATTCGATGGCGATGTTCATCAGGGTGCTCACGATCGTGCCGGTGAGGATGGCGGCAATGAGGTACGGAAACCTCGGCGTATAGCGCCGGCAAAGAATCCCCGCGGCGAGGGTGGACATTCCGACGAACATCGTTCCGGCGTCGACGTCGCCGATATTCAGAATGAAATAGCGGACGATCTCGTGCAGATGCAGTCCGGAGGGCATGGAGATGCCGAAGAAATGCTTGACCTGGCTCGCAGCGATGAGAATCGCGGCGCCGGCGGTAAAGCCGATAATCACCGAGTGGGAGATGAAGTTCACCAACGCGCCGAGACGCGCCAGCCCCATGGTAAGCTCGATCACGCCCACCATGAAGGTAAGGGTGAGCGCGTAGGCGATGTATTCGGAGGTTCCGGGCTCCGCCAGCAGGGTCAGCGAGGAAAACACCACGATGGACGCCGCCGTGGTCGGGCCTGAAACGAGATAGCGCGAGGATCCGAACAAGGCGGCGACGATGGCGGGGATCATGGCCGCGTATAGTCCGTAAACCGGCGGCATGCCGGCGAGGGTCGCGAAGGCGACCCCTTGAGGCAGCACCACGACCGCCCCGGTGAAACCCGCGACGGTGTCAGCGCGAAGCGTGCGGCGATTGACCTCCGGCCACCATTTGGTGAAGGGAATAAATGATGTCCAGAGATGCTGCATGCAGCGAGCTGCTGTGTCTGTAAGAGGTGTCTCGTCCGGCCCGGGAGCAACCCGCCGAGCAGCTCCTGCTTGTACGGACTGACATCAGGCCCAATTCATACCCCGGGGCCGCCCCCGGGACTGACTCAAAGCGCCAGAGCGCGAACGCTTTCCCGGCGACCGCCATCATAGCGTCCGTGGTCCCCCATTCGCCACGCCGCCGCACGCAAGCGAATCACCCAGGAAACAAAATCTACGGCGAAACGGTCATATTCAATGGTTTCCGCAAGCGGCAGGCCCACAATGAAGGCACTCCTTACTTCCGAGCGCTGGCATTTCCGAGTGATCCGTATCGCGATTATCGCTGCGCTCGCCTGGTGGGCGGTGAAGGATTTGGTATACGCCCAGCTACCGTACTCCATGGAGTGGCCGTATACGGATTTTGAGAACCGCATTGTCGAGCTGTCCGAGATCCAGTCCGGAGGGCCGCCCAAGGACGGCATTCCCCCCATCGACGAGCCCAACTTCGACACGGTCAGTGAAGCTTCCAAGTGGGTCAATCCGCGCGAGCCGGTGGTGGTACTCACCGTTAACAATGAGACCCGCGCATACCCGCTGCAGATTCTCACCTGGCACGAGATCGTTAACGACACGGTGGGCGGCGTCCCCGTTTCGGTGACCTTTTGCCCGCTCTGCAACGCCACCATTGTCTTTGACCGGCGTTTGGACGGACGTGTGCTGGACTTTGGCACCACCGGCAAGCTGAGAAAGAGCGATTTGGTGATGTATGACCGTCAGACCGAAAGCTGGTGGCAGCAGTTTTCGGGCCAGGGCATTGTCGGCGAGATGAGCGCTAAGCTACTCACGCGGATCCCCGCGAGCATCGTCGCCTTCGAGGATTTCGAGCACGCTTATCCTTCTGCCCGGGTGCTATCCAGGCGCACGGGGCACATGCGCCCCTACGGCAAAAATCCCTACAGCGGCTACGACCGGATTGACGATCAGCCGTTTCTGTTCAATCAGCCGGTGGACAGCCGGCTGCCGCCCATGGAGCGGGTGCTGAACGTCACCGTGGACGCGACGCACCGCCTGTACCCGTTCTCGGTGCTGATGGACGAGCCGGTCATCAACGATCAGGTCGAGAACGTTCCCGTAGTGGTATTCAGCCGCCAGGGGACGCTGTCGGTGCTGGACGCGTCGGTAATTGCCAATTCCAAGACGGTACCGTCGGCAACCGTGTACGACCGTCGCCTTGACGATCGCGTTCTGAGCTTCGAAGTCCGCGACGGACGCCTGGTCGACCGCGAGACCGGCTCGGAGTGGAACCTCTTCGGCACCGCGGTAGCGGGAACGCTCAAAGGTAAGCAGCTGGACAAACCCGATAGCGGCGTGCACTTCGCTTTCGCCTGGCTCGCCTTCAATCCCCAATCGAAAATCTACCGTTCCGGCGACGACTGAGCGCTTCCATACAAACGTCAAAGAAATCCGATCTGCGACCTTCGGCCTACGGCCTGCAGCTTGGCGTCTACTCGCGTTATCATTAGCAACGAAGTTCAGGCGATTTGTCGCCGGAGGCGAAGATGACTACGGTAAACGTCAAGTTCTCGGTGGGCCAGCTGGTTCACCACAGGAAGTTCGACTATCGCGGCGTCATCGTCGACGTGGACCCCCAGTTTCAGGGCACCGAGGAGTGGTACGAGCAGGTGGCGAAATCCCGCCCGCCCAAGGATAAGCCCTGGTATCACGTACTGGTGCACGAAGCGGGGATCAACACCTACGTGGCGGAGCGCCACCTGGAGCCCGACGAATCCGACGCGCCTATCAATCATCCCGCGGTGGGGCATTATTTCTCCGAATTTCGCCGCGGCACCTACGTTCCGCGGGTTATGAACTGATTTGCGTTCAACCGTCGCGCCCGCAGAATAAGTAATTATGCTGAAAGCTGTTCGCGATTTTTTCGAGAAAAACGTAGCCGCGAGCATTGGGGACAAGAACGAGCGTCAGCGCGAGCACGCGTTCCAGCTCGCCACTGCGGCTTTGCTGATGGAGATTTCGCGTGCGGACCGCGAAATTGACCCGTCAGAGCGCGAAGCCGTGGTGCGGGCAGTGAAAAAGGCTTTTGAGCTCGATCACGAGGAAACCAAAGTTCTGGTGGAGCTGGCGGAGCAAGAAGCCGAAGAGGCCATCTCGCTTTACGAATTCACCCGGCTCATTAACGAAAATTTCGACCACGGACAGAAGCAGCACGTGGTGGAGATGCTCTGGCAGGTCGCCTTTGCCGACGGTCACGCCGACGAATACGAGGTTCATCTCATACGCCGCATAGCAGATCTAATGCACGTGCCGCACAGGGGCTTCATTCGCGCCAAGCTCAAGGCCGAATCCGAAATGAAAAACAGGCGCAGCGCCGGCTAGATAACTAGAACCTATTTCAGAATTAGCGAGCTTGGATAAGACAAGGCAAAAACAGGCGAAAAAGCGCAGTTTACCCGCGAGTAAATGAGCATTTTGAGCCTGTTTTTAACGCCGTATCGGCAAGCACAGCAATTCTGAGATAGGTTCTATTCATCGCTAACGGTCGGCGAAATAGATTGGGCCGTAGTAAGCGGTCGCCTTTCGCCCCGTGTTGTCCGTATCCGTCATCAGCGCTACGGCGTCAACGTAGCGAACATCCTTTCCGAAGTATCTTTCGAAATCTTCGCGCACATTGCGTTGTTCCTGGTGCCATTCCCCAAGGCCTTGCTCACCGCTTCGCACCGCAACCATCCACGCGTTTTCCGTGTACGCGTTCGGCCAGTTGGAACCCCCAGGCTGCGCGCTGGACCAGACGTAGCTCAGCGCCCGGGTCCTCCAGAAAAACAGCGGGTGTGCGGCCAGCACGTACACGCGTGCCGGGTAGTCGTCACCTTCCTTAGTTCTCTCATTGATATCTCCGAGGGTGTTATCCACCCGCCAACTCCAGTGAAGCAAAGGCGTTTCGTGAAGGTCGATAGCGATCTTTCGGTACAGCCCCGAAGCAGCGTGGTCGCTGATGGCCTCAACCGCGCGCCGCTGGTCGATCTCCACAGGCGTATAGCGGGTTTCACCGGAGAAAGCCCACGGCGCCCAGGCGCTGATATCCGCCGCCGTCAACACGGAAACGGTCCGCTCTCCGCTGCTGGCTGTTATCCAGAGGCCGGCCCCGGCTACGCCCGCAGCCAGCAGAGCTGCCGCAATCGAGCCCCGCGCGGCCGCGCCGATCTGCGATTTTTGTCTACTCTTAACCTGCATAGGTTCTTCCGCACGCTCCATTTTTCACCGCCATGGCCACCGACAGCCACCGCAACGCGCTCAAGCCCGGCTATATGCTGCACTGGTACCGGATCGAAAAGATCCTCGGTCAGGGCGGCTTCGGTATCACCTACCTCGCCGAAGACACCAACCTCAACCAGCAGGTCGCGGTGAAGGAGTACCTGCCCATTGAGGTGGCGGTGCGGGAGGGCGATTTCTCCGTTCATCCGGTATCCGAGAACCACAGCGAGAGCTATAGCTGGGGGCTCGAGCGCTTCGTCGACGAGGCCCGCACCCTTGCCCGCTTCGATCATCCGAATATCGTGCGGGTACTTTCAGTGTTCGAGATGAACAACACCGCTTACATGGTGATGCGTTACGAGCACGGGCGCAGCTTACAGCAACATTTGAGCAAACGAGCGACCATCGAAGAACAGCGCCTCACCGAGATGCTTTTTCCAGTTCTGGAGGGGCTCGAGCGGGTTCACGCGGCGGGATTCATTCACCGCGACGTCAAGCCGGCAAATATCTTCATTCGCGAGGACGGCACGCCGGTGCTGCTGGATTTCGGATCGGCGCGTCAGTCCCTGGGCGAGGCCACTCGTACGCTCACGACCCTCGTTTCCCCCGGCTATGCGCCTTTCGAGCAGTACTTCAGCAAGAGCGATCGCCAGGGCCCCTGGACCGACATCTATGGACTCGGCGCGACATTTTACCGCGCCGTCACCGGCGTCGCGCCAATGAACGCCGTGGACCGCAGCGAGGGGATCATCAAGCGCGGTCTAGATTCCCTGGCGCCTGCCGCCGAAGCGGCGGCCGGCAGCTACTCGCCGCATGTGCTGCACGCCATCGACTGGGCGGTTCGCTTTCACGAGGATGCAAGACCGCAAAACATCAGCGACTGGCGCCAGGCCTTGGAAGGCAAAACGGTTCCGCCGGCAGCGAGCGAGGCGCCGACTGCCGTTGCGGGCGCTACGGAGGCCCAGAGCGGAAACGTCGACCTCCTGCTCGAAGCCACCGCGCAGTCTGACCCGGCAAAGACCGAAGTGCTCACACCCAAACGGCCGAAAAGGCGCAAGCGATACTGGCTCGCCGGAATTGCAGCGATGTTGCTGGTGTTCGTCGGACTCAATGCGGCAAAACCCGACCGAATGGGCCAGGCCGCCGATGCACGCGCCCGGGAGACGGAAACGGCGCTCATACAACCCGCCGTGGGGCCCGCACCGCCAGAAGAGGGCAGCACGCAGTCCCGATCGCCGGAGAATGCCGCAGAGACTTCCGTGGCGGAAGATTACTTGGCCAACGCCCCCTCCCTGGACCAGATCGAGGCGCAAAACGTGGAGACCGAAAGCCAGCCGGCTCCGTTGATAACTGAGAATCAGCCCACCGCCGCACCCACCAAAGAAACGCAGATCGCGCGCCTGCTGGAGGAAGCCGGAGCGGACATCGATCAGCTGCGCCTTTCCACCCCGCCGGGCAACAACGCTTTGGAAAAATACCGCCAGATACTGGCCCTCGATCCGCAGAACCAACAAGCAAAAACCGGGGTGCACAAGATCGTCAAAACCTACGCCGAGCTCGGCAAACAAGCGGCGAAGCGCAAGGATTACGACCGCGCCAGCTTTTTTTTCTACCAGGCGCTTGCCATCGCGCCCAATTCCAGGCCGCTGAAAAAAGCCCAGAGGCGGCTAAATCGAATCAAACGCCGAAGCCAGTAGGCGACCGCCATATCACCTTCATCCGACCCCGGGAAAATTCATTCGCTGGGAACGCGCTCGAAGTAGCGTGCAATGAGCTCGGGATCGTCGAAGTGGCGCCGGCCCACGAAGGCCGTGGCGTGGTGGCCCCATTGGCGCATGGCTCCGGCGCTGGGCACGCCCATGGGCCAGAAAAGCCAGCGTTCCGGACGCTCGCTGCCGCGCACCAGGCTGTCTTCGCCGAACAGGCTTCGCCGACCGCCCTCCGCGGCCGGCAGGGACCGCAGCATCGCGTAATCCTCCAGGCGATATTCGATTCCACCCGCCGATTCCGCCGGCTGGAAATAAACCCGCTGCAGGTAGTGACTGCGGCTGGCGATGCGTACCACGGTTCGGCCGTTGCGCCAAGTCAGATGCTGTGGCGACAACAGCGGCTCTTCGAAGCCTTCGTTTGTCTCGCGCCGGCGCAGCTTCTGAGTGGGCAGAAACAAGTGATAGCAGCCGCAGTTGTGCATCGAGTCAAAGACGAGCGGAGTGCCATCCTCGTCAAGGGTCACCCGCCAACTGATCCCGTCCAAATGCCCGGCGAGGATGTCTATGGCGCCTTTTTTCGGCCGCGACGGAAACCAGAAAATATAGTTGAGCTGCAAAAGCGTCTTTGATTCGAAGCGCGTATGGGAAAGCCGCGTATAGACCACCGGCATTTCCGTATCCACCTGCGCCACCTCTGCCGAACGATAGTTCGGCCGGCCGATGCGATCCGCTTCCTGGGCCACGTCGATTTCCAGCACCGGCGCGAAGGCCTTGAACAGACGAATGCGGTCAGTTGCATCGGGATCGGGAAACCCTAAAGGGTTATTCGACGCACGGCGGAGGATTTGCGCAACGTCGTCGGGGGAAACCATATCCGGCGACGCGGACAGGTAACGAATTAATCGCCCTTGCGTCGCAATCGACTCCATGGGAACGGAGAAATCCCGCTGGATCTCGTCCTGCAGGCCTTTCACTCCGAGGTAAAAAGGAATCGACGTGATGGGATAAAGGCCTGCAACCCGGTAGATGGCGCGATAGCCGTCCGGCACGGCGGCGCCCTCGGACAGACGCTTCCGGCTCTCGGGGCTCGACAAATCAAGCGCCAGAAAAAACTCGCCGCAATCATTCACCCGCTTCGCGATGACGTCCCCCTCATCAGTCTGGGGCAGAATGCTGGCGCGTAAAGATGGGGGCAAATTGGCGACCTCGTTTTCGCGGGCACGGCGGTCCAGCGCCATCAAATGCCGCGCCCAGTTTTCGAAACGCGCATCGTCCGGCAACGGCCGCCAGTCGGCGGCGAGAAATCGATTCACCCGGACGTAGGGAAAGCCGGAGATGCGCGCCTCCTGGACGTCAGCAACGCCGGCCTGGTCTACGGCCCGATCCAGCGTCTGGAAAAACCGGGCGCAGACCGCCGCCTGCGGGCCCGCGTCCAGGAAACGGGCTTCCGGAGCACGCGACGGCGTACTGAGCGACGCGCAGCCGGCCACCATGATCGGCAGCAAGACGAGCAGCGGAAGAATCAGGCGGCGACGAAGCAATTGCAGCAACGGGGGACGCATCACCTGTGTTGGAGTACCGCGCACATCAAAGAGTTTCACTCCAGCGGAACTGGCTAAATGAGGGCTCAGATATCGTCGCGACGGCGCCGCTCGAGTCGTGGCCCCAGCCAGGGCGCAGCGAGCAGAAGAAACAGGGCGGCGATGAAGGGATAGTCCCCCAGGCTCACGTAGGGCGTGGCGCCGGATCGCGGCGTGATTTCGCCCTCGAGGACGCCAGTTTCAAACTGAGCCAGTCGCGCCACGGCGCGCCCGCCCGGCCCGATGATGGCGGTGATTCCGGTATTTGTCGCCCGCAGCATAAAGCGCCCGGTCTCCAGCGCGCGAACGCGGGCAATCTCGAAGTGTTGATGGGGTCCGATAGAGGTTCCGAACCAGGCGTCGTTGCTCACCGTGACCAGAAACTGCGCTTTCGGAAGGTCGCGAATGATTTCATTCCCGAACGCGACTTCGTAGCAGATGGAAAGCGCCATCGGATGACCCGCGACGCTCAGCAGACGCTGCTCTTGAGGTCCCGGACTGAAGCTCGACACCGGTATGCCGAATGCCTCGGTGACGGGGCGAAGCAGCGCATCCAAAGGCAAATATTCACCAAACGGCACCAGGTGGCGCTTGTGGTAGACGCCGCTTCCCATACCCACAAGAAAGACGCTGTTGGTGAACTCTCCCGCGGCGGGATCCACCGCGGGCACCCCCAACAGCAGGTCCGTTTTGTTTCGTCGCGCCTCCACATCCACGGCGTCGATGAAGGGCCGCATCTGATGGTAAAGGCCGGGTACGGCTGATTCAGGCCACACGATGAGAGCCGCGTCCCAGTGACGGCGGGTCAGCTCGAGGTAGCGGTCCAGGGTAGGTTGGCGCATGGACCGCAGCCACTTCTGATCCTGAGGGATATTTCCCTGCACCAGCGCCACCTTAAAGGCAGCGCCGGCATCTTCGGTCCAGGAAACGCCGCGCAAAACGCCACCGGCCACGATGACGACCGCGACCACCCCCGCGGCCGCCGCCCGGACTCGTTTGCCTTCGCTCAGGGCGTGCAGAATCAACGCGGCGAGGAAGGCCACCAGCCAGCTCACGCCGTAGATGCCGGTCAGGGGCAGAAAGCCGCCGAGCGGCGAGTCGATCTGACTGTATCCCAGCTGAAGCCAGGTAAACCCGGTGAAAAGCCACCCGCGAAGCCACTCGGCCAGCACCCAAAGCGCGGGATAAAAAAGAAGCAGCCGGGCGCTTTCCGAAACGGGGCCAAGTCGCCTGGAAAGATATCCTACCAGCGCCGGATACAGGGCCAGAAAGGTCACAAACGCGACGGTGAGAGGTATGGCGACTCCGAGACCGATGTTGCTGAACTGAAAGCTCTCGTGGATCCAGAACACGCCAGCGCCGAAGGCACCGGCACCGAAAAGCCACCCTCTTAGAAAGCCGCGCCGGGGCGTCGCGTCCCGCCAGGTTGCGAACAACAGCAGCAGTGAGATCAGAGCGACGGGGAAAATGCCGAAAGGCGCGAAGGCGAGCGGCAGGAGAATGCCGGCGAGGAGCGCCAGGGCGTCAGCGAGAACGGGCTTCGAGTTTAGTTGAGTATAGATGGGCAGTTCCGAGATTCATTTTGGTTGGGAATGAGTCACGTGTGACAGGTAACAAGTGACAAGTTGCTGTCAACACAAGCCCGATTCTCATCACGCATTACGCATCACCGGAACGTATGCGACTCTTCCTTGTTACTTATTATTTATTACTTATTACATGTTACAGGTTACTTGTCACTTTTCACGCGCCGCGTGCCGCCCCTCGGCTGGCTCACCGCGGTAACGCGCAGCAGGTGAACGCGGCGCTTGTCCGCGCGCAGGATGCGAACGAGCATTCCCCCAATCTCTTCGGACTCGCCGCGCTTCGGCAGGTGGCCAAACGATTTGATCACCAGGCCGCCGATGGTATCGAACTCCTCATCGCTGAAAGAGGTGTTGAAGTACTCGTTGAATTCGTCGATGGGTATTCTTGCCTTGACCACGAATTCGCCATTGCCCAGCCTGCGGATGTCCTGACCGACTTCGGTGTCGTGCTCGTCGTCGATCTCTCCAACGATTTGCTCGAGCACGTCTTCGATCGTAACCAGTCCGGCGACACCGCCGTATTCGTCCACCACGATTGCCATGTGATTGCGGCTTTGCCGGAATTCCTTGAGAAGCACGTTCAGCCTTTTACTTTCCGGAATAAAAACCGCAGGCCGCATAACGTCATCCATGTCAAAGACGTCGCGGGTGTCGCGCGTGTCTTTTGCAAAATACGCAAGCAGATCCTTGGCCAACAGGATACCGCGCACTTCGTCCCTGCTGTCTCCAATGACGGGAAACCGAGAGTGACCTGACTCGATCACTTCGGCGACAAACGCCTCGGGGGGCACGCCCTCCTCCACTACGACCATCTGAGCGCGCGGAATCATGATGTCGCGCACCTGCATTTCACCGACCTGCAGCGCACCCTCGATCATCCCCAGGGCTTCGACGTCGATGAGGTTTCGCTTCTCCGCGTCGCGCAGAAGCCGAACGAGTTCCTCCCGGTCCTGGGGCTCGCTGCTCAACACCTGGGTGATTCGTTCGAGCCAGCTGCGGGTGGCGCCATTCAAACTCTGGTCGTTGCTCATGTCGATTCGGCGGTTCCCGACCTGGAGCGGGCGTCAATCCCGGATCCTTGCCGGGGGCACGCGTAAGGGTCGGGGAAGCCGAGTCCGGCGAGTATTCTCCGCTCCTCGGATTCCATCTTTACGGCGTCGCTTGTGTTCTGGTGGTCATGACCCAGAAGGTGCAAGGTTCCGTGGACGACCATGTGCGCCCAGTGGGCATCGATCGGTTTGCTTTGCTCGTGTGCTTCCTTCTCCACCACCGGCGCGCATATCACCACGTCGCCGAGAAGAAACAACTGCACCTGCTCCGGGGCTTCGAATGGAAATGAAAGCACGTTTGTGGGTCCGGTAGCATGTCTATATGTGCGATTGAGCTCGGCGCTCTCCGCCTCGTCCACGATACGAACTGTGAGCTCCGGATTTCCCTCAGCTCCGGAGAGCGCGGCCCGCGCCCAGCTCTGCAATTGCTTGACGCTGGGCAGATCGGAGGTCTGCGACGCAATCTGCACGTCGATATTAGTCTTCACCGTTCGCCTTTGTTCTTCTGTCCGCCGTTTTCCGGGGAAGATTCTTCTTCGTGAGCCTCGTAGGCATCGAGGATGCGGGCGACCAGCGGGTGCCGCACCACGTCTTTGGAGGAGAAATAGGTAAAGCTCATCCCCTCGATATTTTTCAACACCTCGCTTACATGTATCAGTCCTGAGCGCTGCCCTTTGGGAAGATCGATCTGGGTGACGTCGCCGGTCACCACGGCGGTAGATCCAAACCCGATCCTTGTCAGGAACATCTTCATCTGCTCGACGGACGTATTCTGGGCTTCGTCGAGGATGATGAATGATTCGTTAAGCGTGCGCCCGCGCATGTAGGCGAGCGGCGCAACTTCGATGACGTTGCGCTCGATAAGCTTTGCAACCCGCTCGAATCCAAGCATTTCGTACAGCGCGTCGAACAGGGGGCGAAGATAAGGATCCACCTTTTGCGCCAGATCGCCCGGCAGGAAACCGAGACGCTCACCCGCTTCCACCGCGGGGCGCACAAGCACCATCCGTCGCACGCATTCGGTTTCCAGCGCCTCCACCGCGCACGCCACCGCGAGATAGGTTTTGCCGGTTCCGGCAGGTCCGATTCCGAAACTGATATCGTGGGTCTGGATATTACGCAGATACTTGGCCTGATTCGCGCCACGTCCCCGAATGTAGCCGCGGCGAATGCGCACCACCGCTTCTTCAGTGACGCTTTCCTCGAGCACCTGCTCGACACCGGCTTCCTGCAGAAAGAGATGAACCCTCGCCGGGGTCAGCGGCTCACTGAGGGTCACGTCATAAAGCTGCTTGATGATTTCGCCGGCGGCTTTGACCGGATCCGGATCGCCCACCACGCGGAACTCGTTACCACGGCTGTTGATGGCAACGCCTAAACGCCTCTCGAGCTGGCGAAGGTGCTGATCAAAAGGCCCACAGAGGTTTGCCAGACGCTGATTGTCAGCCGGCTCTAGCGTAATGTCGCAGGCGTCGGTGAAGTCGGATTGTGGAGGGGCGCTCAAAATGCTGCTGAGTTGAAAATCCTGTAAAGAAATAAGGCGCGGCGCTCAGGCAGAAGAGCCTGAACCCTGTGTCGAAATTCTGACCTCTACCCGATTGCCGCCGATGCCGTTCGCCGCGCCGTTGTAGACTCGAGACTGCGCTTCTTCGACCTCAACTATTTCTCCCCTTAGAGAGTTGGGCAGCGCTTCAGTGATGCGTACTTTTGCAAATCGGCCAATAAATTCTGAGGCGCCGGGAACATTGACCACACGATTGTTCTCGCTGCGTCCTGAAAGCTGTCGCGGATCTTTTTTTGACGGTCTTTCGACCAGGACACGCTCGATTCCGCCTACCATGCCGCCACTTACCTCACTGGCCAGGGATTCAATCAGGGTCTGCAACTTGTTCAGCCTGGCCTTTTTCGTCGCCGTGGTAACGTCATCGTTAAGCTCGGCCGCAGGCGTGCCGGGCCTCGGACTGTAAATGAAACTGAATGAGCTATCGAAGCGCACCCGATGGATCAGATCCAGCGTTGCCTGAAAGTCTGCGTCGCTTTCTCCAGGAAAGCCGACGATGAAATCTGAAGAGAGACTCAAGCGGGGACGAAGCGAGCGCAGACGCGAGATTTTTTCCTCGTATTCGGCCACGGTGTAGTTGCGCTTCATCAATCGAAGAACGCGATCGCTTCCGCTTTGAACTGGAAGATGCAGATGACTGACTAGCTCCGGTGTGTCTTCATAAACCTCGATAAGGTCCGCACCGAATTCGGCAGGGTGCGAGGTCGTGTAGCGAATGCGATCAATACCATCTATAGCAGCCGTGTAGCTGATCAGCAAGGCGAGATCGCAGACCTTGCCATCATGCATGATGCCCCGATAGGCGTTTACATTTTGCCCCAGGTAGATCACTTCTCGCACACCCTGTTTGGCGAGCGCCGCAACTTCCGCGATGACGTCATCAAACGGCCGGCTAAATTCCTCTCCGCGAGTGTACGGAACCACGCAGAACGAACAGTACTTGCTGCAGCCTTCCATGATGGAAACGTACGCAGTCGGACCCTCTGCGCGCGGCTCCGGCAGGGCGTCGAACTTTTCGATCTCGGGAAAGCTGATATCGAGCTGGGGCTTTCGCCATCGCTTGGCCTTTTCCACCAGGTAGGGTACCCGATGCAGCGTCTGCGGGCCGTAGACCAGATCCACGTACGGCGCGCGCGCCTGTATGGCGGCGCCTTCCTGACTGGCGACGCAACCTCCGACGCCGATAATGAGATCGGGTCGCTTTTGCTTCCATTCGCGCCACCGACCGAGCTGCGAAAAGACTTTCTCCTGGGCCTTTTCCCGCACCGAGCAGGTATTGACCAGCAGCAGGTCGGCTTCCTCAGGAGTGTCGGTGCGCTCGTAGCCGTGAGCCGCCGCCAGCAGATCCGCCGTGCGGGCGGAATCGTACTCGTTCATCTGGCAGCCGAAGGTCTTTATGTAGAGCTTCTTACTCATACAGGCCGGCGTCTTACGGCCCTCGCTGAAAGGGTCGGTAAAACTACACCGTTTAGGCGCGCTTTTCCACGCGCCGGGGCTGAAGCCGGGGCTTTTAGGCCGGCGGATTGGCGCCAATCTTGTGGATGCTCAGGTCCGCGCCCTGAAACTCCTCTTCATCGCTCAAGCGGATGCCGACGATCTGCTTCATCAGCCCGTAGATGATAAAGCCCCCGGCAAGCGCCACGCCGATGCCGAGAACGGTGCCGGCGACCTGGGACGCGAAGCTGACCCCGCCGAGGCCGCCCAGGGCTCTCGCCCCGAAGATACCCGCGGCGATTCCGCCCCACGCACCGCACAGGCCGTGCAGCGGCCACACCCCAAGGACATCGTCGATCTTCCAGCGATTCTGGGTGAGGGTGAAGGTGATCACGAATACGGCCCCTGCGATAACGCCGGTGACGAGAGCACCGATGGGGTGCATCACGTCGGACCCGGCGCATATGGCCACCAGCCCAGCCAGCGGCCCGTTGTGCACGAAGCCGGGATCGTTGCGCCCCGCAACCAGCGCCGCCAGCACACCGCCCACCATGGCCATGAGCGAGTTCAGCGCCACCAATCCGCTGACCCCGGCGATCTGCTGGGCCGACATCACGTTGAAGCCGAACCAGCCCACGGAAAGCACCCACGCGCCCAGAGCCAGAAACGGGATGCTGGAAGGCGGATGCGCCGCGATGCGCCCGTCTTCGCCATAGCGACCCCGGCGGGCACCGAGAAGCAGCACCGCGGCGAGCGCAATCCAGCCGCCCATGGCGTGGACCACGACGGAGCCGGCAAAATCGTGAAACGGCGCGCCGAAAGCGCTTTCGAGCCATCCCTGAACCCCGAGCCGCCCATTCCAGGTAATGCCTTCGAACAGCGGATAAATCAGCGCCACCAGCAGCGCCGAGGCAAACAGCTGGGGATAGAAACGCACCCGCTCGGCGATCCCGCCGGAGATGATGGCCGGGATAGCCGCGGCAAACGTGAGCAGAAAGAAAAACTTCACCAGCTCGTAGCCGTTCTTTGCCGCCAGGGATTCCGCACCCTGGAAAAAGCCCACGCCATAGGCGACGCCGTAGCCGATAAAAAAGTACGCCACGGTGGAGATGGAAAAGTCCGAGAGAATTTTCACCAGGGCGTTGACCTGGTTTTTGTGCTGCACCGTTCCGACTTCGAGAAAGGCAAAGCCCGAGTGCATTGCCAGCACCATGATGGCGCCGAGCAGAACGAAGAGCACGTCGGCGCCTGAGTGAAGCGCATCCATCTGAGTTCCTCCCACGCTGTTGTTGATTAAAAGCGGTGCAGGCGTGGCAACTTTCGTGCCGCCAGATGGAAATGAACGGAATCAAATGCTTGCGGCGCCCAAGCGCAACAGGGCGCCCGACGTTACGCACCGGGATGGTGCGTTGTTCCGGGTGGTGCGCGAATTTAGGGCAAGGGTCGGAATAGGCTAGATGGTAGACGGTAGATGGGGCGGCAGCGGTAACGATAGCGATCGGCGCACCCCGTATTCCATCTACCGACTTCCGTCTACCACCGGCGCGTCACTGGCTCACCGCTGTTACGCCCTCGGGCAGTTGTAGACACGCCTTCGGTGATGGCGCCGGAGAAGCCGGGTTCCAGTGGGAGAGCGCTTCGCCGATTTCGGCTTTTTCCTTTTCGTACAAGACCGAACCCACAGCGGTCCTGCCAATTTTCCCGAGCCTCACGCTGTCCTCGTCAACGCTTTCGTAGAGCGCTTTCTGTTCCGCCAGCACGCTGAACCAGAAGTAGGCGCGAATGGGATCTTCGTTGGCGCGATTACCGTCGTTGTAGTGTTTTCCTGGCATACCCCCGCCGGTTCGGAACCACTCGGCGAGAAACCACACCGCCTGCATGATTCCCCGACCACCCTGCGCGTGGTGGGCGAGCATGCAGTACCAGGACATTCCGGCGCGCACGTCGCGCTCCACACCGAGGCCACGCAGGTACAGGGTAGCGAGCGCGTCCTGCGCTCGCGCATCACCCGACGCCGCCATAGGCTCGAGCTGTGCAAGCGCCGTCTTGAAATCTCCCTGCTCGATGGCGGCCGCGGCGGTTTCTAAATCTCCGCGCGCAGCGAACGGCGACGCCAGCGCGACGGCAACGAGTGCGCCAACCCATCGGGACTGTTCCCGCTTCCGTTTCTTCATCCGACTTTTTCTCCAGTTGCCGGAGCCCACGCGCGCCAACCCCTGAGCATGGGAAAATAGAGGCCGACTCGGACCGGCCGCCGGTCGTAATGCGACATCAGTCGGGCATAGCGCTCGAGCTGGGGCGCATAGCGCGTCTGCTCCCGATCAAGGAAAGCCTCAGTGCTTGCGCCCTGGTGGCGGCCGGACTTGTAGTCCACGATCCAGCGGACCCCCTCTCCATCGACGAAAGTGCGGTCGATGTAAACGCTCACCAGCTGTCCGTCCACCAGACCTGATAACGCAAGCTCATTGTCCGCCTCCACGTGCGTTGCACCCAGGATCCATTGACCGCGCGGATCGTCCAAAACCGCGGTCAACGTTTCCAGCACCTTGACCACCGCCTCATCCAGTTCTTCGTCGTTCAAGCCCCGTGAGGCGAGCCCGCGTCTTACCGAAGGCGCCGTCGCGCGAACGCGCGCCGCGTCCCATCGTTCCATCCCTTCGTCGGCGATTCGCCTAAGCAGTTCGTGCACCACGATGCCCACGTGGCGGACGCCGAACCCCGCCCACTCGAAGATCACGGGCTCCGCGCTGCCCTCTTCGGACAGCACGGGTATTTTCACTGCTGAGGAAATACGCGGCTCAGGCTCCGGCACCGACCATCCCGCCGGCAGGCGTCTCAAACCGACCCTTGGGCGTGGAACAGGCGGCGCGACGGAAACCTGAACATCGCCGGCGGCGGATTTGGGGGCGGCAAAATCCGCTTCCGCCACCGGCCAGAGATAGCTTAAAAGGCTGCGTTTCGGCGGAGCTTTCGACGCACCGGACTCTTCACGGGCGGCGGTGCCGATGAGATGCAGGCGTCGGCGCGCGCGGGTTGAGGCCACGTAAACCAGCCGCGCCGCTTCGAGCTCCTGCTTTGCCATCTCAACCTTCTTCAGGTAATCGTAAAGAGGCGGTTCATCGGCGTCGCCGCGCGGCAGGGGCGCAAGCAGAAGATCCGTTCCCGTCGGCCCCGCCGCTCGCTGTGTCCACGCCAGCAGACGTTTTTCATCGGCGGGAGGCGGGCGATGGAGGCCCGGCACGATTACGCTATCGAACTCCAGCCCCTTGGCCTTATGAATCGTCATGACCTCTACCCGGGTTTCCGTGGTCGTCGGTGTCGCGTAGAGACCTGCCAATCGTTCGCTCAGCGCATCGGTGTCCACCACACGCTGCTCGGATTCATACCGCTCGATCAAATCCAGGCACACCTTGGCGTCTCCGAACGCGGCTTCGTCACAGCAGGCCGGTCCACCGAGCGCTTGCCACGCGCCCTCCACCTGTCGCCTGAGCGGCTTGCGCCCGCGTTCGTTCAACGCGCCGAGAAGAACGCGCGCAACGCGTCCAAGGCGATTGCGTCCGTCCGAGCTCAATCGTTCGAACGATGTTTCTAAAGCGAGAAGCTCCGGAATCGTTATGTCTCGCTCGCCCGTTACAAACGCAACCAGGTCCTCGAGCAACAGCCCGCACCAGGGCGCACGAAGAACCGCGAGCCAGGCCACCCGGTCCGCGGGATGGACCAGCGCGCGGGTGAGCGAAAGCAGATCGTGCACCGCCGATGTGGACAACACCGAGCGTAATTCGATGCCGCGATATTCGATGCCGGCGGCGTCGAGTTGCGGCAGGATATGGCTCAAGTGAGACCGGGAACGTACCAGAACGGCGACGGTGTCTTCCTGCGCGCCGTCCAGCGCGTCGCGCACGCATTCGACAACGATTTGCGCTTCCTGCTCACGATCGGCGTCCACCAGCGCGTGCAAGACGACGGGATCTCTTTTCTGCTGCGCCCTCGCCGGCGCGGCGGGCCGATAACACACCGCGCCTGCGGATTCATCGTCGTGACTCGGAAACACCTGGGGAAATACTCTATTGATCCACTCGACGATGCCGGCATCGGATCTGAAGTTGGCGCTCAGGGTTAACGGATGCAAACGCACGCTACCGAAGCCCTTGTGCCAGGCGCGGAGAAACACGCCCACGTCCGCCTCCCTGAAACGGTAAATGGACTGCATGGGATCGCCGACCAAGAAAAGCGTTCGCCCGTCGTCCGGCGTCCAGCCGGCGGTGAGCTGGTTGAGGAGCTGAAACTGAGAGTGGGAGGTGTCCTGAAACTCGTCCACCAGGATGTGTGAGATCCGGTAGTCCAGAGACAGCGCCAGATCCGTCGGGGACTCGTCGTCGCCCAGCGCCAGGCGTGCGGCACTCAAGAGCTCAATGAAATCCACCCGCCCCGCGTCGGCGAAAACGATACGCAAAAGCCCAGCGGAAATTTTCAGCACTTCGAGCAGGGCGACGAGCACGCGCCATTGCTCATCTGTATACGCGGGTTTCGGCATCGCCCGTATCGCGCCAAGCAAAGCTTCGAATTCCGTTTGCCCGGACAGCGCCGCGACCAGGGCGCTGGCCCGTTGCTTCATGGCGATGGCTTTCGGGTTCTTGTCGGATGGAATGCCGACACTCTTGTCCATGCGCTTTCGATAGTTGCCGCTCTTGCTGAGCAGCAACGTGGCGATACCCTGCCAAAGCTCCAAATCCGCGTGCATTGGCCGCGGCATGGCGGCAAGTCCGGCGAGTCGGGCAAGCGGCGAACGGGCATCCGCCATGCGCATGTTTTCGCCTGCGTAGCCCGCTACCACGACGATGTCTTGCAGCAGCGAAGCCGGAACCGAGGCGGATAGATCTTTCAGCGCTTCATCCGACGCGCGCTCCAGCGCCGCTTCGAGCTCCCTGCGTAAACCGGCCTCTTCCATACCGCCCGCTGCGAGGTATCTCAACCACTGGTCGCGGCGCGCGAGCATGGACTCGAGCATGGATTCAAACCGCGCCAGGTCGTTGTCCAGGTGTGCGAGCAGCGCGGTGACGGGAGCCGCAAATGGTTCGTCTTCGTCCAGAAGCGCCAGCGTGCGGCGCGCGGTTTCCCGGTAGAGGGGTCCTGCGTCTTCTACCGGCTGCGCCTCCGCGCTGAAACGCGAGAGCCACGGCATTTGCCGCGCGAGCCGGGCGCACAAACCGTCGATAGTGTGTATGCGCAGTCGGCCGGGATTGCTGCGCAGACTCCATCCTCGGTCGCCGTCTCGCCGGTTCACGGCGCGGGCCAGCTGGTAAGTTTGCCGCGCGTGTTTATCGGACGACGGCGGACCGTCTACGCTGGCAAGTGCCTCCAGCACGCGGCCGCGCATCTCACCCGTGGCCTTTCGGGTGAAGGTAATGGCCACCACTTCCTCAGGCGCATCCGCGGTCGCCAGCAGAGCCAGATGTCGCTGAATCAGTAGCTCGGTTTTGCCCGATCCCGCCGGCGCCTGAACAATAAAGGATCGGGTCACGTCGAGAGCCTCCCGGCGGACCTCAGCGTCTTCGGACAGGAGCACCCCGGTCACTTTTCCACCCCCTGATCCTCATCATCGAGGCGTTGCTCGAAGATGCGGCATAGGGGCATGACCTCGCAGTAGGCGCAAGTGGTGTGAGGCGATTTGGGATCCACCCTGGCGTCTCCGGAGGCAAAATTTTCGGCGAGAGACTGAAGCGTATCTCGCCACTCTAATTTGAGCGCCGCCCAATCCGGCACCTCCGCGGCGGCTTTAATCCGCGATCCGGCCAGGGTCGAGACGCCCTCGGCTACGCCCTCGCGATCCGCCAGGCCTTCAAAGCCCGGCGCATCGCGCCTGACCGCGCCGTACGCGGCGCCTGCCACCGGACCGCCGTCGACAGCGGATTCAAACACCAGGGAATAGACGGCAAGCTGGGGATCGTCGGGGCGTTCGCCGAACCATCGCCGCACTTCGGTACTTCCCGTTTTGTAGTCGATGAGGAAATGCCCCCCGGTTTCCAGCCGGTCGACGCGATCCGGGCGTATACGAAAAGACAGCGGACCGATGGACCCTTCGATTTCCGTCTCCCGCGCCGCCACCTGGAACGGCGCCCGCCGCTTTTCCAGCGAGAGCCAGTTTTCCATCAGGGCGCAGAGTCGCTCGCGCTCAATTTGGGCAAAGGTTCCGCGGAGCGTTTCCGGACGCGCCCGCCTCTCCCGCTCCAGCGCCTGATCCACGGCGGCGGAAATTCGCTGAAGAAGCTCCTGAAGCGGCAGGAGGTTCAATTTTTCCAGGCCGTCTACCTTCGACCAAAGAGCGTTGAGCACGGCGTGCACCAGATTGCCGCGAATGCGCACATCCATAGGCGAGGCGGCGATGGGCACCCCTTTGGCGTCGAGACGCCAGCGGGCGAATGCGCGAAACGGACACGCCGCCTGATCGCGAAGCACGGCCGCCCCGCCGCGACTGACGCGGGTCTCGGCCAAGGCCGGCGCCCTCTCATCGCTAACCGCCTCCAGTAAAACGCCCTCGCGATTGAGGCGTTCGCTGAAATCTACCGTGGTCGAGCCCTCGCCAGCCGCATGCTCGAACGCCGCCCCGCCCATGAGCGGGCTGGGCCGGAGCGGCTCGTCCTGGTCGTACTTCGGGTAGCTCAAAACCACCTGGTCCGCGGCACGCAGCCAGGCCTCGAGGCGCATCTTTGCCAGGCTCAGCTGGCCTTCCGGCGACGCCGTCAGCACACCCGCGCCGCGCTGAAGCGAAATCGGCACGAATGGATCGGGCTCTGGCGCCGGCGGCCAGCTGCCATCGTGAAGACCGGTGATCCAAAGACCGTCGAAGACCAAGCCCGCGGTCTCCAACACGCCGAGGATCTGTACCGGCACCGGTCCTGACCGCGGCTGGAACAGCTGCTCGTCGGCGAGCTTCAGAAAAAGCGACAGGGCCCGGTCGAGCCCCACCGGGCCCGCTACCGCGCCCATGCCTGCAAACTCGTCCAGCAGTCCACGGAAGGTCTCCACGGCCTGGAATTCCCCGCTGTCCGGGCTCCGCTCCCCCGGCCAGCCGAATTGCGAAAGCCAGCCGGAGAAAAACGCCGACCAGGTCTTAAGCGGCTGGCTACAGGGAACGCCACTGCGCAGGACAACAAGATTCTGCAGGGTGGATCTCAGGTCTTCGTCCCGCCCGCAGCGGGCGAGCAGAAGGTCGAGGCTCACCTCAGGTTCGCCGCTATCTCTCAAATCCGCGTCAACCCGGGCGCGACGCGGAAAACCGGTATTGCCGCCGGCGAAGTACGGGGAGCGCAACAGCCGTCCGGCCTCCGCCAGCTCCACGCGCCTGCCGCTCAGTTTCAGCGCGATCAGCCCATCGCCGACCAAGGGGACCCGCGACACCGGCTCGCCGTAGGACAGATTGAACTGCCGCCCGACGGCGCCCTGCTCCGGCATGGCGGCGCCCGGCGTCAGCAGCTCGTCGAAAATGCGCTCCACCATCGGGCGCATTCGATGAAGCTCCGGCACGACGATGCCGATGCGGGTCTGCGGCCCCTGTATCAGCTTTTCTCGCGCCCATAACGCAGCGGCCCTAAGCTCGCCGGCGGGATCGTCGAAAGCGCGATGGGAGACCTGGGCTTGGCGTTGCGGCGGCGCCGCATCGATAACTTCGACCCCGCATCGACCAAGGGCGGCACGGATCGCTTGCTGCTGCGGCGTCATGAGATCGAAGCCGGCGAATACCGCGCGCCGGCGGAGGCCCGCCGCCTGGATACCGGCGCTGTCCGCCAGGCTGCACGCCGCACGCCCGGGATCGATCCATCCGCCGTTGGCGCACTGCGCATCGAACGCCCGTGCCCAGGTGCGAAAGGCCCGCGATTCGGGGCTGAAGCCAAACTCCGGCGCCTCGACGGAAATGCGCCATGCGTTTATGAGCGCGTATGCTTCGCGAGCACTTCGCGCGGCGGCGCTCGCCGCCAGCGGCGCGTCCTGATCGTCGCCCGGAGGCGCGTGCTGCCGGATCACCTGCTCCCACAGCATGCGCTGTTGCGAGGAACGCAAGAGTGAGACATGAGCTTCCGTGCGATGCTCCACGCATGTGCGCCAGCTGCGTTCGACCCAGGCGGAAAATGGAATCACGTCCGGTGTTCGCCAGGCGCGCTCGCCCTCGGCGACTTGGCGCTCTGCGTACGCCTCGGTCACCGCCCGCGCGAGCCGGCGGTTGACGGTGACGAAGGTGGTGTCGTTGTCGAGAAATTCGAGAAGCGCGTGCACAAATCCTCCGGAGAGCGCTCATGGTTCAGCATGGCGGAGAGGCACGCAAGTCCAGCACCACGACCGAAAAAAGCTTTATTTTCTCGTGTAAAGGAGGGGCGGTCGCACGACGTCAATAAGGGATAGTCAGACGTAGGACGAATGCTTCAAAGCATACAGACGAGGATCTGAAATTTAGGCGCTGTCGTTGCGGGGCTAAAACTCAAGCCGAGCGATTCAGGCGCAACGCGATAGCTTCGGCTCTTTGAAGCAGGCGCTTGGCCCGCGTCACCACCGGCGCGTCCACCATCCTTCCATCCAGCTCGAACGCCCCGCGGCCCTCCGCCGCTGCCTGCTCGCTGGCGGAGACGATGCGCTTAGACTTATCCACGTCGAAATGGCTGGGAGTAAACGCGTCGTTCAAAACCGGCACCGCGCTCGGATGGATGCAGGAAGCGCCTTCGAATCCCAGCGCACGGGATCGAAGGGCGATGCGTTCCAGGGCTTCGATGTCCTGATACGCGACGATGCTTCCTACCAGACCCAGCGGCATGACCCGGGCGGCGCGGGCCGCAAACAGCGTCATCTGCTTTGGCAGCAAAAGATTGTCTTCGTTGGGCTGCATGCCGGTTTCAGCCGCAAAGTCCTCGCTGCCGAGAGTGAGCGCGACGACGCGCGGATCGGCGCGCGCTACATCCCGGGCGTTGAGCAGGCCCTCCGGCGACTCGATGAGTACGAGAAAGCGGATGCCTCCTGCTTCCAGTCCCCGTGCCGACTCCAGCGCCGCGACCTTTTTCGAAATGGCGGCAATTTGCCCCGGCGATTCGGTCTTGGGCACCACCAGCGCGGTGACGCCGGGTATGACCGCGGCGTCGAGGTCCGCGTCTGCGTCCGGCGGCCCCGCGTTGACCCGCACCAACACATCGCTGTGACCGGAGCCAACGCTTTGAACGGAATCTTTGAGCCCCGCCCGGGCAGCATGCCGCTCGCCGGGTGGCACGCTGTCCTCCAGATCCAGGATCAGGCCGTCGGCGTCGCGAGTGTGGGCTTTGTCAATAAAGCGTTGATTGTTCGCCGGAACGTAGAGCAGCGATCGCCACACCGGGGAAGAATTCGCGCTCACAGGGTGGCCACTGGCGTCGCCGGCGATCCAACGGCGCCGGGCATGCGTAGCGGCGGCGCGGTCAAGAGGAAACGCGACCGATTGCGCTGTTTGAGCGCGGCGGCGAGCTCGGAGAGATACCACAGCTCGCCCAAGTGCACGCCCAAACGAAACAGACAGTGGCGGTGCAGCGGAAGGCGCGACGGACCGCCCTGCGTGTGGCCGAATCCGCGGGAATCCTCCACCCCCATGTTATCGGTGGCGATGATGACGATACCGCTGTCCGTGATCCATTGGAGCAGCTTGGGATCGAAGCCGTCGAGCACCGCGCAAGACGCGTGCAATTTTTCGGCGTCAGGGTCGCCGCCCATTTCCAAGATCATGTTGTCCCAGCCGGTGTGGAACAAGAACATGTCCCCTAGCTCGACGACTATGTTGTCTTGTTTGAAAACGTCCCTGAGCATGGCGTAATTTACGACTACTCGCTCGTCTCCGAAATGGGGGTGCAGGTCCACCAGCACGCCGCGCCCCTGGACTCCGGTTTCTGCCATGTTCTCTACTCCCAGGGCTTTAGTCCCGATCCCCCCGGACCCTTTGGGACCCCCGACGTGCTCGTAGGCCCGGTAGCCGTTGTAGTACACCGGCTCCGGCACTCCGTCGCCGTCGGCGTCGAACAACATGCCCACGTGGGCGAAGCTGTCCCACTGGGTAGAATACTGGCTGTAGAGGATCACCGCCTCGTCCGAGGTGACGTCCATGTTGTCGCGGCCGTGGTCATTCCAGACGTAGTTGTAATAGACGCCGCCCTCCACCTGCACCGGCTTGAAAACCGGCGGGTGCCGTTTCGGATTGACGGCGTTGCCCCCGGGCAGATCCAGGGGGAGACTGAGACAAAAGCTCAGCCCTTCCTTTACTTCGGCGGCGCCCTCGAGAACTTTTTTCGGAGTCAGCAAGTTTAGCCGCCCAAGCTGATCGTCGCGGCCGAAATCGCCCCAGGTGGAACCCGCGGGGCGGTTAACCCAGCGTTGATTCATGCTCAGACTCCCTTTGCCGCATTCGCGCGAGCGCTTTTTTCAGCTCGCCACCGCTTTTAACAGGGCTTCGACCCTTGGATCTTCCACCGTGACGAACTTCCCACTCAGCTCCTGCGGCGCATACCGGCCGAGGGCAACGATGGCACGGGCCACGTCCCCCGGAGACCGCAGCTCGCCCTTTCGGTGGGCATCGACGAAACGCCGGTACTCGTCTTTGGGCATGCGGCCCTCCCCCTGCTCGCGGATCGTCGCCTGCATGTCCGTTGCCGTCATGCCCGGAGAAACGGCGATCGCAACGATCTCCGGGTACTCTGCACAGAGCATCCGGTTGAAGTGGTTCAGCGCGGCCTTCGAGGTGCAGTAGGCGGACCATCCGCGAACGGCTTTGACCGCCGCCCCGCTGGAAATATTGATGACGCAACCGTGCCGCTGCCGCAGGGAAACCAAAGCGCACCGGGTGAGCAGAACCGGTCCGGCCACGTTGACCATGAGATTTTGCACCCACTCGTTCGCATCCACCGCGTGCAGCGGGCCGACCGGTTCGAGTATTCCAGCGTTGTTGACCAGCACGTCCACGCCGCCAAAGCGCTCGAGGGCAGTATCCACTATACGGTTGCAGACTTCCTTCTCACTGACGTCTCCGGCGACCGCAGCAACGCGCTTAGCTGAGACATCGAGAGACTTCGCCAGCGAATTGAGAGCATTTCCCGAGCGCGCGTTCAATACCAGGTTAAAACCCCGGGCCCAGGCCTCCCGCGCAATGGCGGCGCCGATGCCCCGGGACGCGCCGGTGATGATCATTGTCTTCGACATGAATGCTCCTCAATAGACCCGCTGGAAATCCGTCCCCGCCAGAGGCGAAAAACTTCTTGCAGCTGAAATCAAGCGTCATCAACTGGAATCGCGAGCCCGTCCACGATTTCCGCCTGCGGAAACGTTCGAAACAGCTCCGGGCTGACCTTGACCTTGGCTTCGCGCACGCCCGCCCCGAGTATGACGTAATCGGCTTGCATCACCCGCGCGTCCACCCACAGCGGAAGTCCCGGAGGCAGCGCCACGGGAGTGACACCGCCAATAGCCATTCCGCTTAAACGATGGGTTTCTTCCGCGGAGGCGAACGACACGCGGCGCGCGCCGAGACGTTTTCGCACCGTTCGGTTCACGTCCAGCTTCGAGTCGGCGAGCAGCACGCAGGCGACAAAGCGTTCACCGCCGGATTTCGCCTTCACTAGAATGGTATTCGCCGAGTTTGCGGGCGGTATGCCGTAATGAGCACAGAAATCCGCGGTGTCGGCAAGCGCCGGATCGCAGGGCATGATCTCATAGGGCTGCTTTGACGCGTCCAGCGCGAACCGCACGCGCCGGGCAACCTCTTCTTTCTGCCGGTTGTCGTTCAAAATTACGCGTCCTCCTAAGGAGGTTCGCGAACGCCGGAAGCGGCGCTTCGGTGAGATTCAAGCTTACTGTCTCGGCGATAGGAAAAAAAGTCGGGCTCCAGCACCCGAATATTGCGCTGTAGCAATTTGACACAGGCAAGAGGGCCGTGCGGCCTGAGTCATTGTTTAATTGAACGAAATGGTATCCTCGCGCGCCATGAGTAAGCGAACAGAACCCCTGAAAAGATTCGCGACGATTTCCGCCCTAATGGCCCTGCTAGTGGCGACGGCATCGACCCTTGCCCTCAGCCCACCTGGCTATCCAAAAACGTCACATCTGACTTCGCTAGTACCCACTCAGTACGGCGGCCGGTCCGTGGTGTGTGAAGAATTGCGCCAGCGGCGCATCGTCAATCAAAACCAGATGAACGACCGCCTGCGCAATTTCCTTCTTTTCGACGCGGCGGAGCGAGGCTGCATCGAGCTGGTGAAGGCGCTGCTCTCGGAAGGCGCCTCCGTTCGCGCCCGTGATCGCTTCGGTAATACCGCACTTCTTCACGCCGCTCACGGCGGAGAGAACGGCGTGGTCAAGCTGCTCATCGAAGAGAGGAGCGACCTGAATCACCAGAATATCGCCGGCAGCACGGCGCTGCTGCGGGCGGTGAGCATGAACCGGCGCCGGACGGCAAAGATCCTGCTGGAGGCCGGCGCCGACCCGAACACGGCGAGCCGACGCAAGGTCTCCCCCTTAATCGCTGCCGCTTATAACGGCAACGTGCGCATGGTTGAGCTGTTGCTTGACGCGGGCGCACGAATTGAGCCGAGCGACGCGACGGGAAAAAGCGCGATGGTGTACGCCGCGGCGAAGGGCTACGCCAGCATCGTCAAAATGCTTCTCGATGCGGGCATGAACGTAAACGAGCGCTACGATCACGGTTCAACGGCCCTGATGTGGGCCTCGGGCCACACCGACGACGTTCCCGTTACCGAGGGTCTGGCCACCGTAGGACTGCTGCTGGAGCGGGGCGCAACCCTTGATCTTGTCGATGATCGCGGGCGCACGGCGCTGATGATTGCCGCCGAACGTGGACACGCGGAGGTGGTCCAGGTGCTGCTAAAAGCAGGCGCAGACGTCAATCGCCGGGACGCCGGGGGGAAAACGGCAGCCGACCTGGCAGCAAATGACGCGGTGCGGCTGCTGCTGCCCACCAAATGAAGTAGGAAGTGAATAGTGAATAGTGATTTGTGATTGGTGATTGGTGATTCGTAGCGTGTGAGTCCGCGACTCGCCCGACGGGACGTATCTGCCGCTAATCACGAATCACTAATCACCAATCACTCCGTTCGCGACGAGAGCTTTACCCCTACTCCGCCGTTAATTGCTTTGCAAAGCTCAAAGGCCGCCCAGAAAATGCGCCATGGCGGCGATATCTCCATCGGAGTAATCCTTCAGCAATGAGCCTTTGGCCGGGGAATTGAGCCGCACCTTGTTTTTGAAATCGAGCATGGTTTTTTCGAGGTAGCCCACTTGCTGTCCGGCGAGCCTCGGCACCCGGCTGTTGCCTTCGTAGCCACCGAGATGACACTGGACGCACTGGCCAGCGGTCGTTGCCT